>ERZ1034952.2893-NODE-2893-length-12153-cov-21.765333_pt1 | contig 12153 bp, 8 predicted proteins | sample MGYA00520625_ERZ1034952 | MGnify/ENA primary metagenome ERZ1034952 (study PRJEB33766, sample SAMN09781773) | gut metagenome | biome: gut microbiome | host: Homo sapiens | place: Madagascar | study: EMG produced TPA metagenomics assembly of the PRJNA485056 data... | reverse complement strand
TCAGGGCTTTGTGATTTTTTTAGAATAAGGGAGTTTTGACACACCTCCCTCCTACAGTACAAACAGTTTATCTTCTACTGCTTATTGTTGTCGATTTGCCTTTCTTCGCCTTTGCATCGAGTCTGTATCTGAAGCTCAGGTTCAGATAGTGGTGTATATAGTTTGTGGCGTATTCCTGACGTTGGAAGGCTGAGTATTCGCTTTCGTACCAGATGTCCTTGTTGAAGATGTCATCGGCAAACAGGCTCAGCATACACTTGTTCTTGCAGAAGCTCCAGCTGACGGATGCCATCGACTTGAGCTTGTGTCCGTTCATCGCCGATGTGGCGTAGCCCGAACAATAGTCGTCAGATAGCTGCACGAACACCTCGAACGGAGCGAGGTGCAGGTTGGCGCTTATGCCCACGCTGTTGAACAGCGGTGTGGTGTTGTACGAAGCATCGTCGTAGCGGTAGCGGTTGCTCTCCAGGCGGTCGAAGAGCGTGAGCTGCAACTTCTCGGTCTCGTACGAGAACTCGAAGTCGTTGTTTATGCCCAGTCGTTTCTGCTTGTTCAGTTCGGGCTGAGCGTCGGCAGCGTTGTTGTCGACGATGGTGAGGAAGCCGTACGACTTAGCCGTCTCTAATGCGAACTTGTTCATCAGTCGGAAGTAGAAGCCGATGCCCTGGTCGTAGTTGAATGCGAACTTCCACATGTCGCCGCCCTTCACGTTCATCGGTTTCGACGTGTAGACGCCGGTAGCCGAGTTGTAGCTGTAGAGCGTAGCCAAGGGGTTGATGTCCTTGTTGTACGAAGCGGTCAAGCCCAGCACAATCTGCTTGCGCAGCCACATGCGGTGGTAGTTGTACGTAGTGGTATGACTGTGCGAGTTGCGCAGCAGCGGGTTGCCCATGTATATATGCAGCGGGTCGATGGTGTTGCGGTAGCCGAGCGTGCTCACGAGGTCGGGCACGGTGGTGTTGTATGCGAAGGCGATGTCCATGTTCCGCACGCGGCTCATCTTCCACTTCAGGAAGATAGACGGCTCGTACGTGTTGCTTGTGCGCACGGCTGTGGTGTCCAGCGGTCCGTAGTGGTAGTTGGCCTTCTCGCGACTGTAGTTCCAGCTGAACTTCGGCATGATCATCAGCGCCTTCACCGGCGTGATGGTCGACTTCACGGTCAGCTCGTTCGTCCATTTGTGCGTCAGTCTGCGCGTGGTGTTCGCCGGGTCTGCCGTTGTCGGCGTGCCGTTAGCTACGTTCTGCTCGTCGGTGTCGCTGAAGAAATTGCGTGCGATGCGTGTGCGGCTTAATCTCACGTTGTCAAATATGTTGAAGTACACCTTCTTGCCGAGCCAGTATTCGAACGAAGCGCCGAACTGCGTATTCAGATTGTGTTCGCTGCGGTCGTAGAACTGCCACAGCTTCTCGTTGCGCTGTTCGCGCAGATACTCCACGTCGTGGTTGGTGTGCGTGTCCTTGTTCGTTCCGCTCAGGTTGGTGTAGCCCCCCAGCATGAACGAACCCTTCTTACCGATGAAGTGCTGCCAGATGTACGAGATGTTGAGTCCGCGTTGCTGCAGGTCGGTCGACTCGTACTCGCTGTCGCGTGTGATGAGTCGGTCGTAGAGCGCGTCGCCGGGCTTTGCGTCGAGCGCCTCCTTCAGCGAGTGGTAGGCAAACTGGTCGGGCTGGTAGCCGTACGAAGCCGATTTCTCCTCGTACGATTTGCGAGACTTCTCGTATGAGGCTTTCACCTTCACGTCGATGGTGTTGGCAGAGTCGGTGTAGGCGAAGAGCTTAGCCTCCAGCTGCGGCTTGAGGTTGTGCTTGTAGCGGTAGGTGTCTTTCACGCCGAATGTGTGCTCCTGGTTCGGGAAGAACGTCTCGGTCGATGCCTTTCCGCTGTTCCATCCGTCGCTGTGTCCCATGTTGGCACTTATGTTGAAGCGGTTGCTTGTGTATTGCTGCGTGCCCTTTGTCTGCCAGTTGTGCTGGTAGTTGTACGAGCCGTACTGGCTCTTGCCGTCGCCGTCGATGTTGCGGTTACTGGTAGAGCCAATAGTCTTGTCAACGTAGCGGTTGGCGTTGTTAGCCTGGGCGTATATCATGTGCGGGTCTTGGTCGCTCAGTCGGCTTGCGGTGAGAGCCCCGCTGTAGCGCTTCTTGGTCTGATACTGGGCCTCGATGTCGCCGTACCACTTGTCGAGGAAGCCCGGCTTCACCTGGATGTCGAGCACATGGTCCTCATCGCCATCGTCGTTGCCCGTGTGGCGTGCCAGCTCCGACTTGCGGTCGTACACCTTCAGCTTGTCAGCTACGTCAGCCGGCAGTTGCTCTAATATCTGGTCGCCGCCGAACATGTCCTTGCCGTTCATCATCAGTCGTATGGGCTTGTCGTTCCAGTATAGCTTGCCATCGCGACGCTGCACGCCCGGCAGCTTCTTGATAAGCTCGTCGAGGCGCGCGCCCTCCTTCAGCTTGAACGCCTCGGGGTTGAACACGATGGTGTCGCCACGCATGGTGATGCGCGGCACCTTCGCCTTCACCTCTACCTCCTGCAGCATGAGCGCCGTGGGCTGCAGCCTGATGGTGCCCAGGTCGGTGGTGTCTTTCACCTCAGATCCGTACGCATAGTCCACCTTGCGCGAGTTCTTGTAGCCGATCATGCTGAACGTGATCATGATGCGTCCCTCCCATTCGGAGTCGAGCGTGAAGCAGCCCGTGCTGTCGGTCTCCGCCGAGTTCTGCATCGACCATCCCGGCTGCGGGTTTATCTCGCTGCGCACCGTTGCTCCGATGAGAATCTCGCCCGTCTCAGCGTTCACAATCTTTCCCTTGAACGTGTCGGCAGTACATACGGCGGTCTGCATGAGGCAGAGCAACACGGCGACAAATAGTTTCTTAATTACGTTTTCCATAAGCAGGATATTTAAAGTATTACGAGTGCAAATGTATAGAATTTTCTTCAACAGGTAAAGCCTTTACTTTGAAAAATCTGTGGCATACAGTTTGCACAGGTACGATATTTGTCATTTTTACCGCTCAGGAGTGCCCGAAAAATGAAAAAGAAAACCTTTGGTCGGTTTTTTGCGAGTTTTGAGAGGTGAAAAGTGTGCAATGGTAAGCGGTTGATATTTAGTTTGTTGAGGCTGTGCGTACGAAAGTGTGCAGCTTTTGTGCCACTTCCGCTGAGTACTACCGCTGCAAAACTGGAGTACTACCCCCACGAGTACTGGGTAGAAGTGGCACTTTCACCATGTGAAAGTGCCACTTACGCTGTGCAAAAGTGCCGCTTGCACCGTGAAAACCATCGAATTTTGTGTTTTTGAAGTGGATTTTTAGTGTGTAGAAGCGGAAATTGAGCTCGTAAAATCTCCAGAATGCAAGTTTCGGTCGGAGTGGTGTGGTCAAAATGTCGTGTGCAAGTTACGGGGTGAGGAAAGAAATTTGAGGGGCTTTTCAGGGGGTGCACTTGTCTCAAGTGCACCAACGTAGCAGATAGCGTTATTAGCGTTGTTGGTTTAGGTTGTGCTATGTAGGTGCACAGTTTACTCGGTCGGTGCACTTGAGACAAGTGCACCCCCTGAAGCTGCACAGTTTACTCGGTCGGTGCACTTCTTGCTCTGGCAAGCGGCAAAGCCGAGCGGAGACAAGTGCACCCCCTGAAGTTACTTTCGGGCGTTAACCAGCAGCTCCGTCTTTCCCTCGTCTACGAGCTTGATGATGAGTTCGCCGAAGAGCGTGTTCTGCCATGCGAACCACTCGCGCGTGAACTTCTGCGCGTCGTCCACGTTGAACGACTCGTGGATGAAGCCCGTGCCGGCGTCGGTGCGCTGCAACATACGCAGACACTCCGCTATCTCGGCATCGTCGGTGCTTGTGAAGGCGCGCATCATTATCGACATAGGCCACGCCATGTCGTAGCCCACGTGCGGACCACCGATGCCTTCGCCAGCCTTGCCACGGAAGAAGTAGGGGTTGTCGTCGCTCCACACGAAGCGGCGCGTGTTCTGATATATGGGGTCGTTCACGTCCACATCGCCTAAATAGGGCAGGGCGAGCAGCGACGGCACGTTGGCGTCGTCCATGAGGAAGCGGTTGCCGAAGCCGTCCACCTCGTAGGCGTAAATCTTGCCGTACTTCGGATGGTCGACCACGGCGTACTGCTCGAGAGCTGCGCTCACTTCGTCGGCAAGCGCCGTGCAGTCGGCAGCGAGCGTTGCGTCGGCGTTCACCTTGCTGAGTATCTCCGCCGCCTTGCGCAGCGAGCTGACCGCCATGAAGTTAGACGGCACGAGGAAGAGGAACGTTGTAGCGTCGTCGGAGGGGCGGAAGACGGAGGCGATGAGTCCGCAGGGCTTCACGGGGTTGCCCCAGCCGTGGTTGCATACGGTGTCGAGCTGGTCCTCCGTCTCGCGTTGAAAGCGATAGGTGCCGAGCCCCTGCTTGCGCTGCTGCTCGCGGAACACGCGCAAGATGTTGCGCACCGCCTGCAGCCACTCGTCGCCGAACACCGACGCGTCGCCCGTCACCTGCCAGTAGTGGTAGGCGAGGCGTATGGGGTAGCAGAGCGAGTCGATCTCGTACTTGCGCTCGTGCAGCTCGGGCTTCATGTCGGTCATGTCGTTAGCCCACATGCCGTTCGGCTCGGGCTCGCGGTTGAACGCATTAGCGTAGGGGTCGATGTTGATGCACTTCAGCTGGCGGCGTATCACACCGCGCAGCATCTTCTGCAACTTGCGGTCGCCCTTGGCAAGCTGTACGTAGGGCCACACCTGCGCTGCCGAGTCGCGCAGCCACATGGCGTGTATGTCGCCCGTGTAGACGAAGGTGTCCTCGTTGCCGTCCTCGGCATCGGTGAAGTGGACGGTGGTGTCGAGCGTGTTCGGGATGCAGTTCTCGAACATCCACGCTAAGTAGGCGTTCTCCTTGATGCGCTTCTTTATCTCGCGAATCTTCTTCTCCACCGCGTCCGACACGAAGAGGCGTTCAGCGGGCGTTGGGCGCTTTGTGGTGAGGGATGAGGGTTGAGAGTTGAGAGTTGAGAGTTGAGAGTTGAGGTGTTGGGATGGTGAGGTGTTGAGGTGTTGGGATGGTGAGATGGTGATGGGGTGAGATGCTGAATTGTTAGCCGCAGCGGCATTGCTGGCAGCTAAGCAGAACGCGAAAAATGCGCTCGAAACGAGGGTTGTATGTAAGTTCATATTCATTTTATAAAGGGTGCGTGGGTATGGCAGGGATGCCATGCCCTCCTATTTATTATTTAGATTTACAAGCAAATGTATTAATTATTAATCAAAATAGCAAATTTATGTAAGATTTTCCGTAACTTTGTAGTGGTAAATAAGATACGAAAGGATAATAAGATGAATATTTCAGATATACTCACCTCCGGTGGTGGCGAGAAGCACTTCTCGTTCGAGGTGTTACCACCGTTGAAAGGCACAGGAACAGAGCGTCTGTTCTCTACGATAGAGAAGTTCCGCGATTTCGATCCGGCGTACATCAATATCACCACACATCACAGCGAGTACGTATACCGCGAACTCGAGAACGGACAGTATGAGCGCCTACGTGTGCGCCGTCGTCCGGGCACGGTGGCCATAGCTGCTGCCATACAGAACAAGTTCGGCGTGCCCGTCATACCGCACATCATCTGCAGCGGTGCCACAGCCGATGCCATCGAGTACGAGCTGATTGACTTGCAGTTCCTCGGCATCGAGAACGTGCTGCTGCTGCGTGGCGACAAGGCACGCGACGACAGCCAGTTTGTGCCCACCCCTGGCGGACACGCCCACACCACCGACCTCATCGAGCAGGTGAACCGCTTCAACGACGGCTTCTTCAACGACGGCACGCCGATAAAGAACCCCGGCAAGAAGTTCCACTACGGTGTGGCGTGCTACCCCGAGAAGCACGAGGAGGCACTGAACATAGACCTCGACCTGAAGTATCTGAAAATGAAGCAAGACATGGGTGCCGACTACGCCGTCACGCAGCTGTTCTACGATAACCAGAAGTATTTCAGCTTCGTGGAGAAGGCACGCCAGATGGGCATCACCATACCAATCGTACCGGGCATCAAGCCGCTTGCAAAGCTCTCGCAGCTGACGGTAGTGCCGCGCGTGTTCCGCTGCGACTTCCCGCAGGAGCTGGCAGTGGAGGCACTGAAGTGCAAGACCGACGACGACGCCCGCCAACTCGGCATAGAGTGGTCGACCGAGCAGTGCCGACAGCTCTACAAAGCCGGAGTGAACAACATACATTTCTACACCGTCTCGGCTGTCGACTCCGTAAGAGAAGTGGCAAGGAGACTGTTGTAGTTCAAAATTCAAAACTCGCAATAGCGCAAATGACATTTGAAGAAGTAATAGGTCAGGACGAGGCGAAACAGTCGCTCGTCAAACTCATAGAGGAGCACCGAGTGCCCCACGCCATGCTGTTCTGCGGTCCGATGGGCTGCGGCAAGAAAGCCCTTGCCCTTGCGTTCGCCTCGCGTCTGTTGGGCGACAGTCAGCTGCTGCGCCAGTGGCAGCACCCCGACCTCCACTTCAGCTTCCCCACGATAAAGAAGCCCACGATGGGTTCCGACCATCAGCCCGTGAGCGACGACTACGCCCAGGAGTGGCGCGAGCTGCTCAGCGACGGAGCCTACTTCAGCATAGAGCAGTGGATGGACGCCATGGGCGCAGAGAACCAGCAAGCCATCATCACCGGAGCCGAGAGCGACCGCCTCTCGCGCCGCTTGAGCATAAAAGCGTCGCAGGGCGGATACAAGGTGTGCGTGATGTGGCTGCCCGAGCGCATGAATGTCACCTCGGCCAACAAGATACTCAAGCTGCTCGAGGAGCCACCGCAGCAGACCGTGTTCATCCTCGTCAGCGAGGAACCCGAGAAGCTGCTCGAGACAATACGCAGTCGCACACAACGTTTCGACTTCAAGCGTATCAGCGATGAAGCCATCGAGCAGGCACTCACCGAGCGTCGTGGCATCGACACCGACACGGCGCACCGCATAGCACGCATAGCCAACGGCTCGTGGACCGCAGCCCTCGACTCGCTGCGCGCCGGCAACGAGGCAAGCCTCTTCTTCGACCTCTTCGCCATGCTCATGCGCTACGCCTACAGCAAGAAGGTGAAGGAGCTGAAGAAGTGGAGCGAGAGCGTAGCCGCCTTCGGACGCGAGAAGCAGAAGCGCATGATTGTCTACTTCAACCGCATGGTGCGCGAGAGCTTTATGTACAACTTCCGCAACCCCGACCTCAACTATATGACAGCGAACGAAGAGCAGTTCTGCACACGCTTCGCACCGTTCATCAACGAGCGCAACGTGATGGAGCTGAATGAACTCTTCGAGCGTGCACTACGCGACATATCACAGAACGCCAACGCCAAGATGGTGTTCTTCGACATAGCATTACAAACAATTATACTCATAACACGTAAACAACAAGCATAAATCGCAATGAAGGATTTCAAAGATATGCAATTCAAGATAACGCGCGATACCGACCGCGGATTGCACCACTACGCTTGCGGACGACAGAACATGCAGCTGAACACCTATGACTGGCTGTACGACGTACCGGGCAACGACGAGGACACCGACCTCGTGGAGGTGCAGTTCAAGAACACGCGCAAGGGTTACTACCACAACGTCAACAATATCGACCTGCACAAGGGCGACATCGTGGCGGTAGAGGCAAGCCCGGGTCACGACATAGGCACCGTTACGCTCACCGGCAGACTGGTGAAGCTGCAGCTGAAGAAAGCCAACCTCAAGTCGGCTGACGACATCAAGCGCGTCTACCGCATAGCCAAACCCGTGGACATCGACAAGTACAACGAAGCAAAGAGTCGCGAGCACGGCACGATGATACAGAGCCGCCAGATAGCCAAGGATCTCGGTCTGCAGATGAAGATTGGCGACGTAGAGTATCAGGGCGACGGCAACAAGGCTATATTCTACTACATCGCCGACGAGCGCGTCGACTTCCGTCAGCTCATCAAGGTGCTTGCCGACACCTTCCACGTGCGCATCGAGATGAAGCAGATCGGCGCACGCCAGGAGGCAGGACGCATCGGTGGTACGGGCCCCTGCGGCAGAGAGCTCTGCTGCGCCACATGGATGAAGAACTTCGTGAGCGTCAGCACCAACGCTGCACGCATACAGGACATATCGCTCAATCCGCAGAAACTTGCCGGCATGTGCGCCAAACTGAAGTGCTGCCTCAACTACGAGGTGGACGACTACGTGGAGGCAAGCCGTAAGATGCCGGCACGCGACATAGTGCTGCAGACTCTCGACAGCGACTACTACCTCTTCAAGTCGGACATCCTCGCCGGCACCGTGGTCTACTCAACCGACAAGGGCATAGCTGCCAACCTCGAGGAGATTACAGCCGAGCGCGCCCGTGCCATCATCGAGATGAACAAGCGCGGCGAGAAGCCCGAGTCGCTCACCGAGGACGGAACGGTGAAGCAGGACACACGCCCTCGCGACCTGCTCGCCGATGCCGACATCAGTCGCTTCGACAAGGCACGCAAACGCAAGAAGAAACCCGCAAAGCGCCAAGGAGGTGCACCCGTCTCAACTGCACCGAAGAAAGGCGAAGGGGGTGCAGTTGTCTCAACTGCACCGAGAAAAGGCGAAGGTCAGCGTCGTAACAATCAGCAGCGTCGCAACAACCGTCCTGAGGGCGAACCCACTCAGGGGGTGCACTTGTCTCAAGTGCACCAACCAAAGAATAGCACCGACAGCTCTGTTGGTGCAGCTGAGACAGCTGCACCCCCTAAGGTGCACCAACCACAGAATAACACCAACAGCTCTGTCGGTGCAGCTGAGACAGCTGCACCCCCTAAGGATGCTCATTAGAATTGTGGTTATGAAAAGAGCAATAAGCTTACGGATAGCCGCAATGACCCTTGCGCTGGTCGCCATGCTGCTAACGACGTGCGACCATCGCACCATCTACGACCGATACGAGAGCACCGCCCTCTCTGGGTGGGAGAAGAACGACACCATTACGTTCGCCATCCGCCCGTTGAAGGATGCAGCCACCTATCGCGCTCTGCTCGGTGTGCGCACTACGGATAGCTATCCGTTCACGTCGCTCACGCTGATTGTGGAGCAAGAGATAATGCCTGCGCATCGTGTCCTTGTCGACACCATATGCTGCGAGCTCACCGACGAACAAGGCAAAGTGCTCGGCGACGGCATCGGCTACAGACAGTATCAGTTTGAGGTGTGCCAACTGCAGTTGCAGGAAGGCGACTCGCTGCACGTAGTGGTGCGCCACGATATGAAGCGCGAGATACTGCCCGGTATCTGCGATGTCGGCATAAAGCTATTGAAAGAATAGAAACAACCCATAGATGAGAAAATACATATATATTATAATAATGTGTATCGTCAGCCTCGCTGCCTCAGCACAAGAGCGCACCGTGCAGAACCGCCCGTACACCGACTTGCGTCCATTCCACTTCGGCGTGGTCGTGGGTACGCACGTGCAGGACATGGAGGTGCGTATGGCGGGTCCGATGACCATCACCACTGAGGACGGTACGCAGGAGACACTCGTCACCGCCGACCAAAGTCGCTGGGACCCCGGCATCAATGTCGGAGTGCTTGGCGAGCTACGTCTGTCCACACATTTCCAGTTGCGCGTGGCACCGATGATGTACTTCGGCACGCGCCACATAGTGTTCCAAGACCTGAAGAACCTAAGCGCGAGTGGTAAGCCCGAAGAGAAACGCCAAGATATGAAGACCGCTTACATCGCTGTGGCAGGCGACATCATCTTCGCTGCGCCACGCTTCAACAACCACCGCCCGTATCTCATGGCAGGCGTGTCGCCAATGATCAACCTCACGGGCAAGAGCACCGACGCGCTGAAGCTGAAGCGCACGTCGCTCTCGCTGGAGTTCGGTGTGGGCTGCGACTTCTATCTGCCCTACTTCAAGCTGCGCCCAGAGCTGAAGTTCGTCTACGGCTTAGGCAACGCCCTCGACACAAAGCACGCCAAGGAGCTGCGCGACAAGAGTCTGCTCAAGTACACGTATGGCGTGAAGGAAGCACGTACAAAGATGGTCGTGCTGAGTTTCTACTTTGAATAAACAGGAAAATATTGAGTTAAATGTAAGATAAGAAAAAAACAGGAAGATAGGCTGGAAGATTTCTCGTTTTTGGAGAAATCTTCCAGCCTTTATTGCTCTTATAATGTGTGGGTTATGGCGAAACTGGAAGATATGGAGGAATTTTTCATGTAATTAGTTTTACAGTGTTTTTAACCCAAATCGTGTTAAACTACATTTTATGCCATACAAATTTGCTTATATTCTGAAAATATACTAAATTTGTAACCAAATCTGAATCTATTTCAGCTATTTAAACATAACATTGTCTAACATTAATATTAACAGAAACAAGAAAAAGAAAACAAACAAACTAAAACGGTAAGTGGTTAGTGGTTTAGAATCATTGCCACGACAGAGATTTAACAACTAAGGATTAATTCCTTGTATTATCAAACTCTGTGTTTCATGGCTGTAATATGTGGCTTTCCCGTCTTTTACCAAAGTCTGAAGGAGAAAGGCAACCACCAAGTATTGAGCGTTGACGAAGACAAGTTCAATGGAGACCTTGAGATGATGCACATCCTGCACCGCCTTATCACAGCTGCCTCTGACTCAAAGCTGCGCCAGGACATGAACGTGGAGGACGAATTCTTCTCGGCTATAGAGAACAGGGATACTGCCCTTATGCAAAAGGACAAGACTATTGCTGAATAAAAAGAGCAAATACGCTCTATGGTAAAGGCTATGTCAGACAATGGAATGTCTATAGAAATGATCTCCAATATAACGAAGATACCACTTGAAGAAATCTCAAAAATGACAAAATAAAATATAAGGAAATCTGATTGTTGCCTGTCTCGTTTACAAAATCACACCCGATGCTTTGGGCATTATAGAAAATATATGTATATTTGCAGCAATAACCCTAAAAGGACAATGCCTATGTAACAAAAAAATATAAAAGACATATCACATAAAATAAAGAAGCGTTAGCTTTGTATTCTTGCTTATCGAAAATCGCCAAATTTAAGAAAAGCAATCAAGAGTAAAAGGTTAATGCTCACGTCTGTCTACAGGCGTGGGCTTTTACTCGTGTATGGTTGCATATGGTGTTTGGCGATACCTCGATAAGCGTAGACGAAGTTTTAGTCCACGTTTTTTTATTGTCTATACCTAAGCCCAGGACTAAACAAATACTACTCCAACACATAATAATAACCAGCGCATTAAAACAAGATCCAAAGGTATACTACCACATCTTTGGAAAAATTAGAAGATGCGACACAAAAACATTTACATATATGGAAAAGACAATGAAACTTTTAGGGAGAGTCTTTACCTTTTTACTCCTTGCTGTAACCTTTGCGGCGTGCAGCAGCGATGATGACTCTACCGATGGCGACGGCAACATAAAGCCTGACGTTAACGTGAATGACCCGGTTGGAACGGTATCACTGTCTATGATGAAAGGTCACGACCTCAATGAGGGGGCAACGTATATAGGAAACTCATCCATTCATATAGGCAACGACTACAACTTAAACGGAGGATATTTCATTTCATTGGGAACAGTGAAGGGACTTGGCAACGTGTCGTATATTCCGACAACAGGTTGGGCTGACATGGTTTCCGTACGCAGCGGAAATGGATATGTGGCATATTCCTATGGAACATTCTACAGGATTTATGTAGAGAAGGAAATTGTCGGGACTACAGGCGGCATAATCGGCTATGACGTGAAATACCAGGCTCCATTCAAAGGAAAAGACCTCGAACTGGAACTGCCGGCAACTTCTGTTTCTTTCGACAAGAAGGGAGGAACGGAGAATATCGTATTCAACAACAAGGAGTTTGTTGTATTTACGGCGAAATCTTCAGAAGACTGGTGTCAGATTATCCCAACATCCACTTACAACTATTCTTTCCTTGCCAACGGCATACAGATCATTGCACAGCCATCGAATGTGGCTGCCACAACAGAGGCTACCATTACGCTGACCACTGCCTATGGAAAGAAGAAGGAGATAAAAGTGACGAGAGGCGGTGTTGACCCGTATCTTACTCTTAACGAGACATCGGTCACGCTTGATGC
>ERZ1034952.2892-NODE-2892-length-12154-cov-5.538226_pt1 | contig 12154 bp, 9 predicted proteins | sample MGYA00520625_ERZ1034952 | MGnify/ENA primary metagenome ERZ1034952 (study PRJEB33766, sample SAMN09781773) | gut metagenome | biome: gut microbiome | host: Homo sapiens | place: Madagascar | study: EMG produced TPA metagenomics assembly of the PRJNA485056 data... | reverse complement strand
TATTTATACATTAATTTCTGCTGTCATGCCAAGCACATCTTTATTAGCTTCCAGAACTGGATCCACAACTTTTTTCAGGAAATTTTCCACCTGAAGCGGCGCACGTCCAACATATTTTGCCGGATCCATCGTCTTCTTTAACTCTTCCTCATTCAGACCAAATGCCGGATCTGCTGCAATCAGGTCAAGTAAGTTGTTATCCAGACCTTTTTCCTTCACATTACGTCCGGCCTCCATAGAAAGCTCACGGATTCTCTCATGGAGTTCCTGTCTGTCTCCACCCGCTTTTACTGCATCCATCATAATATTCTCAGTTGCCATGAACGGAAGTTCAGACATCAGCCGTTTCTCAATAACCTTCGGATATACAACCAGTCCATCTACAACATTCAGACAAAGATCCAGGATACCGTCAATTGCAAGGAATCCTTCCGGAACGCTGAGTCGCTTATTTGCAGAATCATCAAGTGTTCTCTCGAACCACTGTGTTGCAGATGTGATCGCAGGATTAAGTGCATCAATCATTACATATCTGGAAAGAGATGCAATACGCTCACTTCTCATCGGATTTCTCTTGTATGCCATAGCAGATGATCCTATCTGTGTCTTCTCAAACGGTTCCTCTACTTCTTTCAAATGCTGGAGCAGGCGAATGTCATTGGAGAATTTGTGTGCACTGGCTGCAATTCCCGCCAGTACATTCAGTACTCTTGTATCAACTTTTCTGGAATAAGTCTGTCCTGATACCGGATAACATGCTTCGAATCCAAGCTTCTTTGCGATCATCGGATCAATCTGATCGATTTTTTCCTGATCTCCATCAAAAAGTTCCAAAAAGCTTGCCTGAGTTCCGGTCGTTCCCTTAGATCCAAGAAGCTTTAATGTACTTTTTACATATTCCAGATCCTGAAGATCCATCAGAAATTCCTGCATCCAAAGTGTTGCACGCTTTCCAACCGTTGTCGGCTGTGCCGGCTGAAAATGTGTAAAGGCAAGTGTCGGCTGATTTTTATAATTATTCGCAAATTTTGCAAGTTCTGCAATAACATTTATCAGTTTTTTTCTTACAATCTCAAGTGCCTCAGACATTACAATAATATCTGTATTATCTCCTACATAGCATGAAGTTGCTCCCAGATGAATAATTCCTTTCGCCTTCGGACACTGCTGTCCATATGCATACACATGAGACATTACATCGTGGCGCACAACTTTCTCACGTTCTTTTGCCACCTCATAATTGATATCTTCTGCGTGAGCTTTCAGTTCATCGATCTGCTCCTGCGTAATGGACAGTCCCAGTTCTTTTTCTGTCTCTGCCAGAGCGATCCAGAGTCTTCTCCACGTCTTAAATTTTTTATCTGGTGAAAATACATACTGCATCTCCTTACTTGCGTAGCGCTCTGAAAGCGGACTTACATATCTATCGTAGCTCATTTTTCTTCCTCCCTGATATACCACATTTAAGTGATTTCTTCACATATTATTTCTACATTATCATTATACAGGATACCTTCTCCTGCTATCAACACATTTATAAAAAATCACATCTTACAATTAATCGAATGCATGAGAAATGTCCTCTGTCGGAACTTTCATCGGATAATTTCCTGTAAAGCATGCATCACAATACGCCAGCTCTCCGACCATATCTTTCAACTTACCGATTTCCATATACCCCAGTGAGTCAGCACCGATCATCTCGCGGATTTCCTCCGTCGTATGAGAATGTGCAATAAGCTGATCATTGGACGGTACATCTGTTCCAAAATAACAAGGATGTAAAAACGGCGGAGAGCTAATTCTTACATGAACTTCTGTTGCTCCTGCCTTTTTCAACATCTTTATAATATTCGCACAGGTTGTACCACGTACGATAGAATCATCGACCATGACAATTCTCTTTCCTTTTACTACTTCCTCGATAACATTTAGTTTAATCTTAACACTGCTCTCCCTCTGGCTCTGCTTTGGTTTGATAAATGTTCTTCCCACATAACTATTCTTATGAAAAGCCATACCATAAGGAATTCCTGACTCTTCTGAATATCCTTTTGCAGCTACCAGACCGGAATCCGGCACACCCACTACAAGATCTGCCTCCACCGGATAGGACTGTGCCAATGCTTTTCCTGCCGTAATTCTAGAATGATAAACATTAACTTTATCAATTGTACTGTCCGTTCTAGCGAAATAAATATACTCAAAAATACATCTCGCCTGTTTCTTAGGAGAGATTGCCATAGATTTATCTGATGTAATGCCATTCTTTGTAAAGCTTACAATCTCACCTGGTTCTACATCTCTTACAAATTCGCCGCCTACTGCTGCGATCGCACAGCTCTCTGATGCAAGAAAATATGTATTATCTCTTTTTCCGATACAAAGCGGACGTAGTCCGAACGGATCTCTCGCTCCAATCATTTTTCTTGGAGAAATCACAACCAGTGCGTAAGCACCTTCAATCTTTTGCATAGCATTACGGACAGCTTCCTCTGCTTTTGCCGTCTTCAGTCGTTCTCTTGCAATATGATACGCGATTACTTCTGAGTCAATGGTCGTCTGGAAAATTGCTCCTGTATATTCCAGTTCATGACGAAGCTCCACAGCATTTGTCAGATTACCATTATGGGCAATTGCCAGAGTACCTTTCACATAGTTCAGAACAAGTGGCATAGCATTTTCTACCTTCGTTGCCCCTGCTGTTGAATAACGGACATGTCCGACACCAAGATTACCTTTCAACCCTTCTAAGGCTTCCTCATCAAACACTTCGTTTACAAGGCCAAGCCCCTTCTTCGAATGAACTCTGCGCTCTCCGTATGTGTCTGTCACTGCAATTCCACAGCTTTCCTGTCCTCTGTGCTGCAAAGCAAATAAACCATAATATACAGATGGTGCTACATCTCCTCCATCCATATCATATGCTCCGAATACACCACATTCTTCACCCATACCTGTTGTTATCTTCTCATAGTTGCTCATGAATGTAACTCCTTCTTCCTATCAGTCATCAGATGTTTTTAAGTATAATACAAGGCAGATGGAAATGCAATTGCCCCACCTGCCCTTAAGTCTTACTCAGTCATTATTTTTATTTTGGTTTATTTATTAGTATTATTAATATTAAGGCTCCATTTATTAGTTTTCGCTAAATTTCCCAAGGAATTCTTTCATTCTTTCGTTAGAAGAACCAAATACCTCCTCCGGCGTTCCTTCCACAGCAATATAACCGTTATCCATGAAAATTACATGATCTGAAACATTTTTTGCAAAATTCATTTCATGTGTAACGATCACCATTGTCATGTGCTCTGCAGCCAGATCTTTGATGACTTTCAGAATCTCGCCGGTAAGCTCCGGATCCAGTGCTGAAGTCGGTTCATCAAAAAACAGAATATCCGGATTCATAGCAAGTGCACGGGCGATTGATACTCTCTGCTGCTGCCCACCCGAAAGCTGATACGGATAAGCGTTTTCCTTATCAGCAAGTCCCATCTTCGCAAGCAGCTCTCTCGCCTCTTTGTACACTTCCTCTTTTTTTCTCTTTTGCACACGAAGCGGTGCATCTGTGATATTCTTCATAACCGAATAATGTGGGAACAAATTGAAATTCTGAAACACAAGTCCAAATGTTCCATCATAATTGATTTCTCCATCATCCGGTGTCTCAAGTCCTGTTGCGCAACGAAGAAGTGTAGATTTTCCGGAACCGGATGGTCCGATAATTCCAAGCACTTCTCCTTTATCTACTTTTAGAGAAATGTCTTTTAATACTTCCACTCCTCCAAAATTTTTCTTCACATTTTTTATTTCCAGAAGACTCATGACTTTTCCTCCTACCGATAATAATTCATTTTCTTCTCAATCTGTTCCATAATAAATGCAACCACAAGATTCAGTATGTAATAGAACAGAGCCGCAAATGCATATGGGAGCATGGATACCTGGCCGGAAGCAAGTGCTTTTGCCATCGTAAACATCTCTGTCACACCGATTGTAAATGCAAGAGATGTATCCTTTACAAGTGTAATGGTCTCATTTGTAATTGCCGGAAGGATTCGTTTGATGACCTGCGGAAGAATAATTCTTATGAACGTCTGAGCCTTTGTGTATCCAAGTATCTTGGCAGCTTCATACTGTCCTTGCGGCATAGACTCAATTCCCCCGCGATAAATTTCTGCAAAATATGCTGCATAGTTCAGTACAAATCCAATTGCCACAGCCATATTCTTCCAGGACTGGGAAATCTGTACACCCAAAATATAAAACGGTCCAAAATAGATCACCATAAGCTGAAGCATCAGCGGAGTTCCTCTCATCACTGATATATAAAGTTTAAAAATTGTACTGATAATCTTATTCTTTGACATTCTGCCAAAAGAGATCAAAAGTCCTAACGGCAGAGAAAATATCAATGTCACTGCAAATATCCACAGTGACGTAACCATTCCTTCTCCTAATTTTTGTAACATGACTGATGTTGCCATACCAAAATTCCTCCTCGCGAATCATTGTCATCGCTTTTCAAGAAAAACGGGCCACCCGTTTTCAGGACGACCCGGTCTTTCCAGTTAGTCTGTTTATTTATTTTCCAATTGTTGTGATATCTTCACCAAACCATTTTGTAGAAATCTTTGCAAGTGTTCCGTCTGCCACCATCTCTTCCAGCGTCTTCTGAACCTGATCTTTTACAGCATCATTTCCTTTTGCAAATCCAACTCCGTACTGCTCAGAAGCAATTTCATAATCGAGAATTTTAAATTCTGCAGAACGTGATTCAATCTGATACTTTGCTACTACAATATCCATTGCGACAGCATCAACAGCTCCTGATTCCAGATTCATAAATCCTGTATTGTAATCCGGAATGATCTCTGTTGAAAATGTAGAGCTAAGTTCTGTATTATCTTTTAATGCTGCCTCTGCGGAAGAATCTGTCTGTACATCAACAGTCTTTCCTGCAAGATCCTTTTCGGAATTGATTCCAGAATCTGCTCTTACGACAAATACCTGCTGATTATCAAGATAAGGCTCTGACCATGTATATTCATCTTCTCTTCCATTCATGGTAAATCCGTTCCAGATACAGTCAATCTCTCCGGATTTCAAAAGTGCATCTTTAGAATCCCAGGCAATCGGTTCCGGATTGAATTCCCAGCCATTGCGGTCACATACTTCCTTGGCCAGCTCTAAATCAAATCCTGTATACTCACCGTCGTCTCCTACAAATCCCATCGGTGGAAAATCCTGATCGAATCCTACCGTAAATGTATCTCCTTCTTTTTTTTCTTCAAATGTAGCTGCAGAATCTTTTGAATCTGCCGATTTACTACTGTCCTTTCCACCACAGCCGGCAAGAACCGTAACAACTGCCAGTGAAAGTGCAACTAAAAGTGCAGCTCTCTTTTTCATCTTTATTATCCTCCTGAACTCAAAGCTTTTTTCGCAAATCCCGATTCGAATTTAACCTCGAGAAATACCTTTTTCTTTCGAATCTCCTATTGCTTTGCGATGCGGTGTAATCTTTTATCAATTTACCAATTGATTACTTTACCACGCTAAATTGCTTTGTTATAGTAACATATTCAGGACTTCTTGTCAATCCTGCGGTTCTCGCTTTTCCACGTAATCAGCTTCTCATCAGAAAAATCCAGATCATTTTCCTTCTTTGCTTCCTCCATCTCTGCTTTAATCTTTGCAGACATTGAAAGAAACATCGAATTCCCGGATAACATTTTTACATAATCTTTTTCCGGAAGTCCCCGATAGCAGCAATAAATATATGCTTTCAGCATATCTTCTTCCTCACAGATGCTGTAAGCCTCCTTAAACATCAGTGCTGCTTCTTTATAAAGAAACAGGTATCCATAAGCGCTACCGAGACAGCCGTATATTTTTCCATAGAATTTTTTATTCACGGACTCATCCCAGTCCTGACTTAAAATGGATTGATATACCAAAATCGCAGACTCATATTCTCCTGATTTCATTAAACTGTCCGCCTTATACTTCGCACGTTCTACATCTCTTTGGTTTTTCAGCTGTTCCAAAAGATTCTGAATCTTCACAATCTCTGATGGTGCATAAATCACAGATCCTTTCAATATTGTAAGTACGAACTCTTCTAATGTCGCATTCTGATCCAGATCACGGCGCAGATCCTCCGCCATTTTTGCAAGACCAAGTTCGTCTTCCAACCAGTCACACAGTCTCCGGTTCATAATTGTATAATCAATTAAATACAAATTATTACACAGATAATAACATAATTCTTCAATTGTATAAATTCGCATATGCACCCGGGAAATCTCATACGGGCGCTTTGCACGTTTACTATGACATAGAATTAAACTGCCCATTGATTCCTCCTAACTGAATTGTCTTCTCCACCCGGAAATCTGTCGGGGTGAAGAATTCGCCAAATCCCACATCGCGAAATGTCAATTTACAGGTACGTTCATCTAAAAACATAGCCTCTACTTGAAGTCTTAAAGAATAATCTGTTCTCTTCGGAAGACCTTCCAGCGATACTTTCTCCACCTGTACTTCTTCGTCTACCAGACTTTCCACTAAAATTTCAATATCAGAAGCGTCCTCCAGGAGCACTTCCCACTGTCCATCTGCTTCATACCAATGCGTTCCCCATGTCACAAGCGGATACCACCCCTCCTGACCATCCACACGCATACGCAGACAAATCCTCTCTGTCAGTTTTGTCTCATCTAAATAAATCGGTCCGTCATCATTTGGCTCGCATTTCCGGATAGATTTATAGCAGGCTCCCTTGCTGTAAAGATTATTTCCCATAAAGGCACGTCTGCCGTTACAAAGCACCCGGAGAGAATTCGGGTACCAGTTCTTCTCAAATCCTTCTCCTGTTAAATATACCGAAGAAATAACCTTTTTTTCGAACACATTTTCAATCATAGACTTGAAACTTTCGTCCGGGCTCTTTTCCTTATTCATAATCGGATAAAGCGCTTCCAGTTCCTTTCTCTGGGCATTTGCCACTTCATCGACTGTCACAAATGAATTCATGCCGTGGCTTGCATCCACTCGGAGCCTTCGAAGCATATATGCCTTGATTCGATCTTCATCACAATAGAACAGTGCAGATTCATACTGCCATAGTTCTTTTGGCTGAAAAATCATATACTGGCAAAAGCTTTCTTTATAATCCTGAACATTGATGATTTCCTTGTCTACGCCAATATGTTGACCGATCCCTTTGAGCATCTTCGCCATATCCACGTCCGTCTCCGGAGTTGTAAATGTCAGATACTGAATATTTTCAAAATCCTGAAGTGTCAGACTGATGTATTTTGCAAGGAGCCACACTGCATCATAAGTCTTGCCGGCAAGGCTTACTTTCTCGCGGCGCTTTGCCTTTCCATAAAGATCCGTCTCCGTGCAGTCTTCTCCTACGACCGCCAGTCTTTTTGCCTCTTTTCCAAATACCCAGCGGTCTTTAAAATATCCCAATACAAGAGGAATCAGGTAATTATTGGACGAAGCCATCATTGTATCCGGCTCTTCCATAGAGTCGTCATAATAGCTGATCTGGCAACCCTTCTCATTGATGTCATAACCAATCACACAACCTCTTTTCATTACCATTCCTCCTTTCTCTTTTTGTTGTATTTATTCATAAAGTTTGAACATTTTTTTTGCAAGTATATCCTCTTCTTCATACTCCATCATAGCCTTGTTACGGTTTGCCGGTGTCATCTGGACCATGGCGTTGATTCTTCCGAAACGCCCAGCTAAAATTGCATGATCATTTCTGATAATCTGCTTTTCTGTATTTGTACTCTCTTTTCCATCAGACTCCTGGATATAATAATCCAGTTCCTCATCTGCATAGAGTACAAACTGTTTCACATACAGATTCTCAAATACCGGAACAAGCATCTCTGAATGATAACCAAGTGTTTTCTTACCGGAACCCTTGATTTTATAGAACAATTTTACTTTACTTCCTTCTTTTGCCTGATAAGAAACTATAGTTTTATCATAAAGCTGCACTTCACGAAGCCACTCTTCCTTGTATTTCATGTACGCTGGAAAAATAATCTGTTTTTCACACATTTCCCGTAAGAGCTGATGCAGGACGGCTTCTATGTCTGCCGGGTAATCACTGCCCGCATAATAACATAAAAGTGCCACTTTGCAGACATCCGGAAGTTCTTCTTTCTGGTCACATTCTCTGGCAATAATACGAAATACACATGTTTCAAGTTCTCTTCCATAGAGAATATACTCTCTGGAAACAAATGCAAGATATGCCTGTTTTAGCCGGAAATATGCTGTGTCAGACAGATAATAATCTTCGAAAATTTTCTCTTCATCAAAAATATTTTCCGAGAACAGCATCTGCGTAATAATACGCTCTGCTACTTTATAGGACGGAATCTCATATTCCCGCATAACTTTCCAAAGACGTTTCATATCTCTTGTTGCACCACAGAAATATTCACCCAGATATGTCAGCGTCGCCTTATCATATTGCTGTTTCTTGAACATTTCAAATGTCAGATAAAGGAGAAATGCATCTTCTCCCGGATCTTCCTCGCGGATTTTTTCGCTGCAAAGGCGAAAGACCTTTCTCTCATCTGCACCGGTCAGTCCACTTTCCCGTAACGTGTCAAAAGTCACTTCCACGACCTCGCCAGTCTTCTTCCACATACCGGCCTCGTCCTCATATTTCTTACACATTTCCATGAATCTCGGTTCGTAAAATAACCGTTTTGTCTCGTAAGCAATAGAATCTGTGTAATATCTGCCATCCATGGACTCCCACACAATTCGGGATTCTTTATCGTAGAGCTGAATGATTGCACCGGTCTCTTCGTCATATGGGATACGTTGCCTGACGGCACCATCTTTTTCAATGACAAGAACGCAGCGCATATGTGGCACTTTCGTGGAAACCTCATAAGAATAGCAAATATCTCTCATAGCTTTCATTCGTTTCTCGTCCATTTCCTCTGGCAGGCAGAAACGTTTATAAAGAATCTTCAATGCCTCTGTAATATGGCGTTTCATGAGCTGCTCCCATGTAAATGCCACAATCTGCTCACGGTAACTTAAGAACATTGCCTGATCATCACTGTAAGTCAGAAGATTTGCATATAAAAATGCTTCTTTCCGATAATCCAGTGTATTACCATGCATAAAATACAAATAAATTTTCCGTGGAAGCGGTCCGCGCATACGTGTCTCGTCCATGGCAATCATATAATACTCATAAAGTCTGGCAATCCGAAAATCTTCCTCCACTGCTTTCTGATACCATGGAAAATATTCCGATGATGTCTTATTTCCTTTGATCAGAAGAGTGCAGATTGTATTCAGAATCATCGGCTCTTCGTACATATTATAGAGGCGCTTTAAAATCCGATAAACCCGCTCATTAAATGTCTTCTGCTGGCTGGCAAAATTCGCTACATAAAGAGCCAGTTCCTTCGTCATAAGACGGTATTTTGATGCAAATGTCAGTACCAGAAGTTCAAATTCTCCAAGTTTTCGAAGAAGAATCGGCTTCTCCTTGTAGCACAGATATGCCTCCAGATAAAATAACACGTCCTCTGTCCCATACTCATACTGCTGTTCCAGAACTTCCAGCTTCTTATATGGATTCTTGTACTTTGGATCCATCTGGATGATCATATAGAGCAGAAGCCATGAATCCTGATGCCGGATATACGTCTTCTCCAATTCATCCAGCACACGGTCTGTATGCGCTTTATTATCCCGGATCTGAGCTGTCAGAAAGAGATAATAACAATTCGTGATCGGGTCTTTACCAATGGCAAAACGATTATAATTGTAATTTTCAAGAATCCATTTTGCTTCTTCGATACGGTCACCCAGCATGTAAATATGTGCCTGCACAAGTTGATATAATTCGCTCTGCGTCTCAATCCTTCGAACCGCAGTCATTTTTTCCACTGCGCTGTCCACCCATGTTTTCAAGTCAATCCGTCCGGCCACAAATCCGATATATTCTTTCAATATCTGAGCAATCAAAAGCTCCGGCACATGGTGATTCTCATCATATTCCTGATTCTGCAGCACTTCTACTTCATAGCTTAACGTCTCATATGGAGTCTGGAAACGGATTACGCCGTAATTACGCCCTACATGAAGGAATTCCGGGCGTACAAAGTATTCAACTTCATAGTTGTTACCTACAAAGTCTTCTGTAGAAATCTCCTGTCTGGACACCTTTAAGAAACGCCCCTCCGTCTCAATGTGGATTGGCACATAACCCCATGTATTTTTCATCAGAGTCACAACACCTTTTGTAGACTCCAAAATATCCTCAAAGAGCATTCCTTCTCCAGGAAGTGTCAGGAAAATACATTCCTTCTGCTTAATTCCTACAAGAAATTCTTCCATTGCCTGCTCTTCCAGTGACCATTTGCGCATATTATCATAGAGATAAAAGATACGTTCATTCTCATATTTTAAAATGGCATAAAAATCTCTGGAGCGGAATAGTCTTGCCGCCTCAGAATAATCTTTTACTGCCAGCTTTCTGAAATCATCTGTACTCTGTACCTTGCCATAGGTGGTCATCACGTAAGGTTTCTCTATGATTGCCGTAAATGACAGTTCATATTCTCCACCGGTACATACAACTGTGAATTTACCTTCTTCTACGTGTCCTGGTTTTAAACCACGCCCGTCATATGTGAATTCCACTCTTGCCGGATTTCCTTCAAATCCGGAATCCTTGAGCTTAACACGAAAAGAAGACGGGTAAACTAAGCCCCGTATCACATGTTCATTCTCACTTTTAATTATGAAACTCCCCCGGTATACTTCCCCTTCACCGATTATCAGAACCAGATTCGTTTCTTCAAATATAACTTCTGGACGACCGGTCCGGAAGTTCCCTTTCGAAAATTTCTGGATTTTGTTTTTCAAGTCCTACACCTGCTTCTTTCGTTGCATTTTTCTGAAAACATACTATAATGAATTATAGCATTGTTTTGTCCTGAATGGCAATACCATGAAAGGAGTATTTAGAGTATTTATGGATAAAAAGAATCAAAGACCTGAATTTCACGGCAGTGATCTGGAAAAAATCGCTGCATATTACCACATTCCGGCATCCGAAATTCCAGGCATCATTAAATTCGGTGCCAACGTGAACCCTCTTGGACTGTCCGAATCTGTAAAAAATGATCTGGCAGGGCATCTGGATATTATTTCCTCCTACCCGGATCGGAACTACACTTCACTTAAGAAAACTATCGGAGAATACTGTCACATTTCCCCTGAACATATTGTTGTAGGAAATGGATCAACAGAGTTAATTTCTCTGCTCATTAGTCAGCGGCAGGCAAAAAAAGCACTTGTTGTAGGACCAACTTATTCCGAGTATGAACGCGAGCTTGCCCTCACCGGAGGCACAATCACTGAATATAACCTGAAAGAAGATTTAAATTTCCAGTTAGATTTGGAAGACTTCTTCGCGTCTATGGCAGAGGATGTTGACCTGCTGATTCTGTGCAATCCGAACAACCCGACATCATCCGCAATTAAGAATCGTGATATGAAACATATTTTAAACTTCTGTAACGAACGTAATATCTTCGTCATGATCGACGAAACTTATGTTGAATTTGCTCCAGACATAGCGGAAATTACTGCCATTTCACTGACTGATGAATTCGATAATGTAATGGTGATCCGCGGTGTATCCAAATTCTACGCAGCACCGGGACTGCGCTTCGGCTACGGTATCACAAGCAATCATGAATTTTTAGAAGCACTGCTTATTCACCAGAACCCGTGGAGCTTAAACAGCGTCGCAGCCTATGCCGGTGAGCGCATGTTCAAAGACAACACCTACCAACAAACAACAAGACAGCTTATCTGCTCCGAACGCGGCCGCATGTACATGGCTATACAAAACATGCCGGCTTTCAAAGCATATAAGCCTTATGCCAACTTCATACTTGTACGCATCTTAAAAGAAAGCTTAACTTCATTTGATATTTTCGAGGCAGCCATAAAAGAAAGAATGATGATCCGTGACTGCTCATCATTCAAAAGTTTAGATGGCGAATATATCCGGTTCTGCATAATGAATCCAGAAGATAACACACATCTATTAAAATTGTTGGAACAATTCTAATAC
>ERZ1034952.2890-NODE-2890-length-12156-cov-16.133212_pt1 | contig 12156 bp, 7 predicted proteins | sample MGYA00520625_ERZ1034952 | MGnify/ENA primary metagenome ERZ1034952 (study PRJEB33766, sample SAMN09781773) | gut metagenome | biome: gut microbiome | host: Homo sapiens | place: Madagascar | study: EMG produced TPA metagenomics assembly of the PRJNA485056 data... | reverse complement strand
CCGGAAAGCTGAAGATTTCGAAGAAAGAAGTGAAGAGAGATGGAGACGACGTGAACGTGAAGATGGACTTCAAGCTCGACGACATCATCCTGGGCAGCAACCGTGGACTCATCTATACCCCTATGATTGTGAACGATGAGGACACCCTGAAACTGCCAGCTGTTGAGGTGATGGGACGCAAGAGATACATCTATTATCAGCGCAACAATGCCACTGCCTCCAAGAACCCGCTCATCGTGGAGCAGCGACAGAACAAGAAAAAACAGACCCTACATTATATATATACCACTCCGTTTCAGGATTGGATGAGCAACTCGCAACTGGTTATCGGCAACGATACCTGCGGATGCAATCAGGTGATCCTGGCTGAAGGTCTGCTTCCGGCTGGCGATGTCCTCAGCACGCCTCAGAAACTCTTCTACGCTTACCAGCAGCCTAAGGCGGAAGCCGTGAAGATAAGACAGGAAAACGGTTCGGCACGACTCAACTTTAGGGTGAACAAGTGGGACATCGTGGTAAACCTGGGCAACAACGCCAAGGAACTGGCTAAAATGATTGAAACCCTGGAGCTGGTGAAGAACGATTCGGATGTTACCATCACCCAGATCACCCTGCACGGTTATGCTTCTCCTGATGGTGGATATGCCAACAACGACAAGCTTTCACGCAACAGAACACAGGCGCTGAAAGATTATCTCACGTCGGTTTATCCTATCGACCAGAAGCTGATCAAGGTAGCAGCTACCGCAGAAGACTGGGAAGGAACGGCAGAATACATCGCCCACAACGATATTCCTCAAAAGGACATCGCCCTCGGCATCATCAACAGCAGTTTGCAGCCTGATGCAAAGGAGAAGGCTTTGAAGAGAAAGGCTCCGGAAGCTCACCGCTTCCTGTTGCAGAACGTTTGGCCAGGTTTGCGCCGCACCGACTACACCATAGAATATGACGTAAAGGCATTCAACCTGGAAGAGGCAAAGAAGGTTATTAAAACCCGTCCGCAGAAGCTTTCTCTTCAGGAGATGTACATGGTAGCCAACAGTTTGCCTAAGGGCAGCAATGAATACAACAATGTATTCGAGACTGCCGTAAAGCTGTTCCCAGAAGACAAGCTTGCCAACCTCAACGCTGCCTATATCGCCATTGAGCGTGGTGACAAGGTGAGTGCAGAGAAATATCTGAAGAAGGTGGGCGATACCCCAGAAGCCAACAACGCCCGCGGTTGCCTCGCTGTCCAGAAAGAGGATTACCAGGCTGCCAAGGAATATTTCGAGAAGGCTGTAAAGGGTGGCTTGAAGAAGGCGCAGGAAAACCTGGACAAGGTAAATAAGGTTCTGGAATAGAAGGAACGAAATAAAGAAAAGAATAAGTAAAGAAAGTATTAATAAATATAGTTTTAACTAAAGTAATAAGTAACAAGATTATGAAAAAAATGAATTTGCTCGTAATGAGCTTGGTTTCAGCCGCAGCTTTGTCTTTCACTAGCTGCAGCAGTAATGATGATTTGGCTGGTGACAACGCTGGTCAGGCTAAGGTAGATGGTTTCTACATGACTTTGAATGTACAGACTCCAAAGTCAGATGGTACCAGAACAGTATTGCCAAAAGATAGTACAACTGAAGCAACTGCAGCAGAGTCTGATGTTACAAGCGGTACCATTTACTTGGTAGATGCTAATGGCAACACTGTTTTCAAAAAGGAAATTACAGAAACAGATTGGGCAGCAGGCAAGCCAACACAGGGTAATAACGGTTCTACACAGCTTGAGATTGCTGTTGAGGATGTTGTTGCAGGTGCTACCTATAAGGTATATTTCTTGGCTAACGCTACAGATGAAAAGCCATGGGAGAATGTCTTCTCTTCAAAGTCAAAATTTGCTAACCCATACGTTGAGAAGAGCAAATTTGCCATGTTCAACCAGAACGATAAGTCTGTTGATGGCAACCTCTATACTGTTGTATTTTCAGATGACAACAAGAAGGCTACCAGTGCTGCAAAAATTAAGTACAATGGCGTAGAAAGCGCTATCAAGATTGAGCGTTTGACAGCTCGTATCGATGAGCCAACTTCTAATGCAACAAAAATCAAGGCATACACAAAGTCTGACGCTACAGATGCAGAGAAGAAGGCTATGGAAGATGCTGTAAAGAAAGTTAAGTCTGTAACAATGACAGGCTACGCTATCTCTAACTTGGCAAACAAGAGCTATATCATGCAGAACTGGACTGGCGAGACTTTGAACATTCCTTCAGGCATCACATATTATCAGCCAACAAAGGATTTCGGTACAACAACTTTGCTTCAGAACGGAGACTTCTTCACAAAAGCAACAGCTCCTAATGCACATGTGGATTATGTATTTGAGAACAACTCATCTACTGCAGCAACAGCAATGTACTTCGAGTATACTGTAACTCTCGAGGATATGACTGACGCAGACTTCCCAGAAGATGGTACATTCTACCGTTACAACAACGTTATCTACAAGAGCTTCGCAGACATCTACAAAGCTTACAATGATGTAACGGGTCTCTTCGGTGGTAAGACAGCAAAGGAAATGAAGGATTTGTTGATAGCTGCCAAGAAAGACAAGGATGTTGAAAGCAAGTTGGATGAATTCCGTAAGACATATCAGATCGAGGTATTCAACTGCGGTAAGACCTACTACAAGCAGATTATCAAGGATAATAACATCGGTTATGCTAACGCTATCCAGCGTAATAGCATCTATCGTCTCAAAGTTAACAATATCTTTAACGTTGGTGCACAGGTTCCTAACGGTACACCAGACAAGGAAGGTTTGTTCTATCTTGATGTTACTGTTTCTGTTAACCCTTGGGTTCTCAACAACCAGGAAGTAGAACTGAAGTAATCCCATTCCGGATTCCAATACGATTTCATAACAACACAGAATTCCTGGAATCAGGAATTATCATATCGCTTGAAATAAAATAACTCCAATCTCTCGGAGGACTCAGTTCCTCCGAGAGATTACCTAAAAACAACATCACCCCACCCTATGCCGTCAACAAAATGACGGGATTCACACTGTGCTTACAGGAAGAAAGATTCTTCACCAGGCACCACTTCTAGCAGAAAATGATGATGCCAAGACCATCAGATGTCACCCAACATCACAAGTCTGGCACTCTATATATAATAAGGTATAAGTATAAGTAAAAGAATAATATTAACAACAATAACAATATGGCACATTTCTTCACCCATAACTGTTGCAAAGCGGTCTGTATCTCAGCCATCGCACTCACCTCGCTTTCATCCTGCATGAAAGACGACCTGATGGGCTGTCCTACACCCAAAATATCGCTCGGTTTTGACTATACCTACAACGTGAAGGAAGCAGACGCTTTCTCGGCTGAGGTAAAAAACATCAACGTATATGTGTTCGACAAGAACGGAAAGTATTTCGATACCTACGTGGAGTCGGCTGATAAGTTCGAAAACGGGCATAGAATGGAAATCACCGACCTCAACGAAGGCAAGTACACCTTCGTCTGCCTGGCCCGTGACAAGCAGAACATTTCTGCCCGTGCTGACGGCGAGGATGACGAGATGGAATTCACCTTCACCCAGCTTACCCCAGGCGTATCAACCATCGACGACCTGCAGGAGGTGATGGGAAAGAACGAAGGCGAGAACTACGAGAACAACAGAAAGTTCTCTGCACTCTATACCGCACAGACATCCCTCAACTACGAAGGCAAGGACGTGGCATCAGAATTGAGTCTGATGAAATGTACCAAAACCTATCGCATCGTGATGCTGCCATACGAAAACGACCAGCCTGGTTTCACCCCCGACAACTTCGACGTAAGAATCAAGGGATCTGCTGCCCTGCTCGACTATAAGGGCGACAAGGTGATGAACAAAGCCATCACCTATGTACCCTTCAGCGAGAAGATGGTGACCAACAAGAGCGGCGAAACCGAGGTGGAAGGCGAAAAGATAGACAAGGCACTGGTTTACGACCTGTCATCATCCCGAATGTTCGAGCGCAACGACGACCAGGTTTCCACCCGCAGTGGAAGCGAATATGACGACAAGCGCATCGTCATCACCGACAAGCGCAACAACAAGGTCATCTTCGACCACTCCCTGCCATGGTTCCTCGCCCTCTGCGGCGAACGTGCCGAAAAGGATTGGGATTCGCAGGAATACCTCGACCGCCAAGACCACTATGTGCTCACCTTCTACGTGCCAAGCGACAACACCAGCGACCACTACAGCCTCAACGCCAAGATTAAGGTGAACGGCTGGGTGATGAACCTGCAGGACGCCGACCTGGGAGGTTCAGAAACGAAGTAGTACTACCCATACTACTCCACCAACGCAACAACAAGTATAAGTATAAGTAAAAGAAAGAAAAAGATGACTAGCTATAAAACTACTTTGACCAAGATGATGCGCCAGACACTTACGGCACTAGCTGCCTTGCTCATGGTAGGCGCCATGGCATCTTGTTCAGAGAACCAAGACATAGAGACCGCTGAGAATCACGACGCATTTATCAGCCTCAGTTTCTCTAGCAATTCGGCTAACAGCACCCGAGCTGGAGAAAGCCGTACGGAAGGTGTGCTCGCAAATAATGAGAGCAAAGCTGACCCCAACTCAGAGAGCGACATTCACAGCATCAAGGTGTGGGTGTTTCAATCTGGCACAAACGAAGATGCCAATCCTATCGCATATAAGGAAGAAGCATTGAAAGACATTAATAGCAGCTACAATCTGCAGCTACGTTTCTTAAGAAAGATAGCAGGTAAAGAGGTGGAAAATATCGACCTCTACATCCTTGCGAATTCCGAAAGTACCAATATAGAAAGCAAGTTGAACGGTAAGGATTTCAGCAGCATCACCCGCAAGGAGTTGCAGAATATCTGCTTTGACTCTACTTTTGGCATTCAAAAAAATGGCAATCCACAAAACACGAAAGTTCCTGAAACAGGTCTCCCTATCTCTCGTGCCATCACCAACATTTCTGTAGAGAAACATGTTGGAACAACCGAAGCAGAGGCAAAGACCAAAGGCATCAAGATTCCTCTGGTTCGCGCTGTTTCCAAGCTCCACTTCTACTTTGCCCGAAAAACGGGCATAGAAAATGTAAAGGTTACCAGTATCGAGGTGGAAGGAAACACCATTCCTACCGCCAGCTACATCTTCCCTGATGAGACTGAATACAAAGAAAATGATGACAACCAGGTTGTTACCAGCAACAAATACGATGTAAACAGTACCGGCTATGTATCAACTGTTTTGAAACTGAATGGTGTTGAGACTGATAACATCAAGGAAGTAGAAGATCCAGAGAAGTTCAAGAAGAACGAAACTCAAACTGCACAGGATTATCTGGATGCCTTTAAGAAAGCAGGAATTGCTTCCCACAACCTGTGCTATCTCCGTGAAACCACCAAGGCAATCAAAGGAAAGATTCATTATTCTTTAGGCACGGAAGAAAAAAGCGTTGACTTCAGTATCCCAACAGGCGGTAAAGCCATCCGCAACCGCGAGCTGGTAGTTTACGGTTACTTCCTCAACGGACAGATGGGCATGCTCACCGTTACTCCAACCATTAAAGAATGGCAAGATGGTGGAACGTATGATTACATCGATGCATCAACAGAAGTGATATTTCCTGATGCCGACAAGACTGATTGGGGCTACAAGGTATATTATGGTCAGCCACAACGCGGTCCGATGATTACACTGAAGGACATCGACACCAAAGGAGCACCATGGATTCTCCAGACAGACAACCCATTGTTCGGATTCGTAGAATGTAATGCAGATGGAAGTTACAAAGATGGACAGTCGGCCGACAGCTACAAGATAGAAAGCTACATCATCAACAAGGAAGGAGCAAAGAAAACCCTCTACTTCTATGTAGTGCCCAAGAACCGACTGGATATGGCTCAGCCACACAACGTAAGAGCACATGTGTTCCTGACCAAGAATCCAAACGAAAGGTTTGTTCTCAATCCTGATTTCAAACTGAAGGGATGTACCACCGGAGAGGATGCGGGCAAAGACATTCACTTCGAACAAGTATTATAAAGACATAAGAAAACAATATTCATCATGAAGAAGTTATATAAAGACATAAGATTCACGAAAGGCATCTTGACCCTGACGGCAGGTTTGCTCATAGCTGGATGTTCGGCTGAAGACGAGCTGGGAAACAACTCGTCTGCACAACAGCTGAACATGATTCCTATGGTCAACGACCTGCAGAAGTCAAGAGCAAATGATGAGGACGCTCTTCATGAGAAGACCTTGTCAAAGCTTGACTTCAAGATGTTCGAGCCGGAATTCGGCGAGTGCTGTGTCAATCACCAGAGTTCAAGTCCTGCAGAAAATCAGGCAGAAGTATTGGGCAAAGACAACTGGAAGGTGGATCTCAACCTACAGGAAGATCATTCCTACAACTACTATGCCGTAGCCAATGCCCAAGCCGATCTCAGCAAGAAGACCCTTGAAGAGTTGCAGGCAGCCACCCAGCAGGACAACGACATCTGGCTTCCCTATCCTCAGGCAAAAGACAAGAAGTTTCTGATGAGTGCCAAGGGGCAGTATATCATCAGCAAAGACCCTATACAGGATATTCCCGTAGAACTGGTGAGAGCGGCTGCCAAGATTAAGCTGAATCTCTCTTCATCAGTAAACGGCTACAATATCACAAATGTAAAGTGGAAGTTTCTCAACTACAACACCAATACTTCTGTATTTGCAGGCCAGACGGCTAAGCCAAAAATCGTGAGCAACAACGCAGATAACACGGTGGATAAGATAGAAGCCAACAAGTGTTCTGTAACTACATACAGTTATTCCACCACCTGGACCAGCCAGGAGGATGCTCCGAAAATTGCCGTAAAGGTTGCTTTCGAAAGCAAAGATAACAAGAATGATACAAGGGAAAAAGAACTGACCATACCCGTTCGTGACCCAAAGGGAGAAATGAAGCTGGAACGCAACTACATCTATACGGTAAATGCAGACATCAAGCGTCTCAAGGATAGTATAAACATTGATTACAATGAAGAATTGGGCTACCTGAAATGGGCCATCACCAAATGGACTACGGGAGAAGATACTAAAGTAGATGCTGATAAGGCAAGCTATCTGGTGGTATATCCTACGACGCTGGATATAAAGGGAGTAGAGGATGACAACCAGGCAGATAAAACCATCCAATGGTTTGCTTCAGAGACTTGCCAAATCAAGGATTCCAAAGCATACTATTACGACAGATATGGTAAAGAAAACGGATATGACTGCGGACAAATCCTGGTAGGATATGACGGTAGCTATACTGACAACAAGAGAGGCTGGATAGACCTTCATGCAGGACGACCTATAAACAACACTATCGTATATGGCTCGTTTAAGGTTTATGTCCCTAATTCAGATAAGGAACAGGAAGTCTTTTTCAGAAAGTATCCTGCCATCTATTCGATGAATTTAAAAAGCAGCGGAACAACGGATGCTGAATGGCAATATAACAATCGTCTTTATACCGTACAATTTGCCAACAACAAGAAGGCAAATGACTATGTCGTAGCCAAGCCGGTGGTTAATGAAAATCATAAATCCACAGACAATACGGTTTCACCAGCGTTTATCATTGCTTCAACCACAAAGAGTAATAGCAATAAGGTAGCCCGTTATCAAGACGCTATAGATTACTGCAGTAAGTATAGCGAAAGTGCAACAACCCAGAACAACAAGACGCTTCAACTTAATGGTTGGCGACTTCCTACCAGAGAAGAAGTGAAGAGAATATACGAGTTGGCTAAAGATGACAAGGCAGTGGGAAAACAAGTATTGAAGGGTGCGTACTATTGGACGTTAGACGGAAATCAGTCTGATTACAACACCGACAAGCAGCAAGATGGCACCTACGTGCGCTGTGTCCACGATTTGACTCTGGATGAAATTGAAGATATTGAGAATCAACAATAAAGAAGGTTAGTAACATGAAAGAAATAAAATTATATATCGGAATCATAGCAGTGCTGTTAACAACCATGTTGACAGCCTGTTCCGATTCTATTGTTGACAACGAACCTTCTACGACCAGTGAAACAGAAGAAGGTTACTATAAAGCCAGTTTCAGAATAGCCATCCCCAGTTTCGAAGAGAACGCTACCCGAAGCACCGTGTTCCTCAATGAAGGTATCCGAAACAAAGAAGCCATGAAGCTGTTCTGCTTCGACAACAAGGGACAGTTTGTGGGATTCGGTAAAATACAGGATGATTTTACTGCGGTTCTTGGATTCAAAAGAGAAAACAACGGAAACTATTATGAAGTTGACGAGAATGGCAATCACACTGGAAGCATCACCCATAACCCAGCAGAAGGTGTGAGCGGCGGAGGAATCAAGACCAACGGAAGCACAGAGCCAAAAGAATTTTCGGCAATGATTCCGAACAACACCTCACGTATCCATCTGGTGGCGAATACAAGCAGTGTTTACCAGACCATCAATGAAAGCGATCAGTGGAAATGGGCAGGCATGCATGAGAACCTGCTCATGACTACTTTCGAGACCAATCACACGGAAGACCAGTCTGTCATCATGCGCTATTGGGGATATATCAAAAAAGATAATCCTAAAGAGCTGAAAGAATATCTGAGAAAAGATACACTAAAGAATGATTATATCATTCATCTCATAAGAGACAGGGCTAAGATTTCGGCAGAATGGAGTGCAGATGCAAAAGCAAAAAATCCCAATCTCGTAAACGACTTCAAATTGACCGTTGTCAACGGACTCTCCTACGGCACCTTGGCGCCATTCGACAGAAATAATCTGGCATTTACACCTACAACGGGAGATTCATCCTGGAAGTGGGATGTAGATTATGTTACACCACCACTTGACGGAAGCAGACTGAAGGGTGATAACACCCAGATGTTTAACCCTACAGGCGTATTCGAAGATGCCAACCTGCCATCAGCACCTTCAAAGGTTCTGTTGTTGCATAACGGAAAGTATTATCTGATATACTTGCAGGATAAAAACAACAAACCATACCAGATCAAACGAAACTATGAATATAAAATCATCATAGATAAGCTGGACGAAAGCTGGGGATATGGCAACCATGAATATGCCTTGAAAAGTGCTCCTGTCAACAACCCATGGATTACCATACAGCAAATCGTGCCAGGGGTTTCTAATGGCGATAACGAGCTGAAAATAGAAAAGGGAACCTATCAGTTTGTGCATTCGGGCGAAGGAACACAGCAGACAATCAACTTTACCTACAAAGGTAATGACGCTGCCAGCAAGGCATCTGATTTCAAGGCAATATGGACTGAAAACCTGGCATACGCAGAAGATGCCCAGCCTGTGGTTTCAAGCTACACGTATGATTCTGCAACAAAAACGGGCACTGGTACCATCACATACAACCTAGGAATCATAGATGATAACTGGCGAGAAGGAACCATCCACCTCTACGATACCAAAAAGCATGGATTGAGCATCAATATCCATCTCTACAGCATCAAAGAGGTGCAGTATCAGGTAAACGCTCCTGCCAACATCGGAACAAATGCAAATGCCGAGGCGGAGTTTAAGTTTACCGTTCCCGCCAACTACCCGAAGGAGTTGCTTCCAGTAACCGTGAAGTTTGCATCGGGCGATGTAGTTCCAGAGGGCTGTGACATAGAGTACAGTTCTACAAATGAAATTGGCAAGACTTGGGACAGCTGGTATGTATTCAAGGCTGATAAAGCCGGCACAACATACACCGTAAAGCTGAAGAATGTCCGTCAGGCGAATGCCGGAACAAGCAGCAGCTACTACGTGAAGATGGACAATGCCAACCAAGGCAATGCACAGAATTATACTTTTACATACAAATAAATTAGATTGAAAAGTTCTCGTATAATATCATTAATAAGAAGTAGAAAGAATTATTATCATTTACTATTACAAATATCATGCGGAGACTTATTATAACTAGACTGGTCGTTGGAGCTGTAGTTGCCGAGGTGATCTCGCCTTCTATGGTTCCGCGACTTTTTTTATGCCAATCGCTTTGCCATCCCGAATATTATTTGTAATTTTGCACTCGATAGTAAGCTGGCGTAAGATGCAGCCTGGCAATTTATCAAAAAATAAAAAGTAATCAGAAATCTGTAATCAATAATCAGTAATCAATAATCAGAAATCAATAATCAGAAATGAAAGCAAGACTCTTCTCTCTATTCATATTGCTGGCTTGTATGCTCATACAGGCGCAGGAACAAGCACAGGCGCAGACAAAGGCTCAGGCACCCAACCAGCCTCAGCAGTCGTTTCCCTATCCTGCCCTCCCCGATACACTCCGCAGCGTGGAGCAGCGTGCCGGCTATCTGAGCGAGCACTACTGGGACAACTATAACTTTGCCGATACCCTGATGCTGAAAAGCGAGGAGGTGACAGAGCAGGGCTTCGTTAACTTCATCGACATCCTGGGCAGATTCAGTCCTGCCATCGCCCAAAAGGGCATCGCCGGCTTCACCCAAAGGGCTTTCAAGAATACTGCCGCCAAAGGAAGATTCGAGAGTCTGATAGAGCATTATTTCGAGAATCCGCAGTCGCCCCTGCGCAACGACAGAGTCTACCTGCTCTTCCTGGAAGAAATGAAGAATTCACCTTGTTTCGACGAGGCGGAAAAGGAACGTCTTGCCTTCAAAATCAAGACTACCAACAAGAACTTGCCTGGCGATATCGCCATCAACTTCAACTTCAAAGACGAAAACGGAAAGTCCCATCAGTTGAGCGATTACAGAGACCAGAAGGTAATCCTCTACTTCTACGACCCCGACTGCGAGAATTGTCACAAGGTTTCAGCATGGCTCAAGCAGCAAACCATCCCTGCCGACATCAAGGTGCTGAAAATCATCGCAGACAACCCTATCAGCCACATCTATAGCCTCAGGGCCATGCCTACGATATTTCTGCTGGATAAAGGGAATCTGGTGGTTCTAAAGGACTGTACTGCCCAAGAACTGATAGCGTATGTTTCCTCCAAGCATTAGATCAAGCATCATGCCTGACTTTAAATCAGGCGAAATCATTTTTAAAATTTAAACTAGACTGTGTCGTTGGACGCTGTAAACCATCTATTATTATTTATCGATTAATCGCAACTATTACCATTTACACCATTTATCAATTACCATTTACTTTGCCTTTGAAGAATCGTATGTCATTTTGAATTCTTCGCGGACGTGATTGTTTCTCTTCACTACAACCACATAGTCACCATCCTTTATTTTTCCAACTGTAGCAACAAGTGTATAGTAACCATACTTGCCAGACTTACCATAGTTGCCTGTCTCAGAAACGATCAACTTATTGCCAACCAACTCTGTTGAAAACTTGATGTCAGTGTTCTCATCGAAAATCACATTCTTGTGAGTCAACTTCAACTCTCCACCTGCAAGAACCTTGCAAACCAACTTCTCTGTCATCTCTGCGCTCTGCGAATCATCTCCGCTGATAGGAGTTCCAACCGACTTGCTGTAGCTGAGCAATGAGAACTCAGAAGAAGAAGCTGATGAAGCAGCTAAATTATCACTAAAATCATCTCCAGATGCACTGCAACTTGTCATTCCAACAGCCATCATCATTGTGGCTATCGCCATCATTAAAACCTTTTTCATAATTTATATCATTTACTAATTGTTAATATACCAATGAAGAATATCACATGCTTCCCTGCAAGGGGGATAGCAAAGACATTGGTTAAAACAAATACCAACCATTCAGTTGGTTCATCTTTCACAATTATACTAAATGATATGCAGGATATGTTTCCTTTACATATAATGTGATTTATATCATATCACAAGTGCAAATTTAAGAAAAAAAGAGAGAAACGCCAAACTTATTGAGTTAAATATTGTAAACTATTTCGTGTCAACGCACACAATTTAATGCCGCAGAAATGTGTGCGACAACAAGAATAAGAGAATGAGAAAAGAAGGGAGAAAGGAGGGAGAAAGAAGGGAGAAAGGGAATAGCAGGGAAACAAAAAAGCGGGAACCCTTTCGGATTCCCGCTCATATCTTTTGTTGTAAAATCTCGAAGATTAGTCGAGGTTAGCCAACTTGTTGTCAGAATGAAGAACATCCTTGATCTTGTG
>ERZ1034952.2889-NODE-2889-length-12163-cov-4.178147_pt1 | contig 12163 bp, 9 predicted proteins | sample MGYA00520625_ERZ1034952 | MGnify/ENA primary metagenome ERZ1034952 (study PRJEB33766, sample SAMN09781773) | gut metagenome | biome: gut microbiome | host: Homo sapiens | place: Madagascar | study: EMG produced TPA metagenomics assembly of the PRJNA485056 data... | reverse complement strand
GATTTCAACATTTAAGCCGAGGAGGTCTTTGTTTTCATCGAGTATAGGCTTAACAACCTCTGCAAGGAAATCGGCTGTTTGCTCGGGTGCTCTGCCGACAAAGTTTGACGGCTTGAGAATAGCAAGGATTTCCTCTTTAGTGGTCATAAACGCAGGGTCTGCGGCGATACGGTCCACAAGGTCGTTTTTGCCGCCCTCAATCTTAACAACTGCGCCGGCAGCCATGGAATGTTGACGGATTTTTTCGTGAAGTTCCTGACGGTCGCCGCCTTTTTTAACGGCATCCATCATGATATTTTCAGTAGCCATAAACGGAAGCTCACTCATAAGTCTTGCCTCTATAACCTTTGGATAAACAACAAGTCCCGAGGTAACATTGATATACAAATCAAGTATTCCGTCGATTGCCAAAAATGCCTCTGCAATTGAAACACGCTTGTTTGCGGAGTCGTCAAGTGTTCTTTCAAACCACTGTGCCGACGCAGTCCAAGCGGGATTGAGCGCATCAATCATAACATATCTTGAAAGCGAAGCGATACGCTCACTGCGCATCGGGTTGCGCTTATATGCCATAGCCGACGAGCCGATTTGATTTTTTTCAAATGGCTCTTCAATTTCTTTAAGATTTTGAAGAAGTCTTAAATCGTTTGAGAATTTGCAACAACTTTGCGCAATAAGAGCAAGGCAATTGCAAACGATTGTATCAAGCTTTCTTGCATAGGTTTGACCGCTTACAGGGAAACAAGACTTAAAGCCCATTTTTTCTGCGATTTTGCGGTCAAGCTCCTTGCACTTTTCATGGTCGCCGTCAAACAATTCAAGGAACGATGCCTGAGTACCGGTTGTGCCCTTTGAGCCAAGGAGCATAAGTGTATCGAGCACATGCTCAAGTTCGTTATAATCCATAACGAGGTCCATAAGCCAAAGTGTTGCCCTTTTGCCGACGGTTGTCGGCTGTGCCGGCTGAAAGTGAGTAAAGCCGAGGCAAGGCATATCCTTGTATTTGTCTGCAAAATCAGCGACAGATGCAATAGCGTTGACAAGTTTTTTCTTGATGAGCAAAAGTGCCTCACGCATTGTAATGACATCGGTATTGTCGCCAACATAGCATGAGGTTGCGCCGAGATGGATAATGCCCTTTGCCTTTGGGCACTGGTCGCCATAGGCGTGAACATGGCTCATTACATCGTGACGGAATTTTTTCTCATATTCCTGCGCAACTTCGTAATTAATATCATCGGCATGAGCCTTAAGCTCGTCGATTTGCTCCTGTGTAATATCAAGTCCAAGCTCATGCTCCGCTTCGGCAAGTGCAATCCAAAGTTTTCTCCATGTTTTAAACTTAAAATCCGGAGAATAAATGTATTGCATTTCCTTGCTTGCATATCGTGCATTGAAGGGTGAATTATAGGTATTGTTAGCCATCAGTTAAGTCCTACTCTCTTCATCATTTCGGCATAAGCCTCTTCTACGCCGCCCATATCTCTGCGGAAACGGTCTTTATCAAGTTTTTCATGTGTTTTAATATCCCAGAAACGGCAGGTGTCGGGGCTGATTTCGTCGGCAAGAACAATTTTGCCGTCGCTTGTTTTACCGAATTCAAGTTTAAAATCGATAAGCTCAACTCCGATTGAAGCGAAATATTCCTTCAAAACATCGTTAACCTTGAAAGCATACTCTTTGATTGTGTCAACATCATCTTGTGTTGCAAAGCCGCATGAAATTGCGTGGTAAGCATTGATGAGCGGATCGCCGAGCTCGTCATCTTTGTATGAAAACTCGATTGACGGAGCAACAAAATCCATACCCTCTTCAAGACCTAATCTCTTGCAAATTGAGCCTGCCGCACGGTTGCGGATGATAACCTCAAGAGGAACGATTTTAACCTTTTTAACAGCTGTTTCTCTGTCTGAAAGTTCCTCAATAAAATGAGTGGGTACGCCGTGTTTTTCAAGAAGTTGCATAAGATAGTTTGACATCTTATTGTTTACAACGCCCTTGCCGACAATTGTGCCCTTTTTCTCGCCGTTAAAAGCGGTTGCATCATCTTTGTAATCAACGATTACAACATCGGGATCCTCTGTAGCCCATACTTTTTTTGCTTTGCCCTCGTAAAGCTGTTCTGTTTTAGTCATATTTAAACCTCCAAATCAACGGTGCGTTTGTTTATCGCTCCGATTATTTTTTATATACTGCCTTGATTCTTTCGATAGCCTCAACTGTTTTTTCATCGTTGCCGAATGCAGTCAGTCTGAAATATCCCTCGCCCGAAGGACCGAAGCCCGAGCCGGGAGTACCTACTACCTGGCACTTTTCAAGAAGCTCGTCAAAGAATTCCCAGCTTGTGTAGCCGTTTGGAACTTTGAGCCATACATACGGTGAATTTACGCCGCCGTAGCATTCAAAACCTGCGTCGATAAGACCGTCATAAATAACTCTTGCGTTCTTTTGATAATAAGCGAGTGTTTCGCGAATTTGCTTTTTGCCCTCTTCGCTGTAGATAGCCTCTGCGGCTCTTTGGGTGATGTATGAAACGCCGTTGAACTTTGTTGCCTGACGGCGAGCCCAAAGCGGATTGAGCGAAACGCCGTTAAATTTGAGTTCTTTCGGAACAACGGTGTAGCCGCAACGCATACCTGTAAAGCCTGCTGTCTTTGAGAATGATCGAAGCTCTATTGCGCACTTCTTTGCGCCCTCAATTTCATAAATTGATTTCGGAATATCGTCCTCAACGACAAAAGCCTCATATGCCGAGTCAAAAAGAATTACTGAATTATGCTCAAGTGCATAATCAACCCATTTTTTAAGCTGTTCCTTGCTTGCAACCATACCTGTCGGATTATTCGGGAAGCAAAGATAAATAATATCAGCAACCTCGCTCGGAAGGTCCGGAGTGAAATTGTTTTCTGCTGTGCACGGCATATAAATAATGTTTTCAAACAAGCCGTTTTCGCCCTTGTTGCCGCTTCTGCCCGACATAACATTTGTGTCGATATAAACGGGATAAACAGGGTCGCAGATAGCAACCTTATTGTCAACAGAGAAAATGTCGCCGATATTGCCGCAGTCGGATTTTGCACCGTCTGAAAGGAAAATCTCGTCCGTTGCAATGTTGATGCCTCTGTCGGTATAGTCATTTTTTTGGATAGCATTGAGAATAAAATCGTAGCCGTATTCCGGCGGATAACCGCGGAAAGTAGCCTCGTTTGCCATTTCGTCAACTGCCTTGTGCATAGCATCAATAACAGCCGGAGCAAGCGGCTTTGTTACATCGCCGATTGAAAGACGGATAACATCCTTGTCGGGATGAGCTGCCTGATACTCTCTTTGCTTTTTGGCAACCGTTGAGAAAAGATAGCTTGCCTCAAGCTTAAGAAAATTGTCATTAATCTTCATATATTTAAACCTCCATAAAATTAACTGATTTATTTGATTTTGCTCAAATCAACATCGCCGGTGAAAACGGTCGACGCGCCGCCTGTCATAAACACGCTGTCACTATCGTTTCCGCTCCATGAAATTTGCAAATCGCCGCCGATGAGATGGATTGTGACATCGTTATCGGCAAAGCCGTTGACTATTGCCGAAACGGCAGTGGCGCACGCACCTGTTCCGCAGGCAAGGGTTTCCCCTGCTCCGCGCTCCCAAACGCGCATTTCAATATTTTTTCTGTCGATAATCTTGGCAAACTCGGCATTGACCCTGTCGGGGAAAAGAGTTGCGTTTTGTTCAAGCAACTTGCCGTATTTTTCAAGATTGAAATCGCGAGGATGCTCGTCTATAAACATAACGGCATGCGGATTGCCCATAGAAACACAGGTCATTTCAAAATCCCTGTCGGCAACGGTGATTTTTTCACGGATTGCCTTTGTCGAATCGACATTGACGGGAACATCGTTTTTATCAAGCGACGGAGCGCCCATATCGACTTTTGCGCTGACAACCTCGCCGTTTTCGACATTGACATCTATATATTTAACGGCGCCCATGGACTCGATTGTAAACGAGGTTTTGTCCGTAAGCCCGTTATCGTAGCAATATTTTGCAACACATCGTATGCCATTGCCGCACATTGCGCCGCGCGAGCCGTCGGCATTATACATAACCATTTCAAAATCGGCATTTTTGCCCTTTTGGATATAGATTACGCCGTCGCCGCCGATACCGAAGTGGCGGTCGGAAAGCTTGACTGCGGCGAGTGATTTGTCATCGACGCTCTCCTGCATCAAATCAACATAAACATAGTCGTTGCCGCAGCCGTGCATTTTTGTAAATTTCATATTATCACCCTTTGGCTAAATGTTATCAAGAATTTCTTTCGCAATATCGACAATTTTTTTGCCGGTATGCATACTTTCCCTTTGCAAATACTTATGCGCCTGCATTTCTGTCATTGAATTGACCTCCATGAGCACAGCCTTTGCGTTTGATATGTAATCGGCGTCGTCCTTTTTTCTATTTGTAAACGAGCTTTTACTTGAAACAAGAACGGAAACGACGGAAACGAATTCATCACGGTCGAGCGGAAGCGGCAGGCTGATGAAATTGCCCATATAGCTTTGGCGACCGCTTTTTGAAAGAGCAACAATGTCAAACCCAGCAGGCAGACGCTCGGCAATTGTGCCGGCACCCATATCGCGCAAAATCGAAGCGCACACTATAACGCCGCCGCGCATATCTGCGGCTATATTTAAAACGCTTGCGCCCGTGCCGCAAATGTGCGACACATACAAGCCCTCGGACTCGAGCACATTTTTAATTTGTAACGCCGTTTGTTTAACGGGATATGCAACAATAATACTCTTCATAATTACTTACACCGTACATAAACAGTTTGCCGATTGGATTTAATCTTGATTTAACATAATCTGTCAAACTATTTAATCAGTATGTATTATAACATAAGAAGTTGCACTGCCGCAATAGAAAAAAACAAACAAATATGAAAGAAATATAAAAGAAATTTCTGCGTTTTAGGGCAATTTTCGTTAGAAATATACAATTTGTAACAAAATGCACAGATTTTTGTATTTTTTAAAAATTTCTTGTAACAAAATAGCCAAAAACTACTTGAATTTAGACTCCGAAGGTGGTATTATTAATTTAATATGTGCTAACTGTATCCGTTTTTCGGAATCAGAGATGCAAAAACACAACAAGATCGACAAAAAGCATCGATAAAAGCGGCGATAAAAATTGCGATTTTGATTAACAATAAGGAGATAAAGAATGCAGCAATTAAAAGAAGAATATCAGTTGCCGATATATTTGTTTCACGACGGAACAAATTATAAGGCATACGAATTCTTTGGAGTTCATAAAATTAAAAAGAATACTTACGCATTCAGAGTATGGGCGCCGAACGCAGAGGCTGTATCAGTAGTCGGTGATTTCAACGATTGGGACGAAACAAAGCACAAATGCTTTGCAATATCGCCCGGTATTTGGGAGGCAATAATCGACGGTGTTGAGGTTTTTGACTGCTACAAATACGCAATCAAAACAAAAGACGGCGAAACACTGATGAAAGCGGACCCGTACGCCGTTCACCAAGAAACAAGACCCGGCACCGGCTCAAAGGTGTATGAGCTTGAAAATTACAAGTGGAAAGACTCCACCTGGCAAAAAGAAAACAACACCGGCAGTGTGCTTGAAAAGCCTGTCAACATTTACGAATTGCATTTCGGCTCGTGGAAGCAACACGAGGACGGCAATTTTTTGACATACAGAGAAATGGCAAACGAGCTTGTGCCGTATGTCAAGGAAATGGGATACACCCATATCGAACTGTTGCCGATAATGGAATATCCGTTTGACGGCTCGTGGGGCTATCAGGTAACCGGCTATTTTGCGCCGACCTCACGATACGGCGTGCCGGAGGATTTGATGTATTTTATAGACAAGTGTCACCGCGCAGGAATCGGCGTGATACTCGACTGGGTGCCGGCACACTTTCCCAAGGATGCACACGGGCTTTACGAGTTTGACGGCACACGATGCTATGAATACGAGGACCTTTCAAAGGGCGAGCATGAGGAATGGGGCACAAGAGTATTTGACTATGCAAAAAAAGAGGTTTGCTCGTTTTTGATTTCGTCGGCTCTGTATTGGGTTGAGAAATTCCATTTCGACGGAATAAGAGTTGACGCCGTTGCGTCGATGCTTTATCTCGACTACGGCAGAAAAGACGGCGAGTGGAAGCCGAACATTAACGGCGGAAGAGAAAATCTTGAGGCAGTTGCATTTTTGCAACAACTCAACCGTGCAATGTTCAAAGAACACCCGAATGTAATGATGATTGCCGAGGAATCGACGGCATGGCCGATGATAACAATGCCGACAGACATCGGCGGACTCGGTTTTAACTTCAAATGGAATATGGGCTGGATGAACGATATGCTTCGCTACACATCCATGGACCCGTTATTCAGAAAAGGCAACCACAGTTGCATAACATTCAGCTTTTTCTATGCATTCAGCGAAAACTTTATTTTGCCGATAAGCCACGACGAGGTTGTTCACGGCAAGGCAAGTCTGCTCAACAAAATGCCGGGCGACTATGATATGAAGTTTGAAGGAATGAGATTGTTCCTTGCTTATATGTTTGCGCACCCCGGCAAAAAGCTTTTGTTTATGGGCAGTGAATTCGGTCAGTTTATCGAATGGAACTACAAACAAGGTCTTGACTGGCTTTTGCTTGATTATGACAAGCACAAAAAGTTGCTTGAATTTTCAAGGGAGCTCAATAAATTCTACAAAGAGCACAGCGAACTTTGGGAAATTGATTACAGTTGGGACGGTTTTCAATGGATTTCCAGCGAGGACAACTGCAACAGCGTAATCGCATTCAGACGAATGAATAAAGCGGGCGATGACCTTGTAATGATATTCAACTGGACTCCAAACAATTTCGACAGTTACAAAATCGGCGTTCCGAACAACGGAACATATAAAGTTGTTTTTGACACGGCACTGAAGAAATACGGAGGCGACAAGCCAAAGCTTTCAGGCACATACAAGGCAAAGAAAGGCGATTTTCACGGCTTTGAGCAGTATATTGATTTGAAGTTGCACGGTCTTTCGGCAATGTATTTGCGAAAGGTAAAAACAAAAGAAAAAGGTAAAGACGAAAAGGCAAAAAGCCCTAAAAAGTCTTAACAAATAACAGGAGGAAAAACATTTATGTCACACAAAACCGATGTAGTAGCAATGTTGCTCGCCGGCGGTCAAGGCAGCCGTTTAGGCGTGCTGACAAAAAGCATCGCAAAGCCGGCGGTTCCATACGGCGGAAATTATCGTATCATCGACTTTCCGCTTTCAAACTGTGTAAACAGCGGTATTTACACCGTCGGAGTTTTAACACAGTATCAGCCGCTCGTTCTCAACGATTATCTCGGCAACGGTCAACCGTGGGATCTTGACAGAATCAACGGCGGCGTGCACGTACTTTCACCGTACGAGGCAATCGGCGGCGCCGAATGGTACAAGGGCACGGCAAACGCAATCTATCAAAACATTAACTTTATCGAGAAATACGACCCCGAATATGTGGTAATCCTTTCGGGCGACCACATATACAAAATGGACTATGCAAAAATGGTCGATTTCCACAAAAAGAACAATGCAGACTGCACAATCGCAGTGCTTGAAGTTCCGTGGGAAGAGGCATCGCGTTTCGGCATCCTTGCAACCGACGAAAACGACAAGATTTACGAATTTGCGGAAAAACCTGCCGAGCCGAAGAGCAACAAGGCGTCTATGGGCGTTTATGTATTCTCGTGGGATAAACTTAAAAAATACCTTACCGAGGACGAGGCAGACCCGAATTCCTCAAACGACTTCGGCAAAAATATTATTCCGAAAATGCTCGGCGACGGACAGAGAATGTTTGCGTTTCCGTTCAAGGGATATTGGAAAGATGTCGGCACAATCGAGTCACTTTGGGAGGCAAACCTCGACATTATCAATCCAAATGTAGACCTTGACCTTTCGGACAAGAGTTGGAGAATTTATTCAAGGAACCCGATGGCTCCGCCGCACTACATAGGAAAAGACGCAGTTGTTGAAAACTCCTCCGTCAGCGAGGGATGCGAAATTGACGGCTTGGTTGACTACTCCGTTGTTTCGCCGAATGTTACAATTGAAAAAGACGCCGAGGTTAAATACTCGGTTATCATGCCGGGTGCAACAATCAAATCCGGCGCAAAGGTATATTATTCAATCATAGCAGAAGATGCAGTTATCGAAAGTGGCGCACAGATAGGCGCTATACCGGAAGATTTGGAAAATCCGGAGGATTGGGGCGTTGCCGTAATCGGCTCCGGCGCAACAATCACCTCGGGCAAAAAAATCGCACCGAAAGAAATGATTGCATCAGGAGAGGAGGTATAAAACAATGAACGGTAAAAATGTACTTGGAATGATTTTTGCAAACATTCACGAGGAGGCGCTCGATTCTATCACGGCACTCAGAACAATGGGCTCTGTTCCCTTTTGCTCGCGTTATCGTTTGATTGACTTTCCTCTTTCAAATATGGTTGAAAGCCAAATTACAAAAATCGGCGTTGTTACAAACGCAAACTTTAACTCGCTTATGGACCATGTTGGCACAGGTAAGCCATGGGATTTGAGCAGAAAGAACGGCGGAATTTATATGCTTCCGCCATACTCGATAAACAGCGTTACAATGTGGGGCAACCGAATTGACGCAATTTACGGCAACATCGGTTTTCTTCATCAATCGAATCAGGAATATGTTTTAATGTCGGACTGCTACAATGTAATCAACCTTGATTACGAAAAGCTTTTTGACGCACACGAGAACTCGGGTGCCGACATCACAATCGTAACAGTCAAGGGCAAAGCACCTGCACACATTAACTCAGTGCTTGTATGCAAAGATATTGCAGATAACGGCAGAATCGTTGAAGCGGCTGTTGACCCGGATATTGACGGCGAGGTTAATTATTCGACAAACATTGTCCTTATCAAAAAATATCTGCTTGAAACGCTTGTTACAAACGCTCATTCGAGAAACGAGGTTTCGTTCCAAAAGAATGTGCTTATGAACTGCATTAAAACCGGCAAGGTTTATGCTTTTGACGCAACAGATTCGTTTATCGGCACAATTGACGGAGTTCAAAGCTATTTTGACATATCAATGAACCTGCTTGACAAGGCAAACAAAAACAAGCTCTTTAACCCCGAGCGCCCAATTTATACTAAGGAGCGCGATGATATGCCGACCCTTTACGGCAAAGACGCAAAGGTAAACAATTCGCTTGTTGCCGACGGCTGTGAAATCAAGGGTACTGTCGAAAACTGCATACTTTTCAAGGGTGTTAAAATTGAAGAGGGCGCAGTAGTTAAAAACTCTATTCTTATGCAGGATACAGTTATCGGCAGAAATTCAAACATAAATTATATAATTGCCGACAAAAATGTTTCGGTTAAATCGGAAATTGAGCTTTCGGGCGCCGCAAATTACCCCGTCAGCCTTTCAAAGGGAACAAGAGTATAGGAGGTAATGCAAATGAAAGTTTTATATGTTGCATCCGAGGCTTTACCATTTATGGCATCGGGGGGACTCGGCGATGTTGCCGGCTCACTTCCCGTTGCACTGAGAAAGCGCCTTATCGGCTGCCGTGTTGTAATGCCGCTTTATGACTCGATAAAGCAGGAATACAAGGACCAAATGAAATTCCTCACCTCAATTTCGGTGCCCGTTTCGTGGCGCCGCCAATATTGTGGTATTTTTGAAGCTAAATACAACGGAGTTATTTATTATTTCCTTGACAATCAATATTATTTCAAACGTGACGGAATTTACGGTCACTATGATGACGCGGAAAGATTTGCATTTTTTGCACGCGCTGTTTTGGAAATTATCCCCCACCTTGATTGGAAGCCGGATATTATCCACTGCAACGATTGGCAAAGCGCACTGACTCCGCTTTATTACAGCATTTATTATGCAAACCAAATCGGATACGAAAATATTAAAACTGTTTTCACAATCCACAACATTCAATATCAAGGCAAATACGGCGACGAGCTTTTAAACGATGTTTTGGGCATTGCGCCGGAATATAACAATCTTATTCTTTATGACGGACTTGTTAACTTCATGAAAGCAGGTATTGAATGTGCAAATAAGGTAACCACCGTTTCACCGACATATGCAAAGGAAATTCTCGACCCGTGGTACAGCTACGGTCTTGACCCGATTCTTAACCAGAGGAGTTGGAAGCTCTGCGGAATACTAAACGGAATCGACACCGACAACTACAACCCGGAAACGGACAAAAATATTGCCGTAAACTACAATTCCGACAATTACAAGGAAGCCAAGGCTGCCAACAAAAAGGCATTGCAGGAGCAAATGGGAATGGCTGTCAGAGACGATGTTCCGCTTATCGGAATTGTATCAAGACTTGCAGGTCATAAGGGATTTGACCTTATGGAGGCAGTGCTTGAAAAGAGCCTTTGGGAACGCGATGTGCAATACGTTGTTCTCGGCTCGGGTGAATGGCAGTATGAAAGCTTTTTCAGAGAGTTGCACAATAAATATCCCGATAAGGTAGGCGTTACAATAGGATTTATCCCGGAGCTTGCAAGAAAAATTTACGCAGGCGCCGATATGTTTTTGATGCCGAGCAAGAGCGAACCGTGCGGACTTTCTCAAATGGTATCGTTGAGATACGGCACAGTGCCGATAGTTAGAGAAACAGGCGGCTTGAAAGACTCAATCACCGACTGCGGCGACGGCGAGGGCAACGGCTTTACATTCAAAACATATGACGCATACGATATGCTCGGCGCGATTTACAGAGGCGTTGAAGCATACGGCGACAAGTCAAATTGGGATATTCTTGTGAAGCGTGCGCTTGAATGCGATATGTCGTGGGGCAAAAGTGCAAACGAATATATCAAAATGTATAAGGCGCTTATTAAAGAATAATCAACTACACAAAAAAATACAAAAAAGCTCGTATCACACCATGATACGAGCTTTTATTAATGTAACAGATTAAGTACTGCCCTATTAAGCAACCTTGTTTGCCTCGGCTGCTCTTGCAAGAGCAAGTTTGTAGTCCTTTTGATGAGTGAAAATCTCATTCTTATATGGATTTTTCTTAAACTGAACAGAACGCTTGATGATTGCGGCAAATACAATAACATTTGCTACAAGAGCGATAACAGCGATGATGCCTTGCATTCTCGGATCTGCGCTTGCAGGCTGTGTTGCACTCATGACATAATCGTCCGGATAAACCGATGTGAGAACAGGTACCCACTTATCCTGGAAGAGCGGAAGAACCTGAGCGAACATACACCAAATTGCGAGTGTGTTTGCACGGTTTTGAATCCAACCGCCCTTGTTCCAAAATGCGTTTGCAAAAGTCGGAGCAAGAAGAAGAGCGAGGCCGCAATACCAGCTGTGTGACGGAAGATTGTTGTAGGTGTATTCAAAGTTCCAAAGGTCATAAGCAAGGATATAGCACCAAGTCATATCGGGCCAAAGCATATCCTTTTCGTCTTTTGACGAATAGATGCCCCACCATCCTGTCATACAGAAGATGTTGATGAGTCCGGCAATACCATTGACCCAGTTCCACCATCCGCCGTAAATCCAAACATTCTCGGATGAATACCACCATCCGCCTGCGATGCCGCCTTTGATTGCGGACTCGAAATCAGACGCAACAGCGATAAGGATATTGATAGCTACGATTAAGAACGGGAACACTTTAAACCATTCCTTTTTGCCGATGCCCCACTTGTATTTGAGGAACATAAAGCCGATGCAGCCGATTGTTGCGGCATACAGCTTGGCATAATGAAACCAACCGTTTTGATATATATAGGTTTGGTTATTAAGTGCCCAATCCTGTCCTTTAGCCGCACCGATTGCAATTGCAATGAAATAAACGGTTAATACGGCAGGGACTACAATAAAGCAAAGAACTCCGCCTGCTTTGGAGCGGCGTGCAATCTCATTGAGAAGCACAAGACCGACGAATACGGCAACCCAAGCTAAAAGCTGGTAAACGCCCATATCGCCGTAAATGTTGAATAACATTTTGAGTCATCCCCTCTAAATATTAATATTTGAACAAATTCTACTGTTCAACGCGATTTTAGCACTTTGTTAATTTTTAGT
>ERZ1034952.2877-NODE-2877-length-12196-cov-6.131455_pt1 | contig 12196 bp, 11 predicted proteins | sample MGYA00520625_ERZ1034952 | MGnify/ENA primary metagenome ERZ1034952 (study PRJEB33766, sample SAMN09781773) | gut metagenome | biome: gut microbiome | host: Homo sapiens | place: Madagascar | study: EMG produced TPA metagenomics assembly of the PRJNA485056 data... | reverse complement strand
CGACCGCCTTTTCTGACCAACTTACTGCTTGACTTTCCATAGTTGGTCTACAGAGCACGGTGAAAGCCGGAGGTGCATACCATTCATCCCACGACACTCCCTCAGCTTCGCGTTCGCTCAGCAGCTCCCTCAGAGAGGGAGCCAAGGGCACTTCGTGCCAGGAGAACTGCGGGTCGCCAAGTTGGCGACCCCTACAGAGTACGGTGGAAGCCGGGGGACGCAAAGAGGGCGCACCCCTTATGCGGAGTACGCCCTCTTTACAGCTGCACCATCATGCAGCGCGGATATTCATTTTAACAGGAGAAAATGATTAGACGTGCTTTGCGGCCAGCGCCTGGGCAATCCGGTTGCGGCTGTCCTTGACGGACTCCATATTCCGGTGCGTGTACTCCGAGAAGAGAATGTCCGTCAGGTACATCTGGGCAATCCTGGCCGGGATGGAGCCGCTTTGCAGCGGGTTTTCGTTGGCACCGCATTGCAGCACAATGTCTGCCAGTGCCGCGCCGGGAGAATTGGGGAAGCGGGTCACGAGAATTACCTTTGCTCCCCGTTCCTTGGCGATTTTCAGGGTGTCCAGCATGGCCAGGGTGGAGCCGGAGTAGGAATAGAACAAAATGGTATCCGTTGGTTCCATCAGTGCGGCAGCCATGGCCTGCAAATGGGCATCGCTGACGGGACGGAATTTGTTGGTGACGGTGGAAAACAGATGGGCTGCCTCGGAGGCGATGAGCATGGAGCCGCCCTGCCCCATGCAGAAAACATTGGTGCTGTGGTGCAGTACCTCCGCTGCCTCCTCCACGGCCTTGAGATTCAGCACATCCCGGGTCTGGTTCATGGCAACGGTATTGGCGGTGAGCAGCTTCTGGCAGATGGCATCCAGGCTGTCCTCCGGGGAAATTTCGCCGGACAGGGGATTATCCTCTCGGTTGAGGGGGGCGACATTTGCCAGTGCCAGCTTGAAATCCGGGTAGCCCTTGTAGCCCAAACGGCGGCAAAAGCGGGACACGGTGGCATCGGCAACGCTGCAAGCGTCGGCAAGCTCGGAAATGGACATATGGGCGATGCTGTGCTGTGCGGAAAGGATGTAGTCCGCCAGCTTCTTTTCGGATGCAGTAAAGCAATAGTATTCTGTACCGATGTGGACAAACACGCTCTGGGGTGTATCCAAAAAACCACCTCCTTGACAGTGAATTTATGATTTCCCGGGGGCATCCGGGACACCCCCAGGGAGAAACTGCAATTACTGCTCCAGCAGCTCCTTGAGCATGATGTCGGTCTTAATCAGCATTCTGGGCAGATGGAAGGGACCTTTGAAGGTAGAGCCCTTGGTGGAGGGCATGGTGGGCAGACCGTCCCGGCGCAGGTAGCCGTACCACTCGCCGTATTCGGGATCGGAGAAGTGTGCCTTGGCATAGTCCAGGGTCTTGAAGTACCAATCCAGGTATTCTTCCTTGCCGGTATCCCGGTAGAGCATCAGGGAGGAAATGAGAATCTCGTCATGCGGCCACCACAGCTTCATGTCATGCTCGTAAGCCTCGGGGGGATTGCCCAGGGCATCGATGAAGTACAGCAGTCCGCCGTATTCCTTGTCCCAGCCGGCATTGATGGCCCAATCGAAAATCTGCTCGGCCTTGGCAACCAGCTCCTTGTCGCCGGTGCGCTTGGCGTGCTCCAGCATGAACCACACGCCCTCGATGTCGTGACCGGGGTTGACAATCCGTCCGTCGGTGTAGCCCAGGTTTGCTTCGCCGTTGGGGCCGACGTTCTCCAGAATGCAGTGCAGCTCGGGATGATAGTTATACTTGAAAATTTCATCCACGCAGCCCTGTGCCCGCTGCTCGTACAGTTCCTTCTTCTCCAGGTCAACCCGCATCATCACGGTCAGCACGTTCAGGAAAATCATGGGCAGACCAAAGGAGCGCCCACTTCTGGTCTCGGGGATGGTCTTGGGGCCCATGCCGGTGGGGTCAGGCATTCCGTGCCACAGGTTCCAGTACATTTCGCAGGCTCTGCGGGCACGCTCCAAACATTCCTTGTCGCCGGTGACACCATAGTATTCAGCGTTTGCCAGGGCGTAGAAAGCCTCGGAGTAGAAATAGCGGCGCTGACGCAGGGGCTTGCCGTCGAAGGTGACGGTGAAGTACATTCTGCCGCCGGCTTCCCGGTTGATGCAATACTTCTCCATGAAGTCCAGGCAGCTCTTGGAAGCATCCAGCCACTCCTGCTTCACGCCGTACACATGGCACAGGTATGCAAAGATCCAGCCGCAGCGGCCCTGCATCCACACGCTCTTGTCGGTGGAGTAGATTTTGCCGTAGCGGTCAAGGCAGGTGTACACACCGCCGTACTCGTGGTCCATGCCGTTCTTCAGCCAGAAGTTGACGCAGCGCTCCAGCTCCTGTTCGGTCCAGCACTTTGCCTGCTGTAATTGCTCTTTGTTCATGTTGTTCCTCCTTCGCGAAATTACGGGTGGATTTTTTATCAATTTCAATAGTATCATTATCCCAAATTTTTTTCAAGTAGATTTTTCAAAAAACATAGTGACAGAAAAAGTTTTTCATGTTACAATGCAGCTATCACCAAAATTAACGAAAGAGGTGCGTCGTTTATGAAATTTCTTGGAATAAATGTGAATGTCCAGAACAGCCCGGAGCTTGACCCCGGGTTCATCCCCCTGCATCTGTTCAATAAGGCCTTTCTGGCAGATGCCAAGAAGCCGGTGTCCATCGCTGTGGAGAGAGCAAAGGGGGAAATGGCTTGCTTCCACACCTTTATTCACGGTACGCCGGAAATGAAGGAGGCGGACTGCTTCTACATTGACCGCCTGGTAAAGTTCATCCTGTGGATGAAGGGCGGCTTCCGCATTTATGTCAGCGGCGACGAAATGATTTATGACTACCTGCGCAGCATTTACTGCGCCGGCGGCAAGCAGGAATTTGACTGGGACTACATGGCAAACGTGTTCGAGCATCCCTTCGAGATTCTGCTGGTGGACAAGGTTCCCGAAAACAACGACGCTCCTCAGAAGGTGGGCGGTCACTTTGAGGGCTGCCGCATCGGCTTCGATGCCGGCGGATCTGACCGGAAGGTCAGCGCCGTGATTGACGGCGAGACCGTGTACTCCGAGGAAGTGGTTTGGTTCCCCAAAATCAATTCCGACCCCGACTATCACTACAACGGCATCGTAGAGGCGCTGAAGTCCGCCGCTTCCCATATGCCCCGGGTGGATGCCGTTGGCGTGTCCTCCGCCGGTGTGTTTATCAACAACCGCACCATGAACGCCTCCCTGTTCCTGAAAGTGCCCAAGGAGTTGTATGATGCAAAGGTGAAGGACATCTACACCCGTGCCATTACCGATACCTTCGGCAACGTCCCCTACAGCGTTGCCAACGACGGCGACGTGTCCGCTCTGGCGGGTGCCATCAGCCTGGGTAAGAACAATATGCTGGGCATCGCCATGGGCACCAGCGAAGCCGCGGGCTTCGTGGATGAAAACGGCTGCATCACCGGCTGGCTCAACGAGCTGGCATTCTGCCCGGTGGACGCTTCCCCCGAGGCCATGCGGGACGAATGGTCCAAGGACATCGGCGTGGGCTGCAAGTATTTCTCCCAGGACGCTGTGATTAAGCTGGCACCCGCTGCCGGAATCCAGCTGGACGAGAGCCTGTCTCCCGCCGAAAAGCTGAAGAAGGTGCAGGGGCTTATGGAGGAGGGCGACCCCAGAGCCGCCGCCATCTACCGCAGCATCGGCACCTATCTGGCACACAGCTTTACCCTGTACTATGATTTCTACGGCTTTGAATATGTGCTGCTGCTGGGTCGTGTGATGTCCGGCAAGGGCGGCGATTTGCTGCTGGAAACCTACAACAAGGTCATGGAAAGCGAGTATCCTGCGCTTGCCAAGGTGATTCATGTGGCGCTGCCGGATGAGAAGTTCCGCCGGGTGGGTCAGTCCGCCATTGCCGCTTCCCTGCCGGAGTTGAAACACTCCTAAGCGGAAAATCCACAAATAAATGCGGCGCGAAGCGCCCTTGCCTCCCCTGGAAGGGTGTTGCAGAGCGCAGCGAATCTTTCAAAATTATGATTGCCAGGGGCAATCATTCCACTGTTGAAAGGTGGTTGAGCGTTAGCGAAACCGGAGGGGTTTGTTCGCCAATAGAGCGCTACAAGAAACCCCTCAGTCAGCCCGTTCGGGCTGCCAGCTCCCCTTTCAGGGGCGCCGAGGGCGCTTCGCGCCAGCCACAATGACAGATTTTCCCATTTAGAAGTAGTATGTAAGGAGACAAGGAAAATGAAAAAGCATATTGTCTGTTTTGGTGACTCCAATACCCACGGCTATTGCGCCGACCCCAGCGATACCGTCACCGGCGGTGCCCGGTTTGACGAGACCGAGCGCTGGACCTGCCTGCTCCAGCAGAAGCTGGGCGAGGAATACCTGGTGCTGGAGGAGGGGCTGTCCGGCCGTACCACCGTTTTCCCCGATGCCCTTCACGAGAGCATGGACGGCCTGGGGGTCATTTATTCCACCCTGATGAGCCATGAACCGGTGGATCTGCTGGTCATCATGCTGGGCACCAACGACACCAAGGAGCGCCTGGGTGTCAACGCCGCCTGCATCGCCATCGGCATGGAGCGGCTGGTGCGCAAGGCACAGAGCGTGATGTGCTGGGCAAAGGAGCCGAATATCCTCATTGTCTGCCCGCCTCACATCCTCAAGGAGATGTATGACAATCCCTGCGGCGTGCCCATGGGCAACGGCTGCGTGGAAAAATCGCAGGAGCTTGCCGGTTACCTGCGGGAGACGGCCAAGCTGGTGGGCGCTTCCTTCCTGGATGCCCAGGAATTTGCGGAGTTCAACCGGGTGGATGGAATGCACCTGACTGCCAAGGGTCACAAGGCACTGGCCGAGAGACTCAGCCAGGTGATTCCGGGGCTATTATAATGGGACGTTCCATTTTCCGCCCGGAGGGGCCGGTGTGGAATATCTGCAATGCCATTACGGACACGCTGCAGCTCAGCTGCCTGTGGTGTTTGTGCAGTTTGCCCCTGGTGACCATGGGCGCTGCCACCACGGCGCTGTATGACGCGGCGGTGCATGGCATCCGCTGCCAGGAGGGGGGGACATACCGGCGGTTTTTCCGCACCTTCAAGGCGGAATTCAAAACGTCTCTCCCGGTGACGCTGGTGTGGGGCACGGTGCTGCTGTTTACTGTTTATGTGCTGGCACTGCTGGATGAAGCTGCCGCCGAAAGCAGTCAGGCGGCGCTGCTGGCCGGCGGCTATCGGGTGATGATGGCGCTGCCGATGTGCATCTTCGCCTGGTCGTGTATGCTGCTGTCCCGGTTTACCTATCATTTCCGGTCGCTGACGGTCAACGCGGTGAAATGTATACCGATGCATCTTCTGCCTTCGCTGGCAGTGGCGGTCATGACCTGGGCGGGCAGCTGGTATATGACCCACTATCCCGTTGGGCTGCTCTTTGCTCCCGGCGTGCTGGTCATTGGTTGGTCGCTGGTGGCGGAGCCTGTGTTTCAGAAATATGGCGGCGGCATTTTACCTGAAAGAAAAACAAAGGAGTGAATTTCATGTTTTATTGCAATGCCAGAATTTACGGCGCGGATTTTAAATTTCACATGGGTGCCTTTGAGGTGAAGGACGGTGTCTTCGGCCAGGTGCTGCCGGAAACCGTCCCTGCCGATGCAGTTGACCTCCGGGGCGCAACGGTGATTCCCGGCCTGATTGACATCCATAGCCATGGCAATTCCGGGGCGGATTTCTCTGACGGAGATTACGAGGGTCTGAAGAAGATGGCTGCATTTTATGCTTCCTGCGGCGTAACTTCCTTTGCCCCCGCTTCCATGACCCTGCCCTATGACGTGCTGGAGAAAGCGTTTGCCACCGCTGTCCGGCTGAAAAACGAGCAGCCCGAGGGCTGTGCCGTTCTGCGGGGCATTCAGATGGAGGGACCCTACTTCTCTTATAAAAAGAGAGGCGCGCAGAACCCGGACTATTTGAAGGACCCGGATTTCGAGGGCTTCAAAAAGCTATACGAGGGCTGCGGAGGGCTGATCTCTGTTGTGGATGTCGCACCGGAGCTGCCCGGTGCCGCCGAATTTACCGCCCAGGCCAGCAAGCTCTGCACCGTTTCCGTTGCCCACACCGACTCCGATTATGACCACGCAAAGGCGGTGTTCGATGCCGGTGCCACTCACCTGACCCACCTTTATAACGCCATGCCCGGCATCAACCACCGGAACCCCGGCGTGATTCCGGCGGCTGTGGAAAACCCAAATGTGCGGGCTGAAATTATCTGTGACGGCTACCACATTCATCCCGCCGCTGTCCGTCTGGCATTCTCCATGTTCGGCGGGGAACGGATGATGCTCATTTCCGATTCCGGCCGCTGCGCCGGTCTGCCCGAGGGCAGCAAGTTCACCCTGGGCGGTCAGGACGCTTGGCTGCGGGACGGCGTGGGTCGTCTGGCAGACGGCACCATCTCCTGCTCTGCTGCAAACCTGTGGGGCTGCCTGACCAACGTGCTGCACTGGAACATCCCCGAGGAGGATGCCGTCCGGGCAGCCAGCTGGAACCCTGCCTGTGCCATTGGCGCAGAAAAGGTCGTCGGCTCTATTGCTCCGGGCAAGGTGGCAGACTTCATTGTTACCAATTCCGACTACAGCGAGAAGCGGGTCTTCCTGGCTGGCAAAGAGCTGTAAGGCGGCAGTGCCGCCGGACAATGACGCTACGAACCTTGCACCGATACGTTGGTGCCCTAACCCGCCCGGTTCGATACTGCTCAGAAACCGGTTTGAACCCAATTTGTAGGGGAGCCGTGTCAAAATCGGCATGAAGGAGGTATATCTATGGAACGGTTTGAAAGCGAACATTACATTTTCCACTATGGTGCAAACACGAAAGCGGCAGAGGATATTCCCCACATTGCGGACTATCAGGAGCACTGCTTCCGGTATATTTGCAGCGTGTTGGGTGTTTGTCCTGATTTTAAGCTGGAATACTTCCTGTGCAACACCCCGGAAGAAGTAGGCCGTTTTTACGGGGACAACGAACCCTGCAACGGGTTTGCGGCCCCGCCCGACAAAATCTATGCGGTGTACAACGAGCAGGTAAAGTGCATCGGCTTCCACGAGGATGCCCATCTTATCAGCTACCTGGTGAACCGTCCCGACCCTCCTGCCATCCGCGAGGGACTGGCAATGTATTTTGACCGCAAATGGTGGGGCATCCAAAACCTGGATTGGACGGGCTTCTATCTGAAAACCGGGCGGTATGTCCCCACAGACAAGCTGCTGGACAGGACATTCTTCTTTGAGCATGACTGCGCCATCACCTATCCCATCATGGGCGCGTTCACCGACTGGCTGATTTCTTCCTTTGGGCAGGAGAAATATATGCAGCTGTACCGACAGCAGGACATTGCCGCCGGAATGGTGCAGGTGTATGGGAAAGAACCGGCGGAGCTGAACCAGGCGTTTGCGGATTACGTTGGACTGTTTTCCATTGACCCGGTGCTGGAACAGCGTATGGCGGAACTGCTGAATGAGGCCAGTACTGATAAGAGTTCTTGATTAAAGCATCCGTAATTTAAGCGCTTCATCATGGCGCGGAGCGCCCTCGGCGCCCCTGAAAGGGGAGCTGGCAGCCCGAACGGGCTGACTGAGGGGTTTCTTTGTACCACTCTGTTGACGGACAAACCCCTCCGGTTTCGCTGACGCTCAACCACCTCCCCTTCCAGGGGAGGCATGGGCGCTTCGCGCCGCAAATGATTCGACAAGTTACTAAAAAATCTCCGGCGCAGTTCAGAAGTTGGACTGCACCGGAGATTTTTCGCATTATTTGGCGTTTTCTTTGGCGGCCAGGATATTGGTATCGGTATCGTTGCGGAAAACCACAAATTTATCATACAGGTATTCCGTCACGAAATTGCACACCATATTCAGCACCGTTACCAGGTACTCATTCCAGCCCAGTCCAACCAGCGTCTTTTCTACCCATGTGGAAACGGGGGTGAACACGCAGTAAAACAGTGCCACCAGCACCATGGCCTTGGGCACATTTCCGGCGGATTGGAAGGTATAGCGCCGATTGAAGGTGAAATTCCACAGCACACTCAGCACCAGAGCAATCAGGTAGCTCCAATGCTCCGGCAGTCCGCTCAATTCATTGAGCAGGGTGAATGTCCCAATCTGAATCACGCCCGCACTGATGGAAAACAGGGTGAATTTGATGGCACGCAGGGTTTCTTTGTTCATTTACTTGCTCCTTTCGGGCTTGACCCGGGGCAGAATGTCCTCCCGGATGGCGCTTACCAGTGCGTCCGCCTCCTCCTGGGTGTTCAGGCGGCACAGGCTGACCCGGAATGTACTGTCGATGATTTCCGGCGCAGTTCCCATGGCGCTGAGCACATGGCTCCGGTGCCCCTTGGCACAGGCGCTGCCTGCGGAAACGCAGATGCCCCGATCCTGCAAGATATTGATGGAGTTCTGGGTGGGCACGCCGGGGACGGCAATGGAGAGAATGTGGGGCGCTTCATGAGCGCCGGTAATCTCCACCCCCGGCAGGGAAGACAGGGCGGACACCAAATAGTCTTTCAGTGCCTGCTCTTTCTGAATATCCTCCCGGAAGGTGGCTTCTCCGGCGCTGCAAGCGGCAGCAAAGCCAAAAATGGCAGGGGTTCCCTCGGTGCCGCTGCGGTAGCCCCCCTCCTGACCGCCGCCCAGCAGCAGGGGCGGGAAGGACTTGAGCCGGGGGGAGATGTACAGCGCACCAACGCCCTTGGGGCCATGAACCTTGTGGGAGGAGACGCTGATTAAATCCGCCCCCAGGGTTTTTGCCTGGAAGGGCACTTTCAAAAAGCCCTGGACGGCATCGGTGTGGAAAATGGCATCGGGGCAGAGCTTGTGGGTGAGCTTTGCCATTTGGGCAATGGGCATCACAGAGCCAACCTCGTTGTTGACCATCATCACGGAGACCAGAATGGTATCCTTGCGCAGCGCCGCCTTGAGTTCCTCGGCGGTGATTTGCCCCAGGGCATTGGGCTTCAGGTAGGTCACTTCATACCCCTGGGCTTCCAGCTCCTGCATACAGTTCAGGATGGCGTGATGCTCCATGGCGGTGGTGATGATGTGCTTGCCCCGCTTGCCCATGCGCTTGACGGTACCCATCACCGCCCAGTTGTCTGCCTCGGTGCCGCCGGAGGTGAAGAACACCCGCTCCGGCTCTGCGCCCATGGCGGCGGCAACCTGGTGCCGTGCGCTGCGAAGCATCCGTGCCGTTTCAATGCCGAAATCATACAGAGCGCTGGGATTGCTCCAATGCTCCGTCAGTGCCCCCATCATGGCATCCACCGCCTGGGGACAGGGCTGGGTGGTGGCAGAATTGTCAAAATAAATCATGTTTTTTCTTCCTTATGTTACTTTCCCACGCAGAACCGTTCAAAGATTCTGGCGGTAATATCCTCCCGGACGGTAGCGCCGGTGACTTCGCCCATGGCTTCCATGGCTGCTTCCACATCGGTCAGCACCGCATCCGGGGTTTGCCCCAGCTTCAGCCCCTTCAGGCTTTCCAGCATGGATTCATAGGCTCTGCGGCAGGCATCATATTGCCGTGCATTGGTCAGGATGGAGCCGTCACAGGGCATCCCGCCGCCAAACATTTCTTCCAGCACCTCCGGCAGCAGTTCCAGCCCGGTTCCCTCCTTGATGGAGACCGGCAGAATGGTCATAAAGGGCAGCTCTCCCGGCTGCACCGTTTTTCCCAGGTCGGATTTGTTGATGAGGGCAATGGCATTGGGGGCATCCAAGCACAGCGCGATGATGTCCCGATCCTCCTGGGTCAGCGGCTGAGAGCCGTCGCAGAGGAAAATTGCCAAATCCGCTTCCTCCAGCGCCTTTTTGGAGCGCTCCACGCCCATGGCTTCCACGGTGTCGGCGGTTTGCCGGATACCGGCGGTGTCAATCAGCCGCAGCCGGGTGGAGCCGACCATAACGGATTCTTCCACCGTGTCCCGGGTGGTGCCGGGGATGTCGGTGACAATGGCACGGTCAAATCCAGCAAGGCGATTGAGCAGGCTGGACTTTCCCACATTGGGGCGACCCACAATGGCGGCGGCAACGCCCTGGCGGAGAATCCGCCCCTGCCCGTAGGTTTGCAGCAGGGCATACAGCTCCTTGGCGGCGGCACGGAGGGTGGCGGTATAATTTTGCAGCCCGAAATCCTCAATGTCCTCGTCCGGGTAATCCAGCACGGCATGGAAATGGCTGCACAGGTTCACCAGCTCATCGTAAATGGGTGCCAGCTTCTTTTGCAGCACGCCGCCTACCTGACCGGCGGCATTGGCGGCAGCATCGGCGGTATCGGCTTCAATCAGGTCGATGACGGCTTCTGCCTGGGTCAAGTCCATTTTCCCGTTCAAAAATGCCCGCTTGGTAAATTCGCCCCGTCCGGCGGGTCTTGCACCGGCGTGGTACAGCGCTTCCAGTCCCGCTGCCAGCACCGCCGGTGAACCGTGACAGTGAAATTCAACGGTGTCCTCACCGGTGTAGCTGTGGGGCTGGCGGCTGCACACCGCCATGCACTGGTCGATGACCCGCCCACGGGCATCGTGAAGGGTGCCCATCACCAGCTTGCGGTTTGCCGCTTCGTGAAGGGGTTTGCTCAGCGGGGTGAAAACCCGCTCTGCAACGGCAATGCAGCCGTCGCCGGAGAGGCGAATGATGCCAATGGCACAGACCTGGCGGCCGGTGGACACGGCGGCAATCACATCAGACATGGTGTTCTCCTTCTAAAAAAGCAAAGGGATTGTCCTGACTGGACACAAAATGCATCAGCATATAGGCGCACTGAATGGCAACCTGCTCCTGGGCGAGAATCCGGCGGCATTCTGCCCTGTCGGCAAGCACCACCTGGATGTCTTCCGTATTTTCCTGGTGGATGCTGGTGGGGGTTCCCTGGCAGCGCCCGAATACCAGGCAGCAGCTTTCGTCGGTCATGCCCACGCTGGAAAAATAGGGGCGGCTGAAGGGACTGGGGATGGGTGTGAAGACAAGACCGGTTTCCTCGTACATTTCCCGCACGGCGGCAGCGGCAATGTCCTCTCCCGGCTCTACCAGCCCGGCGGGAAATTCATAGACATAGCCCCCCAGGGGATACCGGTATTGCCGCACCAGCACCACCTTGTCCTCCAGCAGGGAATAAATGGTCACGCCATTGGGGCGGACGGTGTGGGTTACGGCGGTCAGGCTGGAGCCGTCATCGTTCCGGGATGCCATATAATAGGGGGAGCTGCTGCCATCCCGGTGGACAGCCTCCATTTCATAGAAGCTCAGAAATTTGCTTCCTGCTTTCTTTTCAATTTTTCCAATGGCACTCATTGTAAATTTCCCTCCTGGGTATCTTTTGCGGCGCAAGGCACACAGTGGATGAGATGCTGCTTTTCTACAATAGTATAGCAGTTCCTTCTGAAATTGCAATCCTCAATCACCCCAGATCAATCAAACACACACCTGCCCTCCCGGATGGCAACCTCAAAGGGGTCTTCCGGGGGTGCCAGCACCCAGGTATTATCCGCATTCTCGCTGCGCGCTTTGTTTTTGGCATACCAGGAACGCACCGCCGCCTGCCAATCTTTCATGGGGTTCTTTCCAATCTTCCATCCGATAGATGTGTAGTAGTCAATAAACCGTGACGCTTCTATATAGATGCCTGTTTCCCGGCAGTAAGCGTCAATCTCCTCCTGTGTGGGAGGAATAAACTTTTTCTCTCTATGCGGCTTGCCCGCCTCAGAAGCGGAGCAAATATCATTTGTCATATTTCTTGCAGTAGTCTTTGTAGTAGCTGTTGCTTTCGCAGTCGTAATAGTGGGGTTGTTTTCCGGTTGTTCTTCAAAATCAACAGGTTGTTTTTGAGGGGCTGCTTCGTTGTTTTCTGTGTCCTCCGCCGGTTGTTTTGCGGGCTTTTTCTTCCGCGCATTCTGGTTTCCCTTGGGGGCACCGCCGGATGCACCACCGGCAGCGCTGGCGCTGTACCGGGTCGCCGCTGCTTCCAGGCTGGGCTGCATCAGGGTAAAAAATGCCCCTGCCAGAGTGGACAGCCCCTGTGGCTCTGCGCCGTAAATGCCATAGTCGCAGATGGCCCAGAACAAATCCAGCTGGTCTTCTTTTTCCAGCGACTTCATTGC
>ERZ1034952.2876-NODE-2876-length-12197-cov-6.720804_pt1 | contig 12197 bp, 12 predicted proteins | sample MGYA00520625_ERZ1034952 | MGnify/ENA primary metagenome ERZ1034952 (study PRJEB33766, sample SAMN09781773) | gut metagenome | biome: gut microbiome | host: Homo sapiens | place: Madagascar | study: EMG produced TPA metagenomics assembly of the PRJNA485056 data... | reverse complement strand
CCGTTTCGGTTGACTTTAATGTGCATTTATGATAAAATCATTAAAAATGATTTAAGAGGTAAATGTATGAGAGAAACTGTTTGTGTACTCGGAGTAAACGTTGATAAGGTAAATATGAATGAGGCCTTAAAGCGTGCCGAGGATCTTATAAGCACCGGCGGTTCGGTTTTTACGCCGAATCCTGAAATTATAATGAAAGCATACGAAAATGATTCATACCGAGATGTTTTAAACGGCGCGGATATGGTTATTCCGGACGGAATAGGCGTAGTATACGGGTCAAAAATTTTGGGGAACCCGGTTCCCGAAAGAGTTGCGGGGTTTGACCTTACGTGCGGCTTGCTTTCTTATGCTGCAAAAAATAACATTTCCGTTTATATTTACGGAGGAAAAGACGGGGTCGCAAAAAAAGCGGCTGAAAAAATACATAATGATTTCGGTGTAAACGTATGTGGTTTTGAGCACGGGTATCATAAGGATGATAGCGGAGTTTTAAAGGATATAAATGAAAAAAAACCCGGTATTTTGCTTGTATGTCTCGGGGCTCCGAAACAGGAGAACTGGATTGCAGACAATAAAGAAAATCTGCCTCCGTGTCTTATGATAGGCGCGGGGGGAAGTGTTGATGTCTTGTCCGGTCAGACTACGCGTGCACCGAAATTTTTTTTAAAGCTTAATCTTGAATGGTTTTACAGACTCATTACCGAACCTTCAAGATTTTTCAGAATGCTTGTTCTTCCGAAATTTCTTGTAACGGTTATGATTCATGGGAAAAAATATATTAAATAAGGAGTTTTATTCCTATGCTGATTGTTTTTGAAGGTGTTGACGCTTCCGGGAAGCAGACGCAGACGGAAATATTGTATAACACTTTAAAAGAAAAAGGGAAAAATGTTTCAAAAATAACTTTTCCCGATTATGACAGTCCCTCATCTGCTTTGGTAAAGATGTATCTTGGGGGTATGTTCGGTTCAGATCCTTCCGACGTATCGGCTTATGCTGCATCCGCTTTTTATGCGGTAGACAGATATGCTTCTTTTAAAACCGATTGGGGAAAAAAACTTGAAAGCGGTGAAATTGTAATTGCGGACCGATATGTGACAAGCAACATGATTCACCAGGCGGCAAAGATTGACGATAAAGATGAAAAGCTGAAATTTCTTGACTGGGTTTATGATTTTGAATATATTAAACTCGGGCTGCCGCAGCCGGATAAAGTTTTTTTTCTCGATATGCCGCCCGAATTTTCAAAAAAACTTATTGCCGAACGCGATAATAAAATAACTGGCAGAAAACAAAAAGATATTCACGAAAATAACAGTGATTATCTTTATTCGGCATATAAAAATGCTGTTTTTGTTGCCACACAATGCAGATGGGACAGAATATATTGTGTGAAAAATGATAAAATCAGAAATATAGAAGATATTAAAAACGAAATATTGTCAAAACTCGATTTTTAAAGCGGAGAATTTATGAATTTTAAAATAACAGAGCTTTCGGACAAAGCAATTACAGAGCCGTATATTGCGGCTGCTGCACCGATCGGAAGCCATCAAAACTTTACGAACAATTATATATGGCAGGAGAGTTATCACATAGAATATACAATTTCGGATGATATGCTTGTTTTTAAAGGACGTCATCACAGACAAAATCCTTATTATTTGTTTCCTATGGGATCAGCCGATCCTCTTCCTGCTCTTAAAAATATAATAGCTTATGCAAATGACAACGGCTATAAATGCGTTTTTGCAAATTTAACAAACAATGAAGCAGACTTTATCGAAAAAAACTTTTCGGGGAGATTTACATTTGAGGAGCACAGACACTCGGAAGATTATGTATATGAGGTTTCAAAACTTATATCCCTTTCGGGCAAAAAGCTTCATTCGAAGAAAAATCACCTGAATAAGTTTTTGAAAACATATAATTACGTTTATTCCGATATAAATCCCGATAATATTGAAACGGCGCGTAATTTTTGCCTTTCCATGCTTGATGCTTATTCCGACAGGGAAGAGGAAAAGCTGTCTGTAAATAAACTGTTTGACGCATATGAAGAACTTGCGCTCGACGGAGCCATTATATTTGTGGACGGAAACCCTGTTGCGGTAACAGCCGGAGAACCTTTAAATGACGATACCGTGCTGATACATCTTGAAAAAGCTGACGAGTCATACGCGGGGAGTTACGCGGCGATAAACAATCTTTTTCTTAAAAATAAATATTCGGATTTTAGGTTTGTAAACCGTGAAGAAGATATGGGAATTGAAGGTTTAAGACGTGCTAAGCTTTCGTACCGTCCTTACAGGATGATAGAAAAAATTATAGCCATAGAAATTTAAGACTGCGGGTTTATTATGAAAAAAATCTGTACACCGAATGAATCGGAAAAAGAACAATTGAAAAACATTTGGAAGCTGTGCTTTGATGAATCGGATGACTATGTTGAGTGGTTTTTCAAAACAATGTATACGCCTGACAACACTTTGTGTTTAAAATCCGACGGCATTATTGAATCAATGATGATGCTTTTTAAACAGCAATATGTTTTTTGCGGGAAAAGAATTTCAGCTTGTTTTATAGGCGGAGTTGCAACTTTGCCGCCCTTCAGAGGTGAGGGAAATATAACAAAGCTTATGGAGCGCTGTTTTCATATAACAGAGCCGATGAATTTTGATATTGCGTCTCTCATACCCGTTAATGCTTCTTTTTACACACAATACGGTTTTGAAACCGTTTCCGACATTTTTGTTTACAGTGGTAATTCATACAATTTAAGCGGAAGCAAAAAAGAAGATGATGCTTTTGCGTTTGAGCCGACTTACGGAGATTTTTGCAGCAGATTTGATTTTTACGAGTACAGAAATGATAAAAGTTTTTCGCTTATATGTGAAGGAGCGGCGGCAAGTGAAAATTTAATTTACAGAGTGCCGGGAGCCTACATGAATTATAGCATCGAAAATGGAGTTTTAAACTGTTCGGAATTTGTTTACGCAAATAATTCGGGAGTATTAAACCTTTTAACTTTTATTAAGAATAATTCAAAAAAATTTTTTATAAAAGGAGATAAAAATCTCAGATATTTTTTCGGAACCGAAATAAGAAAAGAACCTTATATGATGATTAAACCATTAAGAGAAGGTTTGAAAATCAAAAAAAGCGATAATAACTTTTTTAATATGACAATTTGGACTTGAGGAGGAAAGAAATGTTTTATATTTTTCTTGCAGACGGATTTGAAGAACTGGAGGCTACGGCGCCTATCGATATTTTAAAGCGCGGAGGAGTTGAAGTGCTTACAGTTGGTGTGTATTCGCATGAAGTTTGCGGAGCTCACGGAATAAAGTATTTTACGGATATCACAATTGACGAGGTGGATTTAACAAAGCTTGACGGTATAATTTTACCGGGAGGTATTCCGGGAACACCTAACCTTGATAAAAGTGTGAAACTTCACAATATACTTGATTTTGCCTTTAAGAATGAAAAGCTTATGTGTGCAATATGCGCAGCGCCGAGTATTTTCGGCAAAGCAGGTTATTTGAACGGAAAGAAGGCAACATGCTACCCCGGTTTTGAAAATACGTTCGGAACCGGAATATATACCGGAGCAAAAGCCGAAAAAGATAAGAACATTATAACGGGAGCAGGAGCAGGAACGGCATACGATTTTGCTTTTGAAATTCTCGGTGCGGCAAAAAATGCCGAAACCGTCGCTGAAGTTAAAAAGAGTATGCTTGCATAATAAAGCCATGAAAGGTGTAAAACAAATGAAAAAAAGAAAAATACATGTTTTCCCGATAGTTTTGATTATTGTTTTGGTTCTTCTTGCACTTGAATATTTCGGCATAAACGGCAGCGAGGTTTCCGTTTATGTGGAGCCCGGCATGAACTCATCTCAGATTTACAGTGAAATGAAGAAAAACGGCGTTATAGTAAGCACAAAGCTTTTCGCTTTTGCTGCGAAAGGCGATTCGCAGAATTTTAAAGCTGGAATGCATACTATGAATAAGCATATGAGCTATAAAAAAGCTATAGAAGAACTCAAGAGAAACGCCGCCGGCGAAGGCGAAGTTCTTGTAACATTTCCGGAAGGTTATGAGCTGCGCGAAATGGCACAATTGCTTGAAGATAAGGGAATAAAAAAGGCGGACGATTTTATAAAGGCATCTAACGAAAAATACGAATACAGCTTTTTGCCGTCCAGAAAAGACGGGTATCTTGAAGGATATCTTTTCCCGGATTCGTATTATATTTCCGCAAAGATGAAATCTTCCGATATAATAAACATGATGCTGAAAAGATTCGGAGAAGTTTATACCGATGCATACAAAAAACGTGCGGACGAAATAGGTATGACCACAAACGAAGTTATAACTTTGGCTTCCATTATAGAAAGGGAGGCTGCAAGGGATTCGGAGAGAGCATTAGTATCATCTGTTTTTCATAACAGACTTAAGAGCAGTGAATATCCGTATTTGCAGTCCTGCGCTACGGTACAGTATCTTCTTTCGGAAAGAAAGGAAGTTTTGTCTGATAAAGATATAGAAATCGATTCTCCGTACAACACTTATAAATATAAAGGACTTCCGCCGGGACCTATTGCATCACCGGGCAGAAAAAGCATTGAAGCTGCGCTGTATCCCGCACAGACAAATTATTATTTCTTTGTATCAAACGGTGACGGAACTCAGACTTTTTCTGAGACATATGAAGAACATATGAATTCGGGAGTTAATAAAAAGTGAGTGAAAATATAAATTTTGATTATATAACGGATTATTTGCGTTCTCTTATAAAGCCGCCCGAAGGCTTATTAAAACAAATTGAAGAGAAGGCACATAAGGAAGAAAGCTATGTGCCTATTGCAGAGCCTGAAACGGTGACTTTTTTAAAATTTCTTACAGCTGCAACGGGAGCGCACAAAATACTTGAAATTGGCACGGGCAGTGCTTATACAAGCATTTCGCTTGCGCTTTGCGGAGCAGAAGTTGTGACAATAGAGAGATATGAAAAAGTTTACAATGAGGCTTTGAAAAATATTGAAAAATCGGGTTTATCGGAAAAGATTAATGCGATTTTCGGTGACGCGGCAGATGTTTTGCCGACTCTTGAAGGTTCGTTCGATATGATTTTTTTGGACGCTGCAAAAGGACAGTATATAAATTTTTTGCCGCAGCTTCAGAGACTTTTAAAAAAAGGCGGAATACTCGTTTCGGATAATGTTCTGTATAAAGGTATGACAGCAATGGAAGGTATTGCCGTAAGAAGAAAAGTTACAATAATTAAGCGGCTGAGGAAATATCTTGAAGAGATTTCGGAAAATCCTTTGTTTATAACATCTGTTTTGCCGCTCGGTGACGGGGTTGCCGTTTCGTATAAAAAATAACACAAGTTGTATTATAAATTGATTGGAGATAAAAAATGCTTGAACTTTTGGCGCCGGCAGGCAGCCTTTCAAAGCTTAAAACCGCAATATTATTTGGTGCCGATGCGGTGTATGTAGGCGGTGAAGAATTTTCGCTGCGCACGGCGGCGGATAATTTTACGCGCGAAGAACTTTGTGAAGGTATAAGGTTTGCACATGAAAGAAATAAAAAGGTTTATGTTGCGGTGAATATCGTTCCGCGCAGCAATGAACTTGAGAAAATACGGGAGTTTTGCACTTTCCTTTACAATACCGGGGCAGACGGAGTTATTGTTTCGGATCTGGGCGCATTTTCTGTTATCAATAAAACTGTGCCGGATCTTCCCATACATGTAAGTACACAGGCGAATATAACAAATTTTGAAAGCGCGTGTATGTGGCACAAAATGGGTGCTACGCGTGTGGTACTCGCACGTGAGCTCTCTCTTGAAGAAATAACCGAAATACGAAAAAAACTGCCGAAGGAATGTGAAATCGAAACATTTGTGCACGGGGCAATGTGTGTGTCATATTCAGGCAGATGCCTTTTGAGCAATTATATGGCAAATCGTGACAGCAACAGAGGAGCCTGTGCTCAGCCGTGCAGATGGAAATACTATCTTATGGAGGAAAAACGTCCGGGACAATACATGCCCGTGTATGAAAACGACAAAGGCTCGTTTATTTTCAATTCAAAGGATTTGTGCATGATTCGCCATATAGACAAGCTTTATGCCGCAGGCGTTAAAAGTCTTAAAATCGAAGGAAGAGTTAAAAGCGACTATTATGTTGCAACAGTGATACATGCTTACAGAAGAGCAATCGATGATTTTTATGCTGAGAAACCTTTTGATGAAGAACTTTTAAAAGAAGTATGCAAAGTTTCTCACCGTGAATATTCGGAGGGATTTTATTTTTCGCAGCCGGAACAGATATATACGTACGGTTCATATATAAGAAGCTGTGAGCTTATAGGTACCGTAAAAGAATATGACGAAGAAAACAAAGTTGCCGTAGTAGAGCAAAGAAACCGTTTCTATAAAGGAGACGAAGTTGAATTTTTGCCGCCGACAGGCGATTATATTAAATTTAGAATTGAGGATATGGAAGATGCGGACGGCAACCCGATTGACGTGGCACCTCATCCTCAGATGACGGTTAGGATTAAAGTTCCGGTAAAATTACCGCCTCAGACAATAGTCAGAAAGGAATGTGAATGCAGTGAACCTGTCTGAAAGCATTAAGAATGCAAAAATAATAGTAATAAAGGTCGGTACGTCAACTCTTACATACCCTAACGGGAAATTAAATCTGCGCCGAATCGAGACGCTCTCACGCGTACTGGCTAACTTAAAAAATCAAGGCAGAGATGTTATTTTGGTTTCGTCCGGTGCAATAGGCGTAGGAGTCTCAAAACTCGGAATGCGCGAACGTCCTCATGACACAATCGGCAAACAGGCTGCGGCAGCTGTCGGACAATGCGAACTTATGAATATATACGGAAGACTTTTTGCGGAGTACGGGTATACTGTGGGACAGGTTCTTGTTACAAAGGATATTGTGGATCATGCTCAGAGAGAAGAAAATGCAAAAAACTCACTTCTGCGAATGATGGAACTCGGCATTATACCTATCGTAAACGAAAATGATACCGTTGCGGTTGAAGAAATAGAATTTGGAGACAACGACACACTTTCCGCAATGGTTGCCGTGCTTATCAAAGCAGATGTACTTGTTCTGATGTCTGATATAGACGGGTTGTATGATTCGGATCCGCACATAAACGAGGACGCGCAGCTTATCCGAATTGTGCACGGCATCGATGACAAAATCCGCTCCATGGCAGGTGACACAAACGGAGACTTTGGCACAGGCGGAATGACAACAAAAATTCATGCTGCCGAAATAGCGACAAGCGGCGGCATACATATGATTGTAACAAACGGCGAGAAGCCTGATATACTTTATGATATATTTGACGGTATAATAGAAGGAACAATTTTTGAGGGGATGAAAAAATGACGGTATCCGAAACTGCAAAAAAGGTAAAAGATGCGGCACCGAAAATAAATAATGCATCTTTTAAAACAAGGGATAAAGCGTTAATGCTTATGGCTGAGGCTTTGCACCGCGATTGTGATGTTATATTAAAAGCCAATGACAAGGATATGAAGAGAGCGAAAGAAAACGGAATGAGCGATGCTCTCTTGGACAGGCTCAAGCTTACTTCGGAGCGTGTTGCAGCTATGGCAGACGGAATTGAGAATGTGAGAAAACTTCCGGACTGTCTTGGGGAAATTATAAATATGGAAAAAAGACCCAACGGTCTTTCGATAGGTCAAATGAGAGTCCCTCTCGGAGTAGTGGCTATTATTTATGAGGCGCGCCCGAATGTTACGGCAGATGCCACTGCATTGTGTATTAAAACCGGAAATGCAGTTATATTAAAAGGCGGAAGTGATGCCATAAAATCAAATACTGCCATAATGAACTCACTTCGTGCGGCAGTTTCTGAAGTACTTCCGAAAGATGTGCTGACTCTTATAGAGAGCACCGACAGGGAAAGTGCGGCAGAGCTTATGAAACAGAATAAATATATAGATGTTCTTATTCCGCGCGGGGGAGCCGGTCTTATACGCAATGTAGTGGAAAATGCCACTGTGCCCGTAATTGAAACCGGTACAGGAAACTGCCATATATATGTTCATAAAAATGCAAATATAGATATGGCGGTAAACATACTTATTAATGCCAAAACTCAGCGCATAGGTGTATGCAATGCTGCGGAAAGTCTGGTTGTTGATAAAGATATTGCACCGATTTTTTTGCCTGCCGCCCAAAAAGCGCTTGATGAAAAAAACGTTGTAATTTACGGCTGCGAAAAGACGCGTAAGTATATAGATGCTAAAAAGGCTTCCGAAGATGATTTCGGCAGAGAATATCTTGATTTGAAAATTTCCTGCTATGTGTCGGAAGATTTGAATGACGCAATAGAGCATATAAATAAATACAGTACCGGACATTCCGAAGCAATAATAACAAATGATTATACGGCTTCTCAGGAATTTTTGCAAAGAATAGACAGCGCTGCGGTTTATGTAAATGCATCAACACGTTTTACGGACGGCGGAGAGTTCGGATTCGGAGCCGAGATAGGTATAAGCACACAGAAGCTTCACGCAAGAGGTCCTATGGGACTTAAGGCATTGACAAGCACAAAATATATAATTTACGGAAACGGTCAGATTAGGTAATCCGGAGATTTTATTATGAAAAAGATTGAAACATTTGATACTACACTAAGAGATGGCGCTCAGGCGGAAAGAATTTCTTTTTCCGTGAGAGATAAACTTAAAATTGCCGCACTGCTGGATACGCTCGGAGTCGATTTCATCGAAATTAATATGCTTGATGATTCCGATATGGATTTTGCAGGGAAACTAAAAGAAATAAATCTTAAAAATTCACGTATTGCAGCGTTCGGAAGCACATGCCGAATATTTGAAAAACCTTCCCAAAACAAAGCTTTGTCATATATTGTGGACGGAGGCTTTTCGGCAGCTTCAATTTTCGGTAAAGCGTGGGATTTGCATGTTTCCGATGTTTTGGGAACAAACGGAAATGAAAATCTCAGAATGATTTACGACAGTGTTTCTTTTCTGGCAGAGAAGAAAATTGACGTTATTTTTGATGCGGAGCATTTCTTTGACGGCTATAAGAGCAATCCCGGTTACGCAATGGAAGTATTAAAGACTGCTTCGGCAGCAGGCGCATACAGGCTTGTTCTTTGTGATACAAACGGAGGCTGCTTCCCCGATGAGACATTTGATATAACATCTAAAGTCTGCGATGAATTGGGTAATGTTGTCGGAATACATGCGCATAACGATGGCGGAATGGCGGTTTCAAATTCTGTATTTGCGATTAAAGCAGGTGCGGTGCAGATTCAAGGTACAATTAACGGAATAGGTGAAAGATGCGGAAATGCCAATCTGGCAACGATAATTGCAAACCTTCAAATAAAAAAGAATTTGAAGCTTATACCTGACGGGAATTTATCAAAGCTTACATATGTGTGCAGAGCTGTAGCCGAAACGGCAAATATCTCACTTCGCAATATGCCGTACGTAAGCCGTCAGGCGTTTTCGCATAAAGCCGGAATGCACATTGACGGAGTTATGAAAAACCCCGAAAGCTTCGAACATGTTGATCCTCGCCTTGTGGGAAACGAAAGAAATTTTGTGGTTTCGGGAATAGCGGGAAGAAGCGCGCTTATCGATACAATACATAAAATAGCGCCATATATTGACAAAAATTCGCCGGAAACTTTGGCAATACTTCAAGAAATTAAAGAACGTGAACAGGAAGGATTTCAATATGATGCTGCCGATGCGTCGTTGGAATTGGTTATTAAAAAATCCCTCGGGCTTTTTAAAAAGCATTTTGATATTGGCTTGTGCAGACTTATAGATGAACACGACAGCGGCAGAGAAAGATGCTATTCTTCCGTATTTATTAAAGTTTATGTAGGCGACAGTGAAGAAATTACGGCAGCAGATTCAGACGGTCCTGTCCACGCTATGGATATAGCACTGAGAAAAGCACTTGACAGATTTTATCCCAGTTTAAGAGAAATGAAACTGTCTGACTATAAAGTTCGTGTGTTAAACAGTGAAGCGGCAACAGGTTCAACCACAAGAGTTTTAATAGAAACAACAGAAAACGGTCATACATGGACGACGATAGGTGTATCCGAAAATATTATTGAAGCATCTTTGGTGGCACTGGTAGATTCAATTGAATATAAACTCAACAGAGAGTAAATGGTGAAGTTGTATGAAAAAAGTATATATTTACACTGACGGAGCGTGTCGGGGTAATCCGGGCCCGGGCGGATACGGCGCCCTCCTGTGCTACGGAGAACATAGAAAAGAAATTTCCTCAGGTTTTAAAAAAACAACAAATAACCGAATGGAGATTATGGCTGTGCTTGCAGCTCTGAAAGCGTTAAAAGAACCTTGCGATATAGTTTTATGCAGTGATTCAAAATATGTTATAGACGCTTTGTCAAAGGGCTGGGCATTAAAGTGGCGCGCTGCCGGATGGATGCGCAACAAAAAGGAAAAAGCATTGAATCCCGATTTATGGGAAGAAGTTTTAAATGAAGTTCAAAAACACAATGTTGAATATGTCTGGGTTAAAGGACATGACGGACATCCGGAAAATGAGCTTTGCGATTCTCTTGCGGTTGCTGCCGCAGAGAGCGATAATTTGGCAGAAGATATCGGCTACAGTGAAAACTGACAGCCGATTGTTTCTTTTATGTTACAATTTTTCTTTAGCGCTCTTTTTTAACAATTATTTAATAAAGTAACTGTAAAATATAATTATGATAAATATATTGAAGAGGAGTTGCCAACATGGAAAGAAAATCTGTGGGAACAGATACTGAAAAACTAAAAAAACGCCGAAAGAATAAAATTAAAGACGGACTGATTGTCGGCATATGTGCGGCGATAGCATTAGCTTTGGTTATTTCTTTGATCACACTTGTTTTCAATGGCTTTTCTGCGTTGTTCGGATTGATTTTCGGGAATAAAAAAGCGCCTGCAAAAACAGAAAACACAATAGAGCAGGTAATAAACGATGCAGACAGGCTTGCGGCGGGATACGATTATGATGCGGCTCTTGCAAAGGTTGCTGCCGCAACGGAAAAGTATCCGAACAACGATCAGATTTCTGCGGCTCAGGCACGTTATAACGAAGCCAAATCTCAGCTTGTTCCGTTTACCGATATATCAAAAATTACACATGTATTTTTTCATACACTTGTTGTTGACGATTCGCTGGCTTTTGACGGAGATTACAGGCAAACAGGCTATAATCAGTATATGACAACCGTGCCTGAGTTTAAAAGAATGCTTGAGCAGATGTATGCAAAAGGTTATGTGCTTGTCGATATTCATGATATGGCGAGCATGCAGACAGATGAAAACGGTAACACCGTGATGCGCCCCGGAAACATAATGCTTCCGCCCGGAAAAATTCCGTTTGTTATGTCTCAGGATGATGTAAGTTACTACAACTATATGACGGGAGACGGATTTGCTTCCAAAATCGTTATAGGTGAAGATTCGATGCCGACATGTGAATATATAAATCCTGACGGCAGTATATCGTACGGGGATTATGACTTGGTTCCTATTCTCGAGCGGTTTATAAACGAACACCCGGATTTTTCTTATAAAGGCGCACGTGCAATCCTTGCTCTTACGGGTTATGACGGCGTTTTGGGATACAGAACATGCCCGAGCGGAGATGGGTATAATGAGGCGGATATCGAAAAGGCAAAGGCTGTTGCGGAGCGTATGAAAGAATGCGGCTGGGTTTTCGCAAGTCACAGCTGGGGACATCAGAAATACGGAAAAATAGATTATCAGCATATGGTATCAGATGTTGAAAAGTGGCATAATGAAGTTGAAAGTATAATAGGCGACACGGATGTAATGATTTATGCAAACGGTGACGACATTGCCGGCGTTGAGAACTATTCTGGAGAAAAGTATAATCTGCTGAAAAGCTATGGTTTTAATTACTTCTGCAATGTTGATTCAAGCAGATACTGGGTTCAGCTCAAAGACGGATATTTAAGACAGGGCAGACGAAATCTTGACGGATACAGAATGTATTACAATCCCGATATGCTTTCTGACTTGTTTGATGTTTCCACGGTTTGGGATCAGGAAAGACCAACACCTGTGCCGCAGATATAGGAGAAATGTAT
>ERZ1034952.2875-NODE-2875-length-12197-cov-6.901252_pt1 | contig 12197 bp, 11 predicted proteins | sample MGYA00520625_ERZ1034952 | MGnify/ENA primary metagenome ERZ1034952 (study PRJEB33766, sample SAMN09781773) | gut metagenome | biome: gut microbiome | host: Homo sapiens | place: Madagascar | study: EMG produced TPA metagenomics assembly of the PRJNA485056 data... | reverse complement strand
CCTCGTTAAATTCCGCTCTTGCCTTTTCCAGCAGCTCCGGCTGCTCCATCAAGTCGGCAGCGCTTCCGGCAATAATCTTTGCCGCTTGCAGCACGCCCTTGTGGGCAATGCTGGTTCTGCCAATGGACACATTCTGCCAGGAGTGACCGGGGGAAGCACTGGTCCACGTGGCGGTGGTAATCTGCGCCGTGGGGGTCAGCCAGCTCACATCGCCCACATCCGTAGAGCCGGGAGCATAGGCAAAATAGGGCACATAGGGCATGATAAAATCATTGATGGCGCGTTTGCCCCCATCGGTCATCTTGTTTGCATACGCCCACACCTGCCGGTTGAAATCGGACAGCAGTCCCGGCACGGCGGCAGGATAGGTGGCATGAAGCGCCTCGGCAAATTCCCGCTCGGCTGCGGTGTATTCCGGGACGGGAACCTGCTGCATATTCTCATACATCACCCGCTCCAATGTTTCATTGGGCAGAATCGAAGCAGTTCCGTCAATCTGGCGCATGGCAACGCTGGTTTCCGTCATCAGGGCGGCACCCTGGGCAATCTTGTTCACCCGTTCCAGCAGCGCCTTTGCCTTGCGCACCGTCTCCCCCCGCACCATGAGCACGGTGGTAGCTGCCGGCTGCACCACATTGGGGGACACGCTGCCGGCATCGGTGATGGAATAGTGGATGCTGCTGTTGGGGGGCATATGCTCCCGCAGGAACTGAATGCCAACGTGCATCAATTCCACCGCATCCAGGGCGGAACGCCCCATATGGGGATTGTCGGCTGCATGGGCGGAAACGCCGGTGAAGGAATACTCCACCTGCATACTGGCAGCGCTGGAACCGACCTTGATTTCGTTGGTGTCACCGGGATGCCAGGTCAGGGCAGCATCCAAATCCCGGAACATACCGTCCCGTGCCATAAAGGTTTTGCCTGCGCAGCCCTCCTCGCCGGGGCAGCCGTAAAAAACAACCGTCCCGTGGAGCAGCCCCGCCTCGATGGCCTTTTTCACCGCCAGCGCCGCACCGAAGGCGGCCGCACCCAGCAGGTTGTGGCCGCAGCCCTGACCGTTGCCGCCGGGATTCAGGCTCTCCCGCTTTGTGCTGCCGGGGCACTGGGATAAACCGGACAGGGCATCAAACTCACCCAGAATGCCGATTCTGGGCTTTCCCGAACCAAAAGAGCCGGAAAAGGCGGTGGGGATGCCGCACAGCTTTCGCTCCACCTGGAAGCCCTCCTGCTCCAGCAGGTCGCAGTAGTAGGCGGCGGACTTGTATTCTTGCATGGACAGCTCCGAAAAATCCCAGATGGCATCGCTGAGCGCGGTGATTTTTTCGGCATTTTTGTCCACACTGTCGTATAATTTTTGTTTATTCATCATTACAGCACCTTGGAGAGAAACTCCTGAAGTCTTGGGTTGGTTGGGTGGTCAAACAGCTCTGCGGGGCGGTTTTCTTCCAGAATGTTGCCCTCGGCCATGAACAGTACCCGGTCGGACACCTCCCGGGCAAAGCGCATCTCATGGGTGACGATGACGCTGGTCATACCGGTAGATACCAGGTTTTTGATAACGTCCAGCACCTCGCCAACCATTTCGGGATCCAGCGCGGAGGTTGGCTCGTCAAAAAGCATCACGTCCGGCTCCATGGCCAGCGCCCGCACAATGGCAAGCCGCTGCTTCTGGCCGCCGGAGAGCTTGGAGGGCATCTCATCGTATTTGCTCAGCAGCCCCACGCGGCTGAGCAGCTCCTTCGCCATATCGTTGGCCTCGGCCTGGGATTTATGCTTGAGGAGCATGGGAGCCATGGTGATGTTCTCCGCCACGGTCAGGTGGGGGAACACATTGAAATGCTGGAACACCATGCCCATTTTTTGCCGGTGGGTATCAATATCCGTATGCTTGCCGGTGATTTCCTTGCCCTCCAGGAAAATCTGGCCGCTGTCCGGCTTTTCCAGCAGGTTCAGGCAGCGCAGAAAGGTACTTTTACCGCCGCCGGAGGGGCCAATGATGGACACGGCCTCGCCCTTCTGGATGGTCTGATTGACCCCTGTTAATACTTGCAGCTGGCCGAAGCTTTTGTGCAGGTCAACTGTTTTAATCATTTCCACCTGGAATCACTCCCTTTTTAGAGACACGACGGGGATTTAGTTGTTCGATGAATGGCACACGCCCGGCGCGAAGCGCCCTCGGCGCCCCCTTTGGGGGAGCTGCTGAGCGAACGCGAAGCTGAGGGGGTGCGCTACGAAATATGAGTGTGCTACAAAATACGAACGACACCCCCTCAGTCAGCCCATTCGGGCTGCCAGCTCCCCCAGAGGTGGAGCCGAGGGCGCTTCGCGCTGCGGGCGGATGTTATCCGCCCCTACAACTGCGGCGGCAAAGCCGCCGACGGGTCGACTGCCAGTCGACCCCTACAATGGCGTTTCAAATATCAGAAGAAAGGACAATCGAGTATGTCTATTTTTTCCAGACGAATCGACAAGAAGCCTCTGGGAATTTATGTACACATTCCCTTTTGCAAAAGCAAATGCCAGTACTGCGACTTCTACTCCCTGGCTTGCAAGGATGACAACCTGATGGACAGCTATCTGGATGCTGTCTGTGCCCACATCAAGGAGGCGGGCTCCCTGGCTCCCAATTACAAGGTGGACACCATCTACTTTGGCGGCGGAACCCCCAGCTATTTCGGCGGCGATGCCATCGCCATTATTATGACTGCCATCCGCCGCTGCTTTGACGTTACCGGAGACGCAGAGATTACTTTTGAAGCAAACCCTGACTCCGTTACCGACAAGCTCCTACACCGGATGCGGGCAGAGGGCTTCAACCGGGTGAGTCTGGGCGTGCAGGATAACCATGATGCCATGCTCAAAAAGCTGGGGCGACCCCATACCTATGCCCAGACTGTGGCAGCTTTCCAGAAAATCCGCAAGGCGGGCTTTCGCAATGTGTCTCTGGATTTGATGTACGGTTTGCCCGGCCAGACCCTGACCGAGTGGCAGGAGACCCTCAACGATGTGCTGCGCATGAACCCGGAGCACTGCAGCTGCTACGGCCTCAAAATAGAGGAAGGGACTCCCTTCTATGACATGAAGAATGTGCTGAACCTGCCCGATGACGACACCCAGGCGGATATGTATCTTGCGGCGGTGGAAATCCTGCGGGACCGGGGCTTCCGGCAGTATGAGGTGTCCAATTTCGCCCGAAAGGGACTGTATTCCCGCCATAATTACAAGTATTGGACGGGGGGAGAATATCTGGGCTTCGGCCCCAGCGCCAGCTCTGACTTTGCGGGCAAGCGCTTCACTCTGATTGCGGACTTGCAGGGCTATATCAACGGCATCCGCACCGGCGGCGACATCATGGACGACATCCAGGAAATCCCCCTGCGGGAGCGGGCGGGCGAATACATCATGCTCCGGCTGCGTACCAACGGCGGCGTTGACCCCCAGGAGTATGAAAACACCTATATGCTGCCCTTTGCCCCCCTGGAAGCGATTCTGCGCAAGCACGAGACCTACGGCAGAGCAGTGCAGAATGCGGATGGCCGCTGGGCACTGACGCCCAAGGGATACCTCGTGTCCAACGACATTATTTCTGACCTGCTGATTGCTCAGGACAAAGCGGGCGGCATTAAGCGGGGATGATAAAGTGAAAGCGGTTGTTTCCTTTTTGAAGAAGGAGGCCATGCTGACCGTCAGCGTGGCGGCGGCTATCCTTGCGCTGTTTATCACCCCACCCAGCGCTGCCACTCTGGCAGGCATCGACTGGAAGACGCTGGCAACGCTGTTTATGCTGCTGAGTGTGTTGGATGGGTTTAAGCATGAGAATCTTTTTCTCCCCGTCCTGCGCCTGACCTCCAAAATCCGCACCACCACGGCGCTGGGCTTCTTTTTGGTGTTCGGCGTGTTCTTTTCCAGTATGTTCGTCACCAATGACGTGAGCCTGATTATTTTTGTTCCCCTGACCATGCTGCTGTTCCGGCAGCGGAACCAGGAGAAGTACATCCTGCCCATGCTCACCATGGAAAATATTGCCGCCGTGCGGGGGAGCCTGCTGACTCCCTTCGGCAGCCCCCAGAATCTGTTTCTCTTTGCCAACAGCGGCATGACGACCGGCGCATTCCTGAAAATGATGCTGCCCCTGTGGCTGGGCTCCATTGCGCTTATCAGCGTGTTTTTGCTGGTGCTGTTCCGCAGGGATGGCGCATTGCCTGCTGAAAATACGGATTACCAGGGGGAAGCGTGGCAGCCGGCGGGCAGGGTGCGCCGTGCGGTGTATCTGGTGCTGTTTGCGGTGGTTATTGGCTGTATTGTCACCCGCACACCCTATTGGCCGGTTGTGACTGCCGCCGTGGCGCTGGTGCTGCTGGCATTTGACCCCGGCGTGTTCAAGCGGGTGGACTATGCGCTGCTGCTGACCTTCTTCTGCTTTTTTGTGTTTTCCTCCTCACTGGCTGCCAATGAGAAAATTGCGGCCTTTTTGAGCCGCGCTGTCCGGGGAAATGAATACTGGTGGAGCATCGGCATCAGCCAGATTATTTCCAATGTTCCGGCGGCCATTGTCCTGTGGCCCTTTACCGACAGCCTGAAAGCGCTGATTTACGGCCTGGACACGGCGGGGCTGGTTTCCGTGATCGGTTCCTTGGCCTCGGTCATCAATCTGCGGCTGTATACCCGGGAATACCCCGGCCGGGCGAAGGCATTTCTGGTGACGTTTGAGAAAATCTCCCTGGCATTTTTTGCCATCGTGGTTTTCTTGCAGCTGCTTCTGCTGTAGCAGCCAGTGCCCGGATAATTGCCGGGCGCTCTGTAGGGGCGGACATTACCGCCCGCCGTTTTTCCGACGGGAAAACGGAAATGTGACAGCCTACAGAATTGAGCCATTGGGTAAATGGAACGTGTTCCGGTTTTTACCATTCAATTACCATTCAATCGGCTGCTACCAAAAATTCGGGGTTTTCCATTTATCGAGCCGTTCCAAAATCCCACTTTTTGTGTAAAATTCTTTTGAAAAATCATTGACAAACGGCGGACTATCCCATATAATGAATAAGTCTGCAATGCGGACAATCCTTGCTCACGGCGAGACCGTGGGCCAAAAGTCCAAAAGGAGGTGCAATCAACATGGCTAAGATCACCGGTAAGTATGAGGTGCTCTACATCATCGACCCTGCTCAGGGCGAAGAGGGCATCGCAGCACTTGTGGAAAAGTTCAAGGCAATGGTGGAGGCGGAGGGTACTCTGTCCAGCATCGATGAGTGGGGCAAGCGTCGTCTTGCTTACGAAATCAACGATCTGACCGAAGGCTACTACGTTCTGATGAACATGGAATGCAAGCCCGAGTTCCCCGCAGAGCTGGAGCGCGTGATGAAAATCACCGATGGCGTCCTGCGCTGCCTGACCACTGCTGTGGAGGAGTAATTTCATGCTCAACCACATTGTTATCATGGGTCGCCTGACCCGTGATCCCGAGCTGCGCCGTACCGGCAGCGGAATCGCCGTCACCAGCTTCTCTTTGGCTGTTGACCGTGACTTCGGCTCCAAGGATGGCGGAGAGCGGGAAACTGACTTCATCGATTGTGTCGCCTGGCGCAGCACGGGAGAATTCGTCTCCAAGTACTTCACCAAGGGCAGCATGGCGGTGGTGTCCGGTCGGCTGCAAATCCGCAGCTGGACCGATAAGGACGGCAACAAGCGTCGCACCGCCGAGGTTGTGGCAGATAATGTCTACTTCGGCGACTCCAAGCGCAGCAATGACCAGCAGCATACCGGCTCCTATAGCAGCGCTCCTGCGCCCAGCTATAATAGCGCTCCTTCTTACGGCAGCGCACCCAGCTACGGCAATGCTCCTGCGCCCAGCTATGGCAGCTATTCTGCCCCCAGTGCTCCGGCACCGGAATTTTCGATGGTGGACGATGACGACGCACAACTGCCCTTCTAAAGAGCTTTTTCATCAAGAAACTTACGAAGGAGGTAAATCCCATGGCTAACGAACAGCGTATGCGTCCCCGCAAGCGCAAGAAGGTTTGCGCATTCTGCGTGGATAAAGTGACCAGCATTGATTATAAGGACACTGCAAAGCTCCGCCGTTACCTGTCCGAGCGCGGCAAGATTCTGCCCCGCCGTACCACCGGTACCTGCGCCGCTCATCAGCGCGACCTGACCACCGCCATCAAGCGTGCCCGTCAGATTGCTCTGCTGCCCTACGTCACTGACTGATTGTGATTTCCAAAGCTCCCGGAAGCAACGCTTCCGGGAGCTTTTTAAGGTTCTATGTCAAATCGTTGGGGCAGAGAAAAACAATCATGTTGCGTTGTGCCGGGGCGTGAAAGCCCCGGCACGATTTTTATGATGCGCCCGGCAAGGGCGAAATCTGATGGTGCGAGAGGGCGGGGCTATTCAGCACCGCCTGCCCGATGATTGCTTGTCCCGGTAGGCGAAAAGCACCGGCGTAATCGCGGGATAGGTCAAATTGAACGGCAGCTCCTGAAACAGCTTCACTTCTGCCATCTCGCTGTCGGCTGGAATCGGCGACAATGATTTTATTCTGGCTGCAAACACCATTCCGTTTGCCCAATCGTCGGTTCCTTCCACCCCTGCCCAATAGTCGCACAGCGGAGCAATTTCAAAATCCGTTGCTCCCGACTCCTCATACAGCTCCCGCCTGGCTGCTTCCAGGGGCGTTTCTCCAGCCTCAATGTGGCCGCCCTGGGTTTCCCAGGTGGTTCTGTTTTTGTGACGGCTCAACAGGATTTTTCCACCGTACTCCGACAGCGTAACCACATATTTGTATTGCTTCAGTGTGCCGGTGTCGTAGGTTTTACAGGTCATCTCTTTCCTCCGCTGCGTCAGTCCCTGATTTGTTTATCAGCGCCCGGAATACCGGCAGACTGCGCTGAATCATATCGTAGCTCACGCAGTAGCAAATGCGGAAATAGCCCGGGCAGCCGAACCCATCGCCGGGAACCAGCAGCAGGTCACGCTCCTTTGCCTTTTCGGAAAAGGCGTTTGCGTCCCCGCCGGGAGCCTTGATGAACAGATAGAATGCCCCATCCGGCTTCGCCATTTCGTAGCCCATGGCGGTGAGCCCCTCGTACAGTGCCTTCCGGTTGCGGTCATAGGCCTGCAAATCCGGGCGCAGACCGGCACAGCGGGCAATCACCTTTTGCCACAGACTGGGGGCGCACACGTGCCCGGCGCTGCGGGCAGCTCCCGCCACAGCATCATACAGGGCGCGGCTGTCGGCGGCACTGTCCGGCACATAGATATAGCCGATGCGCTCTCCGGGCAGGGAAAGGGATTTGGAATAGGAATAGCACACCACCGTGTTGGGGTAAATCAGGGGCACAAAGGGAACCTCCACCCCATAGGCCAGCTCCCGGTAGGGTTCATCGGAGATGAGGTAGATGGGATGACCGTATTCCCGGCTCTTTTGAGTCAGCAATGCCCCCAGGGCTTCCAGAGTCTTTTGGGTGTAGACCACGCCGGAGGGGTTATTGGGGGTGTTGATCAGCACCGCCTGGGTGTGGGGCGTGAGCATGGCCTCCACGGCATCCAGCTTGATTTGAAACTTTGGCACATCCGGGGGAACCACCCGGAAATTTAGCCCCGCTGCCTGGGCAAAGGGCTTGTATTCCGGGAAATAGGGGGCAATGGCCAATAGTTCTCCCTCTGGCACAGCCAGCGCCGTGAATACTGCCACCAATTCCGGCGCGGCACCGCAGCCCAGGAAGAAATTCTCCCCCCGGCATCCGGCATCATAGCGCCGGTTCAGGTCGTCGGCAATGGCCTGACGGGTGGCAAAATCGCCCACGGCGCTGGTGTAGCCGTGGACTTGCAGGGTGGGCGTGTCCTGTAAAATCTGGCGCACGGCCTCGTCCACCGCCGCCGGGGAGGGAATGGACGGATTGCCCAGGGAATAGTCAAAGACATTCTCCTCCCCTACCACTGCCGCCCGGGCGCGGCCATATTCAAATAAATCCCGAATGCAGGAGCGGTTGGCTCCCAGGGAATAGGCTGTTTGATTGAGCATCGTCGTTTCCTCCTGTGTTATCGGTACAGCGGCGCGGGGGCGTGGTACGGCTGGGGCTTATAGGTGACGGAGCGGATGGGGCGCGCCGGAGGGCCATACTTGGGAATGTAGCCAAAGAGGTTGATGTACTGCGCCAGGTCGTCCCGCTCAGCGGCCATGGCATCCATCACGCTGACGGTTGCCAGGGTGTCCTCGTCCGCCCGGTGGGAATTTTGGACGGAATCCTGCAAGCCGTAGGCCTCGATGGCGTTGAACAGCCGGTGGGGATAGTCCCGCCGGTCGCGGTACACCGTCAGCAAATCCAGCTTGTCCTTGCCCTTCAGGCAGGCTGGGTCACCGTGCCGCGCCAGCAGATAGTAAAGAAAGCTCAGGTCAAAGTGGGCGTTGTAGGCTGTCAGCAGGGTGTTGCCCCCAATCAGCGCCCCAATCTCGGCGGCGGCCTGCTGCCGGGGGATGCCCTGGGTCATCACCATCTCGGTGGTGATGCCGGTAAGCCGCTGAATTTCCGGGGGCACCGTCTGCCTGGGAGCCAGCTGAATCAAGCGGTCGTATTGCTGGGTGACGGCGATTTCACCGTTTTGCTGCTCCAGCAGGACGGCAGAAAACTGGATGATTTCATCTTTTTGGAAATTCAGCCCGGTGGTCTCGGTGTCAAAAATCAAAATGCGTTCGTACCGGGAAAATAAATTTTGCAAATGCTCCATGGAAAAATTTCTCTCTTTCTGGAATTGAGTCCAGTATAGTCCAATTGAAAAGAAATTGCAATCTAATTCCAGAGGAATTGGGGTTGCACACGCCTCTTTGGCGCTTCGCGCCGGACGTGTACCATCCAACCGGGTACCAGCGAAAGTCCTTCTGTTCCGGGCGGGTTAGGGCACCGGCGTATGCGTACCATGTCCGCAGCGTCTTTAAAAAGTCTTAATAATTCCCGCACTTTCTTCTTAACAAATGAAATGATATAATCACTACAAAAGGAGGGGGAACCATGTATAACATCTTGATTTGCGACGACCAGCCCGATATTGTCAACGCCCTGAAAATTTATCTTGCCCCGGAGGGCTATAATCTGCTCGCCGCCTATAACGGCGTGGATGCCGTGAAAATTGCGAAGGAGCAGGATGTCCACCTGATTCTGCTGGATATTATGATGCCCGGCATGGACGGCATCACCGCCACTTCTAAAATACGGGAATTTTCCAACGTGCCCATCATCCTGCTCACCGCCAAAAGCGAAACCGAGGACAAAGTGCTGGGGCTGAACGTGGGGGCAGACGACTATATCACCAAGCCCTTCGCCCCGGTGGAGGTGCTGGCTCGGGTCAAGAGCCAGCTGCGGCGCTATTCCAGCCTGGGCAGCCGGGCAGAGGACAGCAGCGTGATTACCCTGGGGGGAATCAGTCTGGACGACCGCTCCAAAACCGTCACCGTGGAGGGAGAACCGGTGAACCTGACCCCCACGGAATACGCCATCCTGAAGCTGCTCATGTCGAATCCCGGCAAGGTGTTTTCCACCAAGGTGCTGTATGAATCCGTGTGGCAGGAGGTAGCCCTGGGCAGCGAAGGCGCTGTTGCCGTCCACATCCGCCATTTGCGGGAAAAAATTGAGATCAATCCCTCCGAGCCTCGCTACCTCAAGGTCATGTGGGGGCAGGGCTATAAGATGGAGGCGAAGCCATGAAAAATGCACTTTGGGTGAAATTCATTGCCGTTTTGCTGTGTGCCGCCTGTCTGCTGGCTGCCGCGGGAAGCGGCCTGGTGCTGGGAATTTTGACTTCCTCGGACTGGCTGAAAACCGAAGATTACCGGGCTTCCCTGGAATCCACCATCCGGGAGCAGCTCTCCTGGAGCGTAGAGTGGATGGCCAGCGCCTGGGCCAGCCGGGAATATGGCAAAATGCCGGAGCAGCTCTTTGAATTGCAGCGGGAAACCGGCTCTGACTTTGGCTTCTCCGTCAACTGGGATGACATTTCCTATGAAATTCAGGACGGGGACAACAAAGTGCTGTACCGGGTGGACAACCAGGTGCAGCCGGTGTTGGAGCTGCGCTACACCTTCTCTCCCCTGGAATATGAAGAATATCTCGGCTCCGTGCAGATTCCCCAGGAGGAGGATGCCGATGCCCAATGGGGCGCGGTTTCCGATGGGGCAGGCGGCAGGGTGTGCTACGCCTACCATGAAAAGACACTGGACACGCCCCTGGTGGTGGAAATCTCCCTGGGAGAAAATGGCGTGCAGCTGCCCGTGGCCTATGAACTGGTGGGGATGTTTGCAGGACACGGTGTTGCCCTGATGCTGGGGCTGGCGCTGGGGCTGGTGCTGTTTGCTGCCAGTGCCGTGTTCCTGTGCAGCGTTGCCGGACGCAAGCCGGACAGCACTGAGATAAAGGCTGGGGGCTTCAATGCCCTGCCCCTGGATTTGTATGGCGGGGGCGTGCTGGCCTCGTGCATTGCCCTGGGCTATCTGGCGGTGGAGGTCATTCGCCATGCGCAGGATGTCACCACCGTCCTGGCTGCCATGCTGCTGTTGGGCTATGGCGGCTGTGTGCTGTTTGTCTGCTTCTGCTTTGCCGTTGCCGCCCAGGTAAAAATGGGGAACTGGCATTGGCTGCGCAATTCCATTGTGGGGCGCTGCATTTCTGTGGCGCTGGAAATCGTCCGTGGAATTTTCCACCTCATTCCCACCCTTTGGAGCTTTGCACTGCGGATTGTAAAGGACATTTTCAAGGTGGTCAGCGCCCTGGCAGTGCTCCTGTGGAGCTGGATGAAAAAATGCCTTACCGTTACTGGAAGACTCCTGAAAAAGTGCCTGGTGCTGTGCGAAAAGACCCTGTCCCTGCTGCCCCTGACCTGGCAGTGGATTGTGGTGGGCGGCGTGCTGGCGCTGTGGCTGTTGATTGCCATAACAGGCCGCAACAAATTCTGGGTGATGCCGTGGGGGCTTGCCTCTCTGGCAACCATCCTGTACGGCTCCAACTGCTTCGGACGGCTGCTGGAGGGAGCCAAGCGGATGCGCAGCGGCGACCTGGAGAGCAAGGTGGACGACAAATACCTGGTGGGCTGCTTCCGGGAATTTGCCGGGGAGCTGAACGGACTGGCGGATGTTGCCATGGTGGCAGCGCAGAACCAGCTGAAATCCGAGCGGATGAAAACGGAGCTTATCACCAACGTCTCCCACGATATTAAGACCCCCCTCACCTCCATCATCAACTATGTGGATTTGCTGGAAAAGCCCCACACCCCGGAGGAGGCGCAGAGCTATGTGGAGGTGCTGTCCCGCCAGAGCCAGCGGCTGAAAAAGCTGATTGACGACCTGATGGAAATGAGCAAGGCCTCCACCGGCAACATTCAGGTGGACATTGGGGAAATTGATGCGGTGGAGGCGGTGACCCAGGCGCTGGGCGAGTTTTCCGACAAGCTCACCGCCGCCGGGCTGACCCCGGTCTTTCACCAGAGCGAGGAAAACATTATGCTTCTGGCAGACGGACGGCTGCTGTGGCGTGCCATGAGCAATGTGCTGAGCAACGCCGTGAAGTATGCCCTGCCGGGTACCCGGCTGTATGTGGACGTGTCTGCCACCCAGGACAAGGCCATCATCTCCTTTAAGAACATCTCCGGTGCTCAGCTGAACATCAGCGCCGAGGAGCTGATGGAGCGCTTCGTCCGGGGGGACTGCTCCCGGAACACCGAGGGCAGCGGCCTGGGACTGAACATCGCCAAGAGCCTCATGGAGCTGCAAAAGGGACAGCTGCAATTACTGGTGGACGGGGATTTGTTCAAAGTCACCCTGGTATTTCCAAGAGCAGCATAAGAAAAAGCCCGGCTGAGAAAACAAACTCAGCCGGGCAAAATTTATTTGTGGTACAGAATGCGGATGGAATTGAGCAGGCACAGCATGGACACGCCGGTGTCGGCAAACACGGCAATCCACATATTGGCGTAGCCCATAAGACCCAGCACCATCACAATGAGCTTCACCGCCAGGGCAAAATATACGTTCTGCCAGCTGATGCGGCGGGTGCGGCGGGCAATGTCAATGGCGGTGGGAATGGCAGTCATGTCGGAGTTCATGAACACCACGTCGGCGGCCTCAATGGCGGCATCCGCACCGGTGCCCATGGCGGCACCCACATCCGCGCCTGCCAGCACCGGGGCATCGTTGATGCCATCGCCTA
>ERZ1034952.2870-NODE-2870-length-12203-cov-4.279305_pt1 | contig 12203 bp, 10 predicted proteins | sample MGYA00520625_ERZ1034952 | MGnify/ENA primary metagenome ERZ1034952 (study PRJEB33766, sample SAMN09781773) | gut metagenome | biome: gut microbiome | host: Homo sapiens | place: Madagascar | study: EMG produced TPA metagenomics assembly of the PRJNA485056 data... | reverse complement strand
GGCGCGGGCGCTGACAGCGCGCGAACGAATGTTTCACGTGAAACATTCGGCGCCGAACGCGGAACGTCGGCGCGGGGGCGCACCTCGCGCGTGACGCCCGCCTGGCACGGCACCGCGTTCTTCGTGGAAGCACTTGTGCTGCTCGCGTTCCTCGTGGCGGCTATCGCCGTGTTCATGAGCCTGTTCGCCGCCGCACGCGCCCAGAGCGACGAAGCGGCGCAGCTGACCGACGCCGTGCTGCTGGCGCAGGAGGTGGCCGAAGTGTTCGCCGCCGATCCTGCGGAATTTAGCGCGGAATCGGAAGCCGGCGCAGCCGCGGGCGAGCCGGCACTCGCGCGCGGCGGGCTTTCGGTCCATGCGACGGCGACGGTCGAGCCGTGCGACGATGGCGCGCTCTACCATGCCGTGATCGCAGTGACGCCCGATGGCGAAAACGAAGCGGTTTACGAGCTCGAAACCGCCCGCTACGTCGCGGACGCTGCGGACGCCGACGCCGCCGCGAGCTCCAACGCTGACGACGGCGCTCCCGCCGACGCCGCCGCGACCAGCGCACCCGCCCCAACCGAAAGCGAGGTGGCATGATGGCACGCGCGACGACATCGGTGCGCATGGGCCCCGTGAGCATTCTCACCCTTGTGATCGTCCTGTGCCTTGCCGTCATGGCGGTGCTGTCGATCACCACGGCGAACGCAAGTCTTGCGCTGTCGGAGCGGCAGGCGTCGTTCGTCGGCGACGACTACGCGAACGAGACGGTTGGCCAGGCGTTTTACGCCGAGCTCGACAATGCCCTGGCACCCGTGCGCGCAGGCGGCGGAGACGCCGAGGCGGGTGCAGCAGCCGTCGCCGCGCAGCTCGACGAGCTGATCGCGCACGCAGGCGACGCCTCGACCGCCAGCACCTCCCCCATCGGCGCCGACGCTCCGACGCTTTCCGCCGCCATCGACGGAACCGCCGTCACCGCACATGTGGAATCCGCAAGCGAGCGCTGCCTCGACATGACGTTCGCCATCACCGACGACGCCCGCGTAAGCGTGCTGTCGTGGAAGGCAACCACCCTCTGGACCGAGGACACGACCGACGTCCTGTGGACGGGAGGCCGGCCATGATCGCACGAACCTTGCACGCATCCAGCAGAACCCTTTCCGCATTCCAGCGGAATTCCAGCACCGACAGCAACGACAGGAGCCCCCGATGAGCCAGAACGAACGCGAAAGCGAGAACACGATGAACTTTGAAGAGTTCCTCCAGCAGATGATCGACGAGCGCGCCTCCGACGTGTTCGTCGTGGCGGGCCTGCCCGTTTCCTACCGCGCGCAGGGGCGCCAGGTGCGCACCGACATGCCTGCACTCCGCCCCGCCGATACCGAGCGCTTCGTACGCGAGATCTACCGCGTCGCGCATCGCCCCATCGACAAGTTCCTTGCGAGCGACAACCACGACGAGGACTTCTCGTTCGCACTGCCCGGCGTTGGGCGTTTCCGCGCCAACGTGTTCCGTCAGCGCGGCTCGCTTTCCGCCGTGGTGCGCGTGATTCCGTTCGGTCTTCCCACGCCCGAGCAGTACCACATTCCGCCCGAGGTGCTGCGGGTGGCCAGCCTGCAAAAGGGCCTTGTTCTCGTGACGGGTCCTGCAGGCGCGGGCAAGTCGACCACCCTCGCGTGCATCATCGACAAGCTCAACCACGAGCGAACGGGGCACATCATCACGATGGAGGATCCCATCGAATACGTGCATCGCCACGGCTCGTGCATTGTGACGCAGCGCGAGATTCCCACCGACGTCGCCACGTACACCGAGGCGCTGCGGTCGGCCATGCGCGAGGCTCCCGACGTGATCCTGCTCGGCGAGATGCGAGACGCCGACACCATCTCCACCGCCGTCACCGCCGGCGAAATGGCGCAGCTCATCTTCTCCACCCTGCACACCACGGGCGCTGCGGGCACGGTCGACCGCATCATCGACGCGTTCCCGCCCTCGCAGCAACGCCAGATTCGCATGCAGCTTTCGATGGTGCTGCAGGCCATCGTGAGCCAGCAGCTCGTGCCTACGGTCGACGGCGGCGTGGTGCCGGCGTTTGAGATCATGTTCACCAACGCCGCCATTCGCAACCTCATCCGCGAGGAGAAGACGCACCAGATCGACTCGGTGATCGCCGCGGGCGGCGAGGCGGGCATGCGCACCATGGACCAGAGCCTGTTCGATCTTGTTTCCGCCGGCATCGTCGCGCGCGAGGTAGCGCTCATGTACAGCATCCATCAGGAGGCTCTCGAGAAACGCCTCAGCGCAGCGGGTCTGTAGCGGAAGATTCCGCTGCTGCGGCGCACTCATTTCGCAAACCGGGCGGGAAATGTTTCACGTGAAACACCCGCCCAGTCGGAGCGCGGCGCGCGGCACCCTGAACATGCGGGTCGCTTAGACAGCGCACCACGTTCCGAGCTCGCGCAACACCGGAGCGGCACGTCCCGCATAGCGCCCAAACGGCACGCCTTGCGCTGCAGCCTGAGCAGCCACAGCGCCGGCGCGCCGAGCTTCGCGCTACATTCCGGGAACACAGATCGCTCGATCGCCGAGGTGCTCCACGCTCACGCTGATGCCGTACAGATTGCCCATCGTCTCGTTCGTCACCACTTCGGCCGCAGGCCCCCAGTACGCGATGCGCCCGCCCTGCATGACCGCCGTCGTTCCCGCCAGCTCGAGCGCGTGGTCGGGAAAGTGCGTGGTCATGATGACTCCCATGCCGCTTTCGCGCAGCTGCTCGACGAGCTTGACGAAACGGTACTGATTACCAAAATCGAGATGCGCCGTCGGCTCGTCGAGAATGAGCACCTCGGGTTCTTGCGCCAGCGCCGATGCGATCATCACCAGCTGACGTTCGCCGCCCGAGATCGCCGTATAAGGCTTGCTGCTCAGGTGGGCGATTCCCAAGAACTCGAGCTTCTCTTCCGCACGTCGCACATCGGTCGCACTCGGTGTCGAGAACCTGCCCATGATGGAAGTGCGCCCCATCGTTACCACATCGATAACGGAATATTCAAACGACGGCACGTGCGTTTGCGGAATGTAGGCGATAAGCCGTGCGAGATCGCGCGCCGAATACGTCCGGACGTCCCGACCGTTCACAAGCACCTGCCCGCTTGACGGGCGGAAATCGCCGATGACGCATTGCAGCAGCGTGCTCTTCCCCGTTCCGTTCGACCCCAAAATGCACAGCACGTCGGGTGATTCGTACGAAAGCGACAGCCCGTCGATGATCCGCGGTCCATCGCCGTAGCTGAACGTCAGGTTTTCGATTTCGAGTTTCATCACCAGCCCACCTCCCGCCTCGCAGCGCATCTGCTCGCATCAAGCGCACAGCAAGCGCACGCCTTGCGCGGACCTGACGCAAAACAAGCACGAGTCCTCCGCGGAACGAGCATCAACTTCATCACCAGCTCACCTTCCGCCGGTAAATGAAGTAGAGGAACATGGGCACGCCAATGATGCCCGTGATCACGCCAATGGGTATCTCGAACGCCGTCACCGTGCGACAGAGATCGTCGATGGCGATCAGGTAGCAGATGCCGAGCGAGATGGAAGCCGGCAGCAGGCGCCGGAAGTCGGGGCCGACGAGCATGCGCGCAAGATGTGGCACGACGATGCCAACCCAACCGATAATGCCCGAGATGCTGACGACGAGCGCGGTGACAACCGAGCATGCGACAATCAGGATGCCGCGGTCGCGCGCCACGTTGAGACCGAACGATTTCGCCTCCTTGTCTCCAAGCGAAAGCACGTTCACGCGCCAGCGATACAGGAACAGCACCGTCATCGCCACAATGTAGAGCGGCAGAATCATGAGAATGCTCTCGTACGTGATGTTCGACAACGACCCCATGAGCCAGTAGACGATCTGCGGCAGCTTTTCGGTGGGATCGGCCACGAACTTCAGCAGCGCGACGAGCGACGAAAACAGCGAGCCGATGAGCATGCCCGATAGAATGAGCGTCACCGTGTTCGCACGACCGCGCGACACCACTGCGAACGCAAGCCCCACCGCCGCAAGGCCGAACGCGATGGCGCCGAGCTGCGTGCCGACAGCCGATGCGCCGAGGATGATGGCGAGGCCCGCGCCGAAGCCGGCGCCGTTCGACACGCCGAGGGTGTCAGGCGCGGCCAGCGGATTGCGGAACAACCCCTGGAAGAGCGCGCCCGTGGCGGCAAGGCCCGCACCCACGAGCGCCGCAGCCAACGCGCGGGGCAAGCGCGTCTGCCACACGATGCCCGCCGCCATCTGATCGACGCCCTCCGTATTCCCCGTGAATCGCGACACGATGATCTCGAACACCTCAAACGGTGAGATCGCGTACGCGCCAAGCGCGAGGGACCCCACGAGGAACACCACGGGCAGCGCGATGAGCACCGCCGCAAGACAGGCCGATCGTCTTTTGCTGATACTGCTGGACATGATTCGATTCGCTTATCTGTTGTACTTCGCTATATGGAATCGGGGCGAAAGGACGGGGAAGCGTTCGACATGTGAGGCAATCGCTTCGACCCAGCTTCGCTGCGGGAACGCGAACGCGAATGCGAACGCGAATGCGAGGGGCAGACGCAAATGCCTGCGCCCTTCGCATTCGCTCCCCTCTTTTTTACCCGCTGACGCTAAATCGTGCCCGCGAACTCCACGCCGTAGAAGTCCTGGTAGAAACGCGTGGCGTAGTCCTGCACAGTTTCGGCGGGAACCTTCTCGGGGTAGAACTTGCGCGCAAGCCACAGCTCACCGAGCGCGATGGAATCGGTGTCGGGGTTGCCCCATGGCTTCGTCCAATACGGCGCCAGCAGCACGTTGCCGTTCTTGACAGCGCTGAGGTTCGCGTACTTTTCGTCGGTGGTGATCTGGTCGTACACCTCCATGTAGCGGTCCTGAACAATGATCACCTCGGGATCCCAGTTCGCAAGCATCTCGAACGTGTACGACTTGTAGCCCTGGATGTCCTGCGCCGCCACGTTCACCGCACCTGCGCGCAGCAACTGGCACCCCACGTACTTGTCGTTGCCGTACGTTTGGTCGCCCTCGTTGGCAACGAACACGCGAATGCGCTGATCGTCGGGCACGTCGCCGATGGCGTCGTCGACCACGGCGCGGCTGTCGAGGCACATCTCCCAGATTTCAGCCGCTTTGTCATCGGCGCCCGTCAGATGGCCGAGCGTCTCGATGGCCCATTGGCAGCCTTCTGTGTACGCCGCATCGGCGTCGGCCAGGCGCGGATTCTGAGCCTCCTCCTGCTTGCCTTCGCCGCGCAGCGACACAACGACCACGGGAATGCCCAGGTCGCGCACTTGCTGCATGGCGTCGGGATTCGCCTGCGAGGCGGCGATCACCACGTCGGGCTTGAGCGAGGCGATAGATTCGACGTTCCAGTCAGTCAGGTCGCCGGGCATGGGCAGATCGTCGATCCCCGGAAACACATCGCGCATGTACGTGCCGAGGTCGGAAATCCAGTTCTTCTCGGTGCCGACCACCTTGCTCTGCATGCCGAGCTGCGCGAGCATGTCGAGCGAATGGTGCTGCATCACCACCATACGGTCGACGGGAACCGCCACGGTGACCTCGTTGTCGGCCTGATCGGTGAACGTCCAGTCGGTCTTTGCGGTTTGCGCAGCCGACGAGCTGCTGCTCGACGATGCCGAGCTGTCCGCAGGCTGGCTCGAGCAGCCGGCAAGCCCCAATCCTGCGGCCGCCACCGCTCCGGCACCGACCAAGCCGCTTTTCACGAACGTACGACGCGAGAGTTCCACGGAAAACATCCCCTTCCTTGCGCGAAAACCACATTCCCCTTGGTTTATTCGCGTATCGAATTATTCCAATATGTATATATACTAACTTACATATATCTTTGGTTAAAGATCATTCGCGCTTTTTCGGAAAAAGAAAGGAGGGGTGTTTCACGTGAAACACCCCTCCTGCGGAATGCGCTGACGCGTCTGCTGTTCGCGGCTGCGCGGCGTTGCGGCGGCGCGGCGGTGCGGCGTTGCGGCGGCGCGCGTCGCATGCGCGGCTTTTTGCTGCTGTGCACTGTCGCGCGGCGCTGCATGTCGCCGTCTATTATTGCTTGTTGCTGCCTACCACAGTTCGCGGTCGTCCGCTATCGCTCGCTGCTGCTTGCTGTCCGCGGGGTCTTTGCGGCTGCGCGGTGTTCGTTGCCAGCCGTTTGCGCTCGCCGCATGTTCGCGCGCTGCTGCGCGCTTCTAGTCGCCGAACTCGAAGAGATCTTCGAGGAAGCTGGTCGGACGCTTCTTCTTTTTGTGCTTGTACTCCTTGTACTCGTCGTATCCGCGACGGTCGTCGTAGCGGCGACGATCGTAGTCGTCGTGGCGGTCATAGTCGCGCTTGCGCTCTCGGTCGTAATCGCGATCGTAGCCACGATCAGCCTCGCGGCTCGGCGTAGATGCGGGCGGCTGCGAGACTGAGCGCTCGATGATCTTGTCGAGCTCGCCTCGGTCGAGCCACACACCGCGGCACTTCGGGCAATAGTCGATCTCGATGCCCTGGCGCTCGCTCATCACCAGGTTCTCGTTGCAGAGGGGGCATTTCATGGGTGTTTCCTCTCACTAGGCAACCGTACGCGCCCAGCATACACAAGCTTTGTAAAGCGAACGTAAAGTGGTAGGCCGCTCGCCCGTTCGCCCTCGGAACCAGACGCTTTGCCTGCTGATCCCGCCGCTGGCTTCCAAGGCTGCACGCTCCCGAGGCTGCGCTCTCGCCCGTTCGCCGCTCGCGCCGCGCTTAGCGCTCAAATCCCAGCTGTTCACCATCTCAGCCGTGCGTCGCACCTTCGTACCAGCCAAAACGCAAAGCGACCCGATGCGCCGCAACGCATCGGGCCGCTTAATCGCTCGCTCATTCAGTCGAATGCGCGCAACCGCCTACTTCGCGATCAGCACCGACACCTTCGAGCCGTTGAGCACCTTGTGGCTCACGCTGCCAAGGTACGCCTTGATGCCGCTCAGGCCGCGGCATCCGATAACCACCAGGTCGTAGGTGCGCTCGTCGATCAGGTCGAGAATCTCCGCGGCGGGGCTGTTCCCCACGATCACCTTAGCCTCGATGCGGTCGGCGATGGCGGGCACCTTCTCCTTGGCTTCCTCCAGAAGCTCTTCGCCGTTTTTCACCATGGCGTCGAGAATCGTCTTGAACGTGAGTTCCTGGTCGCCCTCAAGCGGCGGCACGGGAACAACATATACGAGATCTACCTGCGTTTCCGCGTTCGGCTGGGCGATTTCCGCAGCCATCTCCAGCGCGCGGTCGGAGCCCTCCGACCCGTCAACTGCCACGAGCATTCTCTTGATCGACATGTCTCGCTCCTCTCGTCGAGATCAACGCGTGCTACCTACAGTATAAGGTTTGACGCGCGTGCGCGCTGCCTGATTGCGCGGCCGCTAAGCGCTCATCTCGGCTTCGTAGTCTTGATCGGTGACGGCCTTGACCAGCACGTCGTCGGCCACATCGGCGGACAGCTTCACCGTTGCCTGCTTGCCGTCGAGATCGACCAGCGCTTCTTCGACGCCCTCCACCGCCTCGAGCGCCTTCTTCACGCGCGCCACGCAGTGCTGGCACATCATGCCCTCAACATGCAGCTTCTTCTCCATTTTTGGCTCCTTTCCGGTTTGCTTGCCTTCTTCTGGCTTTTTGCTTTCTTCACGTTCGTCGTTCTCGCCATGCGTTGCGAACGGATCTGCGCTTGTTGCTGCGCTTTCGCAATCCTGCACGACCGCAACCGACACGGGCTCTTCGCCAGGGATGTTCGCCGTCGCTTCCGCTGCTTGCTCAGCCGCGGGCAAAGGCGCGGGCTTCCAGGTACGCAGGCGCAGCGCGTTCGTCACCACGCACACCGAGCTGCACGACATGGCCGCCGCGGCGATCATCGGGTTGAGGTTGAAGCCGATGCCCGCAAGCACGCCCGCCGCGACGGGAATGCAGATCGCGTTGTAGAACAGCGCCCAGAAGAGATTCTGCTTGATGTTGCGCATCGTCGCGCGCGACAGGCCGATGGCCGCGGGAACGTCGGCTAGGTCGCTGTGCATGAGCACGATGTCGGCGCTCTCGATGGCGATGTCGGTGCCTGCGCCGATCGCGATGCCCACGTCGGCGCGTGCGAGGGCGGGCGCATCGTTGATGCCGTCGCCGACCATAGCTACGCGGCCGCTCTTCGCAAGCTCGCGCACCACCTGCTCCTTGCCGTCGGGCTTCACGCCCGCTATCACGCGGCCGACGCCCACCTGGCGCTGAATTGCCGCGGCTGTGCGCTCGTTATCACCTGTAAGCATCACGGTGTTGATGCCCATCTCGTGCAGTGCTTTCACAGCAGCAGCACTTGTTGGCTTAACGACATCAGCCACGGCTATCACGCCGATAAGCACGCCATCTTGCGCGAAATACAGCACCGTCTTACCGTCATCTGACAGCTGTCCAGCGCGGCGCGCCATACGTGAAACGTCCACGCCATGATGCTCCATGAGCTGCGCATTGCCCGCCAAGCACTGATCACCCGCGATCGTGCCGACGATGCCGCCGCCCGGTACCTGCGCGAACCCTTCAACGTCACGCGACTGCACGTCATGCGCTTCCGCGTATGCCACGACGGCCTGCGCAAGCGGATGCTCGCTCTTGCGCTCGAGCGAATACGCTATGGCGAGCAGCGGCGCTGCGGAAGCCGCCGCATCTGCGACGCCCGTCGGCGGCGTCGCCACGATCACGTCCGTCACCTGGGGCGCACCTTTCGTGATGGTGCCCGTCTTGTCGAGCACCACCGTTTGCACCGCGCAAGCAGTTTCAAGCGCCTCGGCCGACTTCACGAGGATGCCGCTCGTCGCGCCGCGGCCCGTTCCCACCATGATGGCCGTGGGCGTGGCGAGGCCGAGGGCGCACGGGCAGCTGATCACGAGCACGCTGATGGCGTGCGAAACCGCATCGCCCACCGTGCCGCCGATTGCCATCCACACGACGAACGTCACAACAGCGATGGCGATCACTACGGGCACGAACACGCCCGAGATCTTGTCGGCCATCTTCTCGATCGGCGCCTTCGAACTCGTCGCTTCGTCAACAAGGCGGATGATGCCCGCGAGCGTCGTGTCAGCGCCCACGCGCTCGGCGCGCATGGCGAACCAGCCCGTACGGTTGATCGTCGCGCCCGTGACCGCATCGCCCGGCGCCTTCTCCACCGGTACGCTTTCGCCTGTGATCACCGACTCATCGACGGTGCCCGCGCCTTCAAGCACGACGCCGTCGACAGGCACGCCTTCGCCCGCCTTCACTACAAGCACATCACCAGGACGCACCTGGTCTGCGGAAACTTCCTCTTCGGTGCCGTCGGCGCGGCGGCGTGTGGCCGTTTTGGGCGTCAGGTCCATCAGCTTGGAGATCGCGTCGGTGGTCTTGCCTTTCGCACGCGCCTCGAAGTACTTGCCGAGCGTGATGAGCGTGAGGATCATCGCCGCTGATTCAAAATACAGGTCCATCGCCGCCAGATGCGCTGTCGCCGTATCGCCCGCGCCGAGCGCCGCGCCGATGCGATAGATGGCCGCGATGCCGTACACCGTCGACGCGGTCGAGCCGAGCGCGATGAGCGAGTCCATGTTCGGACCCAGATGGAACAGCGTTTTGAAGCCCACGCGGAAGAACTTGAAGTTAACGAAAATGACGGGCAGCAGAAGGAGGAACTGCGTGAACGCGAGCACGAGCACGTTCTCGTCGCCGAGAAACACGCTCGGCAGCGGCCAGCCGAACATGTGCCCCATGGAAAGATAGAACAGCGGGATGGTGAAGACGAACGACACGATGAGACGGAAACGCACCTGCTTCGCCTCCCGCGCCGCTGCGGTTTGACGCGCGTTGCCCGCGGCTGCACCTGGAGTTGCACCGAAGCTTGCGAGTGCTCCCGCCGGCGATACGCCCGCGGCGGAGGTTGGCGCTGCCGCTGCGGCCGACGCTGCTGTGCCCGACGCTGTGGCCGACGCCATGCCCGAAGCCACCAGACCGGCCCCGCCCGGCGCGCCCGATGCGGGCACGCTGGACCCGTCGCTTTGACCTCCCTGCGCGAACCCGCCTGCAGCGACGCGCGGAAACGCACCGTAGCCCGCCTTCTCCACCGCCGCGCAAACGGCGGCTACCGTCGCAGGATTGCCGTCATATTCCACTTCCATTGAGTTTTTCAGCAGATTCACCGTCGCCCGCTGCACGCCCTCAACTTTATTGGAAGCCTTCTCAACACGTGCCGAACACGCCGCACAGGTCATGCCCGTCACGTCAAATGTTTGCTTCATTGATTCTTCTCGATTCGTTCTGCCGTTTTAGTGTCGTTCAATGCGCGACCCAGTTGCAAGGTTTTGCGAACGAATGTTTCACGTGAAACATTCGCGTTGCTTGGAAAGCGTTCAGAAGAGGCGTTAACGCGCGAAACGCTTGATGAGCTGCATCGCCTCGTCGATCACCTCGGTGTTGCCACGCTGCACCTGCTCGACCACGCACGTTTCCAGGTGATCCTGCAGCAGCAGCGCCGACACGTTATGGATGGCACTTTCCGCCGCAGCGAGCTGCGTGAGCACGTCTCCGCAGTAGCGATTGTCGTCGAGCATGTCTTTCACGCCGTTGAGCTGGCCGATTGCGCGGTTGAGCCGCTTCTTCAAGTCGGCCTGAAACTCCGCCGTGCGCGGCGTTTCCTTATGATGGCAGCAGCATGCCTGCGATCCCTCGCAGCTTCCCGTTCCTCCAGCTCCAGCAGCTTCGGCAGCTTCCGCAATCTCAGCCGCCTCAGCAGGTCCCACACGTCTCACCATTTCGCTTTCCTTTCCGCATACCCCCATGGGGTATTCCGTATTTCGTTGCGAAGTATATACCCCCTAGGGGTATTGTCAAGTTAAAACAAACGGGGTGATGTGCGACCGAGGGCGCTCGGAATGCACGACCTTTCAGGAAGCGCAGAGCATCAAGGCGTCTGGGCATTCGAGCGGTTGAGTACTCGGTGCACGAGCAGTTGGACGGTTGGATGCTTTAGATGCGAAGTCCGATAGCCAGATGGAGGCGGATGCGAAACGCGGATGCGGAGAGCGAAACGCAGAAGGCAAAGTCGATGTGGATAGTGCAATGCAGAAGACAAAGGACGTGCGGATAGCGCGATACGCGACAGGAGCAGAGACCCCGCGCAGAAAGCTGGCCGCAGAAGCCGCACGAGCATCACGCGGACGCGAGTCTAGAAGTGCGAGGAAAAAGCGAAGGCGCGTGATGCTCGCTAGGACCTACGCTGCTCGCGAATGTTTCACGTGAAACATTCTTTCCCACCCGTCCGAAAAGAGAAGCCGTTGCGAATGAAACCCGCGACGACCGCGCTATTCAGCAGATTGCGTTTCACCTGGCTTCTTGGCCGACTTCTTCGTCGACTTCTTCGGCGACTTCTCGCTCTTCTGTTTCTGCGGGCTGTCGAGTTTGATCGCACGCAGCACGGTGTCGCTCGGAATCTCATCGGGATGCTCGAACGAATACAGCTTGCTGAAGTTGAGCGCCGCAACCACAGCGGCGAATACGGCAAGACCGAGGTACGACATGTTGCCCACCGTGAAGGCGCACAGGGCGCTCACAGCAAGGGGCACGAGCACGAGAACCACGATGCTCGCCAGCAGCAAACGGCGATTGCTCCGCGAGGGACTTCCGTCGTGGCGCATGCATGCCAGACCGCTCAAGACCGCCGGAAGAAACGCCGCCCACGCCAGCGCGAGCAACGTCGCATCCTCCTTCGACGCCTGACCGCTCGCAACGAGCGGCGCCCCGTGCACCGTAGCAAGCACGAGCACAACGGCGAACACCGCCACCTGATACGCGCCGTTCTTCCACAGCGCCGACTTGTCCGCAAGCAATCTCAATCCCGCCATGTCGTAACCTCGCTCAGCTTCGTCCAGTTCATCCGATACGGGAAAATCCCGCTCATCAGTCGCACGCGACCTTCCCGACTCCGCAGAAAAGCGCTCGCCTGCGCTCATTTACGAAGAAGCGCTTCCGTGCGCAATACGTCCGGCCGAAAACGCGTTCGGGCGAAACGCGTTCGGGCGAAGGGCCGCTCGAACGATCGCATTTGCTCGAAAGCGCCTCCAAGCGGGAACGCATTCAAACGAAACGCGTTTGAATGAAGGCGCCTCTGAGCAAAACGCGCTTGGGCGGCGTCGCATCC
>ERZ1034952.2868-NODE-2868-length-12204-cov-7.461190_pt1 | contig 12204 bp, 13 predicted proteins | sample MGYA00520625_ERZ1034952 | MGnify/ENA primary metagenome ERZ1034952 (study PRJEB33766, sample SAMN09781773) | gut metagenome | biome: gut microbiome | host: Homo sapiens | place: Madagascar | study: EMG produced TPA metagenomics assembly of the PRJNA485056 data... | reverse complement strand
ATCTTCCTTCCAAATCTGCCTGTTGCATAAAATCAGGTGGAGCATCAGCAGAATGCAGCCGCAGCTGATGAAGCAGTCCGCCACGTTAAACACAGGGAAATTCATAAATTCCGTTTGAATCATGTCCACCACATACCCAAGCCGTACCCGGTCAATGAGGTTTCCCAGGCCGCCGCCGTAAACAGCCGCAATCAGAACGCGCTCCCATTTGGAAAAGGGCATGGGCTTTTTGAAGTATTCATAAAAAATGGCAGCGGTGAAAATCAAAAAGATAAGCAGAAACATCCACTGCATTCCCCGGAAGGAGGAAAACGCCGCCCCGTCGTTTTGAACACAGGTCAGCGACACCACACCGGGCAGCAGGGGAAGGGTGGTGTGCAGAGGAATATTCTGCACCACAAGAAGCTTGGTGAGCTGGTCTGCGGCGGCAATCAGCAGCGCCAGCAGGGAATAAAAGAAAAAAGGCATAAGCGAACCTCTATTTTTTGAATGACGTAATCAGGAGCACAGCCCACAAAAACAGGGGCATCACCCAGAAATTGCTGCAAAACATGGGGGCAGAAACCAGCCCCAGCAGAATGTGCATGATGTCGCCCAGCTCGTCCCCGCCCAGGGCGGCCAGAATGTTGCCGCAGAGGCCAATCAGCGTCAACCCCAGGGATGCGGCGGACAACCACCGCACCAGGCGCACGGCATCGCGATCCCCCTGGGTTTTGCCGCGATACAGCAGGACGGCAGGAGGGAGGAAGAACAGCAGGGAAACGAGAAACAGCATGGCGCGCACCATGCCCTGAGGCTCTGGAATAAATCCCAGCCCGGCGCAGATAATATAGAGAATTCCCCAAATCAGCAGTAAGGTCGATTTTTTCATATTGCTCCTTTTTTTAATGCCGCAGCGGGGTTTGTACGGATACGTTGGTTCCCTGACCCGCCCGGTGACGAGACTGCACGCCAAACCGGCTGTGCCGCTGGTGGTGTAAACTTAACCGGGGCGGGATGGCGAATGCCGCTGCCCCTGTAATTCGGGCTCTATTCTACCCTATCCCCGGCGAAAATGCAAGGGAAAACAGGGAAAACGCGATATTTGTCAAAAAATACTGGACAGTTTGCAGGGCATCTGATATAATACCGTGTAATATAGAAGGAAAAGAGCGTGAATAGCCATGAGATGTCCCTACTGCGGCGAGCAGGAAAGTAAGGTCGTGGACTCCCGGCATTCCGAGGATGGACTGAGCATTCGGCGCAGACGGGAGTGTATGGGCTGCCAGCGGCGATTCACCACCTATGAGGTTGTGGAGACCGTGCCCATCATCGTGGTTAAGCGCAACGGCTCCCGGCAGAATTTTGATAAAAATAAAATCATCAACAGCATGATGCGTGCCTTTGATAAGCGCAAGGTGGACACCGTTGATTTGGAGCGGATTGCCTCTGAAATTGAGCAGACGGTTCAAAACAGTCTGGAGCGGGAAATTTCCACCGAACAGCTGGGCGAAATGGTGATGGAGCGGCTCAAGCCCCTGGACGAGGTGGCGTATATCCGCTTTGCTTCCATCTATCATCGGTTTCAGAATGCCAGCAGCTTCATGCGGGAAATCAGCAGGTATCTGGAGGAAAAATAATGTTTTTGACCACTGTGGAAATTCCTGATATTTCCGTTGACATCAAGTCCATCAAGCAGATGCTGGACGGCTTTGACCCTGTATCTCTGCTGCCCAGCATCGACACGCTGGTGGGCAAGGTGCAGCTTGTTTGCGTCATTGCCCTTTTGGCCGGCCCGCTGATTATGACGGGAATGGGGCTGGTGTATTTGCTGTTTGCCCCCAAGGAGGCCAACTATTATCTGGGCTATCGCACGGCCTTTGGCATGGGCAGCGTTTCCGCCTGGCGCAAAACCCAGAAGCTGGCAGGGATGGTGTTCGGCATTTTGGGTGGTGTGCTGACGGTGCTGATGCTGCTGATTGCCATGACCCTTTCCGCCCGTGCCCCCATGGATATGGTGTGGCTGACGGTCAAGTGCCTGCTGTGGCAGGGGGGACTGACCATTCTGGCCATTGCCGCCATTAACGTCATCACCACATCCCGGTTCGACTATCGGGGCAGTAAACGAAAAAAATAACAAGGAGCAGCCATGGTTTTCGGAACTGTGGCTGCTTCTATTCATTACAAGGAGGATTGTGATGGAAGAACAGCAGGAGAAAATAGAGCTGCTCAAGAAAATTGCACACCGATTCAATGAAGCCCATGTGGTGTGGGCGCTGGGGGCATCCATGATGCTCTATTTGAAGGGCATTGCCCCCGCCTTTCATGACATTGACCTGATGATTTCCAATGAGGATGTGGCGTGTGTCCGGGAAATCCTGTGTGAGATGGGGGAAATCCAACCGGCAAAGTTCAATCCCAAATATCAGACAAAGACCTTCATGGAGTTTGTCGTTGACGGGATTGATGTTGATGTTATGGCAGGATTTTCCATTCTGAAGGACGGAAAAGTTTTTGATTGCTCGTTGCAGAAGCAGCAAATCGCAGAGCAGATGCAGCTGGGGACAGTGTGCATCCCGCTGCAATCCCCTGCGCTTTGGTGCGAATATTATCGCCTGATGGGGAGAACGGAAAAGGTGCAGATGATTGAACAGGCGCTGAAAGAAGGATAAGGAAGCGATGATTTTCCCGCCGGTTATCTGCGCATACAGTGGTGTTTACTGCATATTATTTTGAAAAACATAGGCAGAAAATGGGCGGGAGTGCTTGCTTTTGGGCATTGGGTGTGGTGCGTTTATGTGCAAAAGAAATGGATGTGAAAATATGAGATTACTGTTTGAGATGGACAAGAAGGATCATGCCGGGTGTACCCGCACCTACGTCCGCAATTCTGCCCGGAGCATTATCATTGTGGGCGGGAAGATTGCCATGGTTCACAGCCTGAAATACGACTACTATAAGTTTCCCGGCGGGGGCATCGAGCAGGGAGAAAGCCCGGTGGATGCCATGATACGGGAAACCCGGGAGGAAGCGGGGCTGGTGGTGAAGCCGGAAACGGTGCGGGAATATGGCTATGTCCACCGGATTCAAAGAAGCAATTCCGATGAAACGGAGTGCTTTGTCCAGGACAATTTCTACTATCTCTGTGATGCAGAAAAGGAAATAGCCGCCCAGAAATTGGACGGCTATGAAAGGGAGGAAGCCTATACCCTGGAAGTTGTTCCCCCGGAAATTGCCATTGAGAAAAACCGCAGCGTGGGCAAAACGCCTTACGCCCAGGAGATGTTTGAACGGGAAGCAAGGGTTTTGGAATTGCTGATAGCCGAGGGGCATCTGGACTGACCGTGCGTATCCATCAGGCAGTCTGATTGGAATTGCAATAATTGTACAGACTCAAAAGATAGTCAGTGCCTTCCCTCCAAATGCCGGTGTCATAGTCAAAGAGGGCTTCGTACACCTTTGAACTGGTAAAGCGAAGCAGTGCGTCTTCATAGGAAATGCCGTCTCGCAAAGAGAGCGCCTCAACCGCATCACGCATGAGACTGACGGCGCAGCTTTCTTTTTGAGCATCCGTAAAGTTATAGCTTGATGTCTCCATAGCGGTCACTCCTTGGTAGAGGAGCATTCCATCCTGCAATTCAATCATACAGTGACCCCCCGATTCCTGAGCAGCGTTTCCACGTCATGAAGGACACAGGAATAGCCGTTTAGATGGAGAATGTCGTAGCATTCAGAGATAAATCCAAGAATATCATATTTCTTAAATAGTGCTGCACAGTCCCCGGGGGACATATTCCACTTTGTTTGAGCCATACGAAAAACCCAGCACTGCATATCGGCAATATCCAGCTGTCGTTCACTCATAGAATGTACCTCCTTTGCATACAATACTCCCAATTTAGTATAACGCTTTTCCTGGCTTATCGCAATGGAAGAATTGTAAATTTTTGGGCGTGTCCGAGAATCGGGCATTACTGCACCGCTCCCCCAAAAATCGACCGCCCCGGCAGTTGTCTGCCCGGGGCGGTTTGCATCTTCGCTGGATTTTTACTTTTCAGTGCTGTACTTGGACAAGTCCGTTGCGTAGCAATACTTTGCGGAAGTGAATTTGCCGAAGATATATTTATTGGTTGCCGATTCGCACATGGTATAGAGCTTGCCGTCCACGGCTGCAATTTCCTCGGCCATGGGTGCCAGCTTGATGTCTGTCACCAGGGTGGAGCTGTCCAGCACATAGCGGGGCACGGTCTGCCCTAGCACGGTGACAGTGCCCTCCTCTTTCTGTGCGTTGTAAATACGGATGTGGGAGAAGGCCACGGCATAGGAGGTGGAGAGGCAGATGTTCCCATTACCGTCAAAACACATCCCCTGCACCAGGTCGGGGATGGAATAGGCGCACCGGATGGTATCGGAAATGCCCAGGGGTGCCGTCTCGTCCAGGGGATAGGCCAGAATCAGTGATGTATTCTGGTCACCGGCAGCGGTGGTATACTTGTGGGAGTCGGGGGTGGGATAATTTTGCGCCCGGTAAAATTCGCCCACATACAACGTGTCGCCCTCAATGTGGGTAAAGGACACCCGCAGATGATCGTCCGCTGTGGTGGTCTCGAAAAATCCCACGCTCTGAATGCTGTCGCCGCTGGAAGCATTTTCAACGTCGCTTTTGCGGAAGACCATCAGCCCCTTGACATCTGCCACATAGACATAATCGCCGTATAAGGTGATGCCGCCAACGTGACCGGTAAAGGCGCTGTCGTCCTCATTGGCAAGGGAAAGCCGCTTGATTTCCGTTCCGTCCGATTTGGAGACCAGGGACAGCTGGGAGGCCGCACCGCCCGCTCGGTAGCCGGTGATGAGAAAGGTATCGCTGGCATCGTCATAAGCAAGCCCCTGATGAATCATGCCGTCGGACAGGCCGGGGATGACAAAGGCTGGTTCCGAATTTCTGTAGTATTCCCGGATGGGAATGCGGAAATAGGCTCTCACACCCACAAGCAGCAGAAGCACCAGAACTGCCAGACTGCCAAGGGTGACTGCAAGCACCCGGAGGGCCTTCTGCCCGCCGGTCAGCTGTTTTTTCTGTGACATGATTTCGTCTCCTTTTGAATTGTGTTTGTTGCAAAATATATGCTACTGTACCATTTTTCCGGGATGAAGTCAAACCGGATGTGCAGCACGACGATTGCAGGAGTTACAGATGCGTGAATGCTTGAATAATCGCACACGCTCGTAGGGGAGGCTCTTAGCCTCCCGAGGCTTACGCAACCGAGTGGTTCTGAATAAAACTTCTGAGTTTGTGGGGTCGCCTAGCAGGCGACCCGGGCGGCTTCGAGCCGCCCCTACAGGTGCAGTGATTCTTCGCTGTAGGGGAGGCTCTTAGCCTCCCGCAGCAAATGCAACAGAGCGGTTCGTTGAATGAAAATCGCCCCGGACGTTTTTGCGTCCGGGGCGGATATATATTTTGGAATTACTTCACTTCGTCGGTTCTGTAGATGAACTTCACCTGACCGTCCATGTTTTCGGGGCACTCGGAGAAGGTTCTGTAGTTCCGGGAAGCGTCCAGCATGGCGTTGATGCGGTCAATCAGGGTTTCCACATCACCGTTGACCAGCTCGGAAATCTTCTGCACACCTTCATCGGCAAACTCCTGGATGCCGTCCTTCAGCTGCTGTGCGCCGTCCCGCAGCTGCTGCACGCCGTCAATCAGCTCCGGCATGGAATCGCTGAGGCTCTGCACGCCATCGTGCAGGGTGACAGCGCCGTCATTGAGTTGCTCAGCGCCGCTTGCCAGGGCGGTGCTGCCATCCAGCAGCTGGGCAGCGCCGTCCGCGGCAGAAGCAACGCCGTTGGTGTAGGTCTGCAATCCGGTATAGAAGGTGTTGTAGCTGTCCAGAGAAGCAACTAATGTTTCAATGGTCTTGCGCCCCTCTGCTGCGGCGGCGATCTGAGTCTGCACTGCCTCGGACTGCATATTTTGGGAGACAAGGGCATTGACCTGATCATCCACATTTGCGGCGATGATGCCCTGTACCTGCTCGGTCTGCATCTGCTGCTCCAGTGCGGCGGCAACCATGCCCTGCACCTGCTCGCTCTGCATCTGAGCCTCGGTGTTGGAGGCAATCAGAGCCTGAACATCATCGGAGCTCATCTGTGCGTCAATGGCGGAAGTCACGGCTGCCTGCTGCTCGGCGCTGATTTGACCGGCCTCCACAGCGGCGTTATAAGATTCCTGGCTCAAGCCGGTGGCAGCGGTGATAACCTGGGGGGCAACCTGGGCACGGACGGTCTCGGTGACCTGCGCGGTGACCTGCTCCTGCACGGCGGCAGTGACCTGGGGCGCAACCTGCTCCCGGACGGCTTCGGTGACCTTGTCGGTAATCACGGACAGATTTTCATTGACGGCACCGGTAACGGTTTCCAGCGCCTTCTGGTGAACGGCATCCTCGCTGAGGGAATCCAGCACCTGGGTCAGCACCTGGCCGTAGTTTTCAATGGTCAGGTCGGGCACCTCCACGCCGGCGGCCTTCAGCTGAGTGGTGGCAGCTGCCAGCAGGGTATTGAACACCTGCTCGGCACCGCCGTTCAGGGTGTCATTGTTGGCAACCAGGGTGCTCAGGCCAGTGGTCAGGGTTGTTGCGCCGTCACTGAGCTGACCTGCGCCGTCCAGCAGGGAAGCAGTGCCGTCTTTCAGTGTAACCGTGCCGTCCAGCAGCTGCTGGACGCCGTCCTTCAGTTCGCCGGTTTTGTCCAGCAGGGTGTTCAGGCCGTCATACAGCGCACCGGAACCGTCGGTCAACTGGGTCAGGCCATCGGTCAGCTTGTTGATGACATCGCTCAGGTCATCGGTGGAGGTCAGCTCGCTGTCCTCCAGTGCCTCAAACACCTGGTTGGTCACCAGGGTCAGGGTCTGTGCCATCTGGAAGTCGGTGGCATCGGCAGTGAATTCCAGGTAAGAGGGGATGGACACCTTGTCGTTCTCCAACCCCAGGGTTTCCTCCATTCCCGGGAAAGCAAGCCCCACAATGGCGGTGCGCTCGCCGTCATTGACCAGCTTGCCGCCGGTGACTTCCACGTTGCGGAAGTGCTCGTTGTCCAGCACAATACCGGTGATGGCAGCGAAGGGAACATAAACCTTCTGAACTGCGCCGTTGACTTCCCGCTCCTCATACTGGGTGTTCTCATAGTCAAAGCGGACGGTCACGCGGCCACTCTTGCCTGCCAGCTCCTCCGGGGAAATCTCCTCGCCATCCAGCAGGAAACGCACGCTGAGGGTGACGGGCAGCGTCTTGTCGGTGGTGCCCCGGTAGTAGATGTCATTTCCCTTGGCATCCCAGGTCAGCACCGTGCCGTCCAGGGTGAACTTTTCGTCGCCCTTGACGTTTTCAATGCCCGTCAGGTCGCTGGCATCCACCAGGGAGGCATCCCCGTCCTTGTTTTTCAGCCAGTCGCTGACGATGATTTTGTTGACGTTTCCGGCGTTGCCGGTGAGCACATACACGGTTTCGTCCTTATAGTTATCGGCAAAAGCAAGCCCTGCGCCGCTCAGTCCCAGGGCGGCAGTCATGGACAGGGCAATCATTCTTCTGGTGAACGTTTTCATAATTTATTCCTCCATAATTTATCGGCTCCGGCTCCCAAATGGGGAGCCGGTATTCAGTTTTGGTGTTCGTTCAACGGAACGGATGGAATCCGCAAAGTTACTTGATGTGGGTCATGCCCACGGTGGTCTTGCAGATGAACTTATCCAGCAGCATGAACATGGCAGGCAGGATGAAGATCACCAGCAGCATACTCACCACGGCACCCCGGGCAATCAGCATACACATGGAGCTGACGATTTCAATGTCAGAGTACAGCGCCACGCCAAAGGTGGCAGCGAACATACCCATACCGGAGACGATGATGGAAGGAATGGAAGTGGCGAGGGCGGTGTGGACGGCGGTACGCTTGTCGCTGCCGCCGATGCGCTCTGCCTTGTAGCGGGTGGTCATCAGGATGGCATAGTCAACGGTTGCACCCAGCTGAATGGTGCTGATGCAGATGGGGGTGATGAATGCCATGCTCTGACCCAGGTAGTGGGGCAGACCCAGGTTGATGAAGATGCCCAGCTCAATCACCGCAATCAGGATGATGGGGAGGCTGAAGCTCTTTTCCACCAGGGCGATAATCAGGAAGATGGCAATCAGGGACACGGCGGTGACCACGGCGAAGTCATGGTCGGTGGTTTCAATCATGTCCTTCATGCAGGGCGCTTCGCCAATGAGCATACCGCCCTGGTCATACTTTTTCAGAATTTCGTTCAGGGTGGTCAGCTGGGCGTTTACTTCGTCGCTGGCGGGGGTGTACTCGGAGTTAATCAGCATCAGCTTCCAGTTCTTGCTTTCCAGCTTTTCCCGGGCGGAATCGGGAATCATCTCGTCGGGAATCCGGGAGCCAACCACGCTCTCCAATCCTAAGGCATACTTCACGCCGTCCACCTTTTCCATTTCGTCCATCATGTTCCGGACATCCTTGGAGGAGGTGTTGGCATCCACCAGAACCATGTGGGTGGAGGCAATGTCAAATTCGTTTTGCAGCTTGCGGATGGACACCACATAGTTGATGTTTTCCGGCAGGCACTTGCCCATATCGTAGTACACTTCGCTATTGGCCTTTGCATAGCCGTTGTAGGCGGGGTAGATAAGGGCAGCGAACAGGACGAGGAACGCAGGGAAAATTTTGATGATGCCACCGGCAAATTTGCTCATGTCGGGGATGAGGGAACGGTGCTTGGTCTTTTGCAGGGGCTTATCCAGCACCAGAATCAGGGCGGGCAGCACGGTGACGCAGCCAAGCACACCCAGCAGCACACCCTTGGCCATCACAATGCCCAGGTCACGTCCCAGGGTGAAGCTCATGAAGCACAGGGCAATGAAGCCTGCAATGGTGGTGATGGAGCTGCCAAGAACGCTGGTCAGGGTTTTGGAAATGGCAGCGGCCATGGCTTCTTTGTTGTCGGAGTAATGTGCCAGCTGCTCGTTGTAGCTGTGCCACAGGAAGATGGAATAGTCCATGGTCACAGCCAGCTGCAACACGGCGGACAGTGCCTTTGTGATGTAGGAAATCTCACCCAGGAAATAGTTGGTGCCCATGTTCAGCAGAATCATGGCACCGATGGAGGCCAGGAACACCAGGGGAATCAGCCAGCCATCCAGCAGCAGGAACATGGCGGCGCAGGCCAGCAGCACGGCCAGACCAACGTAGATGGGCTCCTCCTGCTCGCACAGGTCTTTCAGGTCAACCACCAGGGCGGTCATGCCGGAGACGAAGCACTGCTCGCCGCACACCCGGCGGATTTCCTTCACGGCATCCATGGTGGTGTCCTCGCTGGTGCCGCTGTCAAAGAACACGGCCATCATGGTGGAATGGTCGGTGTTGAATTCCTTTGTAATTTCCTCCGGCAGAATTTCCATGGGGATGGACAGGTCTGCCACGGAGTCATACCACAGGACGGTGTCCACATGGTCGATGTTCTCAACCTTCTCTTTCAGCTTTGCCACATCCTTTTGCGGCATATCCTCAAAGATCAGGAAGGTGAACGCACCTTTGTTAAAATCCTTCAACAGTTCCTCCTGGCCGATGACGGTTTCCATGTCACTGGGCAGGTAGGTCAGCATATCATAGTTGACGCGGGTGGCTGCCATGCCCATGACCGAGGGAATCATGAGCAGCACGGTTAAAATCAGAATTGGGATTCGGTACTTCACAACCGCCTTTGAAAAACGCATAGTTACATATCCTCCGTTTACTCGTAATATTCCACGTCAATCACATCGGGCTGCTGATGCTTGACGATTTTCACAAGACTGAATGCCACGCTGAGGTTCAGGATGCCGTCGCTGAGCAGGCAGATGCCCAGCAGAATGGTGATGACTTCAATGGCTTCCGATGGGCGGAAGGCCAGCAGCAAACCGGCCACGCCGGTGATGATGGCCATGCCCATGGTCAGCCACCATTGACGGATGCCGAATTTCTTTGCATCCAGGGCAATTTTTGTTTTGAACAGGCAGTCAACCAGGGTACAGATGCCCAGGGCGATGCTCAGAAAATTGAGCATATTGTCCGGCTTTACCAGCACGATGATGCCCATGATGATGAGCAGGATGCCAAATTGCAAATCATACTGAAAGGCCAGCCGGTATAAATCCCTTGAGAAATAACCAACCAGCTTCACCGCGCCGAAAATCAGCATTGCAATGCCAAGGCAGATGGCAATGGTGTGTGCCGACGGGGCGGGGAAGATAATCAGCGCAAGTCCGGCCAGACAGAACACAATGGAAATGGCGATATAGCCATATTTTGCAACCTGCATGGGAAGTGTGGAACGGGTCTTCATGTGGATTCCTCCTTTGCTTTGTGCCCAAAGGATACCACAGGAAGAAAAATCCTTCCACGGGCAAAAAGCCGCCCCATGCCCAATTTCCGGGCATGAGGCGGCGATTGTATATTTTTTAGGCACGGGAGTGCTTGTGCCTAGTTTTTTGAGCGTATCTGCACACGCCCCTGCCATCAGTTGCATTCAAACCCAACCATGATTGCTCCTTCTTCGGCATAATAGCTGCACAGGCCGCTGCTGGGAGCGATGGAGGCATCAGTCCCCGGCCAGGCAGCCTTCAGCTGCTCCAGGAAGGTGCCAGCCAGCGCAGGATTATTCACATGGGTGATGCGCACCTTGCCGCCGTGAAACCCGGCCTTCTGCATATGCTCCAGCAGCTCCGGCAGCGCCTTGCGGTCGCCCCGGCACTTGTTCAGCTGCTGCAAGGTGCCCTCGGCGCTGGCTGTGCCCACAATGCGGATGCCCAGCACGCCCACGGCAGCGGCGGCGACCTTGCTCACCCGTCCGTTCTGCGCCATATTGTGCAGGGATTGCAGGGAGAACAGCAGCCGGGTGTGGTGCATATATTCCCGGGTCTGGGCTTCCACCTGCTCAAAGGGCAGCCCCTGGGCGGTCAGCTCCCGGAGCTTTTCCAGAATCAGCCGCAGTTCCGGGCCGGTGCTCAGGCTGTCGAACACGGCCACCTTTGCCCCGGGATGCTCTTGCAGATACAGCTCCCGGGCAGCCATGGCTGCATTGTAAGAGCCGGACAGGGCGCTGGTGATGGTAACGGCGTAAATTTCATCCCCGCCGTCAAAGGCGGTCAGCCAGCCGTCCACGCTGGGGCAGGCGGTGTAGGAGCGCCCCCTGTGTGCGGACAGGGTATCCAGCATCTGGCGGACATCCAGCGTCTCGTCATCCACAAAATGCACATGGTCTGTGGAGACAACAAGGGGAACATATTGTACCTCAGCCCCGGCGATGGCGGGGCGGTCGGATGAGGAATCGGCAATCAGTTTCATCATATGGCAATCCTCCCTGGGATTCGAGTGGAGCGACAGCGCCCCACTTGTATTTTTTCCATAGTAACACGGTTTTGAGAACGTGTCAATCGGTTATTGAAAAACTTATTGACAAGTTTGCATACCCGATATAAAATGTTCAAAAAGGGAGGGAAGACCATGACAGAAGATAACCGGCGGGAGCTTGCCGCCGTGGCTGCTGCCTTTCGGATGCCCCGCTATCGGGAGCTGCCGGACATCGGCCTGCGGCTGGAGCAGGTGACCCGCTATGCCTCCCGCTATGTGCCGTCGCCGGTAACCGGCTCCATGGTGAGCAACTATGTCAAGCAGCGCTTGATTCCCGGCCCTCACAAGAAATCCTACTCCCAGGAGTCCATTGCCTACCTGCTGATGCTGTCCTATGTAAAAACGGTGGTGAGCATGGAAGATGTGCGCCTGATGCTGCAGGTGCAGCAAAGCAGCTACGAAATCAGCGTTGCCTATGATTATTTCTGTGCGGAGTTGGAAAACCTGCTGCAATACGTTTTTGAGCTCAAGCCCGCCCCCGATGAAATCGGCACCACCCACACCGAGGAAAAGGAGATGCTGCGCTCGGCGCTGCTGTCCGTTACCCATAAGCTATACATGGAGCAGCATCTGAGGTTCATGCGGGCAGCCCGGGGCGGCAATGGTTCTGAGTCGTAACGGCACCGCCCATCTGCCCACGACAATTTCATGAGTAAACAATTTGTAAATGATGTAGCAAGTATCGCTATTTTCGCGACCTGCTGGCACGAAGTGCCCATGCCTCCCCTTCCAGGCAATGTCGTCAACTTAAGGATTCCATTTCAAAGTGTCAAAAAATAAGGC
>ERZ1034952.2855-NODE-2855-length-12253-cov-5.251517_pt1 | contig 12253 bp, 11 predicted proteins | sample MGYA00520625_ERZ1034952 | MGnify/ENA primary metagenome ERZ1034952 (study PRJEB33766, sample SAMN09781773) | gut metagenome | biome: gut microbiome | host: Homo sapiens | place: Madagascar | study: EMG produced TPA metagenomics assembly of the PRJNA485056 data... | reverse complement strand
GCTTAGTGCCTCGCCGACTATTTAATATCGGCTATGTCATAAGGCGTTTTTTGATACACAAAGTAGTTAAGCCAATTTTGGAAAAGCAGGCTTGCCGCACCGCGCCAGGTGTCAACGGGCGTTTTTTTGATGTCGTTATCGGGGAAGTAATTGTGCGGCATCTTTATGTCAAGACCCTTTTTCAAATCGCGGAAGTACTCGCGAGCCAAGGTGTCGCTATCATATTCGCAATGACCCGAACAGTAAAAATTGCGACATGCCATATCCGACACAAGATGGACTCCGGCTTCCTCGGAATAAGATAAAATCTGAAGATCCTTTACTCTTATTATATCCTCTTTTCGGTTTTCCGTGTGACGTGAATGCGGAACATAAAAGACATCAGAAAATCCGCGCAAAAGCGGATGATACAAATCAAGCGGTTGGTGGCGAAATACGCCGAAAACTTTCTCGGGAAGCAGATGCTTCGGAATACCGTAATTATAGTAAAGCGCAGCCTGCGCTCCCCAGCATATATTAAATGTGGAATACACATTTGTTTTTGCCCAATCAAATATTTTGCAGAGCTCGTCCCAATAATCGACCTCTTCGAAGTCCATCATCTCAACCGGTGCGCCGGTAACTATCATACCGTCGAATTTTTCGTCCTTGACATCGTCATAGGTTTTGTAGAATTTGAGCATATGCTCCCTTGACACATTTTTTGAAATATGGCTTTTTACCTGCAGCAAGTCTATTTCAAGCTGAAGCGGAGAGTTACTGAGAAGCCTTAAAAGCTGAGTTTCGGTCTCAATTTTTGTAGGCATTAAATTCAGTATTATAATTTTAAGCGGACGAATGTCCTGCTTGACGGCTCTGTCCTCCGTCATAACAAATATATTTTCAAGCTCCAGACTATGATGCGCCGGAAGCTGATTATCTATTTTTATGGGCATACAGCCACCTCTTTCAAGAAGACGAACCTCGGTCTTTTACCCGTTTAAGTTCTGACAAAGTATTATAACATAACACACCACCGTTTGCAATGCCGATACACATAAAAATACCCCGACCGCAGTCGGGGTATTTTAAACTTATTTATTACCGTTTATATCAGCAAACGGGTTTTGTGTTTTCCTCTTCCTCGTCATCCTTACGTTTTTTACGAAGAATTATGAAGAATATAAGTGACAATCCACAAAGGAAAACAGCAGCTGCGGCGAGCGGATTTTCACGGATAAGTTCACCGGTTTTGGATATTACCGGGTTATTCATTATCGGGTTGCCGCTGTCGCTCGGTTTGGTTACCGGAACTTCGCTTGTCGGCTCCTCTACGGGTGTGCCGGGAACAATAGTAATAGTACCGTCGTCGTTAACGACAAAGTCGAGCCATAAGGTATTGGTGCCCTTCGGAACAACTGCAATCTGCGAACCGTCATCAAGTTTAATAACGGTTGTTTCTGTTGCCGTATCACTTACGCTTACCGAGAAAGTAGTCTTGCCGGCTACTTCACCGTTTTCGTCGGTGATTGTTACAACATGGAAACCGTCTTTAATAACGTCAACGCTGTATGCACCGTCTTTTCCTGCCTCAGCCTTGATTTCGCCGAGGTCAATGTCGAGCTTAGCGCCCGGGAAAAGGTTTTTACCGCGATACACATTACCCTTCATACCCATACGAACACAAGGATCTTCGTGATCTCCGCCGGGATTTGTAGTGCCCGAGGGATTAGTGGTGCCCGAAGGATTGGTAGTACCTGAGGGATTAGTGGTGCCTGAAGGATTTGTTGTGCCTGAGGGATCTGTAGGAGCTGTCGGCTCTGTGGGTCTTGTCGGCTCGGTAGGTTCTGTGGGATTTGTAGTCGGCTCTGTGGGTCCGAAGCATTTTTTAAATGTGAACACAATGTTCATATCGGTGGTAACCGAATCAAATCTCAACATACCGTACTGCAATTTATCGGTATAATCTTTACCGTTTACCGTGACACGCCCAAGGTGGCTGTCAAGCTTTGCAACAGCTCCGAGAGAAAGCGAATCAAAACGGTCAACGGCGAACTTAGCACCGCTTGCAATAAGGTTGCCGTCTTTAAGGACATAACCTCCGTCGTTATACGTTACGGTAATTTCATGGGTACTCGGGACTACAGTTTTAAGCTGTGTTTTACCGATTTCACCTGCCTCGGCGAAAACGCAAAGCTGCATGGTGAATATAAGCAAAACAGACAACAGCACACTGCAAGCCTTTTTCATGAAACCACCTCCTTAAAAATTTTAAAAATCAAAATCTGGCAATAATTATGCAGCAACGTACTCTACGGTATAAGTCATATGGCCGACATACTCAGCTATGGGAGCGTTGAAGTCAGCGATTGTAACGGTTGTTGCAGACTTAACAGCGTTGTTAAGCTCGGGATATTCAGCAACTTCTCCGCCTGCTACGGTGAAGGTGAGGAATTTATCGGTAGCAGCGTTTGTCATTTTTCCTGCATTTTCAGCAGCAGCCGAAACCTTGAGCTTAGCGCCGAGCTTAAGCTGAGAATCAACGGTGTAAGAAGCGTCCTGAGCTGCGGTGTCGTTCCAAGAAACTGTGATCTCAGCAGGAATGGTAACGGTGTAGTTTTCGGGATCGTTGTTCTCCTTATCGGTTGTCTTTGTCTTAACCTGAACATCGGCGGTCTTGGGGTCTGATTCCTTTGTTATTGTAGCTGCGAATGAGGGAACTGCAATAGCTGCTATCATCATAACAGCAAGAAGAATTGATACTATCTTTTTCATAATTATAACTCCTTAATGAAATAATGTTTAACTGTTAAACAAATTATTGGTCAACAACTGCTGCTGTGAAGGTAACGGTAGCATCGCTGTAATCGGTGATGGTAGCGTTCCAAGCTGCTGCTGCAACGTCAACGTTAATGTTGTAAGTATTGTTAACTACCTCGGCAGCAGTCTTAACGGAAGTGTCGCCGCTGAAGGCGTAAGGAATGGTATAGCCGTTATCGGTAGCGGGCTTCATTTTGCCAGCCTCCGAAGCAACAGAAACGGAAAGACATTTGCCGGTCTTGAGAGTTGACGTAACATTGTAGGTGAAGGCTGTGGTTTCAGCGCCCCATTTAACGCTCATTTCAGCAGGATATGTTACTGTGAAATAACCGTCTGCGGGAACGTTTGTTGTATCGGTCTTAACGGTTGCGGTACCTTTGCCGTTCGCTGTATCCTGATTGATTTCAGCTGTAGCTGCAAAGGACGGAACGGAAACTGCCGCGAGCATAGCAGCCGCAAGAACTATTGAAAGTAACTTTTTCATAATATAACTCCTTTTCGGATTAAATAATTAAGCTATCGCTTCAACAGAAGCTGTAAATGTAAGAGTATCTTCATACTCATCAATGGAAACGGATCCCCAGTTTTCCTTAGTAATATTGACATTTACCGAATATGCGCTGTCGGTAACTGTCTCGTGACCGGTTGTTATGTTGGTATCACCGGCTATAGTGTAAGGAAGAAGTCTGCCGCCGCCTGTATGGAGATTTGCGTTGTCCTGAGCTACAGTAACACGAAGGTTATTTCCGCTCACAAGCGTACTCGATACAGTGTAACCGATTTCGGTACTTTCGGTGCCCCAATAAATTGTGGTTTCGGCGGGATAAGAAACGGTAAAGGTACCGCTTATTCCGCTTCGGTCGGTAACTACCGAGGAGTTACCGACGCCACCGGAAGTAGACTGATCTATTGTCGCAGTTGCAGCAAAAGCGGGAACCGATATAGCCAAGAGCATCGCAGCCGCAATGACTATTGAAAGAATTTTTTTCATAATTGGTTCTCCTTGTATTTTGAAAGGGTTTCCGACTCTTAGATTGTAGCGGGAGCTATCGAAACCGTAAGTGTAAGATTGCCCTCGTACTCATCTACCGGAACCTTTGCCCAATCAGCTGAGGCAATGTTTACAGCAGCGTTAACAGCTTCATCTGCAACAACTGCAGAGGTTGAAGTATAAGCTGTGGTGCCTGCTACGCTGAAAGGAAGAGTAGCGGTATTGCCTGATGCGATAGCCTTGAGGTCGGTTGTGCCGTCTTCCTTTGCTACCGTAACATTAAGACGGTCGTTTGATTTGAGCTGGCACTTTACGTTGTATGTAAAGTCTGTGCTTTCTACGCCCCAGTAAATAGTGGTTTCTGCCGGGAAGGTTACCGTGTAAGAAGTAGCCTCGGGACCGTCGGGACCGGTTTTTGTAGAAGTAATAACCTTAGCCGTATCGGAGGTATGGTCGCTTGTAAGCGTCTTGTCAGCTGCAAATGACGGAACGGAAACCGCTGCGAGCATTGCCGCCGCAAGAGCTATTGCAAGTAATTTTTTCATTGTGGTTATCTCCTTTCAAAATCAAAGGCTTACGGTGAAGGTAAGAGTATCGCTGTACTCGCCGACGATGGCGTTGTTCCAATCGTCTGCGGCAACCTTAACCTTGAGGGTAAGTGCCTTTGCGGGATTGATAACGGGGCCGTCAGCTATAAATTCGAGGTTAGAGTCAGCCGAGAAATCGTAAGCCAATGTCTCGTTTGCATCCTCGGTAAGCTTCATAAGTCTTGAGCCCTCAACGCCGATTTTAAGCTGCTGGCCGTATTTAAGGTGAGACTCAACAGAAAATCCGTCAAGAGCTGTTTCCTCTGCGCCCCAGTAAATTGTGGTATCGGCCGGAATTGTAACGGTGTATTTAACAGCGTCGTCTTCGGGAGCATCGGGGCCTGTTTTTGTGGCGGTCTTAACAATAGCTGTACCGGTATTGTCAGTCTCCTTGGTTATGGGGTTAGCTGCGAAAGCGGGAACCGAAGCTGCTGCAAGCATAACCGCTGCAAGTGCGATTGAAATAAGCTTTTTCATTATAGTAGTCTCCTTTCAATAATTAAACCTCAGCGGTAAAGGTAAGGGTGTCGTTGTAAACATCAACAACAGCTCTGTTCCAGTCCTCGCTGCTTATTGTAACCTTGAGTTTTTTGTCAACGGCCGGAGTTTCCTTGTTGCCGTAAACTACGGGGCTGTCTGCCGTGAAAGCGGTGTCGCCCGAAAGAGTATAGGGAAGAGTGTAAACCTCGCCTGCTGCGGCATCGGTCTTCATAGAGCCTGTGCCTGCTACGGTAACCTTGAGAGCCTGGCCTCTCTTGAGGTGAGACTCAACAGAGTAAACAAGATCTGTCTCCTCGGTGCCCCAGTAAATTTCTGTATCTGCCGGAATAGAAACGGTGTATCTGACAGCAGCATCCTCAGGCGAATCGGGACCTGTTTTTGTGGATGTCTTAATTATGGTTGTACCGGTCTGCTCTGTTTCCTTGGTTATGGGATTAGCTGCAAAAGCGGGAACCGAAACAGCTGCGAGCATGGCCGCTGCGAGTGCGATAGAAATAAGCTTTTTCATAATTTATCTCCTTATATTTATTACGCGTTAGTATATTCTGCCGTAAAGGTAAGAACATCTGTATGCTCACCCGAAGCGGCTTTTTGCCATTCAGCCTCTGCGATATTCACGGAGAGGTCATAAGACTTCATATAATCGCCCGGTAAAAACGCCATTTGCTCTGCGCCTGTAAGCGTGTAGGCGATAGTCTTTGAGCTGTCCAAAGTGTTGACAAGCTTTGAGCCGTTGAGCGACGAAACAGCCACCTTAACGGTCTTGCCGGGAGACAGCCACATTTTAGTTGCCGTAACCTTACCTATTGCGTAAGAAGTAGCTTCCCACGGTATTTCGGTATCGGCAGGAATTGTAAGCTCATACTCATCCTGTTTGCCCTCGCCGGTAGAAATCTTTACGGAGCCTACGGGGTTCTCTTTGTTCAGCGTAGCCGGAGCCGCGAAAGACGGAACAGTCACGAGCGACAATAAAAGCACTGAGAGCAAAACTGATAATGTTTTCTTCATAGAACCACCTCCTTATGGTCTTGATAAAGCATTTAATTTGTTAATTAACCTTTAGTGTAATCTACGGTATAAGTAAGAGTAGTCGAATACTCGGCTATCGGAGCGTCCGTCCAACCGGAAATCGTCAATGACGGTTTTTGAGCGGGAAGCGCTCCCTCATTTTTACCTGTAAATTCTGTGGAAGTAAAGTTCTGTGAAGTATACGGAAGAGCGTATGTCGATGTTGCTGCATTGGTAAGAGTGTCATTTGCGACAGAAGCGCTACGTGCTACGGAAACACCAATCTTGCTGCCCGTATCAAGCGAAGACGTAACCTTATAGGAAACATCAACGGCATCCTTCTCGCCCCAAGGAACATCTATTTCCGCAGGAATTGTAACCTCAAAGAAGTCGTCTGCGGCAAAATGAATATTGACAGTTTTTCTGACAGGCTCGTTTGTTGTCTTGTCAACAGCAACCTCACCGGTAGCATTATCGATAAGCTCTATTGTAATAACATCTTCACTCGTTACGGTAACGCCCGTGACGGTAAACGTAAAGTTTATTGCCTTGGGAGCTGCCGCCGAAGCGGTGTTATTTGCGACATCCGCGGTTTCGGGAGAAGTATTAAGAGCTTTTGCCGTTACGGTCTTTTCAATCGCACCCGTCATTGCAACGTTGTAATCGTGGGTGGTGCCTGTAGAGTCCTTAAGGCCTCCGTTTTTAGAGGTTACACGAAGTGTGTAGCTTCCGTCCGGATAGTTAACGGCATTTGAAAGAGTAAAGACTGCGGTTCCCGTTGTTGCATCCTTATTGAGAGCGACGCTGTCTTTGTCTACCTCCGAAACAAAGTTCGGGAAAAGACGGAGGGTATCTATAATACCGTGGAGAGCTTCGCCGTCCGAGGAATTAACGGTGTTACCGTCGTTAACCTCTTGAACCTGCCTTATATAGCCCTTAAACGAATTGTACTCTTCAACCGCTTCCGTTATTGCGGTAAGGTCCTGAATACCGCTATTGTCCATTTGACCCTTAACGGTATTGTAAAGAGCCGTGTACTTTTCTTCAAGTCGAACAACGCCGCCCTTAACCGTCTTGCCGGTGATGTCGTCGGTGTAAGTTTTGATATTGGTAAGCACCTTGTTAACCGCCGCGGCCGACTTAGCATAATTCTTATACTGAGGAGCACTTGCAAATTTGTCGGCCTTATCAGTTAAGATATACTTAGCATAATAATCAAGGTCGTTATACTTTTCGAGGTAGTTTTCAAGCGCCGCGGTCTGACCGGTAGGCATAAGCCTGCAGTCGGTCGTAAGGTCGGTCGCTTTACCGGTCTCGCCGTACATTGAAGCAACAAGAGCGTTAAGGTCTTTAATACCGGTTATAGCGGTACCGGAGTCACTCTTGTAGCCGTCACGGTAATTTTCGAGAAGCCTCAAGCGTTTTGCAACCTTATAAAGGTTTTCCATTTTTGTGACGTTCTCCGTACCGAGCGCCGCAACCGCCTCGTCGGTATAGCGCTCATATGACTTCTCATACCAATCGATTATGTTCTGTACGTCAGCCGCGGTGAGAGAATATGCACCGTAATCTATAAGCGGCTTCTCTGTTCCGCTCGCATCGGTGCCGATAACAAAACCGGGATAAGGTAAGGCGTTGCTGTCTGTTACGGAGCCGCCGGTTGCTGCAGCCGGCATAGCCTCAATCAAAGGTTTCAAATCGGCAACCGCAATTTGCGGCTGATCGAGCAAAGTGATGCCGTCATCGATGCTCTTGTACTTTTGAAGCACGCTGTATGCTCTTGCAACGGAAGGTATTGTCTTTTGATAATCCGAAAGCTGCGCATAAAGAGCAAGTGCCGTGTTTATCTTTTCGGTACGAGTGTTCGCTTTATAAATATCAACATCCGCTACCGCGTTTTCAAACTGCATTGAAGTAAGAGACTTAACCTGTGCATAATCGTCGAACGAAACGTCGCCGGTTCTATTTTGTACGCCTGCGCCGTATGCCGAGGTACCCTGTCTGTATGTAAAGCCGACAGAGCCTATTGTAAAGCTCTTACCGTTCATTGCGGTTGCGCTCTTTCCGTTTACGGACGAATCGTCGTAATTTGACAAGGGCGCTATACCTATGGTAACACGGAAAATGTTGTTAAGGGACTCGGCTTTTTCATCTATACGATAGTTAGAGGTTGCCGAAATACCCTGAACGCCTCTCGAGAACTGGAAGAGCGGAACCATAACATAACCCTTGTAGTGAGAAAGGGTCAGGTAATCGCCGTCTCCCGTATCTATGCCGTACTCCGAGGTGTAAGCGTAAATTCTTCTCTTGCTTTCATCCTTGGGAGTACATTTAGCCCATTCACCCGTCTTGGGGTTAATGAGATAGAAGTAAGAAGCCGCGTTGTTGCTGCCGAAGTCGAGGGTGTAGTCCTCAGCGGCACCGTCATAGTATGAGCTGATATTAAACGCCATTGAGAATGTGTCAAGCTGAGAGAAGTCTGCGTAGAATACAAGTGCCAGACGGTCGGTTTCGCCTATGTCGTTTTTGGTATACGACTTAGCAAAATCGCCGAGACTCTCAGACGACATATTGTTGGCTCTCAGCGCGGAGTAATCGCCGCTGCTGCTCGGTTCTTCGCTGGCAAGTCCCTTTGTAATGCTTATGCAGTTATACCAGCCTTTTCTGTCTTCGGCATACTGGTTATTTATGGTAACCGTTGCGGCGTTTTTGCCTTCAAGGCCGTTTGATGTAATGATTGCCGAAGTACCGTTTTGACGATAGCTTGTAATACCGTTTCTCTGTGGGTCACTACCGAGAGCACCGGTTGGTATAAGTGTAGGAGTTGCGGTATCCTGAGAGTGCGCCGAAAGTGAAGCAAAGGGAACCTGATATGTCAAATATCCCTTAGAATAGTAGTAATCCTGACCTACCTTGCCGGCATATTTTGAGTTTTCAAACTGCCAGCTTCTGGTGCCTTTTTCCAAGGAATCGAAGTCGCCGAACGGTATAACCTTATTGTTTGTAAGCGCTTGACCTATTACAACAGAGTTGTCGGCAAGCTCTTCCTCTATGAATTTGAAGTACTTTAAGAGCTTCTCCTCTTCCGCTCTGCCGAGCATAGCGAGCTGGCTTAAGTTAAGGCGGATATAAACCTCATAAAGGCTCTTAACAACGGCTTTATCCTCATCGCTTACCGCGAGAGTATTTTCGTCGAAATCGGGAAGCTGCTCAAGCTTAGTAGCAATCATCGGAACAAAGTCCTCGGCGCCCGAGTTAGCCGAGCCATAGGTTTTACCGTCTATACAAGCCTGCTTGGCGGTCTTGAACTTTTCCCAAGCCTCAGTCATACCGAGTGCTGCCGCCTTGGTATCGAGCGCAGACTCCTCAAGGAATGAAGCATCGATTATACCGGATTTTCCGGCTTCTTCGGATTTGTTATATTCCTCAATTGATTTTTTATAACCGGCTATCAAGTCCTCGATGTACTTAACGGCGCGGTAATCGTAGGAGTTCGGACTTTCAATGTACTTTTGGCAGGCATTGAAAATAGCGCGCGGAATTTCTGTTTCCTGGTCATAATATGTCTTAACGGGCGTGCCTGTGTTTGCTGCTCCGTTAAGGGTATTTTCGCTGTATTTCTGACCGTCTGTACGGTAGAACAATACATTATCAAGGAAAATCTTTTTACCTACGCTGCCGTTGTTGGTTTCAAGGCTCGTAGAAGCCGGGTCATACGAGCAGCCTGTAAACTTAAAGCCGGCGGACATAATATCCTCGATAGCTTTAAAAGCATTTGTACGATTAACTACCGGATCTTCACCCGTACCGATTTTGGTCTTATCGATATATGCTCTTCTGGGCGAATCGGCTGTTGTCTTGCCACCGTCTTTCGTAGTCATGCACGGAGCGAGCATCGTGCCGCCGTCGATATAGTATTCACCGCTTAAAGTCGCCGTCTTGTTGATTCTGAAGGAATAGCGTCTAATAAGCAGAGCATCGGATATCGAAGTACCGGCAGGGTCAACAACTACCAACTGCGAAAGCTTAATTTTCTCGTTATAATACTTGTTGGCATTTGCTTTAGTTTTATCCGAGCTGTTCCATACATACATATCTGACACAGGCTTGTTTACACCGAAATCCTCGTTGGAATCCGTGACAACGGAGTCGGTTTCGGAGCACATAAACTGAAGCGGTATACGGACATAACCCTTGAAGTGATCAAGGTCAACAGTACCGTCTTTTAACATAACCTTTTTCCAGCTGCCGTCCGTTTGCTGCAGGAATAAATATGGGTCCTCACCCATATAGCCTGCTTTTGTGGTACCGACAGTAGAATAAATCATATCGCCGTATCTGTTAAAAGCATTACTGCTTTCACTGTAGTTGTTGTCAAAATCCTGTACAAAATACTTTTCGTTTGAACGAAGGCGGAATGAAAGCCCCGTTACGCTGACCTCAGAGAAGTCGAGATAGTACCAAATCTCGGAAGCACCCGTCGGGTCCCAAGTCTGGCGGCTCCATGACGTATCAAAGGACTGAGGGCTGTCGGTGGTTGCGGCGGACTCGATACGCATTGCGTAGCCGTAGCTGTTGCCCGTGTCTTTAACGCCTACACCATCGGTTCTGCCTTCGAATGAAAGGTGATTACCCTCCTGCATATAGTCAAGAGAGCCTGACGTACTGCGTACATTGTTGATTTCGGCGGTTCTCTCTTCGGTTCCGGTATCCGAAAACGAACCGTGGTCATCTGCGTTACCTTTTTTATCAAAGGTAAGAATTTCACGCATGGCAAGAACGTTGTTTGTAACGGGGGCATAAGCGTCCGCATTGTATACATAAGTCGGAACATCCGAAACGTATGCGTTAACAGCCTCCGAGAACCAGCCGTCGCTGTCGTACGCCGTTATCGTAATATTGTAACGGTGATCGTCAGACAGACCCGCAGGCACCTTTGTTTTGATTTCGTCTGCCGTAATCTCAGCCGTGTACGGTGCAGTACCGGTGGGACTAACCATCTTGCGCAGCAAAACCGTGCTTGTGTGAACTTCGGTATATGTTCCGAGATCAACAAGCTCCAACATATACCCGTCAATTGTCTTTGTGCCGGTTTTGCGCTCGCTAACCTTAGCCGCGGGGAAGCTGACCGTAATTCCGCCGTCGTCATTAAGTGTTGCAGCCGCTTCCCTTTTATCTGATTCGGTAAAGGTCGGTATCGGGTCATATTCGCCCTCGCCGGCCGCGAGAACCATGGGAATCGACGTTACCAAAAGCACTACGCAAAGCAGCACAGCAGTTATGCTTTTTCCGATTTTAATCTTTGAATTTTTTTGCATAAACTGCAACTCCTTTCCTCAAAATCTGTATTTTGAATATAGTTTCTTATGAAACCACGATGGTCGTTTTTAAATCCATATTGTTAAGTTTACGCTGCTCTTTATCAAAGCTGTAGGTCTTAACATGGACTGTTGCCGGATAGGTTCCTGCCGCAAGCTCACGGTTCAGCGTGAACTTTGATATTGAATAGCCAGGCGGCAAGAGATTTGAGGTATATATAACCTCGCCTGTATCTGAAAGCTCTATTTCTATAACAAAGAAGCACGGATTTTCCTCGGGGTTTGAGAATACAAAGCTTTGCTCCTTGGTATTTGCCGCCAAGGGAAGCTCGGGAATACCGTAGACCTTTATCTGCCTGCCCCTTGTTTTTGTTTTATCGGGTACGGAAATCTCGCCCTCGCCCAATATGGCATTTTGGTCGATTACGCCTGCGGGGGGCGTTGTGGTTGTGCCATCGCCGCCTGTCGGTATAACGGCCTTTAAAAGGAATATAAGACCTATTATAAGTGCCGCTATCAAAAGCGCAAACAAAAGCCAAAGCAAGAGCCTGTCTTTAACTATCGCAATGAATTTGTCAGCCTCTGTCTCTATGTAGCCGACTACCGCGGTATGAGGCATTTTCGTTGCGGCATACACCTTTTCGGTTTGCCCGTCGTCAGACTGCAAATCACCGATTTCGCGTTTGCCCTTCCCTATTTGACCGACAACCGTATAGCCGCCCGAGGGATAGCGCGAGTCTATTTCTTTCTTTTTGAAATAAGAAACCGAGAAGCCGGTTTTGCCGTTTTTGTAAACGCCCTCGCCATCGGCTCCGGTAAGATGCCGAAATATAAGATCTGCCAAATGAAAAACCTCCGATAAATTGATTAAAAACGCTATATATAATAGTATACGATAAATCCGCACCGCTTCGGGTTTACTTTAACGTTTGTTTTCCATCATTTTGCGGAGCAAGCGTCTATTTACCGATTTTAAGGCGCAAATGGGTACACTATTACACCGTATATTTATACTTAAGTTTACACCAAAAATGACTTGGTGTAAAGAG
>ERZ1034952.2851-NODE-2851-length-12262-cov-4.059720_pt1 | contig 12262 bp, 10 predicted proteins | sample MGYA00520625_ERZ1034952 | MGnify/ENA primary metagenome ERZ1034952 (study PRJEB33766, sample SAMN09781773) | gut metagenome | biome: gut microbiome | host: Homo sapiens | place: Madagascar | study: EMG produced TPA metagenomics assembly of the PRJNA485056 data... | reverse complement strand
GGATATAGTAAGGATGTTTTTTTTGCAGCGGAAAAGAAAATTCAGTTACGTAAAAAAAGGGCATTAGATGAACATGAATTTAAAATGAATATTCTTTATACTAGATTTCCGAGGGCAAAAGAGATAAATTTGGAACTTTCTAAGACAGCTGTAAAAGTTGCTAAAGCAGTTCTTAGTGGGTCAGATGTTAAGAAAGAATTTGAATTTCTAAAAAAACAAAATGAACTTCTTCGTAGGGAATTTCGTGATATTATAAGTAAAGCAGGGTTTCCACCTGATTATGAAGAAATTAAATATTTTTGCAAAAAATGCTCTGATGAAGGATATATAGACGGTAGAATGTGTGCGTGTATGAGAGAAGCACTTCGTGATGAAGCGTATGATCGTATGAATAGTTTGTCTCCACTGTCATTATCTACATTTGATGATTTTTCACTCAACTATTATTCGGATGAACCTATACGTGAGGGTTTACCGTCACCGAGGCAACATATGAGAAATATTTACAATAGCTGTGTGAGGTATGCAGAAAATTTTTCATTAAAATCTCAAAGCTTATTGATGCAGGGGGCAACGGGGCTTGGCAAGACGCATTTGTCACTTGCAATAGCTAATGTTGTATTAAATAAAAGGTTTGGGGTGATATATGGTTCGACTCCAAATATTTTATCAAAGCTTGAAAAGGAGCGATTTCGTTATACGCGTACATATGAAGATAGTGAGAAATATCTCTTAGATTGTGATTTGTTGATACTAGATGATTTGGGGACAGAGTATAGCACTGCTTATTCTAGCAGTACGATATATAATATTATAAATTCTAGGATAATGATGTCAAAACCCACGATTATAAGTACAAATCTTTCTGTAAGGGAACTTGAAAAAGTGTACTCGGAAAGGTTGGTGTCCAGAATTATGGGAAATCATTTACGATTAAGATTTTTAGGCACAGATATAAGACAGGTTACACAAAAGTAATAATTAATGAGCATGTTGAATAATTCGTGGGGAGTCGTTTCTTCAATATTGTTATATACGTAGATTTAAGTAGTTGTATTGTTACTTGCATTGAATGAAAAGAATAAAAATGATATAATGTAAGAAATGCAAGTGTTTAAGATAAAATTTGTGGAGGTGTTTAAATTGTTAAAGCGGGTATTTTTAATTGTATTGGATAGCTTTGGTATAGGACAGATGCCGGATGCAAAAGCATATGGAGATGATGGATGTAATACATTGGCGTCAGTTTCGGCTAGTAGATACTTTAAATTGAATAATTTAGAAAGATTTGGCCTTTTTAACATTGATGGAGTAAAGTGTAGAGAAGATGCAGATGAATTGTTAGGTGCATATGCACGTATGACAGAAAGTTCTGTAGGCAAGGATACTACTATTGGACATTGGGAGATTGCTGGTGTGAAGTCGACAAGTCCATTGCCTACATATCCAAATGGTTTTCCAAGCGATTTGATTGAAAAATTTGAACAAGCTACAGGTAGAAAAGTTATCTGTAACAAACCGTATTCTGGAACTGATGTGATAAAAGATTATGGACAAGAACATGAAGCTACAGGTGCGTTAATTGTTTATACTTCTGCGGATAGTGTTTTCCAAATTGCAGCACATGAAAAAGTTGTTCCTATAAATCAATTGTATAAGTATTGCGAAATTGCAAGAAATTTATTGCAGGGTGAACATGCTGTTGGTAGAGTGATAGCAAGGCCGTTTGAGGGGATTTATCCTAATTATGTTAGGACCTCTAGAAGGCATGATTATTCATTAGCTCCACCTAAAGATACGATGCTTGATTATTTAAGTAAAGCAGGCAAAGATGTGATTGCAGTTGGTAAAATTTATGATATCTTTGCGGGAAAAGGAATCACAGAATATGTACGCACTATGGACAACAATGACGGAATGGCAAAAACTTTAGAATATGCAGATGAAAATTTTGAAGGACTTTGTTTTGTGAACCTTGTAGACTTTGACATGAAATATGGGCATAGAAATGATATTGATGGGTATGCTAAGGCTTTGGCGGATTTTGATACATGGTTCCCAAACCTTTTGGAACACATGAAAAAAGATGATATTTTAATGATTACAGCTGATCATGGCTGCGATCCTGGAGCGTATTGGTCTACGGATCACTCTAGGGAATATACTCCACTTATTGTGGCAGGTAAAAAAATCAAATGTGATGTGAATCTTGGTACGTTATCGTCATTTGCGGATATTGGCGCAACAATTCTTGACTACTTTGACATAGACCAAAGGTTGGATGGTGAGTCTTTTAAAGACAGAATCATGAAAGGAGTTTAAAAAATGTCTGAGAAAAATAATCAAAATATTAGTGCATCGATTAAAGAAAAAGTTGTTGGAGCAGGCAAGTACTTGAAAAACAATTGGAAAAAAATTTCGTTAGCAATAGTTGGACTTGTAGCAATGGGTATTGGTGTAGCAATAAACAATATTTCACTTTTGGGAAATGATCCTGTGTCTGTATTTTATGATGGTATAGCTTTTATGCTTAGGAAACCCCTGAATATGGCGTCAACGTGGATAAATGTCATAATGTTTGCAATAGCATTTCTTTTGGCACGTAAGTATGTGAAATTAGCTTCAGTTTTGTATTTGCTTTTTCTGTCACCATTTATAGGGGTGGGAATGGACATTTTTGCAGGAATGGTGTTCAAGGTTCCAAAATCAGGTGGTCCACAAGTATTAGCTGAACATATGAATCAGATTTTTGCTACGAATCCAATGCTTCAAGTGGGGTTATCTGTTGTTGGCTGTATAATTATGTTTACAGGACTTGCGTTATTTGTAGCACTTAATTTGGGTGTCGATCCATGGAATGCACTTGCATTTCAAACTAGCGATAAATTCAATCTCCCTTATAAATATGTAAAAATTGGTTGGGACGTATCGGTTTGTGTAATTGGTATGCTTTTGCATGGAGTATGGGGAGTTACCACAATTGTAACGGCGCTTGTAGGAGGTCCGTACATTAAGGTTGTTAGTGGATTTATTAGCAGAACTTTATTGAAATGGTGTAAAATTGAAACTGAAAATACTGAAGAAAAAGATGAAAAATGTTTGGCTTAATATAAATTAGGGAATATATTGAAGCGGATTTAGTCCGCCTCTTTTCCCTATATAATATGTTTTCTAAAAAAATACTTGCCTTATGTTGTTATAAGTAGTATAATGCAAGTATTAGTATATTAAGTGTAGACAAATATTTTAGGAGGATTTTTGATGAGCAATGTACCAACGCCTCATATTGAGGCACATGAAGGAGAAATAGCCAAAACAGTTTTAATGCCAGGAGACCCTTTGAGGGCTAAGTTTATAGCGGAGAATTTCTTGACTAATGTAAAGTGCTTTAATAAGGTGCGGGGTATGTTAGGGTTCACTGGCGAATACAGTGGTAAAAAAGTGTCAATTATGGGAGCAGGTATGGGAATGCCGTCTCTTGGTATTTATACATACGAACTTTTTAATTTTTACAATGTGGAAAATATTATAAGGATCGGTTCTGCAGGGACTTTTTGCAAAGAAGTTCCTCTTCGCAGTATTATTGCTGCGATGGGGGCTTGTACGGACTCAAATTATGCACATCAATTTAATTTGCCGGGAACTTTTGCACCGATTGCAAGTTATGATTTATTGAGTAGTGCTGTTGAAAATGCAAAGGTGAATGGATTTCATGTTACAGTGGGAAATGTCCTGTCAAGTGATGTATTTTATTCAGACAGTTCGTTTAATGAAAAATGGACAAGCATGGGAGTATTGGCAGTGGAAATGGAAGCTGCGGCTTTATATATGAATGCTGCAAAAGCTAAGAAAAATGCTCTTTGCTTATTGACTGTATCAGATAGTTTGGTTACAGGGGAATCACTTTCATCAGAGGAAAGAGCTACTGGATTTAGTGATATGGCAAAGTTAGCGCTGTCTCTTGTATAAAATGTTGGGAGGGTATAACTATGAAAAAATTTACAACTGTTTTATTGGCTGTTGGAATAGCTATTTTGTTTACAGCTTGCGGGAATAAAGACAATAAAAATGTATCAAAAAGTATATCTATGGTTGCTGATGTTGGAACGGTTAATGATAAATCGTTTAATCAATCGGCTTGGGAAGGTTTGCAAGAATTTAAACGAAAAACAGGGGTAGATGTTTATTATCTTGATTCAACACAAACTTCAGATTATAAAACTAACCTTGAAAAACTTACTGATAATGCGGATGATTTGATTTGGGGCATAGGGAACACATTCGCAGATGATATCTTAGCAATTGCAAATGCAAATCCTGCATCAAATTATGCAATCGCAGATTACAATTATGATGGAGACATCCCAGGAAATGTGACTGCAGTGGGTTTTAAATCTCAAGAACCAGCGTTTTTAGTTGGTTATGTAGCAGGGAAATCTACAAAAACTAATTCAGTAGGTTTTGTAGGCGGATCTCCTAATCCAATTATTCAACAATTTCAGTATGGTTATGAAGCAGGTGTGCAGTATGCTGCCAAAGAAATCGGCAAATCAATAGAGGTAAAATGTAAATATGCTGATACATTTAGTGATTCTGCAAAGGGAAAAGCTATAGCGTTAAATTTATATACAGTGGAAAATTGTGATATTATTTTTCACGCAGCAGGCGATACTGGAAAAGGTGTGATCGAAAAGGCAAAAGAGCTTAATAAGTACGTGATAGGTGTAGATCGAGATCAATCCAGTGAGGCGCCAGATAATGTGTTGACATCAGCACTTAAGTTGGTTGGTAAGGCAGTTCAAAATGTGTGCCAGAAGTTTATAAATGGAGAAAACATAGGTGGCCAAAATTTTGTGTTTGGTATAAAAGAGGGCTGTGCTGGTATACCTGATACAAATAAAAATATAAATTCAGAAGTGTATGCGGATACGATGAAGGTTCAGGATAAAATAATTTCTGGGGAGTTAGAAGTCCCAAGTACAAAAAATGGGTATGAAGCGTTTGTTAATGCACTTTAAAAAAGTTAGGTGGTAAATATGTAGTAGTATTTTCCGCCTAGCTTTTGTACGTTTTTGTGCCGATTATAAAATGAAAGTTGTGGGGAGGATGTTTTGTTGAATATAAGCGAAGGTTATGCAGTACAAATGCACGGGATAACAAAATTATTTGGAAGTTTTTGTGCACTTGATGATGTGAGTGTTGATGTGAAAAGGGGCTCAATTCATGCTCTGCTTGGAGAAAATGGTGCGGGGAAGAGTACTTTAATGAATATCTTATATGGATTGTATAGAGCGGATGCGGGTGCGATATATGTAAATGGTGTCAACACTCGAATCAAAAATCCAAGTCAAGCAATTAAACATGGAATTGGAATGGTGCACCAACATTTTATGTTAGTTGACAATTTTACTGTTTTGGAAAATGTAATTCTTGGTGCTGAAAGTGTGAATGCATGCGGGATACTTGACATGAAAAAAGCTAAACAAAGTGTTATGAAAATAATGGACAAGTATCATTTAAGTGTTGACTTGGACGCTAAAATTGAAAATATTTCAGTGGGTATGCAGCAACGCGTGGAAATACTCAAAGCTTTATATCGTGGTGCTAAGATACTTATTTTGGATGAACCAACAGCAGTTCTAACTCCTCAAGAAATTGATGAATTAATAAACATTATGCGAAGTTTAGTAAGTGATGATAAAACGATAATTATTATAACACATAAACTTAAGGAAATAAAAAAATCGTCTGATGTGTGTACAGTTATACGAAAAGGACAGTATGTGGATACTGTCGATGTTTCTGATGTTTCTGAAAGTGACCTTGCAAATATGATGGTAGGACATGAGGTTAAGCTTGTAGTGGAAAAAGAAAAACCTACTCAGGGTGATGTTGTATTTGAAATAAGTGATTTGATTGTAGAAAATGAAAAAAAGATGGATGTAATAAAGAACTTATCACTTGAGGTGCGCAAAGGGGAAATACTTGGAATAGCTGGAATAGATGGAAATGGTCAACGGGAGTTAGTGGAGGCCATCACAAACCTGAGAAAAGTAAAGAGTGGTAAAGTAAAAATAAATGGACGGGAAATACAAAATACGTCTATAAAAAATGTAATTAAGAATAAAATAGCTACTGTTCATGAGGATAGACATAAGTATGGTGCAGTATTGGATTTTACTGTATCAGAAAATATTATACTTGAGAAATATGAAAGCAAGCCGTATTCTAAAAAGGGAATCTTGAATGAAAAGGCTATTAAAAAACTAACAACTGATATTGTTAGTCAGTATGGAGTTAGACCAGAAAATTGTGAGTTAACTTTATTTAGAAGATTATCTGGGGGAAATCAGCAAAAGGTTGTAATAGCAAGGGGAATTGCAAATGACCCAGATTTATTAATTGTGATGCAACCTACTAGAGGTCTCGATGTTGGGGCCATTGAATATGTGCATAAGATGATCGTTCAAGAACGTGATAAAGGATTAGCAGTTCTGTTAGTGTCGTTAGAATTGGATGAGGTTATGAATTTATCGGATAGAATTGCAGTTATGTACGATGGACAGATAGTAGGCACGTTTGAACAGGACGAAGCAGATGAAAAAACTATAGGACTTTTGATGGCGGGAGGAAAGCAACGTGCGAAGTGAAAAATGGGCAAAATTTTTGAAAAGACCAATAACATCAACCCTTATAGCAATTTTGTGTGGGTTTGTAGTTGCGTGCATAGTTCTTGCGTTATCAGGTTTTAATGCTATAGATGCAATGAATGCATTAGGGAGTGGCATCTTTGGTAAACCAAAATATATGTTAGATGTACTTATGAAAAGTACCCCAATAATAATTACAGGGATAAGTGTAGCTTTTGCTTTTAGAACAGGGCTTTTTAATATTGGTGCAGAAGGTCAGTATATAATGGGATCATTAGCTGCGGTGGTTGTGGGAATATATCTTAATTTACCACCAATTATTCAAGTTCCAATAATAATTTTATCTGGAATGTTGGCTGGTGCTGTATGGGGTGCAATAGTTGGTTTTTTAAAATCTCGTTTTGGAATACATGAAGTTATTACGAGTATCATGCTTAATTGGATAGCTTTTTATATTTCAAATTTTGTAGCTTTTAATGATGCCAGTCCATTTCATAAATTTGGTACAAATACAACATATCCGATAAACGAATCTGGATTTACAATGCCGTTCTATTTTTGGAAAAAATCAGCTGCAGGAGTGAAAACCTTGCGTAGTAACAAGGCTTTGTCAGAACTGATGAGTGTTGATATTAGCTATGGAATTATAATTGCTGTAGTTTTAGCTTTTGTAGTGTCGTGGTTTCTGAAAAAAACTACAAAGGGTTTTGAATTAAGATCTGTAGGGTATAATCCTTTGGCGTCAAAATTTGCAGGTATAGATGTAAATCGCAGTGTTTTTCGTGCTATGATGATTTCAGGTGCGATATCAGGATTAGCAGGAGTGCTGGTTGTAACGGGAGTTACCCCACACAATATCTCAAATTTAAATGTTTTTGTAAATAATGGGTTTAATGGAATGCTAGTAGCTCTTGTGGCGTCAAGCTCTCCTACTGGTTGTATACTGTCAGGGGTGTTTTTTAGCGCACTTATATATGGCGGAAGAAATATCCAGTCAGAGTTAAATGCGCCTTCAGAGATAATTAACATTATGATTGGAACAATTGTTTTCTTTGTAGCACTTACGAAGATTATTCCGGAACTCGTGAATAGACACAAAAAGAAAAGGAGCACAAATATATGATCGTTGTAACTAGTGTTATAATAAGTGCACTTATGTATTCTACACCTTATATATTCGGGGCGCTTGGTGGAGTGATTTCAGAGAAATCTGGTGTTGTAAACATTGGTATTGAGGGAATGATGACAATAGGTGCTTTTGCAGGGGCTGCATCTGCTTATTTTTCAGGTAATCCGTGGATTGGTTTTTTGGTGGCAGGACTATCAGGTAGTTTACTTGCTTTGTTACATGCAATGGCTTCGATTACATTTAAAGCTGACCAAACTATCTCAGGGATAGCACTTAACTTTATTGGCCCAGGGTTTGCACTTTTTCTGTCTAGGAGATTTTTTAACGATTCGACGTCTACATTGAAAGTTGAGAAAACTATGACGAAATTGTTTAATGGAAACCTCGAAATGACATTTTTAATTGCAATTGTATGTACTTTAATTTTAAGTTTCATATTGTATAGGACTAAATTGGGTCTTCGTATACGCGCAGTTGGTGAACATCCGGCGGCCGCAGATACTATGGGCGTTAATGTGTATCTAATAAGATATATGTGTGTAATTGCATCAGGATTTTTGGCTGGATTAGGTGGTGCTGCCGTTACTATTTCAATAACTTCATCATTTGCACCAGCTTCAATTAGTGGGCAAGGATTTATAGCTTTGGCAGCTGTTATATTTGGAAAATGGAAACCATTAGGTGCTTTTTGGGCATGTATGTTTTTTGGACTTACCAAGGCAATTGCTACGGTTTTGAACTTGCCTATACCGAACGAGATTCTTTCAACATTGCCATATGTGATTACAATTGTCGTTTTAATTATATTCGTAGGACGATCATCTGCACCAAAGGCCGATGGTGTACCTTATGTAAAAGGAGAACGGTAATATGGATGTAAAAAAAATTTTGTCTATGGTGGATCATACGTGTTTATCGCAAAGTGCCACGTGGAAAAAAATAAAACAAATTTGTGATGAGGGAATGAAATTTGAAACTGCTTCAGTGTGTATACCTCCGTCCTTTGTTAGACGCGCATCTGAGTACGTTGGCGGAAAGTTAAAAATTTGTACCGTTGTGGGTTTTCCAAATGGATACAATACTACTGAAACAAAAATCTTTGAAACTAAAGATGCGATAAATAATGGAGCAAATGAGATTGATATGGTGGTAAACCTCGGTTTTATCAAAGATGAGAAATATGCAGAGCAACTTGATGAAATAAAAAAAATCAAAGTTTTGTGCCAGGAAAAAGTTTTGAAGGTTATTATAGAAACATGTTTTTTAAGTGATGATGAGAAGAAAAAAATGTGTGAGATTGTTACGAAATCAGAAGCCGATTTTATAAAGACATCGACTGGGTTCGCTGAAAAAGGAGCTACTTTTGAGGATGTTGCTTTACTTAAAAAATATGTTGGTCCATCAGTTGGGGTGAAAGCTGCAGGTGGAATTAAGTCTTTTGATGATGCGGAAAAATTTATTGAACTAGGAGCATCACGTCTTGGTACAAGTAAATTAATTGGTGGGTGATGGAAAAATGAAAAGAAAAATAATTTGTATATTGGTAAGTGCGTTTATAGTGTCAATTGTAGCTTTTTGTATGCACAAACGGTATGAATATAAAAGAGATATTCCTACAGACATTTATTCTTTTTTGAAAGCGGATGTTAGAGAAAATTCGGTTGTGCTTTTTGAACCAAATCCGTATCATTATGAGTGCACTCCTGGCTATTTAAAATATCTTGTTGATTTGGGGTATAATGTAGATCTTCTTGTGCAGCCATTTGCTGAGGATGCACTTTGTCGCTTTGAAAAAAAAGATAATGTAAGGTGTTTCAATTATGAAAAATTAGACGACATAAAAAAATATTCTTCACTAATAAAAAAGCAGTTTGAAAAATATCATAAGGTTTTGGTGCAAACGTCTGATCCATCAAAAAAAGAGTTGTATAAATCTTTGGGTGTGTTGAAGAATGATAGCAATTCAATTCTCGTTTTTCATCGTTCAGATTTTGTAGGTGAGCAAGGCCTTTCAGTTGAAAAATTTTATGATCAGAATAGAGTTATCTTTTTAGGAGACCTTGGAAAAGGGCTCTATGTAAATCCTCATTACTTTGGAGAATTTCCGGTTCATAGTAAAAATCATAAGACTAGGTTTTTTATTACATCAACTGTGGATCGCGATTATACTCCGCTTATTGAAGCAGCTAAAGGTTTAAGTAACAGCGGGCTGGATTTTGAAGTGGTGGTTACTGGAGGTCAAACTTTTACGGAGGAAAACGTTCCAGATGAGATTAAAGAAAAGTTTATATTTAAAAAAAGAGTATTGTACAAAGATATGTATAATGAAGTTCAAAATAGTGATTATGTTATGGTGCTTCTTAATGCAGAACGCAAGGAAGATGATTATTTTAGACATATGCAAGTTACAGGAACAGCTCAGTTATCTTATGGATTTTTAAAACCTATGATTATAAATAGGGATTTTGCGAAATTTTATAAACTGGATTCTGAAAATGCGTTTTTATATGAACAAGGCAATCTGGAAAAAACAATGCGCGAAGCTATTTTGTTAAAACAAAGTGATTATGAAAAAAAATGCAACAATTTAAAGAAAACTGCTGATAACATATTCTCGATTTCCCTTGAGAATATGAGAATTGCTTGCGATGGTAAATAATTATGTGAAAAGGATGGTCTAATTATGAAATATGTTAATGAACTAATTTCACGGGCAATAAAAGCGAGAGAAGCGTCGTATTCACCTTATTCTCATTTTAAGGTAGGAGCGGCACTTATCACTAAAAATGGAAAAATCTATGATGGGTGTAATATTGAATCAGCATCGTATCCACTTTGCAATTGTGCGGAAAGAACTGCATTTTTCAAAGCGGTGAGTGAAGGTGAAAGAGAGTTTGAAGCGATTGCGATTGTGGGAGCGTTGGAAGGCGAAGACATAACTGAAATTTGTACACCATGTGGTGCATGTAGGCAGGTTATGATGGAATTTTGTGAACCAAAGAAATTTAAGATTATTTTGCCATCAAATCCAAATAAGTATGATGTGTATACACTTGATGAATTGTTACCACTTGGGTTTAAATTGTGAATTTAAATGTAAATGCTGTGTGGGTGACACACCCACACCTTTTTTATAAATTTTAGTTTTTAAAAGGAGTGCTTGTTAATGAGAATGTACGATGTCATTTTGAAAAAACGTTCGGGGGAAGAGTTGTCAGATGAAGAGATAAAATTTGTTGTTGATGGGTATGTTGATGGAAAAATAGAAGATTATCAAATGTCAGCACTTTTGATGGCGATTTATTTTAAGGGAATGAGTGTAAAGGAAACTGTTGCATTGACAAAATGTATGGCAAATTCAGGAGAAATGATAGATCTATCTTCTATCCCAGGTATTAAGGTGGATAAGCATAGTACGGGTGGAGTTGGTGATAAGACCACTTTGATTATTTCACCTATAGTTGCTAGCTTAGGTGTACCAGTTGCAAAAATGAGCGGTAGAGGCCTTGGTCATACTGGAGGTACAGTTGACAAGTTAGAGTCAATTCCGGGGCTTAAGATGTCGATTGATCGGGATAAATTCTTTTCGATAGTTCGTAGAGTTGGGGTAAGCGTGATAGGTCAATCTGGAAATTTAGTGCCTGCCGATAAAAAAATATATGCCCTTCGTGATGTTACAGCCACAGTTGATAGTATTCCACTTATAGCATCAAGTGTGATGAGTAAAAAAATTGCAGCAGGATCTGATTGTATATTGCTTGACGTAAAATGCGGAAGTGGTGCATTTATGAAAACTTTGGATGATGCGATTACTTTGGCACGTGCCATGGTCGACATTGGTAATGGGGCTGGAAGAACGACAGTAGCGCTTGTTACTGATATGGATCGGCCGCTTGGAAATACTATTGGCAACTCACTTGAGGTAATAGAAGCTTGCCAAACGCTTCAAGGTAGAGGTCCAAAAGATTTATTTGATTTGTGTGTGGAACTTTCTGCACAAATGCTCGTACTTGCTGGAAAGGGTACAAAAGATGATTGTACTAAGAAAGTTTTGAGTGTTATCGAAAATGGAAAAGCTTTTGAAAAATTTAAAGAGATGGTTAGTGCACAAGGTGGGGATGTTAGCGTGCTTGATGATCCGGATAAGTTTATGAAAGCAAATGTTGAGTATGCTGTAAAAGCAATGAGTGATGGATATATATTCTCAACAGATGCGCAAGATTTTGGTAGGGCATCGATGCTTTTAGGAGCAGGTCGTGAGACTAAAGATAGTGTTATAGATTATAGTGCTGGTATTGTTTTACATAAAGCTAAAGGTGATTATGTGCACAAAGGTGACATTATTGCGACTTTTTATGCGAAAAGTATCGATATGTGCAAAAATGCTGAAAAAGTATTTCAGAACGCTTTGTGTATAAATTCTTGTCAGCCAGTTCATGAACCAATTATTTTTGCGTGTGTAACTGGTGATGGGGTTATTAGA
>ERZ1034952.2844-NODE-2844-length-12288-cov-8.755988_pt1 | contig 12288 bp, 9 predicted proteins | sample MGYA00520625_ERZ1034952 | MGnify/ENA primary metagenome ERZ1034952 (study PRJEB33766, sample SAMN09781773) | gut metagenome | biome: gut microbiome | host: Homo sapiens | place: Madagascar | study: EMG produced TPA metagenomics assembly of the PRJNA485056 data... | reverse complement strand
TAAAATCTCGATATTTGGTGGAAGATGTCGAAAATGCCTGTTTTGCAGGCTTTTCATACAAAAATAGTGTTTGATTTTATGTAAAATAATCAGTATAATACAGGTACATTTTCAGGAAAAATATGTAGAAACAGAGTTGGGATGAAGCAGAATGGAAAGAGTAGTTGAGGATTTCATTTTATATTTACATGAGACGAAAAATACCTCTAAAAATACAGAAGTGTCGTATGAACGTGATCTGAAAAAATTGATTCGGTATTTACAGGAGCAGAATCTTACAGGCTTTTCAGAAGTGACATGCACAGATCTGCAGGGGTACTTAAATAAAATAAAAAGTGAAAATCTGGCAGCATCGACGATTTCCAGAAATATTGCGTCGATCCGGGCTCTGTATCATTATCTGATAAAGACAGGAATTGTATCGGAAGACCCGACAGAGGCATTACATACACCGAAGATTGAGAAGAAACTGCCGGAGATTCTTTCTGTTGAGGAAGTAGACCGTCTGCTGAAACAGCCGGATATTCGGACCCCGAAAGGCATCCGCGACAATGCAATGATGGAACTTCTGTATGCGACGGGCATGCGTGTCAGTGAACTGATTCATCTCAAGACTACTGACATCAATCTTCAGATGGGCTATGTGGTATGCCATGACAGCGATAAGGAACGTATCATCCCGATCGGAAATGTCAGCAGGAATGCAATTTTGCAATATATGGAGCATTCCAGAGGCTTTTTTACAAAAGATACAAAAGAGAGTGCACTGTTTACGAACTGCTCGGGGAAATCCATGAGCAGACAGGGATTTTGGAAAGTACTGAAAGGATATGCGGCAGATGCCGGAATCCACAGAGATATCACACCGCATACACTTCGCCATTCTTTTGCGGCACATATGCTGCAGAACGGGGCGGATGTAAAGAGTGTACAGGAAATGCTGGGACATGCAGATGTTTCATCGACACAGATTTATCTGGGACTGAACGTTTCGAAGATGAGAGATGTGTATATGAAAGCACACCCGAGACATTGAATCATAATTAAGGACCTGCCGAATAGCAGGTCCTTTTGCTGATTTATCAGCACATTTCCGCGATTGTGTAAAGCAGTTTTTCGGATTCTTCCCATCCAAGACAAGGGTCTGTGATGGATTTTCCGTAAATATGTGTACCACCGATCTTCTGGTTGCCCGGCTCAATGTAACTTTCAATCATGAAGCCTTTGACCAGTTTGTGAAGTTCCGGATCGACCATACGGCTGTGGAGAACTTCTTTTGCAATACGAACCTGCTGTTCATACTGTTTGTTGGAATTGGAGTGGTTGGTATCAACGATGACAGCAGGATTCTGCAGATTTTTTTCCTGATATTTTTCCCACAGAAGACGGAGATCTTCGTAATGGTAGTTCGGAATCGCCTCTCCGTGTTTGTTTACGGCACCGCGAAGAATGGTGTGTGCCAGAGGATTTCCGGCTGTTTCAACTTCCCAGCTTCTGTAGATAAAGCGGTGAGATCCCTGAGCTGCAACAACGGAGTTGAGCATAACACTGTAGTCACCACTGGTCGGGTTTTTCATTCCGGCAGGTACATCCATACCGCTGACGGTAAGTCGATGCTGCTGATCTTCTACGGAACGTGCACCTACAGCGACATAAGAGAGAATGTCGGAAAGATAACGGTAGTTTTCAGGATACAGCATTTCATCTGCACAGGTGAAACCACTTTCCTGGATGGCGTGGATGTGCATCTTACGGATGGCAATCAGACCGGCAAGCATATCCGGAGCTTTTTCCGGATCCGGCTGGTGAACCATACCCTTGTAACCTTCGCCTGTTGTACGTGGCTTATTTGTATAAACTCTCGGAATGATCAGAACTTTATCCTCAATTTTTTCTTGAACTTTGCGGAGACGGAGAAGATAGTCACATACAGCATCTTCGTTGTCCGCAGAACAAGGTCCGATGATGGCAAGAAATTTATCGGATTTCCCGGTAAAAACATCACGGATTTCCTGATCTCTTTTTGCCTTTAATTCCTGAATGGCAGTATCAATGGGATACTGATTACGTATTTCGGCAGGTGTAGGCAGTTTCTTTAAAAAAGTGAATCCCATATTTTCCTCCTCGTGTCCAATGCGTTTTCAATTGGACATATCAGGCTTATTATATATGATTGTTAAGTAATTGTCGATAGGGAAAGGCGCGTATTTTGTCGAAATCCTTAGGATTTTATATGATAAAGTGAATAAATATGCATAATACTTAAGAGTATTTCGCTGAGAAGCAATCCATAAAGATACCCATGTATACCAAGCAGTGGAATTGCAAATAATACAAACAGGATGCGGATAAGGCTTCCTGCTGCATTGTGAAGCAGCGTTGCTCCGGTTTTCCCCAGGCCGTTAAGGATGCTTGTAAGCATGATGTTTGTATACAAAAAAGGACAGACAAAGGAAAGCGTACGGATACAGGTTCCGGCTGTAGCTTCATGAAATAGAAGTTTACCTGCAAACGGGCCGAAAAAATAAAAAAGCCCCGTGCAGGCGGCCCCCGTCAGAAAACAGGCAGTACAGGCGCGGCTGGCTATATAGCGGATATGCCGGTGCGCTCCGAGCGCCTGCAATTCTGCGACAGACGGTGTGAGCATGACGGCAGCGGAATTTGTAACGGTGGATGGAAAAAGGATGCAGGGAAGTGCCATACCTGTAAAAATTCCGTACAGACTCAGCGCATTACTCCGGGAAAAGCCATACATACGCAGCCTTTGCGGAATCAGTACGACTTCGATTGCGGCGAGAACCGAGAGAAGCAGACGGTTCAGCGTCAGCGGAAAAGCTGTGGCAGTGATTGCGGAGAGTTTGTGAAGTGGTGCTTTTATATGGAAAAAAGAATAATTTTCTGCATGAAGATGCAGACTTAAAAAAAGTAACGAGGATAAAACAGCAGCAAATTCTGCTGCAAGAGCTCCCAGAGCGGCAATCCGGGCGGTAACAGCAATACCACGGGACAGAAAGATTTTTACAAGTATATAGGAAGAGAGGACGCGCACAGTCTGCTCGATGAGCTGTGTAGATGCCGGATAACCGGCGCTTTTTCGCCCGAAATAATAGCTGCTGATACAGGAATGCAGGGAAGCAAGCGGAAAACAGAATGATATAATCCGGATCAGTGCTTCAGTTTCCGGCTCTTTCAGAATCTCTCCGGCAAACCATCCGGCGAAAGTGTAAAAGATCCACATAGCTGCAAGAGAAAGCCCGAGCGCAAAAAGTGTGCCGACACAAAAAGAATCGACTGCTTCTTTTTTCTGCTTTAAAGCAGTCTGGGAGGCAACTGTGCGTGAGAGCGCAGTCTGGATTCCTGAGGTTGTCACTGCAAGTACCATATGCTGAAGTGGAACGACAAGCTGGTACAGACCGATTCCTCTGGAACCAATCGTCTGAGAGAGGAATATCCTATAGAAAAAGCCCATGATCCGGCTGATGACACCGACCGTGGACAGTAGAAAAGTTCCTGCAAAAAAATGCTTTTTTGACATAAAAAAGACCTGATTGCTTTTTTGTCAGTATATGCGTAAAACCTCCTTGACAGACCGATTTCTTTCTGCTAAAGTATGACTTGAAATAAATCCGACGAAAATACTGGGAATTAAAGAGGTGAGTGGATGAAACTGTCAACAAGAGCAAGATATGGTCTGAAAGCACTGATCGATCTTGGGCTGCATTGTGAAACAGAAGCCGTTTCCATCCAGAGTATCGCGAGTCGGCAGAATATTTCGGACAGCTATCTCGAACAGCTTATGGCGAAACTTAAGAAGGCAGGCCTGGTGGAAAGCACCAGAGGTGCCGGAGGCGGATATCGTCTGGGACGTCCGGCGGCAGAAATCTCTGTCGGCGATATCCTGAGAGTCCTTGAGGGAAGTCTTGAAGCGGCACAGTGTTCCGGCATGGAAGACGAGAGCAGCTGTGAGAATCACGATATATGTGTGACGAAATATGTATGGAAACGAATCAACGACAGTATCACACAGGCGGTAGATACCATGATGCTGGATCAGTTGATAGAAGAAAGCCGGAAAAAACAAAAAGAAAAAATGTAAAATTCATTTTTTAAGCAGGAGGAAAAAATATGAGTAAATTAATATATCTGGATAACGCAGCCACAACAAAAACTGCACCGGAAGTCGTTGATGCAATGCTTCCGTATTTTTCTGAATTTTATGGAAACCCGTCCAGTATTTATGATTTTGCCCAGAAGAGCAAAGAAGCAGTGACAAAGGGAAGACAGCAGATCGCGGATGTTCTGAATGCAAAAAAAGAAGAAATTTATTTTACAGCAGGTGGAAGTGAAGCGGATAACTGGGCACTGAAGGCTACTTTTGAAGCATACAAATCAAAAGGAAATCACATTATTACAACAAAGATTGAGCATCATGCTATTCTTCATACATGTGAATACCTCGAAAAAGAAAGAGGCGCAAAGATCACATATCTTGACGTAGATGAGAATGGTATCGTACGTCTGGACGAACTGGAAAAAGCAATCACACCGGAGACCATTCTGATTTCCGTAATGTTTGCAAACAATGAGATCGGATCTATCCAGCCGATCAAAGAGATCGGACGTATTGCCAGAGAACACGGCATTCTGTTCCATACAGATGCAGTACAGGCATTCTGCCAGGTTCCGATCGATGTAGACGAATGCAATATTGATATGCTGAGCTCCAGCGGACACAAGATCAACGGACCAAAAGGAATCGGTTTCCTTTATATCCGTAAAGGCGTAAAAATCAAATCCTTCGTACACGGCGGTGCACAGGAGCGTAAACGTCGTGCCGGTACAGAAAACGTTCCGGGAATCGTAGGATACGGCGCAGCAGCAGAACGTGCAATGAAAAACATGAAAGAACGTACCGAAAAAGAAATCGAACTGAGAGATTACCTGATCAATCGCCTTACTACTGAGATCCCATACTCCAGACTGAACGGTGACAGAGTGAAGAGACTTCCAAACAACGTTAACGTAAGCTTCCAGTTCATCGAAGGTGAATCCATGCTTCTGATGCTTGATCAGAACGGTATCTGCGGCTCAAGCGGATCTGCATGCACATCCGGTTCTCTTGACCCGTCTCATGTACTTCTGGCAATCGGACTGCCTCATGAGATCGCACATGGTTCTCTGAGACTTACCTTAAGTGAAGAGACAACCAAAGAAGATCTGGACTTTACAGTAGATAAACTGAAAGAAATCGTACAGTATCTGAGAAGTATGTCTCCACTGTATGAAGACTTCATGAAACACCAGAAGTAAATAACAGAATCTAAATAGTATTTACGGTAGATAAAAGATAATAACAGGAGGAATTAAATATTATGTACAGCGAAAAAGTAATGGATCATTTTCAGCATCCGAGAAATGTAGGAGAAATCGAAGACGCCAGCGGTGTAGGAACTGTTGGTAATGCAAAATGCGGAGATATCATGAGAATGTTCCTTGATATCGACGATGAGACACATATCATCAAAGAATGCAAATTCAAAACATTCGGCTGTGGTGCAGCTGTTGCAACAAGCAGTATGGCTACAGAAATGGTAAAAGGTAAGACTATCGAAGAAGCAATGCAGATTACAAACAAAGCTGTTATGGAAGCTCTGGACGGACTTCCGCCGGTCAAAGTACACTGCTCACTTCTTGCAGAGGAAGCAATCCACGCTGCACTGTGGGATTATGCACAGAAACACGGCATTGTAATCGAAGGTCTGGACAAACCAAAGTCTGATATCAGCGAAGGAGAAGAGGAAGAAGAGTATTAATAACTGCGGCTGATTGTGAGGTGAAAAGTTGACAGGACTTACAGACGAACAGGTAAATGCACGAATTGCAGAGGGGAAGGTCAATGCAGATGAAAATCCGAATACCCGAACCTATAAGCAGATCGTCAGAGAAAACACACTGACATTTTTCAACTTTCTGAACCTTGTACTTCTGGTACTGGTTCTCCTGGTGGGCTCTTACAAGAATGCGTTCTTTGTATGTATCATTATCATTAATACGCTGATTGGTATTGCTCAGGAAATCCGTGCCAAAAAAACAATCGATAAGCTGGCAATTCTTACAGCCAGAAAATCCGTTGTTATCCGTGAAGGACAGAAATGGACCGTTCCGACGGAAGAACTGGTACTTGATGATGTGGTCTGTCTTAAGACCGGTGATCAGGTGCCGGCAGATGCCCGTATACTCGAAGGTGGCCTGGAAGTAAACGAATCATTACTTACAGGAGAATCGGATAATCTTCCGAAGAATGAAGGAGACGAACTTTTTTCCGGAAGTTTTGTAACATCAGGAGAAGCGTGCTGTCAGATCATTCATGTAGGAAAGGATAATTACGCAGCACAGATCACCAGCGAAGCAAAGGAATTTAAACGACACAATTCCGAATTGAAAAATTCCCTGAATGCGATTCTGAAAGTGATCAGTATTATTATTGTACCGCTCGGTGCACTGCTGTTTTATAAGCAGTATTATATCGTAGGCGATACATTCAGAGACTCCGTAGTGAGCATGGTAGCCGGAGTCCTGGGAATGATTCCTGAGGGACTTGTCCTTCTGACCAGTGTTGCACTGACCCTCGGTGCTCTCGTACTTGCAAACAAAAAGACACTTGTACAGGAACTCTACTGTATCGAGACACTTGCAAGAGTCGATACGCTCTGTCTGGACAAGACCGGAACGATCACAGAAGGAACCATGTGCGTAGAGCGTGTGGAACCATATGTAAGTACGGGACGAGTTGAGACAGCTGTGACAGAGTCTGAGCCCGCAGAAAGCACGGAGGCAGAAGCGCAGGTACAGACAGATTCGGCTTTTATGGATGACATCAATAACGTCATGGGAAACATGATGTATGTGCTCAAAGATCAGAATGCGACGATCGATGCGCTTCGTAAGCGATTTCCGGCAAAGCAGGATATGCCCCTGGAACATGTGATTCCATTTTCTTCTGACCGTAAATACAGTGGTGCCGTTTTTGAAGAAAAAGGTACTTACCTGATGGGAGCAGCGCAGTTTTTGTTCCCGGAAGATAATGAAGAACTGACTGAGAAATGTCAGAGTTATGCAGAAGAAGGACTCCGTGTGCTGGTACTTGCACACAGCCCTCAGAAGGCAGAAGGAACAGATCTCCCGGAAGAACTGGAACCGCTGGCATTGATGCTTCTTACCGATGTGATCCGAGAGGAAGCACCTGATACACTGGCGTTCTTTGACAGCCAGGAAGTAGATCTTAAAGTAATTTCCGGTGATGATCCGGTGACAGTTGCGTCGATTGCAAGACGTGCAGGACTTAAGAATGCGGACAGCTATGTAGATGCAACGACACTGACGACTGAGGAAGCACTGCAGGATGCAGTGGCGCAGTACAGTGTGTTCGGGCGTGTTACACCGCAGCAAAAGAAGGCTATGGTGCAGGCTCTGCAGTCGCAGGGACATACAGTTGCGATGACCGGGGATGGTGTCAATGACGTACTTGCCCTGAAAGAAGCGGACTGCAGTATTGCGATGGCACAGGGCAGTGATGCGGCAAAGAATATTGCGAATGTGGTACTTCTGGACTCAAACTTTGCTTCCATGCCACATATCGTAAATCAGGGGCGAAGGGTTGTAAACAATATCCGTACAGCAGCATCGATGTTTCTGATCAAGACGATGTTTTCTGTTATGTTGTCTCTGCTGACAATCTTTTTCGGAAATGCATATCCGTTCGAGCCGATTCAGATGTCACTGATCAGTGCGTGTGCGGTTGGTATTCCGACATTTCTTCTTGCTCAGGAGAACAACTATGAAAAGATTGACCATACGTTTTTACGGCATGTGTTTATCAACGCGTTCCCGGCAGCGATTACGATCACATTCTGTGTATTTGCAGTAATGCTTGTCAGCCAGAATGTATATCATTCTACAGACATGTTGAACACAGCATGTGTCCTTGTAACCGGATGGAACTACATGGCAGCTTTAAAGACCGTCTATGCACCGCTGAATACGTATCGTAAGGTGATTATTTACGGCATGCAGTTTATTTTCTTTGCGGCGGCCGTTATTTTCCAAAAACTGCTTTCGCTTGGCTCTCTGGATTTTGGTATGATCATCCTTGTATTCATACTGATGACATTTGCACCGGTATTGATCGATGTGATCACGGTCTGGCTGAAAGGCATTTATGCCCGTTCCCTGGATCAGGAAAATCCGGGACGTTTTACCGGATTTATCGATAAACTTCGTAAATAAAATAATATCCTCATATAGGATATCAATAAGACATTAAGAAAGGCTCCGGTCACATTACGACCGGAGCCTTTTGTCATGGTTTTATAGAAAAACGTTTATTTTTTACTTCTGCACAGCCAGTAGCATCCAAATGCCGGAATCTGTACGCCTTTGGCTTCGAGTTTCAGACCGGAGATGAGGTCTGTGTACATGCCGTCTTCTTCATCGATCCATGCAACTTTGTCGTTTTCGCTGAAGTTGTAGATTCCGATGAATTTCTCTTCATCATTTTCACGTACAAAAGCAAGAATTGAATTATCCCATGTGTCGATGGTATGAATCGGTACGTTGCTGTTAAATACGCTGTGGCTGGTACGGATATGTTCCAGCTTATCAAGTGCAGGGAAGAGTTTGCCCTGTACAGTAGCCGGATCATGACGGTTTTCAGCGAGTTTCCAGTCAAAGTTTCCTCTGTGGAGATAACGGGAATCGTCAGCTTTTTCCGGATCATCTTTGTAAGTATAATCATTTACCTGACCGATCTCGTCACCACTGTAAATTACCGGGATACCGGACTGGGAAAGCATAAATGCATGCAGCGTAATGTCATAACGGACAGCTCTGTCTACACCCTCCTGATTTCCTTCAAATCCAAAACGTTCAATACCGCAGAGAGAAGCAGTAGTTCCACAGAGTCTTGCGTCGCCAAGACGTGGGTCATCATTATAAAGTTCTCCTCGTGCAAATGAATTCGGATATTTTCCTGTAAGGAAATCATTCAGATATTTCTTATGAGGTACTTCCTGAATGCCGAAGTTTTCCAGATATTTATAATCCAGTCCCCATCCGATATCGTCATGGCAGCGGAGATAATTCTGGAATACGTAGTCTCTTGGAAGGTTTGAGATGATATCCAGCTGGCGGCGCAGCAGAGACACATCTTTGGTTGCAACTGTGTGCCAGGTGCTTGCCATAGTTGTTACATTGTACAGCAGATGGCATTCTGGTTTCTCGACAGTTCCAAAGTATGGAACAACCTTTTCAGGAGCCATAACAACTTCTCCGAGAAGAAGTATGCCAGGGCATACAATCTCGCTGACCATACGCATGATACGTACAATGGTGTGAACCTGTGGAAGATTGCGGCAGTTGGTTCCAAGCTGTTTCCAGATATATGGTACAGCATCCAGACGAACAATATCCACACCCTGGTTGGCAAGATACAGCATATTAAAGATCATTTCGTTGAGAACAATCGGATTACGGTAATTCAGATCCCACTGATAAGGATAGAAGGTAGTCATAACATGTTTATGAAGATCTTCCAGCCAGGTAAAGTTGCCGGGTGCAGTAGTTGGGAAAACTTCCGGGCAGGTCTGCTCATATAAGGAAGGAATATCATAGTTGTCAAAGAAGAAGTAACGGTCTTGATATTCTTTTTCTCCTGCACGGGCACGTTTTGCCCATTCGTGATCTTCGGATGTATGGTTCATGACGAAATCCAGGCAGACGTTAATGCCACGTTTGTGGCAGGCTGCAGTCAGATCTGCAAAATCATCCATGGTTCCGAGTTCTTCCTGAACTTTACGGAAATCAGCAACTGCATAACCGCCGTCGCTGCGTCCCTTCGGGGAGTCAAGAAGCGGCATCAGATGCAGATAATTAACATTGCATTCCTGCACATAATCCAGTTTGGATTCCAGATTGGAAAGAGTACCGGCAAATGCATTGACATACATCATCATACCGGTAAGATCATTGCGCTTGTACCATGTCGGATCTTTTTCGCGTTTCAGATCAGATTCTTTCAGGGCATCGCCACGCATGTCGTAGAACTTCTTGAGTACTTTCAGAAGATCATTCAGGTGCATTGTGACATATGGATTGTCCTGATACAGTTCACAGTAGAGCCATTTCAGTTCGTCGAGATGGCGGGCAAGACGCTCACAGTAGATTCTGTTGTCATCGCGTTTATTTTCAAGTTTGACCGGATCGGATTTTGCAGTCTCGACTTTGACAGCATCAGCTTTCTTGGTTTCAACTTTAACCGGTTCAACCTTTTTTGTCTCGACTTTGACAGCATCAGCTTTCTTAGTCTCAACTTTAACCGGTTCGGTCTTTTTCGTTTCAACCTTAACCGGCTCAACCTTCTTAGTTTCCACCTTTAAAGGTTCGACGGTTTTGGTTACTTTTTTGATGGGTTCTGCTTTTGGTGCGGCAGTCTGTGCCGCAGAAGCTCTGGCAGCTTCACGCTTTTTCTGAAGACGTTTTTTTGCCATAATAAATAGCCTCCTTTTGTATCTTTATCTGAAAATTAATTAATAGCTATAATTTAATAAATTCCGGCTTGCGGTTTTGGAATACAGTATAGTATTTAAAGCCGCTCTCTGCAAGTATGGCGGCAGCTTTGCCAAAATCATAGGCGATTTTGTCCGGAGCATGTGCATCGGCTCCGACCGTGATGATCTCGCCGCCAAGTTCACGATAACGACGGATGACGGCACGGCAGGGATTCGGCTCTCCGAGACCATAATGAAAACCACCTGTATTCAGCTCGATTCCGAGATTTTTGTCAATGACTGTGCGCAGGATTTCATCCAGAATATCCTGATAACGTTCATAGGAATATTCTTTGTTCTGATTCGGACCATAGCGGACTATATAGTCAATATGTCCGTAAACATCCATTCCGGAAAAAGCGTTAAGATTTTCAAGAATAGATTCAAAATATTCGCGGTAACACGCGGATTCCTCACGATTTTCAAAAAATACTCCATAATATGGATCATAACCATGAACCACATGAGAAGAACCAATCACGAAATCAAAAGGCATTGTCTTAAGAAGTTCGTTCAAAGAATCTGCAAGATGTGGCTGCAGTCCCAGTTCGATGCCGAAATGTACATTCAGTTTTGAACGGTATTTTTCCTGAAGTGAGAAAAGTGTTTCTCTGTATGCATCCAGATCAAGTTCAAATGTCTCATTATCCGGTGTTGGTGGGTAATCAGGATCCAGATGTTCTGTAAAACAGATGCCGGAGAGATTTCGTCGGATCGCCTCATGAATCATATCTTCCATAGATGTGTCTGAGTCAGCAGAAAAAGAAGAATGCATATGGCAGTCCCATAAGATCTGATTTGACATTTTTGTATCCTCCTTTGCATGGACTGACATTATTATAGCATGTAAAAAAAGTTCCTGCTATGGTTTCATTTCTATATTAAAACATTTTTATCATGTTTTTTTATAAAATGGTCTTGAATTTTTGTACAAGATTCGATACAATATGCAATAGGTTGACGTTTCTTTAACAAACGCCATAAATCAACCATTTAATTCATAGGAGGAATTTATCATGGCAGTAAAAGTTGCAATTAATGGATTTGGCCGTATCGGTCGTCTGGCTTTCCGTCAGATGTTTGGAGCAGAAGGATTTGAAATCGTTGCAATCAACGACCTTACATCCCCGAAAATGCTGGCTCACTTATTAAAATATGACTCTACACAGGGAAGATATGAACTGTGTGACAAAGTAGAAGCTGGTGAAGATTCTATCACAGTTGATGGAAAAGAAATCAAAATCTATGCAAAAGCTAACGCTGCAGAACTTCCTTGGGGAGAAATCGGTGTAGACGTAGTTCTTGAGTGCACAGGTTTCTATACATCCAAAGACAAAGCTCAGGCTCATATCGATGCAGGTGCTAAACACGTTATCATTTCCGCTCCGGCTGGAAACGACCTTAAGACAATCGTTTACAATGTAAACCATGAAGGTCTTACAAACGAAGATAAAATCATCTCCGCTGCATCCTGTACTACAAACTGCCTTGCACCAATGGCTAAGGCTCTTAACGATCTTGCACCGATCAAATCCGGTATCATGTGCACAATCCACGCTTACACAGGCGATCAGATGACACTTGACGGACCGCAGAGAAAAGGCGATCTGAGAAGATCCCGTGCAGCTGCAGTTAACATCGTTCCGAACAGCACAGGTGCTGCAAAAGCTATCGGTCTGGTTAT
>ERZ1034952.2843-NODE-2843-length-12291-cov-4.355018_pt1 | contig 12291 bp, 7 predicted proteins | sample MGYA00520625_ERZ1034952 | MGnify/ENA primary metagenome ERZ1034952 (study PRJEB33766, sample SAMN09781773) | gut metagenome | biome: gut microbiome | host: Homo sapiens | place: Madagascar | study: EMG produced TPA metagenomics assembly of the PRJNA485056 data... | reverse complement strand
CGTCAAGCGCGCTCGTGGGCTCGTCGGCGATGATGGCGTCTGGCTTGAGCGCGAGCGCACGCGCGATGGCGACGCGCTGGCGCTGGCCGCCCGACATCTGGCCGGGAAGCGCCTCGAGCACCGACTCGGGCAGGCCGACCATCTGGATCAGCTCGTGGATGCGCTTCTCGCGCTCCGCGGGCGTGCCCACCTTGTGCACGAGCATCGGGTCGAGCAGCTGGTCGTGGATGGTCATGCGTGCGTTCAGGGCCGTTGCCGGATCCTGGAACACCACGGAGATCACGCGGCCAATGGTGCGGCGGTCGGCTGCCGTGCGGTTGGTGACGTCCTTGCCCTTGAAGAACACGCGTCCCTCGGTGGGCTTCTGCAGGCCGCACATCACGTTGGCCGTGGTGGACTTGCCGCAGCCCGACTCGCCGACGATGCCGATGGTCTCGCCGGGCATGAGCTTGAGGGTGAGGCCGCGCACCGCCTGCACCTTGTTGGGATGCAGGATGGAGCCGGTGCGGGTCTTGAACGTCACCTTCACGTTGTCAAGGAAGATGATCGGCGTCTGCTCGTCGGTCGTTTCCTTGACTTCTTCATTCATGACAACGTTTTCACTCATAGCAGGGAACCTCCTGGAACATAGGGCTTGATGCCGAGACGCTTCAGCTCGCTGTCAGGCAGTTCCGCATAGTAGTGATCGGTGTCGCCGTAGCGCTTGAGCATCGGACGGATCTGGGAGACCTTGTCGGGATGGCTCGAACGCGGGGTGAAGCGATCGCCCTCGGGGAAGTCCTTGGGGCTGGGCACGGAGCCGGGAACCTGGTGCAGACGTCCGCTGCCGGCTTCGATGGAGAGCACGGAGCCGAGCAGGCCGCGCGTGTACTCGTGGATGGGGTTGGTGAGGATGTCCTTCACCGGGCCCTGCTCCACGACCTGGCCGGCGTACATGACCGTGATGGAGTTTGCGACCTCGGCGACGAGGGCGAGGTCGTGGCTCACGAACACCATGGCGAAGCCGAGCTCCTTCTGGAGCTTGTTGAGCAGGTCGACGACCTGCTTCTGCACCGTCACGTCAAGGGCGGTGGTGGGCTCGTCGGCGATGACGAGCTTCGGGTCGCGGGTGAGCGCCATGGCGATGAGCACGCGCTGGCGCTGGCCGCCGGAGAGCTCATGCGGATAGGAGTCGAGCGTGCGCTTCGGGTCGAGTCCCACGAGCTCGAGCAGTTCCTCGGCGGAGCGGGTGCCGCCGCGCTTGGTGAGCTGCTTCATCTGCGCCTTGATGAGCATCGACGGGTTGAGCGAGGACAGAGCGTCCTGGTAGATCATGGCGATCTCGCGGCCGCGCAGCTCGTTCATCTGACGCTGGTTCATATCGAGCAGGTTGCGTCCGTCGTAGAGCACCTCGCCGGAGATCTGGGCCTTCGGATCGAGCAGGCCCATGATGGTGAGCGACGTGATGGACTTGCCGCAGCCCGACTCGCCCACAAGGCCCATGGTCTGGCGCGGGCGCACGACGAAGCTCACGTGGTCGACCACGTTCACATCGCCGTGGCGCGGGAACTTGATGCAGAGGTCCTTCACCTCGAGGATGGGCGGCACGTCGGTGCGCGCGTCGAAGCGGTCGGTGCGGATGGCTTCCATCTCGCGCAGGCGGGCGAGGCGCTTCTCGAGCATATCGGCCTGAGCGGCGTAGGCGAGCTTCGGATCGGCGACCATGCGGTCGGCTTCGCGGTTGCCGGCGAGGTCGTCGTCAGCAGCGGCTACCGGGGTCTTCGGCGACGCGGCGAGCGCGTCGGTGATGCCCTCGGAGAAGATGTTGAGGCACAGAACCGTGATCATGATGGCGAGGCCCGGGAACAGAGCCGCCCACCAGCGGCCGGCGAGCACGCCGTCACGCGCGTTGGACAAGATGTTGCCCCACGTAGGCGTCGGCTCGGGGATGCCGGCGGAGATGAACGACAGGGACGCCTCGAACACGATGGCGTCTGCCACGAGCACGATGGTGAACACGAGCACCGGGGCGATGCAGTTGCGCACGACGTGCTTCATGAGGATCCATGGAGCACGGGCGCCCGACACCACGACGGCGCGGACGTAGTCCTGGTTGTACTCGCTCATGACGTTTGCGCGCACGATACGGGCGATCTGCGGAATGTACAGGAAGCCGATCGCGAAGATGAGCGAGGGCAGGTTGTTGCCGAACACGATGACGAACGTGGCGGCCAGCGCGATGCCCGGGAAGGACATGATGATGTCCAGGATGCGCATGATGATGTTCGAGATCCACGAGCGCGTCACCGCGGCGAGCGCGCCGATAATCGAGCCGAACACGAGCGCGAAGGCGGTGGCGCCGAGGCCGATGACGAGCGAGTAGCGCGCGCCGTACATCATGCGTGAGAGCACGTCGCGGCCGTTGTCGTCGGTGCCGAAGAGGAACTCGGAGTTCGGGGCCTGACGGGCGGTGAAGATCTCATAGGGGTTGTGCGGCGCGATGAAGTTGGCGAACACAGCCATGAGAATGACGAGCAGGAGCACGACAAGCGAGATGCGCGCGCCGACGGTCATGTTCTTCCAGCGGCGGAAGCGGACCTTGCCCTCGAGCTTCTGGGTGGTCTTTTCGCGAAGTTTAACCATGTTGCTACACCGTCCTGATTCTCGGATCGATCAGGATATAGAGCATATCCACGATGATGTTGATGATGATGAAGGAGATGGCAACACAGAGGACGACGCCCTGGACGAGCATGACGTAGTTGGACTGGATGCCCGACAGGATGGCCATGCCCATGCCCGGCAGGTTGAAGATGACCTCGATGATGACGGCGCCGCCGATGAGGTAGCCGATGCGCAGGCCGAGCACGGTAACCGGCGTGATGAGCGCGTTGCGCAGCACGTTGCGGGCGACCACGATGCTCTTCGGGATGCCGGCGCCCAGTGCGGTGCGCACATAGTCTTTGTCGAGCTCCTCAACCATCGAGGTACGCACGACGCGCGTCAGCTGGCCGATGACCGGCACGCCGAGCGAGAACGCCGGCAGCAGCATGCGCGCGAACCAGCCGCTCGGGTCGGTGCTGAAGTCGGGCAGCTTGCCGGAGACGGGCAGCGTGCCCTGGAACGCCAGGATGAGCAGAACAGCGAGCCAGAACGACGGCGTTGCGATGCAGGCGATCGAAATGACGCGGATCACCTGATCGGGCCAGCGGTCGCGATACAGTGCGGAGATGACGCCGAGGATGACGGCGAAGACCACCGCGATGATGAGGCCCATGAACGTCAGCTGGAGCGTGACGGGCAGCGCCTCGGCCACGCGCTCGGCAACCGACATGTTGTTGGCGCCGTACGTGCCCAGATCGCCCTGCACGAGGCCGACCATGAAGTTGCCGTACTGCACGATCAGCGGATCGTTCAGGCCGTGCGACTCACGATAGGCTTGCGCTTGAGCTTCCGTGGCGTTTTCTCCCAGTACCGAGTAGGCCTGGTCGATGGGGGAAAGCGCCATGATGAAGAAGACGAGGATGGTGACGCCTATGATCATGACGGGTAGCCACAAGATTCGGTTACCGATCAACCGTAGAAGATTGTTCACCGTGCCCCCCTTTCTCATTCCGGGGCGAAATATAAAACCCCTGCTCTTGAGGTCCGAAGACCTCCCCTCCAATACGGTGCTGCCCGCAGGCGCTTTATCGGAATAATGCGCTGTGCCGACAGACGTATCAATTGTACTGTATATGTGGTGATTACGGGGAGAAAAGTAAGGCTTCGGTAAGGCCGGATGCAGCTCTAAGTTGCCTGCAAGGACGGCGTTTTTCAGCTCGGTGAGCCTACTGTTTTCGTGGGTTTCGAACGCGCAGGGCGGACGACGGGCGGACGGGTTTTTGGATGACAAGCGGACAGGTCATCAACTTGCCGCCCGACAAAAAGGAGGGCCGCCCCTGCGGGCGGCCCTCCTCAGCGCGACGTATGTCAGCTATGCGACGTCAGGGTGTTCCCTATGCCAGCGGGGTGGCGCCCAGGAACATGAGGCCCGTGGTCGGGATAGCGGAGAAGCCGTCGATCTTCTCAGCGTTGTAGCCAGTGGCCGTCTCGCGATGGAACAGCGCGTACAGCGGCACGTTCTCGGCGATGATGTCGAAGCACTGGTTCCACAGCTCCTGCTGAGCGGTGACATCGGACTCCTCGCGCGCCTGCTGCATGAGGGTCTGGAGCTCGTCGAACTCCGGGGTGCCCTTCCAGCAGGAACGGCCCTGGGTCCACAGGTTGTCGCCGTACCACCAGGTCATGAGCAGGTCGGGGTCGTTGCCGAAGCAGGTCGGGTCGCCGCCGGTGAGCATCGCGTCGTACTCAAGGACGCCGTCGGTGGGGGCGTACTCGGCCCAGTTGATCTGCTGGACGGCGAGCTCGCAGTTGACGCCGATTGCCGCGAGGTCTTCCTTGATCTGCGGGGCGAGGTCCTGGACGAACGTGTTGTTCACGTCGAGCACGAAGGACAGATCGGTCACGCCGGCCTCGGCGAGCAGGCTCTTGGCCTTCTCGGGATCGTAGGTGTAGACCGTGGAGGCGCGGTGGTAGTTGTTCGGCGAGACGCTCTCGGACAGGAAGCTCGTCACCGGGGCGGCATGGCCGGCCATCTGGTTGGAGATGAGCTTGTCGACGTCGATGGCGTAGAAGATAGCCTGACGCACGCGGACGTCGTCGAACGGCGCCTTCTTGCAGTTGAACATGATGAACGGCTGGTTGAAGCCGGGCACGTACTCGACGGTGCAGCCGGAGGCCGTGACCTGGTCGGCGTTGGCATCGGGCACGTCGTTGATGGCGAGCGCGGAGCCGTCGGTCAGCGCGGTCGTACGGGAGGTGCCGTCGACGAGGATGTTCCAGTCCATGCGCTGGCAGGTGGCAGGCTTCGAGCCGTTGTAGTTCGGGTTCGGAACGAAGGAGATGGTGCCGCCCTCATTGCCGTTGATGGACTCGTACATCCACGGGCCGGAGCCGATGGGCTGCGTGGTGAGCTGCTCGTCGGTCAGCGATGCCGGGTACACCTTCACGAGGCCGAGACGGGCCTTGAGAAGGTTGGCGAAGGGGTACTTGAGGTTGAAGACCACCGTGGTGTCGTCCTTGGCCTCCACCGTGTCGACGAAGGAGATGAAGGGGCCGCAGGTGGCGTCAGCCATGTTGGCCTCGAAGGCGTTCTTCACGTCGGCAGCGGTGACCGGGTTGCCGTCGGAGAACATGGCGCCCTCGCGGAGCGTGACCTCGTACTGGGTCTCGGTGACCTGGACGGGGTCGCCGGCGGCAAGCGCGTTGTAGGTCGAGTAGTCATGGAAGTCGATCTCGTACAGACCCTCGAATACATGCCAGGTAGCAGCGAGCATCAGAGCCGAGCCGCCGTTCAGGCCGACCGGGTTGACGTTCGTGGACGTGTTGCCGAGCGCAGCGGTAATGGCCTCAGCAGCAGTGGCTTCGCCGCCGGTGGAGCCACCGTCGGTCTCGCCGCCACCACCGCAGCCGCTCAGGCTGAGAGCTGCAAGCGCGCCGGTTGCCGCGGTGCCCGCGAGGAAGCCGCGGCGAGTCAGATTTGCCTGTTTCATGTTTCCCTCCAAAAAGGTCGACGGGGCGCCGGCCCCGTTCTCGGACGCATACATTGGCTTGCGTGTCCGATTGCTCCTATTATCGGCGAAAACGGCCGCAAAATAAAGGATTTGTAAAACACAAGATGAAGGATGCCGCCTGACCTGCTCTTCTGCATGATGTGTCTGCTCGTTTTGCGGGTACCGCGGCTAACAATGCGCGTGGAGGGCGCGCCGGGCCGCGGCGGCGGGGAGGGTGCTGATGCGCGGTTGCGCACCGAAGCAGGCCGCGCCTCGGGTGGCGGCAGCGGATGGTGCGCAGCGTGCGCTGTGAGCGTCGCGGGCGGCGCATGCAGCGCACGCCGCTAGCGCAGCGCCGCGTGGCGTGCTGCGTCGTCGATGGCCTCCTCGCTCAGCAGATCGCCGAGGGTGAGGCCGTCGAGGAATCCCTCCACGAGGCCGTTGAGGCGACGCCAGAGCGGCAGCGTGGGGCACACTTCCTTGCGCGGGCACTCCTCGGCGCAGGGGACGAGGCAGGCCACAGGCGCGAGGCTGCCCTCGGCCAGGCGCAGGATGTCGCCCACCGAGCGGCTTTCGGCGCCAGGGGCGAGGCGGTAGCCGCCACCGCGTCCGCGCGCGCCGTTGAGCAGACCGCCGTCGACGAGCGTCTTGACGATGCTCTCGAGATACTTCTCTGAGATGTCCTGGCGTCGTGCGATGTCCTTGAGCGGAATACGGCCGTCTTCCTGGTGCTCCTTCAGATCGGCCAGAACGCGAAGCGCGTAACGTCCGCGCGTCGAAACGAGCATGTTTGGTCCTCCTGCCCGCATGTCCTTGTTTCCCGTCTCCCATGATAGCAAGAGGTAGCCGCGTGCGTTGCTGCGCTCTACTGCAGCGGAGTGCATCGTCGGTCGGGGGCACGCGGCGCCGCTCGCCGAAATTCGTCCGCGGACGGGGCGCATCCTTGCGCCGTCTGCCGCCGCATAGGAGGGGAGGTGCGCGGCGCCTGCTATCATGGGTATTCGTACTGTTGCCAGTACGTTTTCTGTTCGCCGAGGAAGTTCGGCCCCTTCGCCGAAGTCCGCAGCTCCTCCCGAGGCGACGCGCCGTCCGCCCTGCGCGGCGTGCGCGACCGCCGAAGATGCGCTCGCCCGGCCGCTCGCACCGCCGCTTCGCGGTGCGCGACGGCGGCGCGCCATGCGGGATGCGGGTGTTCGAAAACGGTGGGTCCCCTTCAAAGGAGAGGAATATGACGAGAGAACTCAAGTCAATGGACGGCAACAACGCTGCGGCGTACGTGTCCTACGCGTTCACCGAGGTTGCGGGCATCTATCCCATCACGCCGTCGAGCCCCATGGCCGACTACGTCGACCAGTGGTCTGCCGCGGGCAAGAAGAACATCTTCGGCTCCACGGTGAAGGTGGTGGAGATGCAGTCGGAGGGCGGTGCTGCCGGCGCGGTTCACGGATCGCTCGCCGCAGGCGCGCTGACCACCACGTACACGGCATCGCAGGGCCTGCTCCTCATGATTCCGAACATGTACAAGATCGCCGCCGAGCAGCTGCCGGCCGTGTTCCACGTGAGCGCGCGCGCCGTGGCCACCCAGGCGCTGTCGATCTTCGGCGACCACTCCGACGTCATGGCCTGCCGCCAGACCGGCTTCGCCATGCTCGCCGAATCCAACGTGCAGGAGGTCATGGACCTCTCTGCGGTGGCGCACCTCGCCGCCATCAAGGGCAAGGTTCCCTTCATCAACTTCTTCGACGGCTTCCGCACATCCCACGAGGTGCAGAAGATCGCGCTGTGGGACTACGCCGATCTCGCCGAGCTGTGCGACATGGACGCTGTGCGCGCCTTCCGCGCCCACGCGCTCAACCCCGAGCACCCCGCAATGCGCGGCTCGCATGAGAACGGCGACATTTTCTTCCAGCACCGCGAGGCCATCAACGGCGTGTACGACGCGCTGCCGGCCGTGGTCGAGGACTACATGCATCAGGTGAACGCCAAGCTCGGCACCAACTACGAGCTGTTCAACTACTACGGCGCGCCCGACGCCGACCGCGTGATCGTGGCGATGGGCTCGTTCTGCGACGTGGTCGAGGAGGTCGTCGACTACCTCAACGCCCACGGCGAGAAGGTGGGTCTCGTGAAGGTGCGCCTGTACCGTCCGTTCGTGTCCGAGAAGTTCGTGGCCGCGCTGCCCTCCACGGTGAAGAAGATCGCCGTCATGGACCGCACCAAGGAACCGGGCGCGCTCGGCGAGCCGCTCTACATGGACGTCGTGAACGCGCTTGCGCACGAGGGCGTGACGGGCATCACGGTGTGCGGCGGCCGCTACGGCCTCGGCTCGAAGGACACCCCGCCGTCGAGCGCCTTCGCCGTGTACACCGAGCTCGCCAAGGATGAGCCGCGCCGCGAGTTCACGGTGGGCATCGTCGACGACGTGACGCATCTGTCGCTGCCCGAGGCTCCCTCGCCGAACACCGCCGATCCGAGCACCATCGAATGCAAGTTCTGGGGCCTCGGCGGCGATGGCACGGTGGGCGCGAACAAGAACTCCATCAAGATCATCGGCGACCATACCGACAAGTATGTGCAGGCCTACTTCCAGTACGACTCGAAGAAGACGGGCGGCGTGACCATCTCGCATCTGCGCTTCGGTGATTCGCCCATCCGCTCTCCGTACTACGTGAACAAGGCCGACTTCGTGGCGTGCCACAACCCGAGCTACATCGTCAAGGGCTTCAAGATGGTGCGCGACGTGAAGCCGGGCGGCACGTTCCTCGTGAACTGCCAGTGGACCGACGAGGAGTTCGCCGAGCATCTGCCCGCCGTCGCCAAGCGCTACATCGCGCAGAACAACGTGAACGTGTACCTGATCGACGCGATCGATCTGGCGCAGCAGGTGGGCATGGACAAGCGTACGAACACGGTGCTGCAGTCGGCTTTCTTCGCGCTGGCTCAGGTACTCCCCGCCGAGGACGCCGTCAAGTACATGAAAGACGCGGCCGAGCGCTCCTACGCCAAGAAGGGTCAGGCGATCGTGGACGCCAACTGGAAGGCGATCGATGCCGGCGCCACGGCGTACCGCAAGTTCGAGGTGCCTGCCAGCTGGGCTGACGCCGAGGATACGGACGAGCAGCCGACCATCGAGGGCCGTCCTGAGCTCGTGAAGATGGTGCGCGAGATCATGGAGCCGGTGGGCCGCATGGACGGCGACTCGCTGCCGGTGTCGGTGTTCGTGGAGCACTCTGACGGCCAGTTCGAGCAGGGCGCGGCCGCTTACGAGAAGCGCGGCGTGGCCGTCATGGCGCCTGCGTGGGAGTCCGAGACGTGCATCCAGTGCAACCAGTGCTCGTTCGTGTGCCCGCACGCCACCATCCGCCCGTACGCGCTCACCGAGGAGGAGGCTGCCGCGGCGCCGGCAAACACGGTGCTCGTCGACGCCAAGGGCAAGGCCGCCAAGGGCATGAAGTACACGCTCGCCGTCTCGCCGCTCGACTGCATGGGCTGCGCGGTGTGTGTGGGCACGTGCCCGACCGACTCGCTCAAGATGGTGCCCGCCGAGGGCGAGCTGGCGCAGCAGGAGGTGTTCGACTACTGCGTGGCGCATGTGGCCGATAAGCCCGCGCTGCAGGATGCGTCGGTGAAGGGCAGCCAGTTCCGCCGTCCGCTGCTCGAGTTCTCGGGTTCGTGCGCGGGCTGCGCCGAGACGTCGTACGCGCGTCTTGTCACCCAGCTGTTCGGCGACCGCATGTACGTGGCGAATGCCACGGGCTGCTCGTCCATCTGGGGCGGCCCGGCGGCGACGTCGCCCTACACGGTGAACGCCGAGGGCCGCGGCCCGGCGTGGAGCAACTCGCTGTTCGAGGACAACGCCGAGCACGGCATGGGCATGCTGCTCGGCCATGAGGCCGTGCGCGACCGCCTCGTGGGGCTGCTCGGCGAGATGAAGGACGCCGAGGCCACGCCCGAGGCGACGCGCGAGCTCATCGATGCGTACCTCGACACGCTGAACGACGGCGAGGCGAACGCCGCGGCTACCCGCGCGCTCATTCCCGCGCTCGAGGCGGCGGCCGAAGCCGGCTGCCCGACGGCGCCCGAGATCCTCGATAAGAAGGAGTTCCTCGCGAAGAAGAGCGTCTGGATCTTCGGCGGCGACGGCTGGGCGTACGACATCGGCTACGGCGGGCTCGATCACGTGCTGGCCTCCGGCGAGGACGTGAACATCTTCGTGTTCGACACCGAGGTGTACTCCAACACGGGCGGCCAGGCGTCCAAGGCGTCCAACATCGGCCAGGTGGCGCAGTTCGCCGCCGCCGGCAAGGACATCAAGAAGAAGAGCCTGGCGGAGATCGCCATGAGCTACGGCTACGTGTACGTGGCACAGGTGGCGATGGGCGCGAACCAGCGTCAGACGCTCAAGGCCATCCAGGAGGCCGAGGCCTACCACGGCCCGTCGATCATCATCGGCTACTCGCCGTGCGAGATGCACTCCATCAAGGGCGGCATGGCCAACTGCCAGGAGGAGATGAAGCGCGCGGTCGAGTGCGGCTACTGGAACCTGTACCGCTTCAACCCGGCGGCGCCTGCGGGCAAGAAGTTCACGCTCGACTCCAAGGAGCCGGCGGGCGGTTACCGCGACTTCCTCATGAACGAGGCGCGCTACAGCCGTCTGACGCGCGAGTTCCCCGAGCGCGCCGAGGAGCTGTTCGAGCGCAACGAGCAGGCCGCCATGGAGCGCTACGAGCACCTGGTGAAGCTCAAGGAGGTCTACGCCGAGGTGTAGGCTTCGATGCGAGATCGGCTGCCGCGCGTCGTGCGCGCACGGCAGCCTGATGCGCGGGCCCCGCGGCTTGGATGCCGCGGGGCCCGCGTGCGTGTTGGGGGGCGAGTTGACGTCGCGACCTGCCTGCGCAGGGCGCAGGTGCGGCCGCGTTCGCATCGGTACGCGCAGGCGCAGCACCCGGCGCAGCGGAGGCTGCGGCTGTGCGAAACGCCGCCGCGAACGCCTTCTTCTGCTTGTGCGGGAAGATCTTCGGATAGATGCGCCTGATGAGGCGCTCCTCAGCTGTGTAGTCGATCGGGTCGGTCGCCTTGCCTTCGGCGTACAGGCGACGTATCTTCGCTTTGGGCTCAGGGATCTGCGCGTAGGCGAGCAGCGTCGAGCGGGGCATCACGGTGTAGAGCGACTCGTCGCCGCGGGCGATCACCGTGTCGTCGGAGAATTCCCTGTTGTTGATGAGGTCGTCCACGATCCAGGTTGCCACGTTGTGGCACGAGGCGGTCATGTAATAGTTGCTGCGGCCGAGGCGCGTGTTGATCTCGAAGAAATAGCATGCGCCCGTGCGCGGATCAATCTTGATGTCGAAGTTGGCGAAGCCGGTATAGCCCACCGCTTCGAGGAGGCGGCGCGCGTCTTCCGCGGTGCCGGGGTGCTCGTGGCTGATGATCGCCACGGGGTTTCCGATGCCTATGGCCTTCTTATTATATGTTGATTTATTGTCTGTAGACATTTTGGATTCATTCCTGCAACTTTTCCCTGGTGTAAAGGGGAGTTGTGCATGGATATCCTTAAAGTTTTCGGCGGCAACGTGAAGAAATACCGGGAGGAATTAGGGCTCTCCCAAGAGGCGTTCGCTGTGAGATGCGGGCTTCATCGCACCTACATCAGCGCTGTCGAACGCCAGCGCCGCAGCATCGCGCTCGGCAACGTGCAGAAAATCGCCGACGCTCTCGGCGTCGAGACGTATCGGCTGTTCCTCGAGGAGGGAGAACGCCCCGAAGACGGCTCCGCGGGCGATCGCGCCAACGAGCCGATTTCTCCCGCGCGGTAGGGAGGCTGCGAGCTTCGCGTTCCAGCTGATGGAGCGCTGCTACGCGAGTCTTGCGCGCTCTTTTCGGCGGCGATGCATGCCTTGCGTGAGAACCGACGGGGCCGCGAGCTTCGCGCGGTACCCAGCGCGGCCGCCAGGCCTCGCGCGCTGTGGGCTTCGCGCGACGCCCGACGGAACGGCGTCGCGTGATGGTGCCTTCGCCTGGATGGGTGAACACTGCGGGTGTCGTGGCGATGTTCTCTGCTCGGATGCGAAAAAGCCGAGAAGTCGCAATAGAGTCCACTTTTCGAAATTTTCGGTCTGGAAGAGCTCTTCTCGGCTTTTTCGCGGGTCGTATTAACCGAGAAGCGCGTTTTGGGACCGGATTTGCGTCTCGCGGGGCCGAGAAGAGCCGTTTGAGACCAGGTTCAATAAAAAGTGGACGGAAATCGGAGAACTCGGCTTTTTGTTGCCGTTGCAAGCGTTCTTTAGGCTTGCGAGGTGCAACAGCATGCAGCGCGTGGCGATTCGAGGTCGGCGGCGTGCAGCATGTTGCCGGATGCCGCCCAACGTCGATCTTCTATGAGTTGCACCTGGCGTTGATCTCCCGCGGGTCGCGCCTAACGTCGATCTCCCGCGAACCGCATTTCCCGCAGATCGCCCGCATTCGCGACTCGCGGGCGAATGATGCTAGATGCCGAACGTGTCGATCAGGTCGATGAGCTCCTGCTTCTTGTGGATGTCGAGCTTGACGTAGATGCGCTTGGAATGTGTGCGCACGGTGTTCTCCGACACGACGAGCATCTCGGCAATGCGCGCGACGGTGTTGCCGCGTGCGATGAGCTCCATGATCTCGGTCTCGCGCGCCGAGAGGCGATAATGCGCGCGGAGCAGCTGCGCCTGAGCGGCGATGCGGTCGGGAG
>ERZ1034952.2839-NODE-2839-length-12295-cov-7.013889_pt1 | contig 12295 bp, 9 predicted proteins | sample MGYA00520625_ERZ1034952 | MGnify/ENA primary metagenome ERZ1034952 (study PRJEB33766, sample SAMN09781773) | gut metagenome | biome: gut microbiome | host: Homo sapiens | place: Madagascar | study: EMG produced TPA metagenomics assembly of the PRJNA485056 data... | reverse complement strand
TGCCCAATATTACATCTTATAGTATAATATCATAACATAGGTATGTTGTCAAGTAGTTTCATAAATAAAATTAAATAAGAATAAAGTATAGTGTGAATTATACAAAAAAGATGATATATAGACTAAAAAATTTTTTATCAGACAGAGGTTGACAATTATATAACAGGATGTTATAATTTTTCTGTAAACAAAAAATATTGCCAATATAATTCCGCATAAAATGGTACGGAAGTTTCTACCGCAACACCGAATTTTATATTAAAGCTTGCGACTATTGGATAGCTTATTATTGCCGCATAACCGGCGGTGTATTTGCTGTTGACAAGCGTACTGTTTAAGTATGCTTGTTTGCGTTTATATGGTACGGCACGGAAATAAAGCGGGTTTTCTGTGCGGCAGACGGCGCAGGCCGGGAAAGGATATTGGTTTTGCATGAAGGCTCTTGAAGAAAAAATATTAAAAGAAGGTACGGTCGTATCCGGAAACATCCTTAAAGTAGGAAGTTTTTTAAATCAGCAGATTGATCCGGAGTTTATGACCGAAATAGGAAAAGAAATCTATCGCCTGTATAAAGACAGCGGTGTAACAAAGATTTTTACGATTGAAGCATCCGGAATAGCTATTGCTCTTGCCGCTGCGTGTCAGTTTAAGGTTCCGGCGGTATTCGCCAAGAAAAGCAAGTCAAGCAATATAGCGCATGAGATGCTGTCGGTTCCCGTTAAGTCTTTTACAAGAAATACAGTGTATGAGGTTTCGGTCAGCAGCGAGTATATATGTAAAGGGGACAGGCTGCTGCTGGTTGATGATTTTCTGGCGTCGGGCAACGCGCTTGACGGACTGATAGAGATTGCTTCAAAGGCAGGCGCTGAGGTTGTCGGCGTTGCAGCGGCAATAGAAAAGGGCTTTCAGGGCGGCGGCGACCGCCTCAGAAGTGAGGGAGTAAGAGTTGAATCTCTTGCCATTGTGGACAAAATGTCCGATGATACGGTTGTGTTCCGTGAACAAAATTGATGTAAAGTAATTTTACATAAATAAATTTTGCCTATAAAGGCGGGAGGTTTTGTTTTTATGAAGAAGGTAGTTTCATTGTTGGTGGCAGCCGTTATGGTTATGTCATGCGCTATGCTTGCCGGATGCGGCAGTGCAAAGCAGGAGTCCGGTACGCAGACACAGACTGAGGAAAAGTCAGCAGGAAAGTCCAAGAGCGACATCAAAATCGGTTTTATTTGTCTGCATGACGAAAATTCAACCTATGACAAGAACTTTATCGACGCTGCAAACGCTGCTAAAAAGTCACTGGGACTCAGTGATTCTCAGGTAATGTTTAAGACAAACATTCCGGAATCCAACGAGTGCTATGAAGCAGCTGCTTCATTGGTTGACGCAGGCTGTGATATCGTATTTGCTGACAGTTTTGGTCATGAGGATTTCATGATTCAGGCCGCAAAGGAGTTCCCGGAAGTAGTATTTGCACACGCAACCGGTACAAAAGCACATACTGAAAAACTGCCTAACTTCTATAATGCTTTTGCTTCAATTTACGAGGGACGTTTTCTTGCCGGCGTTGCTGCAGGCTTAAAGATAAACGAGATGATAGAGAACGGCAAAATTACTGCCGATCAGACAAAGATGGGTTATGTCGGCGCTTATCCGTATGCAGAGGTTAAGTCCGGCTATACATCATTCTTCCTCGGCGCTCGTTCCGTTTGCCCCTCTGTAACAATGGAGGTTAAGTTTACAAACTCCTGGTTTGACATAGCTGCCGAAAAGGAAACTGCAAATGCTTTGATAGCTGACGGCTGCGTTCTTATCAGCCAGCATGCTGATTCAGAGGGCGCTCCTAAGGCTTGTGAAGAAGCAGGCGTACCTAACGTAGCATATAACCTTGATACACGTGAGTGGGGACCGAACTCCGCGTTGATTTCTTCAAAAATCAACTGGGAGCCGTACTTTGAGCACCTTGTTACATCAGTAACAGAGGGTACTCAGATTACACAGGACTTCTGCGGCGGTCTTAAAGAAGACGTTGTTCAGACACTCGGTCTTAATGATGCAGTTGCAGCAAAGGGTACGAAAGAAAAGCTTGGCGAAGTTAAGGCTAAGCTGATTTCCGGCGAAATCAAGGTGTTTGATACATCTACATTTACCGTAAAGGGACAGACTTTAACAGAGTATAAGGCTGACGTTGATACAGATGCGGCATTTACACCTGATACAGAGGTTGTATCCGACGGTTATTTCCACGAATCCGAAAAGAGATCCGCTCCGTATTTTGATCTTGACATAGACGGCATTACCATTAAATAATTTAATGTGTCTATTATCCTCATGCAGGGCATCATGCCCTGCATGGGGTGTTTTCGTTTTTAAAAAAGCATAATCCGAATGTAAAGTATGGCTTTTTCTGTGCCGAATATGCGTAAAATTAAAACGAAAATGTGTTTTTTTAAAAACGAAAACCGTAAATCCGACGTTGGATAAACAGATACGGTATTTGATTTTCAGGAGGGAAAAATGGCTTCTAATACAGCAATAGAATTAAAAAACATTACAAAACGCTTTGGCTCTGTCACAGCTAACAAAAATGTTTCATTGGATGTAAAAAAAGGGGAAATTCTGTCTGTTCTCGGCGAAAACGGCAGCGGTAAAACAACCCTTATGAACATGATTTCCGGAATATACTTTCCGGATGAGGGAGAGATATTTATTGACGGAGAGGAGGTTGTAATCCGTTCTCCGCGTGATGCATATGACCATAAGATTGGCATGATACATCAGCATTTTAAATTGGTTGAGGTTTTTACCGCTGCGGAAAATATTATCCTCGGTCTTGAGGGCGAGAAGAAATATGATTTAAAGGCGGCGGCAAAAAAGGTAAGAGAAATAGCCGACCGATACGGCTTTATAATAGATCCGAATAAAAAAATATATGAGATGTCAGTATCCGAAAAGCAAACGGTCGAGATTATAAGAGTGCTTTACAGAGGCGCGGATATATTGATTTTGGATGAACCGACAGCTGTGCTTACTCCGCAGGAGATAAAAAAGCTTTTTGATGTTCTCAGAAATATGAGAAATGACGGCAAGGCAATAATAATCATAACGCATAAGCTGAACGAGGTCATGGAAATATCAGACAGGGTTTCGGTTCTCAGAAAAGGCGAATATATAGGTACGGTTAATACTGCCGAAACCTCGGAATCCAAACTGACAGAGATGATGGTGGGTGAAAAGGTTTCACTCAACATAGAGCGTACAGAACCCGAAAATGCACAGGAGCGTCTGAAGGTTGAACATATAAACTGTATGAACCGCGAGGGCGTGACGATTCTGAATGATATTTCATTTACCGCGCGCTCCGGTGAGATACTCGGTATTGCCGGTATTGCAGGCAGCGGACAAAGAGAGCTTCTGGAGGCTATTGCAGGTCTGCAGCATCTTGAAAGCGGAAAGATTACATACTTTGATCCCAAAACAGGGAACACGGAAAACCTGATAGATAAAACTCCGCTGGAAATACGCGATATGGGTGTAAGATTGTCGTTTGTTCCGGAGGACAGACTGGGTATGGGACTTGTCGGAAATATGGACATAGTTGATAATATGATGCTGAGAAGCTACAGAAAAGGCAAGTCGATGTTTCTTGAAAGAAAAGCACCCAAGACTCTTGCAGAGGAAATAATAAGCCGTCTGCAGGTTGCAACACCAAGCGCAAATACACCTGTCAGAAAGCTGTCAGGCGGAAATGTGCAAAAGGTGCTGGTCGGCAGAGAGATAGCGTCATCTCCGACCGTTTTAATGGCGGCATATCCGGTACGCGGACTTGATATAAATTCCTCGTATACGATATATAATCTGCTTAATGAACAAAAAAGAAACGGTGCAGCGATAATCCTTGTGGGAGAGGATTTAGATGTTCTGCTTGAGCTGTGTGACAGAATACTTGTTATCTGCGGCGGCGCAATAAGCGATATAGTGGACGCGCGCACCGCTACTAAAGAAGAAATAGGTCTTTTAATGACAAAATCCGTAAAAAGGGAGGCTTTGACAGATGAAAACTAATGACAGGCATCCGCACGAGCCGAGAATACATGTGGCAAAGCGTACCGGACTTATATGGTACAAGGCATGGGCAATACGGCTTATTGCCATTGTTTTGGCTCTTATAATCAGCGGATTTGTTATTGTGCTTATTACAAAATACAATCCGATACAGGTTTATACATCAATGATAGAGGGTACATTCGGTTCCTCCAGAAAGGTATGGAATACACTGCAGCGGCTTGCAATGCTTTTGTGTATTTCACTTGCGGTTACACCGGCATTTAAAATGAAGTTCTGGAACATAGGTGCAGAAGGTCAAACACTTATCGGCGGTCTTGCGGCAGCGGCGTGTATGATATATTTCGGAAACAGCCTAAATCCGGTGATATTTTATCCGCTTATGCTTCTGGCGTCAATTGCTGCCGGTTTGCTGTGGGGTGTTATCCCGGCGTATTTCAAAGCACGCTTTAACACAAATGAAACTTTGTTTACACTTATGATGAATTATATAGCAATGCAGATTGTATCTTTCTGTATTGTGTTTTGGGAAAATCCGAAGGATTCAAATACCGTAGGCGTTATCAATATGAACACACAGGGCGGCTGGCTTCCGGCAATATTTGGACAGAAGTATCTGCTGAATATTCTGATAGTTGCCGTGATTACGGTTGTAATGTATATTTATCTGCGCTGCAGCAAGCAGGGATATGAGATTTCTGTAGTCGGCGAAAGTGAGAATACGGCACGGTACATAGGTATAAATGTAAAAAAGGTTATAATAAGAACAATGGCGCTGTCCGGTGCTATCTGCGGTATAGCAGGTTTTCTGCTGGTTTCGGGAACGGATCATACAATTACGACAAATACTGTCGGAGGTATGGGCTTTACGGCAATAATGGTATCGTGGCTTGCAAAGTTTAATCCTATCGTTATGACACTTACATCATTTTTAATAGTGTTCTTAGAGCGCGGCGCTGGAGAAATTGCAACGGCATTTCAGCTTAATGAAAGCGTTTCGGATATAGTAACAGGTATTATATTGTTCTTTATAATAGGAAGTGAGTTCTTTGTTCAGTATAAGCTGAGCTTTCGTTCAAAGCATAAGGAGGCGGAGTAGAAATGTTTGCAACAATAATAAATAAGGCAATAGTTCAGGGAATACCGCTTTTGTATGGTTCAACCGGCGAAATACTGACCGAAAAATCAGGTAACCTCAATCTCGGTATTCCGGGTATAATGTATATGGGCGGAAGTGCCGGAGTTATAGGCGCATATCTTTATGAGCGTTCGGTTGAAGTCCCGGTTCCGTTCTGGTGCATAGTTATTCCGCTTTTATCCGCTATTATCGGTGCGGCATTTGCGGCGTTTATTTACAGCTTTCTGACAATTACGCTCCGCGCAAACCAAAACGTAACAGGTCTTGCACTTACTACGTTTGGCGTGGGCTTCGGCGATTTCTTCGGCGGCTCTCTTACAAAGATTTTTGCCGGCGGAGGAAATCTTTCGGTAAAGACAACAGCTGATTATTTTAAGACACCGCTGCCGTTTGCCGATAAGCTGGGCGCGATAGGCGCTATATTCTTTTCCTACGGATTTTTGGTTTATCTCGCAGTTATAATAGCATTGCTGGCTGCATGGTTTTTAAAGAATACCCGCGCCGGTCTGCATTTAAGAGCTGTCGGCGAAAATCCGGCGACAGCTGACGCGGCAGGTATAAATGTTACTAAATATAAATACCTTGCAACAATTATAGGCGGCGCAATAGCCGGACTCGGAGGTTTGTATTTTATACTTGACTATACGGGCGGTTCATGGACAAACGGAGGCTTTGGCGACCGCGGCTGGCTTGCCATTGCGCTGGTTATATTTGCTCTGTGGCGTCCGAACATCAGTATACTCGGTTCATTTGTGTTCGGCGGTTTATATATAGCGTATTCTTATATATCCGGACTGAGCCGAAGTGCGGTTGCAATATTTAATATGCTTCCGTACCTTGTAACGATTGTCGTGCTTATACTTACAAGTGTTCGCAACAAAAAAGAAAATCAACCTCCTGCCTCTTTGGGACTTGCATATTTCAGAGAAGACAGGTAATATAATAAATAATATAAAAAAGGATTGTGATAAAAATGGTAAAAGCAGTAGTTGGTGCAAACTGGGGCGATGAGGGCAAGGGCAAAATAACAGACATGCTTGCTGCCGATGCCGATATAGTTATACGCTTTCAGGGCGGTGCAAATGCGGGACATACCATAGTTAATGATTACGGTAAATTCGCCTTGCATCTTTTGCCCTCAGGTTCGTTTAACAAGAATGTTGTAAATATGATAGGCAACGGTGTTGCACTTGATATAGACAGGCTTTTTAATGAAATAGACGATATAGTAAGCAAGGGTGTGCCAAAGCCAAACATAGTTGTTTCCGAAAGAGCACAGGTGCTTATGCCGTATCATATTTTGCTTGACACATACGAGGAGGAAAGACTTTCAGACAGAAAGTTTGGGTCTACAAAGTCCGGTATAGCGCCGTTTTACTCAGATAAATTTACTAAAATAGGCTTCCAGGTATGGGAGCTGATGCAGGAGGATGAACTTCTGTATGAAAAAGCAAAAAATGTACTTGAAATTAAAAATCTGATTATAGAGCATGTTTACCATAAGCCTCAGCTTGACCTTGATGAATTTTTTGAAACTTTGAAGGGTTATCGCGAGAAAGTAAGACCGTATGTTATAAATTCGGTTGAGTTTATCCATAGCGCTCTTAAAGAAGGCAAGAATATTCTTCTTGAAGGTCAGCTCGGAACACTTAAAGATCCGGATTTTGGTATTTATCCGTTTACAACATCATCGCATACCATCGCAGGCTATGGCGCATGCGGAGCGGGTATACCGCCGTATGAGATAAAGGATATTATAACTGTTGTTAAGGCGTATTCCTCTGCGGTCGGCGCAGGCGCCTTTGTTTCAGAGATATTCGGTGATGAGGCAGATGAGCTCAGACGCCGCGGCGGCGACGGCGGCGAATTCGGTGCAACAACCGGACGTCCGAGAAGAATGGGATGGTTTGACTGTGTGGCTTCAAGATATGGCTGTATGGTACAGGGAACAACACAGGTTGCGTTTACCGTTCTTGATGTACTCGGTTATCTTGATGAAATTCCTGTATGCACTGCGTATGAGTATGACGGAAAGGTCACAAAGGAATTCCCGACAACTGATAAGCTTAATCGTGCAAAGCCTGTTTTAACAAAATTAAAAGGCTGGAAAACAGATATAAGAGGAATAAAGAAGTATGATGATTTGCCTGAAAACTGCAGAAAGTATATTGAATTTGTAGAGAATGAAATCGGGTATCCGATTAAAATAGTTTCTGTGGGACCGGGAAGAAACGACATAATTTATAAATAAAAATAAAGTCCGCTCATGGCGGACTTTATTTTTATTTCATTTTTGATAGGCTGTCAAGTACTGTTTCAAGCATTGCTTTATATTTTTCGCCTTTTTTGCGTTCTTCTTCAACAACTGCGGCAGGTGCCTTGTCGGTAAAGCCCTTGTTGTTAAGTTTGCCCTCAACGCGCTTAATCTCGCCTTCAAGGCGTGTTTTTTCTTTAGTCAGTCTTGCAAGCTCTTTCTCGCGGTCAACAAGCTCATCCATAGGAATAAGCAGCTCGGCTCCCTGTACAGGAACAGAAACAGCATTTTCGCTGATACCCGTTCTGTCTTTTTGAATAACAACATTGCTTGCAGAAGCAAGTTTAAGATAAAACGGAATAGCTGATTTAAACAGCTTTTCGTTTTCCGTAACTATATATAATGCAGACTTTTTAGAGGGCGGTACGTTCATTTCATTGCGAACATTACGTATTCCCTTAATCGAATCCATAATAAGCTGCATTTCTGCTTCGGCTTCCGGGTTTTCAAGCTTGCTGTCATATTTCGGAAAAGCGGAAATCATTATGCTTTCGCCCTCGTGCGGCAGAGCCTGCCAGATTTCCTCTGTTATAAACGGCATAAACGGATGCAGAAGCTTTAAGGTATTGGATAAAATGTATGTCAAAACCGACTGTGCAGTCAGATTGCTGTCGCCGTTTTCAAAGAAACGCGGCTTTACAAGCTCTATATACCAGTCGCAGAAGCTGTCCCAAATAAAGTCATAAAGCTTTGATACGGCTATACCAAGCTCATACTTATCGAGATTGTCGGTGACTTCTTTAACAAGCTTATTATACGCATGCAAAATCCACTTATCCTCCGGCATAAGCTTGTCATATGAAGGAAGCGTACATTCATCGATTGTCAAATTCATCAGCACAAATCTTGATGCATTCCAAATCTTATTGGCAAAGTTTCTGCTTGCCTCAACACGTTCAATATAAAAACGCATATCGTTACCCGGTGAGTTGCCTGTCGCTAAGGTAAAGCGCAGTGCATCAGCGCCGTATTTATCTATTATCTCAAGCGGATCGATTCCGTTGCCGAGCGACTTGCTCATTTTTCTGCCCTGAGAATCTCTTACCAGACCGTGAATATATACATGCTTAAACGGAGCCTTTCCCATGTGTTCTATACCGGAGAACATCATTCTCGCAACCCAGAAGAAGATGATGTCATACCCTGTAACAAGCGTAGAGGTCGGATAGAAATAGTCAAGCTCTTTGGTTTTATCGGGCCAGCCGAGAGTAGAAAACGGCCACAGAGCGGAACTGAACCATGTATCAAGGACATCCTCGTCCTGTGTCATTTTGCCGCCGCATTTTGGGCAGGTGCAGACGTCTTCTTTGGATACAACGGTTTCGCCGCAATCAGAGCAGTAATATGCCGGAATCCTGTGTCCCCACCAAAGCTGGCGAGAGATACACCAATCGTGAACATTCTCCATCCAATGCAGATAAGTTTTAGAGAAGCGTTCCGGAATAAACTCGGTGTCACCATTCTTTACAGCGTCTGCTGCCGGCTTTGCCAGAGGCGCCATCTTAACAAACCATTGCTTTGAAGTTATCGGTTCAACCGTGCATCCGCAGCGATAGCACTGACCTACGTTATGTGTATGCGGAACAACCTTAACAAGTAGACCTGCATCCTCCAAATCCTTTACAATAGCCTTGCGTGCCTCATAACGGTCCATTCCGCAATACTTTCCGCCGTATTCGTTTATTGTTGCATCATCATTTAAGACTTTGATTTCTTCAAGATTATGCCTTTTGCCGACCTCAAAATCGTTCGGATCGTGAGCCGGAGTAATCTTAACACAGCCTGTACCAAATTCAATATCAACATAGTCATCCGCAATAACCGGAATCTCTCTGCCGACAAGCGGAAGAATAAGGGTTTTACCTACTATGTCCTTATATCTTTCATCATTGGGATTTATAGCGACAGCGGTATCACCCAAAAGTGTTTCGGGACGGGTAGTGGCGATTTCAAGGTACTCGTCACTGTTCTTAAACGGGTACTTAATATGCCAGAAAAATCCATCCTGCTCTGCGTACTCAACCTCAGCGTCCGACAGAGCGGTTGCACAGCTTGGACACCAGTTTATTATACGCGTACCCTGATAAATAAGACCTTTTTTATATAAGTTGACAAAGACTTCTTTAACAGCCTTGCTGCAGCCTTCGTCCATTGTAAAGCGTTCTCTGTCCCAGTCACAGGAGCAGCCGATTTTCTTTAACTGATTTATTATACGGTCACCAAACTTTTCTTTCCATACCCATACACGTTTAAGAAATTCATCGCGTCCGAGGTCATAACGTGTTTTACCCTCATTTACGCGTAGGTCTTCCTCAACCTTTATCTGTGTAGCAATTCCGGCATGGTCGGTTCCCGGAATCCACAGGGCGTTGTATCCCTGCATCCTTTTTGAGCGTATAAGAATATCCTGAAAGGTTTCATCCAGGGCATGTCCCATATGCAGCTGACCAGTGACATTAGGAGGCGGAATTACTATAGTAAACGGCTCCTTTGTGTCGTCAGGTTCTGCATGAAAATACCCCTTCTCAACCCAATTTTTATAGATTCGTTCCTCGACCTGTTTGGGATCGTAGGTTTTTGGCAGTTCTTTTGCCACAAGAATCTCTCCTCTCGTTGTGCTTCATAAAAACAATATTATCTAATTATATCATCTTTGACAGAACTATGCAAGCCTTTTAAACAAAAAAGAAATTGGCTGCAGTAAAATGATTTCATTTTACTGCAGCCAACCGTTTAAATGTAAATATAATTACAGAGTTCCGAACAATCTGTCGCCGGCATCGCCAAGACCGGGCATAATATAGCATTTTTCGTTTAATTCTCTGTCAAGAGCACCGATATAAATATCAACATCCGGATGTGCTGCCTGCACAGCTTTTACACCCTCAGGAGCGCCGATAATATTCATCATTTTGATTTTCTTTGCGCCTCTTTTTTTGATAAAATCAATAGCGGCAACTGCGCTTCCGCCTGTTGCAAGCATAGGATCAACAACCAAAACCTGGCGCTGTTCTATATCGGTCGGCAGCTTGCAATAGTATTCTACCGGCTCATGTGTTTCGGGATCACGGTACAAGCCAACATGACCTACCTTTGCTGCCGGTATAAGGCTTACAATAGCGTCAACCATTCCAAGACCGGCGCGCAGAATCGGAACAACCGCAACCTGCTTTGCAATAGTTTTACCGATGGTTTCCTCCATCGGAGTTTTCACCTTTGTATCGGTAAGCTCCAAATCCTTTGTGGCTTCATAACCCATAAGCAAGGCAATTTCATTTGCAAGCTCACGGAAGTCTTTAACTGTTGTCTTTTCATCTCTGAGCATCGTTATTTTGTGCTGAATCAGAGGATGATCCATTACATAAACCTTTGACATTTCTTCAAGTCCTTTCTTTTTTATTAAACTTCAAAATTTACGCCTGTTTTTGCTTTTTCGGGTTCGTCTGTTTCAAATACATAATCCTTGCCCGGAAGAACAGCATTGAGCAGTATACCCACGATAGCGGCAACAGCAAGTCCTGAAAGACTTATAGTAGCCTGTCCGACATGGAATACAATAGCTTGTGCATCGCCTGTTCCGAATTTTATACCGATTGAAAGTACAAGTATAAGTGCAGCAATTATAACATTTCTCGGTTTTGATAAATCAACCTGGTTTTCAACAACGTTTCTGACACCGACTGCTGAGATCATACCGTAGAGTATGAGAGAAATACCGCCCATTGTTGCAACCGGCATAACCTGGATTATTTCAGCAAACTTAGGTGAAAACGAGAGAATTGCGGCAAATATTGCTGCCAGTCTGATGACTCTGGGATCGTAAACCTTTGTAAGCGCAAGTACGCCGGTATTCTCGCCGTATGTAGTGTTGGCAGGTGCACCGAAAAGCGCAGCCATAGCAGTTGCAAGTCCGTCACCGAGCAGAGTTCTGTGAAGTCCGGGCTCTGCGATAAAGTTTTTGCCGACGGTAGAGCTTATAGCTGAAACATCGCCGATATGTTCTATGATAGTTGCAAGTGCTATCGGCATGATTGTAATGATTGACGTTACAACCAATGAGGTGTCGCAGCCTTTAAACAGAGCGAATGTAGTGTTCTCGAAAATTACCGGAAGTCCGATCCAGCTCGCTTCCGCAACCGGAGTAAAGTCAACTTGTCCCATAACGGCAGCAACAACATATGATACAACAACACCTAAAAGAATCGGGACAATCTTAATCATACCCTTGCCCCAGATGTTGCATACAATAACTGTGATGATAGCCACAAGAGCAATAAACCAGTTGCTTGTGCAGTTGGTGATTGCACTTTCTGAAAGAGTAAGACCTATAGCTATAATGATAGGACCTGTTACAATCGGCGGGAAATAACGCATAACCTTGTTTGCGCCAAAGATTTTAAACAGAACTGCGATAATAACATAGATTAGTCCTGCACAGATAACACCTACGCCGGCATATGCTGAAAAGTTTGTTATACCGTTGGCGTCGCACAAAGCCTTGATAGCAAAATATCCGCCGAGGAACGCAAATGACGAGCCAAGAAATGCAGGAACCTTACCGCCGGTAATCAAATGGAACAGCAGTGTACCCAAGCCTGCGAAAAGCAAGGTTGATGAAACACTCAAGCCTGTAAGAGCAGGCACCAATACGGTGGCTCCGAACATTGCGAACATATGCTGCAAACCCAGCACAAAGTCCTTTCCGGTTAATTTTTTCAAAATAAACACCCTCCTTAAAATTCTGCTTTGTTTTGAACAAAGCACATTGAGAAATATTATAT
>ERZ1034952.2837-NODE-2837-length-12304-cov-7.098539_pt1 | contig 12304 bp, 10 predicted proteins | sample MGYA00520625_ERZ1034952 | MGnify/ENA primary metagenome ERZ1034952 (study PRJEB33766, sample SAMN09781773) | gut metagenome | biome: gut microbiome | host: Homo sapiens | place: Madagascar | study: EMG produced TPA metagenomics assembly of the PRJNA485056 data... | reverse complement strand
ATCATTAATATCCTTTAATTGACAAAAATGGCAAGCGAGATGTTAAGATTTCGCAAAGATTTGTTTTACCCTATTGACATATTTGGATTTAAATGTTACAATGACCACGATGTAGATTTCATATTATCAAAAAAATCACCTGTACGCTTTTTATCGACCTCAGCGTGCGGGTGATTTTTTTATTTATCATTTATTAAGTTTCAAACCTTCGGCTGTGAGCATTATTTCGCTGTGTGAAATATTTCCCGTGATAACATAAACCATTTCATTATCATGCCAAAGAACCGCATTTATTCTCGGAGTTTGAATATATACAGCTTCACAATTATTTACTGCCGTTTTTTGAACGGTACCGTTTTCGGTGTCAAGGTTGTAAGAGGTGTCAGAAGATGATACTGTAATGTTGAAATATTTATCTTCTTTACCAAATGTTATTAATATGTCGCCGGGAGAGGATTTATTTTCTGTAAGAGAAAATCCTTCCGGCAGATATGAAAGTGTAATATACTCATCCTGATAGGCTTTTCCGGAAAGCGAAAAATCAGTATTTGGGGCTGTGGCGTTAAAGAAATAATTTATAAATTTTTGACGCCATGCGCTAACGCTTGTAACAATGCTTGCAGCTATAAGAATACACATCACAAAGATACATGCAACTGTACGGGTATATTTTAAAATTGTATGTTTTCTTTGTGAGCGGCGTTCTTTTTTGAAAAGTATGCGCATTTTTTCTTCATGCTCGGGAGAAAAAATATGATCTTCATCAGTCTGTAACTCTTTGGCAATGTTTGCAGCGGCTTTCTTTGCGCTTTCGGAGAACATAATGTCGAGCGAATTTTCAAAAGCTGATTTATTATTGTCAGTCACTGTAATAGCCCTCCCTTTTTAGTTTTTCGGCAATCTGCTTTTTGGCACGGATCAATCGTTTTTTTATTGTTTCAAGATTGGCTTTGAGCAACAAAGAGATGTCCGAAACAGACAAATTATAATAATAATGCAACATAAATACATCTCGGTAAATAGCGGGGAGTTGTTCTATAATTTGCGAAATTTTGTCTGTGCTGTCATGTGTTAGAACAATTTCTTCCGGAGAAACGGTTTCTGCAAACAAGATATTATTTTCGCAAGGAATTTGTTTTTTGTTTCGTTTATAAATATCAATTGCACAGTTTCTGCATATTATGACCAAGAAGTTTTTTGTTTTAATTTCGTCCGATTCGTTTATTTTATGTAGATTTTTGATGATTTTCTCAAATGCATCATGAATAGCGTCTTCGGCAAGATGCTCGCTTTGAAGTACTTCATATGCTGCGGAAAACATAAAACGGCGGTATTTTTTATAAAGCCGTTCGGATTTTGATAAGTGCTCTGATGTTGAAAGTGTCATGAGAATCATATGATCCGATACCTCCCTTTCTTCATTGTAGCATGGAATTTTCAAAAAGTCAAAAAAAATTTATATTCGAAATTCTCCGGAAAGCCGAATCAAATGTAAAATTTTAAATAATTTTGCAAAAGTACTATGCAATTTTGCAAAAATGGTATATAATAGTATATTATAGGAGAAGAATGCTATGATGAAGAAAGCGGAATTACTTGCGCCGGCAGGCTCGCCTGAGGCACTTCGTGCCGCAGTTTTAAACGGAGCGGACGCGGTGTATCTCGGGGCGGAGAGCTTTTCTGCACGCAGCGGCGCCCAAAATTTTACGCGGGCACAGCTTGAAGAGGCGGTGCGCTTCTGCCATTTGCGCGGAGCGGCGGTTCATCTTGCGGTCAACACCGTTTTTTTAAAGCGTGAACTTGAAAAGGTGTGCTCCCTTATTCGCTTTGCTGCCGAATGCGGAGTTGACGCGTGCATAGTGCAGGACTTGGGCGCTCTTGAAATCATAAAAAAAACGGCGCCCGATATGGAGATACACGCAAGCACGCAGATGACGGTGCACAGCCCTTTCGGAATAAAGATTCTGGAAAAACTCGGAGTAAACCGCGCGGTGCTGGCAAGAGAAATGTCGTGCTTTGAAATAAAAAAAGCGGTTGAAAGCACCGATATTGAAACGGAAGTTTTTGTTCACGGTGCGCTTTGCATATGCTACTCGGGAAAGTGTCTTTTTTCAAGCTTTTTGGGCGGAAGAAGCGGAAACCGCGGAAAATGCGCCCAGCCGTGCAGGCTGCCTTATACGATGAACGGGAAAAAAGGATATCTTTTAAGCCCTCATGACAACTGCCTTGCTGAGCATGTCAAAGAGCTTTGCGATATTGGCGTTTCATCGCTCAAAATCGAAGGGCGCATGAAATCGCCTCAGTATGTTGCGGCGGTTACGGGAGTATACAGAAAAATAATTGACACCGGAAAAGCAAGCCGGGAGGATTTAAAAAAGCTTCACGACATATTTTGCCGCGGAACTCATTTTACGGACAGCTATTATATCGGCAAAGGTGAGGACGAGCTTATAAATGCCGCACTTTCAAACGACAAAACGGGCAAAAACGTGTCGGGAGAGCTTTTAAAAAGCGCGGAAGCGACATATGCAAGTAACAAAGATATAAAAAGACTTGAAATGTCATTCGATCTTTCGGAAAACAACGGAGAGATTCTTTTAAAAGCAAAATGCGGCGGTGCCGAAGGCATATACAAGGCGGAGGCGGAAGACGCACCGGCAATATCGGCGGAGCGCGCCGCGGAACAGCTTGCAAAACTCGGCTCAACACCGTTTAAAACGGGAGAAATTAAGACGGGCGATGTTCATATGAGGATATCGGCGCTGAATGCCTTAAGGCGCGAAGCGGTTTCGGATATTGAAAACAAAATTTCGGATAGCTTTAAAAAGGGCGTTACGGATTTTGCGTATATACCGCAGACATTTGAAAAGCACGCAGAAGCTAAGCTTTGTGCGGCGGTGCGGAGCGAGGAACAGGCGATGGCGGCAGCACAGATGTGCGATACGCTTTTTGTTCCGCTCAGACTTTTGGGGAAATCATTAAGTTTGACGGGCGAAAAAAATGTTTACGCATTAATGCCTCTTATAATAGAAGAAAAAAATGAGAAAAAGATAAAAAGCGACATTGAAAAGGCGCTGAAAGCGGGCGTTTGCGGCTTTGTTTGCGACAGTTTGGACGCAATGGGACCGGCTTTTGAATATTCGGAGAATATTGTGGGCGGTTTCGGACTGAATATTACAAATCCGCTTGCGGCAAATGAGCTTTTAAAGCTTGGCGCAAAAGAAGCGATAGCTTCGGCAGAGCTTTGCATGTGCGATGTAAAGGAACTCAGTCTCGGGACAAGCCTTGACATATCCGCGCTTATTTACGGAAGGGTGCCGCTCATGACAACGAAGCACTGTTTTATGAAAGGCAAATTGTGCGGAAAATGCGAGGCGGTTCTAAAAGACAGAAACGGCGTAGGTTTTCCGATAAGGAGAGCGGAATACAGCCACGGAAATGTTATTTTTAACTCGAGACCGCTGTATCTCGGCGATAAGGATTTTGAAAGCTGCAAAATCAAACATGCGGTTATGAGTTTTACAACGGAAAAACCGGAAGAAATTTTGAAAATTATACATATGATAAAAGAACACAAAGCTCCCGGATTTGAATTTACCAGGGGCGGACAGAGCGGAGGTAACCGAAAATGAATATAATACTGGCGTCCGGCTCGCCGCGCAGACGAGAGATTTTAAGCGCCGCGGGCATAGAATTTACAGTTAAAACAGCAGATATTGAAGAAAAGACGGACAAAATTTTACCGCCCGATGTTGTGCGGGATTTGGCAATACAAAAGGCGGCTGCTGTAAATTGCGCAGACGGGGATGCTGTAATAGCTGCCGATACGGTGGTGTCGGTTGACGGAAAAATACTGGGCAAGCCTAAAGATGAAGAGGACGCAAAAAATATGCTGCGCATACTTTCCGGAAGAATGCATGAAGTTTATACTGGCGTTTGCGTTCGGTGCGGAAATATGTCCGAGAGCTTTTCGGAACGTACGGAAGTGTATTTTAAAAAACTTTCCGAAAAACAGATAGAAAATTATGTTAAAACAGGGGAACCCATGGATAAAGCCGGTGCGTACGGGATACAGGGCAAAGGAGCGCTTCTCATAACGCACATTTGCGGAGATTTCTTTAATGTTGTCGGGTTGCCTGTATCAAAACTTTACGATTTGCTTGAAAGGAGCGGCTGTATAAGTGAGTAAATTTTTCAAAAGCAAGCTTTTTATAATTCTTGCAGTGATTACGGTGCTTTGCATTGTGCTCGGCGCGGTTTCCGCTGCGGTGCCGTCTTTCGGCAATCCGCTCAGAAATGCGGTTAATACGGTACTCTCTCCGATTGAAAGAATTTTTACCGGAGCCGCGGGCGGTGTTTCGGGATTTTTCTCGGGTATAGCGGAGAGCCGCGAATACAAACAAAAATACGAGAATGCGGAAACAGAACTTCGGGAACTTCAGAAGGATGAGCGCGAAAAGGACAAGCTGCAGAACGAAAACGAGAGTCTGCGCGCTTTGCTTGACTTGCAGAAAGAAAAAAGTGAACATACAACCGTTGCTGCGGCTATAACGTCAAAAGACCCGGTATATTGGTATTCTGATTTTATTATAAACAAGGGCGAAAATGACGGAATTGCCGTAAATCAGGCGGTTATAACGGAAGACGGTCTTGTGGGAGTAATAAGCGAAACGGGCGCCACATGGAGCAGGGTGTCAAGCATACTTGATTCTGCCGTGTCTGTAGGTTGTGTTGCAACGAGAAGCGGAGACATGGCAATAACCGAGGGTGATGCAACTCTGGCGCAGATTTCGGAGTGCCGCATGGACTATATTTCAAAAGACGCAAGTATAGCCGCCGGAGACAGCATAGAAACTTCCGGTTACGGCAGTATATATCCCGAGGGGATTCTTATAGGAAAAATAGAACAGATAAACCCAGATTTACAGGGACTTTATAACAGAGCAACCGTGAAAACGGCTGTGGATTTTGCAAAACTTAAATATGTTCTTGTAATAATTAAGTAAAGGATTTTTCGTTATGCGAAATTTGATTAAAATACTTATTTTAATATTTGCCGCAATGCTGCAGAGAACGGTGTGCCCATATATAGGAATTATCGATATTGTCCCGGACATAGTAACGGCGCTTGCGGCGGCGTATGCACTGAGCTCGAAAAGTTTAAGGGAAGCGGGAGTATACGGATTTGCAGCAGGTGCTCTTGAAGACATTATGTGGGGCAGAATTTTCGGAGAGCGCGCACTTCTTTTCATGTATATTGCGCTGATTGTTTTTTACACTTCCGAGTATATGTATAAGAAAACGCTTACCGTTGCCGCCTTTTTCACATTTGCGGCATATGCTCTGTGTGAATCTCTCATGTACGTTTTGGCTTTTACAATAAACGGCGAAGGCGAATATCTGCACACTCTTTTCAGAGTTATAATTCCTGCGGCGGCATACACTTCGCTTTTTGAAGTTGCGTTTTATCCGCTTGCGGTTAAAATATCGGCAATCGGGACACGGAAGGAGGAACTGCAATGAGATACAGAGCGGTTTATTTTCTTATAGCGCTTTGCAGTCTTGCGGTACTCAGCCGAATGGTTGATTTGCAGATTGTGCACGGCGAAGAATACAGCGAGCAAAGCAGACAGCGCGTTGTAAAGACAACTACGGTTTCTGCGCCGCGGGGCGAAATAACAGACAGAAACGGTAAAGCCATGGTAAAAAACAAAACCGGCTTTTCGCTTGAGATACATTATATAAAAGGAAGAAAAGAAGAAGATTTGAATGTGCTTATAGCGCGTCTTTGCAGTCTTCTGGACGAAAACGGCAAAAAAATTTCATACAGTTTTCCTGTATCCGATGACGGTAATTTTGTAATGTCGGACGCCGATATAAAGGCGTGGAAAAGCAGCAATAATTTCTCGGAAATTGCCACGGCGGAGGAGGTTACCGGATTTTACTGCGAAAAATATAAAATTTCGTCTGACTTTGACGGGAAAGACAAAAGACGCATTGCCGGTGTACGCTATGAAATGGAGAGAACGGGATTTTCGGCTTCGGCACCGTATGTGCTGGCGGAAGATGTGGGTCAGATTATTCTGACAAAAGTGCGCGAAAACAGCGCCGCATATCCGGGAGTTGTGGTTTCGGCGGCACCCGTGAGGGAATATCCGCTGGGCAGCGCTGCGGCACACATTCTTGGCAGAACGGGAAAAATATATAAGGAAGAATATGAACAGCTGCGCGGACAGAATTATTCAATGAATGACACGATAGGCAAACAGGGCATAGAAAAGTGCTTTGAAAGCTATCTGCGCGGAACGGACGGCGTGAGCGGAGTTGAGCAGAGTATAGACGGCACGCGCGTCAGACTTGTGGAAAGCAAGCCGGCGGTTCCCGGAAATAACGTTGCTCTGACGCTTGATGCCGAGCTTCAGCAGTCTGCAGAACAGGCGCTTGCAGACGCTGTGCAGATGATTGTTGAAAAAAGCCAATATGAGAATAACAACGCCGGAAAAGACGCAAAAAGCGGTGCTCTTGCGGCAATTGATGTAAATTCGGGGGATGTTTTGGCGCTTGCGTCATATCCGTCATATAATCCGGCTACATTTAATGAAGACTATGAACAGCTTGTAAAAGACGATTCGCTCCCGATGTTTAACAGAGCAATATCCGGCGCATATGAACCCGGCTCGACTTTCAAAATGCTTACGGCAATTGCCGCTCTGGAAGAAAACGTTATAACGCCGAGTGATCAGATAGAAGATTTGGGAATTTATAAGTATTATGACGATTATCAGCCTGCCTGCTGGATTTATAAAAGCAGACATGAGACACACGGATATCAAAATGTGTCGCAGGCAATAGAAAACTCGTGTAATTATTTCTTTTACGATGTTGGAAGAAGAACCGGAATAGAAAATATTGACAATTACGCCAAAAAGTTCGGTCTCGGCGAAAGCACCGGAATAGAGCTTTCCGGAGAAGAAAACAGGGGCAGAGTAGCTTCCAAGGAAAACCGCGAGAAAAACGGCGGCATATGGAACCCCGGAGACACTATGCAGGCGGCGATAGGCCAGTCGGATAATATGTTTACTCCGCTGCAAATGGCAAATTATATTGCAACAATTGTAAACGGCGGAACAAGATATAAGGCGCACCTTGTTAAAAACGTGAGAAATACCGAAACGGGTGCCGTAATATATGAAGTAAAACCTGAAGTGCTCGATAAAATAGACCTTAAAGAAGAAAATTACAAAGCGGTAATGGAAGGCATGAGAAACGTTATAGAACTCGGAACCGCCAGCACCGTTTTTGAAGGATTTGACGTTCCTGTCGGAGGAAAAACAGGAACGGCGGAGGTTTCAGACGGCAGCGACAATGCCATATTCGTAGCATTTGCGCCGTTTGACAATCCTCAGATTGCGGTGTGCGCGGTTATAGAGCACGGTGCGCACGGAAGCAATGCCGGCGTTGCGGTTAAAAAAGTGCTTGACACCTATTTTCATTCCGCAACACCTCCCAAAGCTTTGCAGGAAAAAAATATCCTTACGCGTTAATAAGTTGTTAAAATAATAAAAAACTATTGTTTTTTTGGTTAATTAATGATATAATCAAAAACAGTATGAGCAATTTTAAATGTATTTTATGGAGGCAATAAATGAGTATATTTGATAAAATCTTCGGCGATTACAGCGCCAGAGAAGTTAAGCGCATTCAGCCTACGCTTCAAAAAGTGCTGTCGTACGAAGAAGAATATAAAAAGCTGTCGGATGATGAGCTCCGCGCAAAAACTCCGCAGTTTAAAGAAAGACTCGGAAAAGGAGAAACACTTGACGATATTTTGCCCGAAGCATTTGCGGCGGTAAGAGAAGCTTCGTCGAGGGTTTTGGGCATGCGCCATTTCCCCGTTCAGATAATAGGCGGTATTGTTTTGCATCAGGGCAGAATTGCCGAGATGAAAACAGGTGAAGGTAAAACGCTTGTCGCAACACTTCCGGCGTATCTCAATGCGCTGACGGGAAACGGCGTTCACATTGTTACGGTAAACGACTACCTTGCACGCCGCGACAGTGAGTGGATGGGCAAGCTTTACAGATTTATGGGTCTTTCCGTGGGTCTTGTTGTAAACGGACTTGAAAATGTGCAGCGCCAGAGAGCATATGCGGCAGATATTACGTACGGAACCAATAACGAGATGGGATTTGACTATCTTCGTGACAATATGGTTATATATAAGGAACAAATGGTTCAGAGAGGCCATGCGTTTGCTATTGTCGACGAAGTTGACTCAATTCTCATAGACGAAGCGAGAACACCTCTTATCATAAGCGGCATGGGGGATAAATCCACGGCGCTTTACGAAACGGTTAACAGCTTCGTAAGAGGGCTCAAGAAAGTGAAAATGGTGGAGCTTGATTCAAAAGAACTTCACGATGATATAGACGCCGATTATATTGTTGACGAGAAGGCAAAAAGCGTTACACTTACGGCGCGCGGCACAAAGAAGGCTGAAGCGGCGTTTAACATAGAAAATCTTGCGGACCCCGAGAATATGACGCTTTCTCACCACATAAATCAGGCAATACGTGCTCACGGTATTATGGAGCGCGACCGCGATTATGTTGTAAAAGACGGACAGGTACTTATTGTTGATGAGTTCACCGGACGTATCATGATAGGCAGACGCTACAGTGACGGACTGCACCAGGCGATAGAAGCAAAAGAGGGCGTTAAAGTTGAAAGAGAAAACAAAACCCTTGCAACCATAACGTTCCAGAACTATTTCAGACTTTATAAAAAGCTTTCCGGTATGACAGGTACGGCTAAAACGGAGGAAAGTGAATTTCAGACTATTTATAGCCTTGATGTTGTTGAAATTCCCACGAACAAGCCGCTTGCAAGAAAAGACCTTTCGGATCATGTTTATAAAACGGAAGACGCAAAGCTACGCGCGGTTGTCAGAGATATTGCTGAAAGACATGCAACGGGTCAGCCTGTCCTTGTCGGAACGATAACAATAGAGAAATCCGAGAAATTAAGCTCAATGCTTAAGCGCGAAGGCATAAAGCACCAGGTGCTGAACGCGAAACATCATGATAAAGAAGCTATGATAGTTGCACAGGCAGGTAAAAAAGGCGCCGTTACAATTGCAACAAACATGGCGGGCAGAGGTACCGACATTGTGCTCGGCGGTAATGCGGAGTATATGGCGAAAAGCGAGATGGAGCGCGAGGGCTATACCCCCGAAATGATTGCCGAGGCAACAGGTTTTGCGGAAACTGATAACGAGGAGATTCTCAGTGCGAGACAGAGATACAGAGAACTTTATGATAAACATAAAGAGGCTGTTTCCGAAGAGCATAATGAGGTTACAAAACTCGGCGGCTTGTGCATTATAGGCACGGAGCGTCATGAGTCGAGACGTATAGACAATCAGCTGCGCGGCCGTGCCGGCAGACAGGGTGACCCGGGTGTATCGAGATTTTATATTTCTCTTGAAGATGACCTTATGCGCCTTTTCGGCTCAGAAAGACTGGAGTCTATTGTAAATGCGCTCGGTCTTCAGGATGATGACGTTATAGAACATAAAATGCTTACAAAGGCTATTGAAAACGCTCAGAAGAGAGTTGAGGGCAATAACTTTGAAGCCAGAAAATACGTTTTGCAATATGATGACGTAATGAACAAGCAGCGTGAAATCATTTACGGTCAGCGCGGCAAAGTATTAAACGGAGAAGATATTAAAGACGTAATAATAAAGATGCTCGAATCCGTTGTGGAAGATGCCGTGAAGAGATTTACGGGCTTCAGCGAAATGTCGGACGAGTGGGACAGAACCGGACTTCTTACTTATTATAACGATGAATTTGCAATGGTGCCGCCGCTTGAAATTTCGGCGGACGAAATTCTCGACTACAGCCGCGAAAAGCTGACGGAGAAACTCACGGAAGCCGCAAAAGCAAGATATGACGCAAAAGAGGCGGAATGCGGCAGCGAGATTATGCGTGAAATAGAACGTGTTATTTTGCTTCGCGCCGTAGACTCGAGATGGATGACCCATATTGACGATATGGAGCAGCTCAAACACAGCATAGGTCTTGCGGCATACGGACAGAGAAATCCCGTTGACGAATATAAGTTTATAGGTTTTGATATGTTCGAAGAGATGATTGCCGCGATAAGAGAAGATACGGTTAAATACATTCTTCGTACAAGAGTGGATCAGAAGGTTGAGCGTGAGCAGGTTGCAAAACCCTTGACAGCTTCTCGCGGAGACGGATCTGAAACCGCAAAACCGCAGCGCCGCAGCGAAGAGAAAGTCGGAAGAAACGATCCGTGTCCCTGCGGAAGCGGCAAGAAATATAAAAAATGCTGCGGTATGAACAAAGATTGATGCTGCTGCATGAAATTAGTAAAGGAATGATTATGTGCTTGAATTTGAGCAGTATAAATTAGACCTCGGCGCAATGGAAAAAGACATTGCGGAGCTTTATGAGGCGCTGGGCATTGAAAATGAGAAGAAAAAACTTGCGGAGCTTGAAGAAAAAAGCGCTGCGCCCGACTTTTACAACGACATGGAAGCTTCTCAAAAAACTCTCCGTGCAATAAAACAGTGCAAGGTGACGATAGAAAGTTATGAGTCACTTCACGGGAAGTGGGAGGATACGTTAACTTTAATAGAGCTTGCCGATGAGGCGGAGGACGTTTCCGTGCTGCCCGAGGTGGAGCAAAATGTTGCGGAGCTTTCCGAAGAGCTTGAAAAAACAAAGCTTGCAGCGCTCCTTTCCGGACCGTACGATAAAAACAATGCGATTATTTCAATTCATGCCGGTGCCGGCGGCACGGAGGCGCAGGACTGGGCGCAGATGCTTTTGCGTATGTACCAGCGCTTTGCGGAACGCAGAGGATACAGTGTGACGACAATGGATTTTCTCGACGGAGACGAAGCCGGCATAAAAAGCGCTACGATTCTTATAGAGGGTCAGAATGCATACGGGTATCTCAAATGCGAAAAAGGTGTGCACCGGCTTGTAAGAATTTCTCCGTTTGACGCGTCGAGCAGAAGACATACTTCTTTTGCCTCTGTAGACGTTATGCCGGACATGGATGACGATATTGAAGTCAACATAAATCCCGACGATTTGAAAATAGACGCTTTCAGATCAAGCGGCGCCGGCGGTCAGCATATAAACAAAACTTCGTCCGCAATAAGAATTACGCACATTCCGACGGGGATTGTGGTTTCGTGTCAGAATGAGCGTTCTCAGCATCAGAACAAAGACTACGCCATGAAAATGCTGAAGGCAAAGCTTCTTGAAATTGCAGAACGCGAGCATAAAGAAAAAATAGAAGATATTAAGGGCGAGCAGAAGGAAATCGGCTGGGGAAGCCAGATCCGTTCGTATGTTTTCCATCCGTACAGCATGGTAAAGGATCACAGAACATCGTTCGAAACCGGCAATACAGCCGCCGTGATGGACGGAGATATTGACGGATTTATAAACGCCTACTTAAAAGCGGCAAATCTCGGAGAACTTAATTTAAAGGAGAGTTTGTTATGAAAAAAATTTTGGCTGCACTGCTTTCTGCGGCAGTGCTCGGAACAACGGCTTCGGCGGCATCGGTTCCGTCGGACTGGGCAAGGGATGAAATAGGCACGGTATACCCCGATATGTTCAGCAGTATGCAGGTTGATGTTGATTATCAGAGACCGATTACGAGAGCGGAGTTCTGTATGATAGCGTTTCGCGTGTTTTCGGAACTTAACGGCGGCTTGCCGGATATAAAGGCAGACCAGCCTTTTTCGGATGTCGGTGCAGATACAATAGACATGTATATTCCGCTTGTTTACGCATTGGGCATTGTACGAGGCGTTTCCGCAACGGAATTTAATCCGCGCGGGCAGCTTACAAGGCAGGAACTCTGCACAATATTCGGAAGACTTGTCACAATCGTTGAGCCTGAGGCGGAAAAATATATAAATTCCATGTCCGGTGCGGCAGATAAATTTGCCGACAGTGCGGATATTGCCGACTGGGCGCGCAATTATGTGAATTGCGGAGTTAAACTCGGAATAATAAAAGGTACGTCCGATACGGAATTGTCACCGCTCGGCACCGTGAGCATGGAGCAGGCAATTGCCATTGCAAACAGAATTACAAGCCTTGCGGCAAAGTACAGAAAATAATATAATTGAATTAAAAGAGCAGACTGCCGAAAACAGACCAAATTTCCGCAGTCTGTTTTTGCGTATATAATTGTAATATATATTAGTATAAATACGCAAAACATATCTTTTTTCGACAAAACTCTTGAC
>ERZ1034952.2835-NODE-2835-length-12315-cov-3.939641_pt1 | contig 12315 bp, 9 predicted proteins | sample MGYA00520625_ERZ1034952 | MGnify/ENA primary metagenome ERZ1034952 (study PRJEB33766, sample SAMN09781773) | gut metagenome | biome: gut microbiome | host: Homo sapiens | place: Madagascar | study: EMG produced TPA metagenomics assembly of the PRJNA485056 data... | reverse complement strand
CCAACCCCCAGCTGGAGGCCGAGAAGGCCGGCGTGTGGGGCGTTGGCTACAACTCCGACATGACCAAGGATGCCCCCGGCGCCGTGCTGTGCAGCGTTGAGTGGAACTGGGGCGCTTTCTACACCCAGGCCGTGCAGAACGTGATTGACGGCACCTGGGTGATCGGCGAGCATGTGGACAACTACTTCGGCGATATGGCCGATGGTCTGGTGGTTCTGTCCGATCTGTCTGACCTGTGCGCCGACGGCACTGCCGACGCGGTGCAGGCTGCCGAGGACAAGATCCTCTCCGGCGAGTGGGACGTGTTCGACGGCAAGACCGAGATCGAGGACAACGCCGGTGAGATGCACACCGTTGAGGGTGCGGACTACGGCTCCATCAACTGGTACTACCGCAACGTGGTTCAGGCTGGCTAAGGCTGCCGCGGTTTGGGCGGTCGGTTTGGCTTCGGCCGCTTAAAACAAATCAGAACACCCAAAGGGCGGCCAGCAATGACCGCCCTTTTTCTAAGGCAGTGCCGAAAAATTCGGCGCCCCGGCGGCTGCGGCCCCTGAGCAAGAGCGGCATTGCCCAAGGAACGAAAGGAGAAGCCCATGGAGCAAACAGAACGCATGGCCATCCGGTGCAGCGGCATTACCAAAACCTTCGGCGAGGTGGTGGCCAACGACCAGATCGAGCTGTCGGTGCGGTTCGGCGAGGTGCTGGCCCTGCTGGGCGAAAACGGCAGCGGCAAAACCACCCTGATGAACATGCTGTCGGGCATTTATCATCCGGACGCAGGCCAGATCTATGTGGAAGAAAAGCCGGTGTCCATCAATTCCCCGGCCGATGCGCAGGCACTGGGAATCGGCATGATCCACCAGCACTTCAAGCTGGTGGAGGTGTTCAGCGCCATGGACAACATCGTGCTGGGCACCTCGGGCAAAAAGCTGGGCCGCAAGGCGCTGGCCGCCAAGGTGCGCGAACTGTGCGAGAACTACGGCCTGGAGATCGACCCGGAGAAGCCGGTGTACGAGATGAGCGTCTCGGAGAAGCAGACCGTGGAAATTCTGAAGGTGCTGTACCGGGGCGCGCGCATCCTCATTCTGGACGAGCCCACCGCCGTGCTGACCCCCCAGGAGACCAACAAGCTGTTCAACATCCTGAACCAGATGCGGGCGCGAGGCTGTGCGGTGATCATCATCACCCACAAGCTGAACGAGGTGATGGCCATCAGCGACCGGGTGACCATTCTGCGCAAGGGCAAGAGCATTGACACGGTGGCCACCCGGGAGGTGAACGCCGCCCGGCTGACCGAGCTGATGGTGGGCCACGCGGTGACCCTGTCCATCCGCCGGCCGGAGCCGCAGAACGTCTCCACCATTCTGAAGGTGGTGGACCTGACCGTGGCCCGCCCCGACGGCAGCCTGGGCCTGGACGATGTGAGCTTTGAAATTCGCAGCGGCGAGATTCTGGGCGTGGCCGGTGTGGCCGGCAGCGGCCAGAAGGAGCTGTGCGAGTGCATTGCGGGCCTGACCCCCGCCCAGAAGGGCGCGGCGCTGTACCACAAGGAGAACATTCTGGGCAAGGCCCCGCAGGAGATCATCAACCTGGGCATCAGCATGAGCTTTGTGCCTGAGGACCGGCTGGGCATGGGCCTGGTGGCCGGCATGGGCATGACCGACAACATGCTGCTGAAGAGCTACCGCAGCGGCAAAGGCCCCTTTGTGGACCGGCCCCCGGCACGCCGCCTGGCCAACAAGCTGGTGGAAAAGCTGGGCATTGTGACCCCCGGCATTGAAACCCCCGTGCGCCTGATGAGCGGCGGCAACGTGCAGAAGGTGCTGCTGGGCCGGGAGATCGAGTCCAACCCGAACCTGCTGATCACCGCCTACCCGGTGCGCGGCCTGGACATCAACTCCAGCTACACCATTTACGACCTGCTGAACCAGCAGAAGGAGAAGGGTGTGGCCGTGATGTTCATCGGCGAGGACCTGGACGTGCTGCTGCAGCTGTGTGACCGCATCATGGTGCTGTGCCACGGCAAGGTGACCGGCGTGGTGGACGCCAAGACGGTGACCAAGGAGCAGATCGGCCTGATGATGACCGGGGAGGTGAGCGCATGAACCAGAACAAAACCACCAGCCGCGAGCCGCTGTTTCATGTGGTGAAGCGGCCGGAGCGCAGCGGCCGGCAGATGCTGCTGTTCCGCCTGGGCGCAGTGGCCCTGAGCATTCTGGCCGGCGGCCTGTTCATTCTGGCCATCGGCTACAACCCCATTGAAATTTACGGAACCATCCTGAACGGCGCGTTCCGCAGCAAGATCGCGGTGCAGAGCACCATTAAAATCACCATTCCGCTGTGCATCAGCGCCCTGGGGGCCACCCTGGCCTTCAAGATGAAATTCTGGAACATCGGCGGCGAAGGGCAGATCATCATGGGCGGCGTATTTGCCACCTATTTTGCGCTGTTCCACGCCGATTGGCCCCATCTTCCCCTGATGATCGTCTGCTTTCTGGCGGGCCTCATCGGCGGCGGCCTGTGGGGGCTGATCCCTGCGCTGTTCAAGGTGAAGTGGAACACCAACGAGACCCTGCTGACCCTGATGCTGAACTACATTGCGCTGTACATCATCAGCTGGCTGCAGAACGGCCCCTGGCGTGACCCGACGGCCAACGGCTTCCCGAAGATCGCGGCCTTTGCCAAAAACGCCGTGCTGGGCAAGGTGCTGGGCGTGCAGGCGGGCTGGATCGTGATGCTGGTGCTCACGGTGCTGGTGTGGGTGTACCTGAAGTTCACCAAGCAGGGCTACGAGGTGGCCGTTGTGGGTGAAAGCCAGGACACCGCCCGGTATGCGGGCATTCATGTGAAAAAGGTCATCCTGCGCACCATGTTCCTCTCCGGCGCCATCGGCGGCGTGTGCGGCATGCTGCAGGCCTGCGGCACGGACGCCACCCTCTCCACCGGCATTGCGGGCGGCGTGGGCTTTACGGCCATCATCGTGGCCTGGCTGTGCCAGCTGAACCCAGGCATGATCCTGGTGGTGAGCTTCCTGTTCGGCGTGCTGGAAAAGGGCAGCGGCGTGGTGCAGTCCAGCTACGGCCTTTCCACCGACTGTGCGGCCGTTCTGCAGGGCATCATCCTGTTCTTCATTCTGGCAAGTGAGTTCTTTGTGCGGTACGCCTTTGCGGGCCGCAGCAGCGCGAAGGGGGGCAAAAAAGCATGAGCCTGTTCTTGAAATTTCTGGTGGCGGCCGTGGCCGCCGGCACCCCGCTGCTGTTCGGAACCGTGGGTGAGATCCTCAACGAAAAGGTGGGCCACCTGAACCTGGGCGGGGAGGGCATGATGGCCCTGGGCGCCTGCGCGGGCTTTATGACCGCCTATCTGACCGACAGCCTGGCCCTGGCCCTGCTGGCCAGCTTTGCGGCCGGCGTGCTGGCCTCGCTGATCTACGCGGTGCTGACCGTGACCTTCCTGGCCAACCAGAACGTGGCGGGCCTGACCCTGACCATCTTCGGCACCGGCCTTTCCAACTTCATCGGCGTGTACATGATCTCCCGCTCGGCGGAGGGCACACTGAAGCTGCCCGCCAAGGTGACGGCGGCGCTGGCGGCCGTGCACATCCCCGGCCTGAGCGATGCGCCGGTGGTGGGCGAGCTGCTGTTCAGCTACAACGTGTTTGTGTACCTGGGCGTGGCGGTGGCCCTGGCGGCGGGCTGGTACCTGTACGGCACCAAAACCGGCCTGAACGTGCAGGCCATCGGTGAAAACCCCGGCGCGGCGGACGCGGCCAGCATCCCCGTGAACAAGTTCAAGTACATCAACCTGCTGCTGGGCGGCGGCATCTGCGGCATCGGCGGCGCGTATTGCAGCATGATCATCAACGGCGGCGTGTGGCTGAGCGACAGCGTGGGCGGCCTGGGCTGGATCGCGGTGGCGCTGGTTATCTTCGCCGCGTGGAAGCCGCAGCTGGCCATTCTGGGCAGCTTTGTGTTCGGCGGCCTTCGGGTGCTGAAGTACTATGTGCCCACCGGCGCGGTGCCCATCGCCTTCTTTGATATGCTGCCCTTCCTGATGACGGCTCTGGTGCTGATCGTGACCAGCATGCGGGGCAGCAAGGGCAGCCACATTCCGGCTTCGCTGGGTGTGAACTACTTCCGCGAGGACCGGTAAACGGCTGCGCGGCAAACCCTGCTTGAAAAGCGGCTGGGGCCAGTGCCCCGGCTGCTTTTTTGCGCCTTGCAAAGCCGAAAAAGGCGTGCTATACTTTGCAAGGATTTTATCGGCGTTTTACACAAGAATAGATTGGTGAATTTATGGAAGCTGCAACAAAAGAAAGCCGCCCGCTGTTTACAAACCAACAGCTTTGGGCGCTGATCGTGCCTCTGCTCATTGAGCAGCTGCTGGCGGTGGCCGTGGGCATGGCAGATACCATGATGGTCTCCCAGGCAGGCGAGGCGGCGGTGTCCGGCGTGTCGCTGGTGGATATGATCAACAACCTGATCATTTACCTGTTTTCGGCGCTGGCCACCGGCGGCGCGGTGGTTACAAGCCAGTTCATCGGGGCCCGGCGCATTCGGGAAGCCGGTGACTCGGCGGGCCAGCTGGTGCTGCTGAGCCTGCTCAGCGGTTTGGGCATTCTGGCCTTCTGCCTGCTGTGCGGCCGCCCGGTGATGCGGCTGTTCTTCGGCTCCATCACCGAGGACGTGATGGAGGCGGGCCTGCTGTATCTGCGCATTACGGCGGTGTCCTACCCGTTCCTGGCGCTGTACAACGCGGGCGCGGCACTGTTCCGAAGCGTGGGCAACAGCGGCATCAGTATGCGGGTGAGCATTGTGATGAACATCATCAACATCGTGGGCAACGCCATCGGTGTGCTGGTGCTGCACCTGGGCGTGGCGGGCGTGGCCCTGCCCACCCTCATCAGCCGGGCCGTGGCGGCGTTTCTCATCCTGCGGGCGGCCGAGCACGGGGCCGGCCCGGTGCAGCTGCACCTGCGCGGCCTGCGGCTGCAGGGGAACATGGTGCGGCGCATTCTGGAGATCGGCGTGCCCAGCGCCGTGGAGAACGGCCTGTTCCAGCTGGGCCGCCTGCTGGTGGTGAGCATCATCGCCACCTTCGGCACGGCGCAGATCGCCGCCAACGCGGTGGCCAACAACCTGGACGGCATGGCCATTCTGGGCGGGCAGGCGCTGGGCCTGGCCACCATCACGGTGGTGGGCCAGTGCGTGGGCGCGGGCGATTACGCCCAGGCCCGCCGCTACAACCGCAAGCTGATGATCATCTCCTGGCTGCTCATTGCGGCCTCGGTGGCGGCCATTCTGACCAGCCTGCCGCTGCTGCTGAACCTGTACAACATCTCGGACGAAGCCCGGGTGCTCTCGGCCCAGCTGGTGCGGCTGCACAACATTCCGGCCATTGCGCTGTGGTGCCTGTCCTTCACGCTGCCCAACACCCTGCGGGCCGCAGGCGATGCCCGGTTTACCATGGTGGTGTCCATTGTGTCCATGGCGGTGTTCCGCATTGGCTTCAGCGTGGTGCTGGGCATCTGGATGGGCATGGGTGCCATCGGCGTGTGGATCGCCATGGACATCGACTGGGTGTGCCGTGTGATCTGCTTTGTGGCCCGGTACTTCTCCGGCGCCTGGACGAGAAAATACCAGAACTATCAGGCGTAAGCCGGTTTCGGCAAAGAAAAGCCCTCTTCGGAGGGCTTTTTTCTTTGCCCGGTTGCCCGCGCCGCGGCGGAATGATATGATGAGGGCAGAGCAGGGCGGCACCGCCGCCGGAAATGAGAGGACGCGAAACATGAAGCTGATCAGCTGGAACGTAAACGGCCTGCGGGCCTGTGTGGGCAAGGGCTTTCTGGACGCCTTTGCCGAATTTGGTGCGGACGCGGTCTGCCTGCAGGAGACAAAACTGCAGCAGGGGCAGATCGACCTGAATCTGGAGGGGTATCAGCAGTACTGGAACTATGCGGAGAAGAAGGGATATTCCGGCACGGCCTGCTTTACCCGGCAGCAGCCGCTGGCCGTGCGCCTGGGCATCGGCAAAGAGGAGCACAGCCATGAGGGCCGTGCCATCACGCTGGAATTTCCGCAGCTGTATCTGGTGAACCTGTATGTGCCCAACGCGCAGGAGGGCCTGGCCCGCATTGACTACCGGATGCAGTGGGAGGATGACCTGCGCGCCTACGTTCAGGCGCTGGATGCGGAAAAGCCGGTGGTGATCTGCGGCGATTTCAACGTGGCGGCTGAAGAAATCGACCTGAAAAACCCCAAGAGCAACCGGGGCAACGCCGGATTTTCGGACCAGGAGCGGGACTGCTTCCGCCGTCTGCTGGCCGCCGGCTTTGCCGACAGCTTCCGCCGCCTGTACCCGGACCGCACCGGGGCGTACAGTTGGTGGAGCTACCGCTTCAAGGCGCGGCAGAACAATGCGGGATGGCGCATTGATTATTTTCTGGTGAGCGAGCGGCTTATGCCCCATGTGAAGGACAGCTTTATCCTGCCGCAGGTGATGGGCAGCGACCATTGCCCGGTGGGGCTGGAGCTGGATATTTGAAACATCCTACAAATAGACAGCCCGGCGGGAAAACCGGCCGCCGCCCCCGAAAATTGCCCAAAAGACGTGGGATGTCTAAATTTACACACATTCGGAATTGTTGTGAAAAATAACCAGAAATACATTGACTTACATTTAACAATATGAGATAATAAAACCAAATCGGAGAACGGCGGCCGAAAAAGCGGCTGCCACACATCCGCCGATTCAAAAGGCCAAAACCCCTTGTTACCAAAGGCGGGAACCGCACGATGGGCGCAGAACCTTCCGGGCATTGCCCGGTGTGCGGCGCGTGCGAAGCCACGCCAAATCACCTGATACCAGGGAATTTTTAGGAGGTAGTAAGAGTATGGAAACCTATGGCATCGAAAAGCTGGGCATCATCGGCCCCAAGGCTGTTTACCGCAACCTGACCCCCGCACAGCTCACCGAGCACGCCCTGCGCCGCGGCGAGGGCACCCTGAGCAACACCGGCGCGCTGGTGGTGACCACCGGCAAGTACACCGGCCGCTCTCCTAACGACAAATTTATTGTGGACACCGAGGGCGTACACAACGACATCGCCTGGGGCAAGGTGAACCGCCCCATCAGCCGCGAGAAGTTCAACGCCATCAAGAGCAAGGTCGCTGCATACCTGCAGGGCCGCGAGGTGTTCATTTTTGACGGCTTTGCCGGTGCAGATAAGAAGTACACCAAGAAGTTCCGCATTGTGAACGAGCTGGCCAGCCAGAATATGTTCATCCATCAGCTGCTCATCCGTCCCACCGCCGAGGAGCTGGCGGCTTACGGCGAGCCTGACTACACCATGCTGGTGGCCCCCGGCTTCAAGTGCGACCCTGAGGTGGACGGCGTGAACAGCGAAGCCGCCATCATGATCGACTACGAGGCCCACATGATCGTCATCTGCGGCAGCCAGTACGCCGGTGAGATCAAGAAGAGCGTGTTCTCCACCATGAACTACGTGATGACCAAGCAGAACGTGCTGCCCATGCACTGCTCGGCCAACATGGACCCCGAGACCCATGAGACCGCCGTGTTCTTCGGCCTGTCCGGCACCGGCAAGACCACCCTGTCTGCCGACCCTGCCCGCAAGCTGATCGGCGATGACGAGCATGGCTGGAGCCCTGACGGCGTGTTCAACTTTGAGGGCGGCTGCTATGCCAAGTGCATCAACCTGTCCGCTGAGAACGAGCCGGACATCTACAACGCCATCAAGTTCGGCGCTCTGGTCGAGAACGTGATCATGGACCCCGAGACCCGCGAGTTTGACTTCAACGACGGCAGCCTGACCGAGAACACCCGTGTGGGCTACCCCGTGGAGTACATCAAGAACAGCGCCATCCCCGGCGTGGGCGGCATTCCCAAGGTGGTCATCTTCCTGACCGCCGATGCCTTCGGCGTGCTGCCTCCCATCAGCCGCCTGAGCAAGGAAGCGGCCATGTACCACTTCGTCACCGGCTTCACCAGCAAGCTGGCGGGCACCGAGCGCGGTGTCACCGAGCCTCAGCCCACCTTCTCCACCCTGTTCGGCGAGCCCTTCATGCCCATGGACCCCAACGTCTATGCGCAGATGCTGGGTGAGAAGCTGGAGAAGTACGGCACCAAGGTCTACCTGGTGAACACCGGCTGGGCCGGCGGCAGCGCAGCGGCCGGCGCAAAGCGCATGAAGCTGAGCTACACCCGCGCCATGGTTACCGCCGCTTTGAACGGCAGCTTCGACAACGTCGAGTTCAAGCATCACGATGTGTTCAACGTGGATTATCCCACCAGCTGCCCCGGCGTGCCCGACGAGAAGCTGGATGCCCGCGGCATGTGGGCGGATAAGGCTGCTTACGACGAGCAGGCCAACAAGCTGGCCGCCATGTTCCAGGAGAACTTCGCCAAGAAGTACCCCAATATGCCCGCCGACATCGTGGCTGCCGGCCCCAAGGCCAAGTAAAAACGGCTTTGAGCGCTTTAAGCTGAATTAGAGCTGAATCAGAAGTGAAGTCCCCCGCAGAGCTTGCTCTGCAGGGGACTTTTTGTGTGCGAGGGAAAGGCTGAAGCTTGCGGGAGAGGGGAGAGTTTGGAGTTCGCGGCGGCAGAGCCTTCCCCTCGAGGGGAAGGTGGCACGGCGTGAGCCGTGACGGATGAGGTGGGGCGTGAAGTGGCGCTGTGACGTTGCGGCAATGCGGTGAGGCAAAGTGCACAGCCCCCGGGAGAAAGGATGGCTTGCCCCCATTTAAAGCAAACACGGGCTATGAAAAAAACGGGATCGGTGGTACAATGCAGAAAAAGAAATCAGCGGAAAGGAGGACAAACTGTGCAGAAACAGAAGGCTCCAATCCCCATTCCGGCCCCGGTGTGCGGCATCATCGGGCGGCTGAACCGCGCCGGTTATGAGGCCTGGGCGGTGGGCGGCTGCGTGCGGGACAGTCTGCTTGGCCGGACGCCCCACGATTGGGATCTGTGCACCAGCGCCCTGCCTGAGCAGGTGGCCCAGGTGTTCCGGGGCGAGCGGCTGCTGCCCACCGGCCTCGCCCACGGCACCCAGACCCTGCTGGAGGAGGGCAGCCCCTACGAGATCACCACCTACCGGGTGGAGCTTGGGTACAGCGACGGCCGCCACCCGGATGCGGTGGCCTTTACTCCCAGCCTGACGGAGGACCTGGCCCGGCGGGATTTTACGGTGAACGCCATGGCCTGCCATCCCACACTGGGGCTGGCGGACCCGTTCGGCGGGCGGTGGGGAACCCGGAGCAGCGCTTTTCGGAGGATGCCCTGCGCATTCTGCGGGCGCTTCGCTTCGCTGCTGTGTACGGCCTTACGGTGGAAGAGCACACCGCCCGGGCCGCCCGGACGCTGGCCCCTCGGCTGGCGCTGGTGAGCCGGGAACGGGTGACCCAGGAGCTTTGGAAGCTGCTGGCCGCGCCGGATGGGGTCGTCGCGGCCGGGGTGCTGCGGCAATTCCCGGAAGTGGTGCGGGAAATTCTGCCGGAGCTGGCCCCCTGCATGGGCTTTGACCAGCACAGCGCCTGGCACCAGTACGATGTGTGGGAGCACCAGCTGCACGCTCTGGAGGCGGTGCAGGCCAACACCCCGGAAGAGCTGCCGCTGCTGCGGCTGGCGGCGCTGATCCACGACATTGGCAAGCCGGAGACCTTTCAGCTGGGGCCGGACGGGCAGGGCCATTTTTATGGCCACGGCAAGGCGGGGGCAGCACGGGCACAGGAGATGCTCACCCGGCGGCTGCGGCTGCCCATCCAGACCCGCCAACGGGTGGTGCTTCTGGTGGAGCGGCACGACGTCCCCCTGCCGCCCACCCCAAAAGCGGTGCGGCGCGCTCTGGCGGAGCTTGGACCACAGGCGACCGGCCAGCTGGCGGCGGTGCATCTGGCCGACCTGCAGGCCCACGACCTGACCGGGCGCAACGGCGAGCGGCTGCGCGGCTTTTTGGCCGAGACCCGGGAATTTGCCGCCCTGCTGGAGGAGGAGACCCGGCGGGGGGCCTGTGTTTCGCTGAAGGATCTGGCCGTGAACGGGGCGGACCTGATGAAGCTGGGTTACGCCCCCGGCCCGGCACTGGGTGCGGCCCTGAACGGCCTGCTGGCCCGGGTTGTGGACGGCAGCCTGGAAAACCGGCGTGAGGCGCTTCTGGCGGAGGCTGAGAAGATGAAAAGTGTGGGGGCAATGCAGTGAGGCGGAGCACGCGGTGCAGCCGTGGCGTTGTGGCAAAGAAGCAAGATGAAGTGCACGGCACTGCGAAAAAATAGCACAACAAAAAAGCCAACCTGTGGGGGAGGGGGATCAAACCCGCCCGCGGTTGGCTTTTTCGTATTCGCCCGGCCACTGTTTGCGGATGGCCGGAAATTCGGGAACAAGCCCCGATGGAGGAAGGCAGCCCGACCCCGCCCAAAGGGGGGCTGCGAGGCAGCGGGGTGAAAGGAGAAACGCCCGACTGCCGGTTATGGCGGATCAGCAAAGCACCGGAGGCGATGCGCCGTCCATCCGGGAACCTGCGAGGTTAGCCTTTGCTAATCTGGCACTATAATACCAGATCATGGGCTGGTTGTCAATGGCTAACTTAAAGTTTTTTTAAAAAACTAGGGAAAAGATAGGGAATTGGGCTGTGTGCCTGAATGCGGCGTGGAAAGCGGATAGCGGCGGCAAAAGCCTTCCCCTCGCGGCGCGGCGAAAAGCAACCCCTTCGCGGAAAAAGCTGCAGCGCCGCCGCCCGCCTGCCCTGAAAGCACGGCCGCATTTTTACGCAAAAAAGCCCGCCCCACGGCCAAGGCGAACGAGAAAGGCCGGTGGAGCGGGTGGAAACTGGCAATGAAAGGAAGGGGAAGTCTCAGGCAGCGGCCTTGTTCAGGCGGCTTTCCAGCGCCTTGGCCAGCAGCAGGGCGCACACGCCCTTGATCAGGTCAGGAATCACGAAGGGGGTCACGCACCAGGCCAGACTGGTGGCCAGGTCGTTGCCGGACATGAACATGAACCAGGCGGTGCCGAAGGTGTAGCACACGGCCACGGCCAGAATCACGCCCACAAGGCGGGGCGCAAAGCCCTTAAAGTGCTGGCACACCAGAGACAGCACCAGCGCCATCAGAGGATAGGCCACCAGATAGCCGCCGGTGGCGCCCAGCAGAACCTGCGGGCCGGACTTGAAGCCGGAGAAAACCGGCAGGCCGATGGCGCCAATGGCGATGTATACCACCTGCGCGGCGAAGGCCCAGCCGGGGCGCAGCATGGCGCCGGTGAACAGCACCGCAAACACGGACAGGGTCAGGCTGATGGGGCCAATGGCGATGCTGAAGGGCGCAACCACGGCGGTGAGGGCGGCGCACAGGGCCGCCAGGACTAAATCATGGGTGTTGGTCTTTTTCATGTTCGGTTCTCCTCTGCGAAAAATACAAAAACTGATAGAATGATGCGTTTCTACAAATTGGAATCAAGTTGAAGCCAAGTTACAGGCTGCCCGGGCTGGGGCGGGTGCTCACCTCGCCGAAGCGCAGGGCCTTTTGCCCGCCGGTGGGCAGCTGAATCACCAGGCGGCCCTCGTCGTCAATGGCCAGGGCCTTGGCAATGTAGGGGTCGCCATCGCCGGTGACGGTGAGCCAGTGGCCCACCACCAGACTGCGCTGCCGGTACTCGGGCAGGTAGTCGTGCCCAAAACCCAGGGCCAGCAGGTGTGCCGCAATGGACGCTGCCAGCGCCGCCCGCCCGCAGGGGGACGGCCCGTTCGGGAACAGGCTGCCCGCAATGGAAGCCAGCTCCGGCCCGAACTGCTCGGGGGTGGTGGTCAGGTTGATGCCGATGCCCACCACCAGAAAGTCAATGCGGCCGCTCTCGAAGTCAGTGACAGCCTCAGTGAGGATGCCGCAGACCTTTTTGCCGCCGTAAAACAGGTCGTTCACCCATTTGATCGCCAGCGAACAGCGGGTCAGCTCCTCCACGGCCCGGCACACGGCCACGGCGGCGGCCCCAGTGGCGGTCAATGCGTCCGGGGCGGCCACGTCCGGCCGAAGAAGCAGCGAGAGGTACACGCCGCCCGGCGGGCTGACGAAGGTGCGGCCCAGGCGGCCGCGGCCCTGTTTCTGCCGCCCGGCCACCACCAGCGTACCGCTGGGGGCACCGGCCAGCCCAAGCCGCTTGGCGGCCATGTTGGTGGAGTCGATCTCCTCATGAACCTCCACCAGGCCGATGGGGCAGCCGGGGGGCAGTGCGGCACGCACCGCCTGTTCGGTGAGGGGGTCATTGCCCTCGGCCAGCCAGTAGCCCTGGCCGCTTGCCCCC
>ERZ1034952.2833-NODE-2833-length-12322-cov-40.393087_pt1 | contig 12322 bp, 10 predicted proteins | sample MGYA00520625_ERZ1034952 | MGnify/ENA primary metagenome ERZ1034952 (study PRJEB33766, sample SAMN09781773) | gut metagenome | biome: gut microbiome | host: Homo sapiens | place: Madagascar | study: EMG produced TPA metagenomics assembly of the PRJNA485056 data... | reverse complement strand
ATATTAAATGGCAAAGTAATATATATTAAATGGCAAAGTAATATATATTACTTTTGGTAACTATTTGTTATACTTTTGGTGACTATTTGTATTCGACTTAACTTGTGGTGAGTATTTTTCATCAAGTTGCTAAATAAGCGTAAATATTACTGCGTTTATGAGGAATTGTGAAGTCTTATAATTATCTTTGTATTCAAATTCGCATCTGAATATGGCAAATAAAGAATTAAACAGGCTAAAAGTTGTTCTTGCTGAAAAAAAGAAAACGAACAAATGGCTTGGTGAACAACTGGGAAAGGATAAAACAACCATATCAAAATGGTGTACTAATACTTGTCAGCCAGATTTGGGCAATCTTATGAAGATAGCCAAACTGCTTGAAGTGGAAGTGACAGACCTTCTCAGACAAGATAATATAGACTGATAAAATGGCAACAGACAATAAAAACAACAAGCTCTTAATAGGTAGTGGTGATTATGCAGAGATACTGCGACACGCTGTCGCAGTAATTGAACACGCGCGGACAGAAATAGCCCGACATGTCAATGGCTACGTCTCTACCGCATATTGGGAAATTGGTCAAATGCTTCATGAGCGCAAGATTGAAAGTGGGTATGGTGACAGCGTTGTTAAAAGATTGTCGGCAGACCTAAAAGAACGATACCCTAAAATGGGTGTTTCACCACGCCAACTTTGGAATATGAAGAAATTCTATGAGCGTTATGCTGAACATGGTGAGAAACTGCTACGCTCCGTAGCACTTTTGCCATGGTCGCACAATCTATTGCTTTTGAGCAAAGGATTAGATGATGATGCAACTCTCTATTATGCCACAAAGACGGTGGAAAAAGGTTGGAATCGCGACTTGTTGCTCAATGCCATCAAACTCAATATGTATGAGACACAGGCATTGACAAGAGTAGACAACAATTTCGACCGCACTCTTCCTGCCGAACAAGCGCAGTATGCCAACGAAGTGTTCAGCAGCAGCTATAATCTTGGTTTCTTGGGAGTGACCAGTCCTATCTTGGAGCTTGAACTTGAAGACCGTCTTGTAAAAGCCATCACACGTTTTCTTATGGAACTCGGCAATGGCTTCACTTTCATAGGCAACCAGCATGTGTTGGAATACAACGGCAAGGAAAGTAAGGTGGATATGCTGTTTTTCCATCGAGGACTGCGTTGTCTTGTTGCCGTTGACCTAAAGATAGGTGCTTTCAAACCTGAGTATGCAGGAAAGATGAACTATTATCTTTCTCTGCTCGACCGCCTTGAGCGTGGTGCGGACGAGAATCGTTCCATCGGCATCATTCTCTGTGCTGAAAAAGACCGTGTAGAGGTGGAACTTGCGCTTGAAGATATGGGCAAGCCTATCGGAGTGGCGGATTATCAGCTGATAGTGCCGAAAGAGAAATTACAGAAAGTACTTGCTGACGAGATTAAGGCGTTTAGTGAGGAACAAGGGAACAAATAGCCTTTTTAATATGGAAAAATCTGTACAACAATATAAGCAAGCGGTTAGGGTCATAAAGGACGCTATATTATACAGTCAGTACCGGGCTGCAAAATTGGTGACTGGTGAAGAATTGTCACTTTACTTTGGTATTGGTGCTTACGTGTCAAACCGCTCACGTCGAGAAAAATGGGGAACGTCCATTATTGATAGCATAAGCGAACAATTACGCCGTGAGCTTCCTGGTTTACGTGGCTTTTCGGCAAGAAGTATTCGTAATATGCGAACTTTTTATGAGTATTGGAAACAATATTTAATTTGGCAGCCATCGGCTGCCAAATTGCAACTATCTATAAATCAAGACACTATAGATATAGAATGTTTCTCTCTTCAAAAATGCTCGCCCATGGCGAGCGAAATCAATCGTGAGGAACTAAGAAATGTTCTGCCTGATATGGACGAAATGCGAAATCTGATTACCGAAAACAATGAATAAGTGGCGGATTATCAGTTGATAGTGCCGAAAGAGAAATTATGCAAATCACTGAATGTCAATACATATGATCATTTTCGTGATGTCACGAAAATGGTCGCATTAGACAGCGAATCTAAGCATTAAGCAAATGCTTTGACAATGTGGCAACTCGAAAAAACCTTCCTCCTGCTGAGGAAATAAAGAAAGTGGAACGCAGAGTGGCAAGCAACGAGAAGAAAATAGAAAAGACTTCAAGTAAATTGCCAAAGAAGGTTGAATAATATTGAATACTTACTGACGAGATAAAGGCGGTTAGTGAGGAGAAAGAAAACAACAAAGAATAACCCCAAAACATAAAAATATGATGGCAAATACTGATAATGTAAGTTTTGAAGAATTGGTTTCTGTTCTTAAACAGATGAATGAGAAAATAGGTTCTCTTTCCTATTATTTATTTGCCATCAAATATGGCAAATATCTTAAAAGCCAAAATCTAACAGAAATAGTACGTTCGGCTAATTTAACTGAAAGTATGTCAAAAGAGCTTAGTAAAGGACTTCGACTATATAATATACTTTCAAACAATGATTTTGGATTGGAGTTAAAAGAACAAGACGACAACATTGTGTTGGCTCAAGAACCGAACAAAAATCTGTCATTAGCAAATTTGGCAGATATCCTTTATCAAATGGAATTGGAGCGAAAGGATTTTGGAATCGGTGCTACAGCTACAGCTTTTGGATTCAAATACGGAAACTCAATTTTTGTAGGGAAATATTCATGCGGTAAAATTATTGATGAAGCCAAGAAAAGACATCCAGACTTTGAACTAACACATACGCATGATGCAACGATTAAATATGGAGTCGATTTGTATCAAATGTTTAAGAATAGTTCTTTTGGTTTGCGCTTTTCAAAAAGCTATTGTAATCTCTCAACTATAACAGACAATAAACAAATCAACTATCTCACCGCCCTTCGCACCAAGCCTTTCATGCTTCTTGCCGGCATCAGCGGTACTGGCAAGAGCCGTATTGTGCGTAAGTTAGCACAGGCGACAGTTACAGAAGAATTGCAGAAAGCTGAAGGATATAAGGGGACGGACTTTGCCAATGACCGTTGGACGCTGCACTCGCCAGCCAATTTTGAACTGATACAAATGAAGCCCAACTGGCACAACTCGATGGACGTAATCGGTTATCTGTCTAACATACCGAGTCCGCACTATGTGTTCACGCCCTTCATTGAGTTTATCGTTAAGGCATGGCAGCATCCCGAAGTGCCGTTCTTCTTGTGTCTCGACGAGATGAACCTTGCTCCTGTGGAGGAATACTTCGCAGAGTTTCTGAGTGCCATTGAGAGTCGCAGCTTTGAGGGTGGAGAGTACTTGACAGACCCAATCATCAAGCCTTTCAACTCGTTTGGAGAAGATGTGGCAAAAAAGATGGTAAACACGCTGTTCCCGAACTTCACGGCTGGTGATACGGAATCAGCAATAACAAAGGTTATCAAGCATTTCCGCACAAGAGGACTGACCCTGCCCAAGAATCTCATTGTAATTGGTACTGTGAACATGGACGAGACAACTTTCTCTTTCTCACGCAAGGTGCTCGACAGAGCCATGTCGGTAGAAATGAATGAGGTGAACTATGACAGTTTTCTTACCGACACAACAGACGATGACCTTAAAGCCATTGTTAAGGCATTTGAGGAAAACGATGATGCTGACTTGAACGCGCTCCTTGTTGACCGTCACATTGAGGCAAGGGAAATAATAGATGATCTTGGGGATGATGCAAGATTTACGATAGACTATCTGAAGCGCATCAATGCCTTGCTTGAAGGCACACCTTTCAAGCTTGGTTATCGTGCTGCCAATGAAGCGCTGATATATCTACAAGCATCGCAGGAGTTCGGACAGACCGACCGCATATCTGCACTTGACAACTTTACGCTGATGAAAGTTCTCTCACGCGTAGAGGGTGATGAAACAAAACTAAAGATCACCGATTCGGAAGCAGACAAGGAACGCATAACCAAAGCAGAGGTGAATGTGGATGAAGCCAAGCAATATGGCGACTTGAACATACTTACCGCCTTGCGCCACATCATCACAAATCAGTTGGGAGAACAAGACAAGCTGCATTCCGTCAAAAAGATTGACAGCATGCTCAGCCAACTGAAGCGTGACCATTTTGTTTCTTTCTGGAACTAAACATTCATGCCCACAAAAGTATGGCAAGTGTATTCAACTTTGAAGTGACAAACGAGGACTTGCTTGTAAGGTTCTCTTGTCCTAATCATGAGCGGAGAATAGCCGAGACCATCCGCAATCTCTGTATCGACACCGTCAATACTGACAGTGCCGCAAAGTTGTTGTGCCGCTACACATCTGAAACACAGCATGTCAAGTTTTCTTTTGACGGAAACACACAGGAAGGAAATGACATCCGCCATGAAGCCGTATTCTTCGAGAATACAGAATATCCGCTTATTGTACGTGGCAAGGGCAAAGACTTGGAAGAATTGTCACTTGCCATCAACGACCATCTGCGCACAGACGGCAAGGACAAAAGCACCATCATCAGCACTGGCGATGAACTGTATGGATCATTGAACTTTCACAATCAAGTGGGAATGACCGACTTCTGCATCACCTACAAAGTGAAAGGGGAAGAACAGACAAAGGAACTGAAGTTCATGACCGAGGTGTTGAGCTACAAGTTGGACTATCGCTCCGACCTAAAGACCATCATCTCCGATATAGAGCATGAATACGCCATGCTGAGTACATCGTTCTTGAAAGACACCTATCTCAGTATGCGCCAAGGCACAGGTGAGAACAATCCGCTGATATGGTGGCAGATATTCAAGTCGTGCTATGCCGACATCATGGCGGCAGCACGCCAAATCATCGACCGTCCCAAAAGGCGGTTGCGCTCTGTGGCTAAGTATGAGAGAGCCGAGCGCATGGCATGCATTCCCAGAGAACTGGAAAATGAATACCAGACACACAAAGACAATCCTGCCCACCTATACCGTACGGAGGAACTGACGCTGAGCTATGACACCATAGAGAACCGTTTCTTGAAATACGCCATTCGAGAGATGGCACGTCGCTTTGCTGTGGTGAAGGAGCACATTATGACTGCCATGCACCTTGACGACCCGAAGCGCATAGACACTTCGCTTGAAGACATGGAGAACGAGCTGATGCAACTCTTGAACAATGCTTTTTTCCGTGGCGTAGGACAGTTCAAGGGGTTCACACAAGACAATCTTGTGATGAAACAGGCACAAGGCTATAAGACCATCATGGAGAAATGGGTGGAACTGCAGCAGGGCTATGAACTGGAGGATGGCATGAGAAAACTGGAGGTGAAAGACATCTGCGACCTATATGAGATATGGTGCTTCATCAAGGTGAAGAACATTGTGCAGGATGTAATGAAGGAGTTGGGCAAGGATGCCAAGCCAAAGGTGAACGGCAGAGACATTAGCAACGACTTTATTCCGCAACTCGTATATGGCGGTTCGGTGAGTTTCATCAACCAAGACGGCATTGAGCTGGCAAGTGTATGCTACAATGCCGAGGTGCATAAAGGCAAATCCCTTTCAGCTATAAGTGGAACAAACACCATGACGACTGTGCAGCGTCCTGACATTGTGCTGAGACTGAGCAGGCAAGCAGAAGGTAATATGAAGTTCACCTACCTGTTTGATGCCAAATACCGAATAGCCGACACGGATGAGAACGGCAGCAGATATGACAGCCGTTATGATGTGCCGCCAGCTGATGCCATTGACCAGATGCATCGTTACCGTGATGCCATATACTACACGGAAGAAGGACGTGACCACGAACACTTGAAGAAAGAAATCATAGCTGGTTATGTGCTGTTTCCTGGTCGCATACCGTTGGAGGCACTTGACGCAGAGAATGGTGACTATTACTATCAGCAATCGAACCGCTTGATAGGAATTGGTGCATTCCCCTTGCGTCCCGACCAAGAGCAGCATGCTGGGGACGGAAGCATCATCATAAATGCCAACAGTTCGGAGCAAGCCTTGCGCCGACAGATCCGCCATTGGCTTGAGGATGACAACGGACGGGAACGGTTGTTGGAAGAAAGCATTCCTCAAAAGGGGTTGGAATACTCGGATGAGCCAGTAAATAAGGGTACATTCTACATTGCATCAGTAGATAGTCATGTGAACATCAACAAAGAATTGGTTTTGAATGGTCAAGGCGAAATATTCTTCTCTGGTTATAAATCCATTCTTTCGGGTGTTGATTTCCAAAAGATAAAATACTTTGCCCCTGTAGATAACCACTTGGTAAAAGGATATTATCATGTGCTCTCAGTGGAAGCGATGGATATGAGTGAAGTACTGGCGAAAGAAAAAGAGGGAGCAAAAGGCGCAGCCCTGAAATATGGAGGCTATGACAAGCCTATCCGCATTTGCTTGAAGTTAGGCAAATATACTCTGCTGTCTTCTCCTTTTGTCTATGGACTTGACAGCAATGCATCCAAGGGGATTGCTATGACAAGGAAGGAGTTTAAAGACTATTGCAAAAGTTAAGATGTTCAATAAAATCAATAATATATACGTTTAAATGAAGAGTTGTTTGAGATACATAAAAGAATACTTTATTCAATTATTGTTAATAATAGCCACACCTTTGATTATCAATACTCTAATGGTACAACCAATTCTGTTCCCGATTACAGGAGACAGTTCATCATGGCTTAGCTTTTGGGGTAGTTATATCGGGGCTGTTTTGTCTTCTGCAATTGCGTTATACATACTATACAAACAAAATCAGCAAAACCATACTGAAAACATTGCAAACCGAAATCTTCAACTTTCAGTAATAAAATACAATCAAGAATTAGATAAACTCCGAGACTTGCGCACTGCTTTAGTCGATTTTCAGGCATCATTCGACTATATGGAAATTACCAATATTGCATCCAAATTCATTGACGGGTATTTTAGTGAAGAAGAGCGAGCAAGATTAAAATATTTAGTTCGTGACATAGATGAAAAAGGATTCAAGGCAACCCTTTTACTTGATTTAATGTCAAACTCTAATTCTGTAAATGAATTCAATTTAGTCTACAATAAAATATATAATAGATATGGTCTTATTCTTGGAGATTTTTCTTCTTTTTTGGATCTAATGCAAGATTTGCCACAATCTAAAGCAGAAAAAAGAGCTTATATTGAAAAGCAACTAAATGTCTGGGAAACTTATGATAAGCAGCAAAAAGAAAAAGTTATTAATAAAATTTCTGGATTTACGCCTCCAAAATCAATAAGTGAGATTATTAAATCTCATGGCAACTATGAGAATATTGAAGAAGAAGCATCCAATATCGTTAAAGAAAGATTGCTTGAAACTATTGAGGATTCTTCCTTAAAGGAGAATTTGAAAAAGTGTATTCAAAACATTTTGTCAGAAGAACAAAACAGAATATATGCTATATTAAGTCAAACATAGATATTCTGATAACAACAAACCCAAAGTATGGTTCAGACAATTATTAGGTAATAGATGTTGAATTCAGATTGTAATATGATGAATTATGGCAAAGAAATTTGAAATACGAAACAGTACAGTGGAGTTTCTGACTTTCGTTGCAGAAGGTAAGGAGCAAGGCGTACAAGTGTTATATAAAGGCGAAATGGTATGGGCTACTCAAAAGGCTATGGCACAGCTTTTTGACTGTTCAACAGATAATATCGGATTACATCTAAAGAACATATATGACACAAATGAATTGAACAAGGAGACAACTATCGAGAAAATCTCGGTAGTTCAACAGGAAGGTGCGAGAGAGGTACGACTCCGCCAGTAGTGTACCTATGTCATTCGTCAATTCTCTTTGCGTGGCTATATCATTGACAAGAAGCGTATGGAAAACGGATCCTTTATCGGTGAGGACTACTTTGAGCATTTGCTGGCGGAGATACGTGAGATTAGGTTGAGTGAACGAAGATTTTACCAAAAGCTCACGGATATATATGCTACGGCTGTTGACTACAAAAAGCCTGGATAATTTGCTGTTCTTTCTTCCATTGCTCGCAATTCACATTTTCTTGTCGGTCTCATACTCTTTGGTATTGCATTGTTCAAATTCATTTGAGTATTCTACCAATGGAGTAAACGGAAGTGAACTATTGACAACCTTTGTCAACCCAGTCCACGATATAACGCTTTTTGCCTATCAGCTTCAAATCTGTCCTCCATCGTAACCACTCGTAAACCCTTGTCAACTACGTTCACGATATGACAAAATAAAAGCTCCGCAAATTCTCCACGGTAGAAATACGCTGCAAAAATATGTGGAAAATCGGGAACTGCCAAAAAGCACTCAGAAAGTGTTAAAAATTAAAGAGTATTGAAAATCAAGACTTTATGTTTGGTTGGTCATAGTAAGTTATGATTAGTTATAAGGCTCTAAATACTTTTTTCGAATCGCTCCAAATGTAGGATGAGCCAAATAAAATGCGCCATGTAAGGTGGATTGTTCAAAATCCATGCCTTACAGGGCGCATTGCTATGTAATGTCACTAAAGCGATAGGGTAGCGAAGTGACTTTCTTTTATTCTACCACTGCCTTGCTTGTCTTAACAGAACCATCGCTCATGACAGTCTTCTTAATAAACAGACCGTGCTTAGGATTCTGTATAATGCGTCCGCTAAGGTCGTAGTAGCAAATGCTCTTTGTCTTGGCATCGGCAGAAGCGTTCTTGATGCCAGATATTACGGTTCCATCGCTGTATACAATGTCGCTATATAGACGTTCATCGCCATTTACATACACAGCTCTTACACCTACACGGCTAATGCCAGAGTCGTAGATTACAACGCGATGCTGCGATCCATATGTCTGAAAATCATAACGCTGGGTGTCGTTGAAGTCAACAGGCACATCTGTCATCTCCTTCTCTATACCGAGATACTGGTCAGGATAGAATGTTGCAAGCTCGTCGTCGAAGTAGATGTTGTAGTATACATTGCTCTGATCCATAAAACTATTCTCTACATTATTGCGTGGCAAGTCGAAGACAACCCATCCACTTGCTGTCTCTGCTGGATAATACTGCAATATATTAGGGTTCTGCGGACGAGCTATTACACCATCCCATGCCTCGAATGTTGGTTGCATCATAACCTGCATCTCAAGTGCTATAAGGCGATAGCCATAGTTCGACATAAAGCCATACTGACAGTTGGAGAGGTTGCCGGTAGCAGCATCATAGTCGAATGATACCTCGTCCAGAGTCTTGTATTCGGTCATGTAGGTCTCATCATCATAGTATACATTAGCTGGGAAGTTGAATCGGAACTGCAACGCATTCTTGTCGAGTCCAAGGAACTGCGCACCGCTGAACACCACTTTTCCATTATTTATCTTGCCATGAATCCATGCATCAGGTATGTTGGCGTCAATATTGTTGGCATAGAAGTCGTCTCCCTCTATCACCACCTGCGATATGCGCTGTGTAGTAGTGCGCTCGCTTGGGTGGAATGTAAAGATATACTTTGTGGCTTTAGACAAGTCTTTAGGAGCCTCGTTGCTGAACGGGCAGATGGTAGTCTCGCTTACAAGGTCGCCCAATCCGTTCCAATCGCCAGCCTCGCTTGTCATACCCAGCAGGGCATCCTTGTCGCATTTGATGAGTGAGTCGTTACGCCATACAAACTTAATATCCTGCGACTTCTCGTCGAGCACATATTGGTTCTCGCCGTCAACCTGCTGATATACAAGTCGGCTTGCATAATACTTAATTGGATTGCCGTCGCCATAGTCGAGCGTATAGATTTGCTGCGGCAATTTAAACACGATAGTGTCGCCCTCAGCCTTGTCGCCCTTAATCCACGAGTCGGTAGGTTGGGCACTGATAGGACTCTTCATGTAGTAGCTTCCGTCGTTGCCCACAACAAAGTCGCGTGCAACACCGTCTCTTACATCTTCATAGATAGCACCCCATTGCGATACGAAACCTTCCGAATAGCCATACATGTCCTTGTATAGCTTGCCTTCAGGCTGCTTGGTAATCATCTCTGGAGCCTTGCTTGCCGCCTTAAGCAACGAGGCGGGAGCGGCTGTCTTGCCCATTACAAGCTGCGTCTTCTTAGGCTGTTTTAGGGAAGAGGCAGTGGTTTGCGCGAATGACGCTGCCGATACTAACGTGGCAGCTGCGAGTAAAAGTGTCTTCATAAGCGGTATATTTTAAATGATGAATGTTCGTTACTTTACAATAATCTTTGATGTACGTCCGTTGGCAGTCTTCACGATGTTCAGACCCTGCTGCAAAGAGTTTAGGCGGCGGCCCGAGAGATCGTATATTGCAACAGGCGTGCTGTCCTCATCGGCATCCAGACCTTTTATGCCAGTAGCCTCGCCCATACGCAATGTCTTGGCTGCGTTAACCACAGTGCCGTCGTTATAGTCGATAAGCACAGCTACAACACGCAGGTTGTCGGCATTCTGCACAATATTCTCGCCCGATGTATTCTTAACCTTTGCAAGCTTGAAAGTAGCAGTCAACTCGTACACTTTGTCTTCCTCAATAGTCTCAGGCATATATTGGTTTTCGCCCGTAAGACGTGTTGTGGCAACAGCCACATCGTCGAAAACCAGACCACTAACATTGCCATCGGCCTTGATAAACTGCTCAAACTCAGGTTCAGAGAAGTCGGTACCGTTCTTGCCCTTAGCATAATAGTTCTTCTGAGTCCAACCATCGGCGGCTCCTTTAAGTCCGTCGGCCACAAGAACAAATTCCACACCATAGCGTGCATTGTTTATTTCGAGTGGGAAGTTGACGTAAGCCTTAGCCTCTACAGCAGTTTTGTCGGCGTTAAGCTCAGCCTTAACATCGATGTTAGCCTCGGCAAGTAGACCGCTTACTGCCTTCCATGCCTTGTCTATACCCAACTGGTTTGACGAGGCATCAAATCCTCCATAGGCATCCACCTGATAAGTGCGGTCGAGCCAAGCCGACGGGAAACCGGTGATATTGCTGGGATAATCCGATCCGGGCATCACTTCCATAGGGTCGGGTTTCTTCTCCGACTCTGAGTTGTGATAGGATAGGGCAATGAAATCGTCGGGATAGAGTCGGTTCATGGCAGCAAGTCCCACGTATCCACGTGGACAATATCCACACCATGTGCCAGTATACTCCTCAAGCAATGCACGGTGCTTAGGCAGTTTGTTGAATATGCACACCTGTTGTGTCAGTTGGTTCTCGGCATCCTCATTTGTGTTGTCGTTCACCTTGGTAATCTTAAGTTGTACGGGATAATAGTCTTTTTTGTCGACAACGGGCAGTTCTATCTCAAAAGAAGCCTGCACGCCATACACCGACGACAGTTCGTCGTTGAAAGTCTCTTGTCCAGTGTATGTATTGCCATTGTATTCGTAGGTGTAGTCAATCGACTTCACGCCAGTGGCACCGTGGTTTTCAACATAGAAAGTCAAAGGGTTAGTGATGCCTGTAGCTCCGAAATAGGATGTGGAGCCGGCAAGTACCGAAGCCGCATACTTGGGAGCTCCGTCGAGCAGAACCTGCATGGTAGAGCTGCATTGGTCGCTAACGTCGGTCCAACTGCGGTAGCTGCGTGATGTATGAAGAAATAGGCCTCCATCGTGCAACTCTGTTGTTATGCGCACAGGGCGCTTGTTGGAGTTATCCATCTCGTCCATTTTGAACGAGTAGCCCACATACACACCCTCGTCGGTTATGGTGTAAGGCTTAGCCAATGGCACTTCCACCCATCCTTGTGCCATGTCTACGTCCTGCGACATGATATCAGGCTTGTTAATCTTCTTGCCGTCCACCACTTCGAGCTTAAGTTCTTTCGACAGCCATACCTTAAGTCCAGAAAGGTTCTTCATGGTGTCGATGGGCACACGCACGGCAGCAATGGTCATACCAACAAAATGCTTGTCGTTGATACGTATAGCCACATCGTAGTCTTGCTTTAGTGGAGTGCCTATGTTGCCACGGTTTCCGGTGATACCGAAGCCACGGTCGAGCGAGTAGATAAGGCGTTCGTTGGAATCGGCAAACGCATTGGCTACAAAACCGAACAGCAATACTGCCATGAGTATTGCCCCAAATCTGTTATTCTTTCTCATGTGTAATGGTTTTATTATTTCTGTCACGTAATGGTTGATTATTAATACAGATTACTATCTGGCGGACAAAGGTAGTAAATAATTACAAAATGACAAAAATAATAAGGAATAAATTACACATATATATCGTAGCGGAGGTCTCCGGCCTCCGCATCAATCAATGATACAAACTCTATTATTAAGTATGTGTTCATATTTATCTTTATATATGAGCGGCAATCAGTAGGAGGGTA
>ERZ1034952.2831-NODE-2831-length-12327-cov-8.689048_pt1 | contig 12327 bp, 10 predicted proteins | sample MGYA00520625_ERZ1034952 | MGnify/ENA primary metagenome ERZ1034952 (study PRJEB33766, sample SAMN09781773) | gut metagenome | biome: gut microbiome | host: Homo sapiens | place: Madagascar | study: EMG produced TPA metagenomics assembly of the PRJNA485056 data... | reverse complement strand
GTACAGGGCGAAGGTGGTGTACATCCGGCAACAATGGAATTCATGCAGGGACTTCGTAAATTCTGTGATGAAAAAGATATGCTTCTCCTGATCGATGAGGTACAGACAGGATGGTGCAGAACTGGTGCAGTAATGTCTTATATGAACTACGGAATCAAACCGGATATCGTTTCTATGGCAAAAGCACTTGGTGGTGGAATGCCGATCGGTGCGATCTGTGCGACAGCAGAAGTAGCAAAGGCATTTACAGCAGGTTCTCATGGAACTACATTTGGCGGACACCCGGTAAGCTGTGCAGCAGCACTGGCAGAAGTAAATGAACTCCTTGACAGAGATCTTGCAGGAAATGCAAAGAAAGTCGGCGATTACTTTGCATCCAAGCTTGAAAAACTTCCTCATGTAAAAGAAGTAAGACATCAGGGACTTCTGGTTGGTGTAGAATTTGATGATACGATCGGCGGCGTAGATGTAAAACATGGATGTCTGGATCGCAAGCTTCTGATCACAGCAATCGGAGCGCATATTATTCGAATGATCCCACCGCTTATCGTAACAGAAGAAGAGTGCGATAAAGCTGTGGCAATCATTGAAGAGACAATTAAGTCTCTGGAAAAATAAAGGATACTGTAAATACTGAAAAAGTGACAAGGGCGTCGCGGACCATGAGATGTGGTTCGCACGCCTTTTTCTATTATGAAAATTATTTCATAATGTTTCAATACACTATAATTTGATGAGAAATAAGAGAGAATCGTGTGAGGGGAAATCGATATGAGACATCTGGTTATAACAATTGGCTGTGAATATGGTGCCAAGGGAAATGCCATAGGCAGAAAAATAGCAGAAGACCTCAATATCAAATTTTACAATCGTGATCTTGTGGATGAGATTATTGAAGAGGTCGGAATTCCGAAAGAAATTATGGAAAAAGTTGAGGAAGGTGGAACTATTGCCGGAAAAGGGGCAGAGGGAGATGTTCGTGGTTCCTTTTCAAAATATGCGGATCTGACAGACCGTGCGATCCATGTGCAGAAACAGATTATCCGTAAGCTGGCTGAGAAAGAAGCATGTGTGATCATTGGACGTTCTGCTGATTATATTCTGAAGGATACAAAAGACATTGATCTTTTAAGAGCATTTATTTATGCTCCTGATGAAGTGAGAATTCACAATATTATGGAAAGCCACAATCTTTCTGAAAAGGATGCAAAGATATTACTTCTGGAAAAAGATAAACGATATCACAAACGTCACCTGGCACTGACAGGAAGTAACCGTGGTGACCGTCACAACAGAAATATTCTTATCGACAGTTCTTATCTTGGAATCGAAGGAACAGCGGATTATCTCGAAGAACTTGTAAGAAGAAAATTCAGAAGCGGGGAGGAATAAGACTATGGGACAGAAAAAATCAGAATTTGATAAAGTATTCAGCGCATGGGATATTCTTGTAATCGCTTTTGGAGCTATGATCGGCTGGGGCTGGGTTGTATCTTCCGGAACATGGATCGATGCCGGCGGTGTTGTAGGTGCAGCACTCGCTTTTGCAATCGGCGGAGTTATGATCTTCTTTGTAGGTCTCACATATGCCGAGCTTACCGCAGCAATGCCGCAGTGTGGTGGCGAGCATGTGTTCAGTTATAAGGCAATGGGACCGACTGGTTCCTTTATCTGTACCTGGGCGATCATTCTTGGATATGTGGGTGTTACATGTTTTGAAGCCTGTGCTTTTCCGACAATCATTACGTACCTGTGGCCGGGATTTCTCAAAGGATATCTCTATACCGTGGCAGGTTTTGATATTTATGCATCATGGCTGATCGTTGCGATCATAGTAGCATTTCTGATCATGATGATCAACATCATGGGAGCAAAAACTGCGGCTGTTCTTCAGACAGTTCTGACCTGCATAATCGGCGGTGCCGGAATTCTGCTGATCGTGGCTTCGGTAATAAATGGTAATGTGGACAATCTTCAGGGCCAGATGTTCATGGGTGAGACAACAGGTGCCATGGCAAAAAATGTTCTGAAGGTTGCAGTTATCACACCGTTTTTCTTTATTGGTTTCGATGTTATCCCACAGGCGGCAGAGGAGATCAATGTACCGCTCAAAAAGATTGGTAAAATGATGATCCTCTCAGTAGTTCTTGCAGTTGTATTTTATTCTTTTGTAATCCTTGCAGTCGGTTATGTCCTGAATCCGGAAGAAATTGCACTTTCGCAGAGTACAACAGGGCTGGTAACTGCTGATGCGATGGCGAAAGCCTTTGGAACTTCAGTAATGGCAAAGGTTATCATTGTAGGCGGTATGTGTGGTATTATCACATCCTGGAACTCCTTTATGATCGGTGGTTCCCGTGCACTGTACTCCATGGCAGAATCCTATATGGTGCCAAAGGTTTTTGCAAAACTTCATCCGAAGCACAAAACACCGGTCAATGCGCTGATTCTGATTGGTATCCTTACTATGATTGCTCCGTTTGCCGGACGTGTCATGATGGTATGGATCTGCGATGCAGGTAACTTCGGATGCTGTCTTGCATATTGTATGGTTTCACTCTCATTTCTGATTCTTCGTAAAAAAGAACCTGATATGCCAAGGCCATATCGTGTACCGGCATATAAATTTGTCGGAACAATGGCTGTTATCCTTTCTGGATTCATGGTGCTTGTGTACTGCATTCCTGGATCCGGTGGAACTCTGGTCATACAGGAGTGGCTGATGGTAGGCGCATGGAGCCTTCTGGGAGTTGTATTTTATGCAGCCTGCAAACTGAAGTACAAAGAAAAATTCGGCAGCCTTATTGAGATTATTTCTGATGAAGATGCGGCATCTCTTATGCCGGAGGCTGATGATGAAGAACTTGATCTGGTTATTGATGCGGCAATTGACCGTGTTCTTTCCAGAATGACCGCGTGATAGTTACAGTTGGGGGCATTGGCCTCCAACATCTTATTTAATATAGAAGAAAAGAGGCAGATCAGATTATGAATCCATTTGAATTTTTTATTCCACAGAATATTATTGTTGGTGCAGGAACTATGGCAAAACTTCCGGAGTGTGCAAAGAAATTGGGAGGTTCCCATGCCATGCTGATTTCCGGTCCGACACTTCGAAAAATGGGAATTGTGGACAAAGCAGCAGATTATCTGAAAGAAGCAGGAATGCAGGTGGATATCTTTACTGATGTAGAAGCAAATCCTTCTGTGACAACAGTAGAAAAAGCTACAGAAGCATTTAAAGAAACCGGAGCAGACTTTATTGTGGCACTCGGAGGAGGTTCACCAATGGATGTTGCAAAGGCGGTCGGAGTGACTGCAAAATTTGGCGGCAGTATTACAGAATATGAAGGTGCACATAAAGTTCCGGGAAAAATCACCCCGCTGATTGCAATTCCGACAACAGCTGGTACAGGATCAGAAGTGACGGCATTCTCAGTTATTACAGACCACAGCAGAGATTATAAACTGACGGTATTCAGTTATGAATTACTCCCATCCTATGCAATTCTGGATCCGGAGCTTCTTACATCAGCACCGGCTTCTGTTGCAGCTGCCTGCGGAATTGATGCTTTTATCCACGCAGAAGAAGCCTACGTGTCCACCGCAGCATCTCCTTTCTCAGACGCTATGGCTGAGAAAGCAATGGAACTGATCGGAAAAAATATCCGACGCTTTGTCGCAAGAAGAACAGATATTGAGGCGGCAGAGGCAATGCTGACAGGTTCCCTTTTTGCCGGAATTGCTTTTTCCTTTGCGAGACTTGGAAATGTGCATGCAATGAGTCATCCGGTAAGTGCTTTTTTTGATGTACCGCATGGTGTGGCAAATGCAGTACTGCTTCCGGTGATCGCTGAGTATAATGCACTGGCAGATCACGGCAGATACCTGACGATTTATAATTATATCAGTCCGATTCCGGCATTTGAGGACGAGTTTGAACCACTGATGCTGGTAGACGCTATCCGTGAACTGAATGAAGATATCGGAATTCCGGAAAATCTGACAACAGCTATCAGACAGACTGCAAAGCGAAAAAATCCGGAAAGAGAAGTTATGGATGAAGAAATTGAAAGTAAAATTGATGCAATGGCTGATGATGCCATGAAGAGTGGAAATATTGCAGTCAATCCAAGAAGCTCAGGAAAACAGGATATTGTGGCATTGTATTACAAGGCGTTATAAAAAAGAATAACAGACTTATATCTTTGTCTTTTTTAGAAAATAAAGAATACAATTACAGATAAAATTATGCTATAATGCATGTATTATATAAAAGAGGTCACTAATCCGACCGAAAATCAGGATAATTACCATTTCGGCGGCATTGATAATGGAGGACAAGGATATGAAGAAAAGAAATCTTTTTGTAGCAATGCTCTGTAGTATGTGTCTGGCAGTAAGTACACCTGTTCCGGCTATGGCAGATGCATCTAAAGTGGTAACACTTGGTGCAGATCTTACTGATGCACAGAAAAATACAATGATGAATTACTTTAAGGCAGATGCCAGTCAGGTTCAGGTGATCACTGTAAATAACCAGGAGGAACATGACCTTCTTGGAAAATATATCCCAAGTGAACAGATCGGAACAAGAACCTTAAGCTGTGCTTATGTGAAACCAACACAGTCCGGTGGAATCAAGGTTCGTACAGCCAATCTTAACTACGTAACATGTAATATGATCGCTACAGCACTTTCCACAGCAGGAGTAACCAACTGTGAAGTCGTTGCAGCCTGCCCGTATGAAGTATCAGGAACAGGTGCTCTTACAGGTGTTATGAAAGCATATGAGTCTGCAAGCGGAGAACAGCTGGATTCTGCAAAGAAAGACCTCGCTGCAAAAGAAGTAGTTGTAACAGGTGATGTGGCAAAACAGGTTGGTCAGGACAATGCCACAAATATCATCAATCAGGCGAAAATGCAGATTATTGGCGACAATGTTCAGAATGCAGATGAGATTTATAACATTGTAAATAATATTGCTGTACAGAATGGTATCTCCTTAAGCCAGGATGAACTTGATACGATCGTATCTCTGCTCCAGCAGATCGCACAGCAGAATTATGATATTCAGGAAATGAAAAAAACACTTGAGAATATTCAGCAGAATCTGGAACAGAGCAAGGCAGAAGAAGAAGGTCAGCCAACTCCTACTCCAATTGAAGACGATGTTGCAGATGAGGGAAGCGGTGAGGATGACATTACCGAGAATGTAGACAGTGGCGCCCTGGGAGATGATATCAAAGAAACATCTACAGAGAATCCTGGTCTTGCAGAGGAAACAGGCGCTGATACGAACAATACCGAAAGCAGTGACAGTTCTGAAGATTCCGGTTCTACAGGAATTCCGGATGCGACAGAGGACGGAAGTCAGGATGGAAATACAGAAGAAACTCCTGATACAGAAGAAAATGGAAGTACGGATGAGTCTGCTGATGGAACAGAAGAAAATGCAGAAACATCTGACGATACATTAAATACAGATACACTTACGGAAGATGGCAAAGGTAAATTCCAGCAGGCAGAGCAGTTCTGCAAAGGTGAATACGAAGGAGACCTTGGAGTTCTCCAGAGTGTTGTTCCGGATGTGACAGAACTTCCGGTAACACTGGATACAGAAATTGCATCCAAGCTCAGCAAAAAAGTTCTGGAAGCCTATATCAAGGTATTGAATGACGCTGGTGCTTCTTATGTACCGGCTGAAACAGATAAATATCTGTCAACAGAACTGAATGCGATGGATAAAGAGATGAAGACAGTATTCAGTATTGATAAAGATATTGCAGCAGATGATCTTCTGGTAAATGTTGAACCAGAAGTAAGACAGAAGCTGTATGATGATACTATGAAATTCTTTGCAAACCTTTATGGAGAGGCAACTACAGATGATACTGCAGAAGAAGCAGCAGAGGACACTGCCGGACAGGAAAATGCAGAAGCTTATTCTGAAGAAGGAAGCGGAGAAGAAACTTACTAAAACATAACAAAACGATAAAAAGGATGTCTCCTTGTGAGGCATCCTTTTTTAGATATGAAGAGAATGTGAAAAACTGGAAATCCGATCAGTTCTGTGATAAAATATAATGAGTTTTTTATAACTTTGAAAATCAGAAGAGGATGAACCGAAAGGGGAAAAAATATGAGTCTTGCAGTGGTAACACTGAAAAAAGGAGAAGGCCGCCTTTTGAAATCAGGCGGAATGTGGGTGTTTGATAATGAGATCAGCACGATTATGGGAAGCTTTGTGAACGGAGATATTGTATTGATCCATGATTTTGATGGTTACCCACTTGGACGTGGATTTATCAATACAAATTCCAAAATTACGGTCAGATTGCTCACAAGAGATGAAAACCAGAAAATAGATGAGAAATTTCTTGAGAAAAGAGTTCGTGATGCCTGGAATTATAGAAAGAAAGTAACAGATACTTCCAGCTGTCGTCTGATCTTTGGAGAGGCAGATTTTCTTCCGGGACTGGTTATAGACAAGTTTTCAGATGTTCTGGTAGTACAGTCTCTTGCACTTGGCATTGACCGTTGGAAAGAACTGATCATTGATCTCATGAAAAAAGTACTGGCTGAAGATGGAATCAATATTCGTGGTGTATATGAGAGAAGTGATGCCAAGGTACGCAAACAGGAAGGAATGGAACTGTATAAAGGTTTTATCGGTCCGGAATTTCCAACGCTGGTTGAAATCGTGGAAAATGGCGTAAAATATCAGGTAGATGTCAAGGACGGACAGAAAACAGGATTTTTCCTGGATCAGAAATATAATCGTCTGGCAATCCAGAGGCTGTGTAAGGATGCCAGAGTACTTGACTGCTTTACACATACAGGCTCTTTTGCCTTAAATGCCGGAATTGCGGGAGCAAAAGAAGTAACAGGAGTAGATGCGTCACAGCTGGCTGTTGACCAGGCGCAGGCAAATGCTGTATTAAATGGGCTGGATGGAACAGTTAAATTTATCTGTGAGGATGTTTTTGAACTTCTTCCCAAACTCGAAGAGCAGGGGGAGAAATACGATGTGGTGATTCTTGATCCACCGGCATTTACAAAGTCGCGCAGTTCCGTCAAGAATGCGGTGAAGGGATATCGCGAAATTAATCTCAGAGGTCTGAAACTTGTGAAGGATGGAGGATTTCTTGCGACATGCTCCTGTTCTCATTTTATGGAGTATGAGCTGTTTACCAAAACAATTGGTCAGGCAGCAAGAAGTGCGCATAAGAGACTTCGTCAGGTTGAATACAGAACTCAGGCTCCGGATCATCCGATTCTCTGGGCATCGGACGAATCATATTATCTGAAATTCTACATTTTCCAGGTATGTGATGAGAGGTAAAGAGGCAAAAGCAAATAGTTTCAGAGGACAAGAAAGAAGGACTTAAATGAAAGACAAGTTTAATAAATTTATGCAGGGACGTTATGGAGTTGATTCTTTTGCACGTTTTACCATGGGAATAGCACTGGCAGCTATTGTTATCTCAATCTTTTTTCCTGGTGGAAACAGGATCGGCGCATTGTTTGATACAATAGGACTTCTGCTTCTTCTCTATACATATTATCGTATGTTATCGAGAGACATTCAGAAGAGATATGCCGAAAATGATAAATATCTTGCGGTAACTGCAAAATTCAGACAGCGTTTCAACAGATCCAAAAGCATGATGGAACAGAGGAAGACGCATCATATTTATTCCTGTCCGGGATGTGGACAGAAAATTCGCATTCCACGTGGAAAAGGAAAAATAGAAATCGAATGTCCGAAATGTCATACGAAATTTATTAAGAGAAGTTAGGGCAGAATAAATCGTACACAGTAAAATAGACAGAATGAGGTACAGATATGTTTGGTTACGTGGTGATGAATAAACCGGAAATTAAATTTAAAGATTTTGATATGTACCGTTCTTTTTACTGCGGTCTGTGTCGGGAATTAAGAGAACGTTACGGAATATCCGGTCAGATTACGCTGAGCTATGATATGACATTTGTGATCGTACTGCTTAGTGCATTGTATGAGCCTCCTACCAGAAAGGGAACTACCCGATGTATTGTGCATCCGGTACGAAAACAGCCGATACGGGGAAATGCCATAACAGAATATGGTGCAGATATGAATATTTTTCTGACTTATTATAAATGTAAGGATGACTGGAATGATGAACGGAAACTTTTAAGTCTGGCATACGGAAAGCTTCTGGAAAGCAAAGAGAAGAGAAGTGAGCAGCGTTGGAAGTCAAAAATAGATGTGATCGTGTCCTGTCTGAATGAACTCTCAGAGATGGAGAAGATAAATGAGACGGATGTGGATCGTGTTTCTGGCTGTTTTGGCAGAATTATGGAAGAAATCTTTGCGTACAGAGAAGATGTATGGGAACCGACTTTACGTCGTATGGGATTTTATCTCGGAAAATTTATTTATCTGATGGATGCGTATGACGACGTGGAAGATGACATAAAAAAAGGAAATTACAATCCTTTTGCAAAAGATTATATAATAAAAGGGTTTGATGACAGGGTGAAAAACATGCTGTTGATGATGATGGCAGAAACCTGTCGGGAATTTGAAAAACTTCCTATTATAAAATATGCGGATATCCTGCGAAATATTCTGTATTCAGGGATATGGTGCAGATTTGAGCTTATATCAAAGAAGCGCAGGGAAGAACGGGAGAAAGAAGATGTTTGATCCATACAGTGTGCTGGGGATTTCGCGAGATGCATCTGATGAAGAAATAAAAAAAGCTTATCGTAAGCTGAGTCGTAAATATCATCCGGATGCCAATATCAATAATCCGAACAAAGCACAGGCAGAAGAAAAATTTAAAGAAGTGCAGCAGGCATATGAACAGATTATGAAAGAACGGGAATATGGCTCGTCTGGAAATTATGGTTCATATGGTGGCTTTGGAAATCAGTATCAGAGTACTTATCAGGATGAAGAAGCAGTGCGCAGACAGGCTGCAGCAAATTATATTAACAGCAGACATTTCAGGGAAGCAATGAATGTGCTGTCGTCTCTGCAGCAGAAAAACGCTCAGTGGTATTATCTGTCAGCAATGGCAAATATGGGACTGGGAAACAATGTAAATGCATTAAATGATGCCCGGACAGCTGTAAATATGGAGCCGGACAACATACAGTACAGGATGCTTCTTCAGAGAATGGAAGGTGGAGGTACCTGGTATCAGGAACAACAGAATCCGTTTGGAGGTATGCCGACAGATGGGAGCGATTATTGCATGAAGCTTTGTCTGGCAAATCTTGCATGTAATCTGTGCTGTCCGGGCAGCGGAATGTTTTGCTGTTGATAGCAGTAACGGCTGAAAAGAAAAATCAGTTGTTTTTTTTCAAAAAAAATTGACAATCGTTGCCTGTGATATTATCATAATGGATGTATTGCCATGCTAAAGTAATGTAGTGGCAAAGAACCAGGCATTGAAGCCAAATAACAGGAGGAAATCACAATGAGTATTCGTATTGGTATTTTAGGATATGGCAACCTTGGAAGAGGTGTGGAATGTGCAATCAAGCACAATCCGGATATGGAGCTGGTTGCAGTATTTACACGTCGTGATCCGGCATCTGTAAAAATCCTTACAGATTCAGCAGTCGTTTATCATGTAGATGAAGCCGAAAAAATGAAAGACAAAATCGATGTTATGATTCTGTGCGGAGGAAGTGCAACAGATCTTCCGGTTCAGACACCGAAATATGCGCAGTGGTTTAATGTTGTAGACAGTTTTGATACACATGCCAGAGTTCCGGAACATTTTGCGAATGTAGACAAAGCAGCATCTGAGAGTGATCATGTGGGAATCATTTCTGTCGGCTGGGATCCTGGAATGTTCTCTCTTAACAGAATGTATGCAAATGCAATTCTTACAAATGGAAATGATTATACATTCTGGGGCAAAGGTGTAAGTCAGGGACATTCTGATGCAATCCGCAGAATTGACGGAGTAAAAGATGCCAAACAGTATACGATTCCGGTTGAAGCTGCACTTGAAGCTGTTCGAAACGGCGAGAATCCGGAACTGACAACAAGACAGAAACATACCAGAGAATGTTTTGTAGTAGCAGAAGAAGGTGCTGATCTTGAACGAATTGAGAATGAGATCAAAACAATGCCGAATTACTTTTCAGATTATGATACAACCGTTCATTTTATTTCAGAAGAGGAACTGAAACGTGATCACAGCGGAATTCCACATGGTGGATTTGTGATTCGTACAGGAAAGACAGGATGGAATGATGAAAACAGTCATGTAATCGAATATAGCCTGAAACTGGATTCTAATCCGGAATTTACATCTTCTGTAATTATTGCCTATGCAAGAGCCGCTTATCGTATGAGTCAGGAAGGTCAGAAGGGATGCAAGACAGTATTTGATGTTGCACCGGCATATTTAAGTGCATTAGATGGAGCAGAACTCAGAAAACATCTTCTGTAATAAATGAAATGAAAATGTAAGATTTAAAAGGACAGAGCATTACGCTTTGTCCTTTTTATGTACATTAAGAAGGATTTAGAAGGAGAAGTGAGTAGTTTTTTACTTTATTATTGACGGAATAACAAACTTGAGATATAATACCTACATAATATTGTAACAAAAATTTAAAAAATACGAATTAAATGTTAGTAGAAAGAGGTCAGACGTATGGGAAAGGTATGCAAAAAGTCTTGGATAGTTGCCATATTCTTAGGAGTGATGCTTTTTGCAGCAGGCTTTGCATTTCAGGCTACTACAGTAGATGCACAGGCTGCCACAACAGGATTCCGGACAGTAAAGGGAAAAACATACTATTATAAAGATGGAAAGAAATACAAAGGCTGGCTGACACTGGGAAATAAGAAATATTTTCTGAATACCAGAAGCGGCGTGCTGCTGAAGGGTTGGAAGAAAAATGGCAAAGGCTTCAGACGGTATTTCGACAGTAAAACAGGTGTTATGTATGTCGGAATGAGGAAGGTAAGTGGTAAGTATTATTATTTTGACCGAAAAACAGGATATGCCAAAAGTGGTTTTGTAAAATCATCAACAGGTACGGTTGTTCGTTATTTTCAGCCATCTGATTATACTATGGCAAAAGGCTGGATGACGAATCAAAAAGGAGAGAAATGGTATTTTGCCAGCAATGGTAAAATGTATATGGGATTGAAGAAGGTCGGAAATTATTATTACTATTTTGATCCGAGCTCAGGAGCTGCGCAGGGTGGCTTTGTGACAACAGATGGGGAAACGCGTTTCTTTAATACGAAATACAAGTGGATGGTCACCGGCTGGAAAAAATCCAGCAGAGGTGAACGTAGATATTTTGCAAGTGACGGTGTAATGGCCAAAGGCCTGAAAAAGGTCGGAAGTGCTACATATTATTTTAATACGAAAACAGGAGTTGCCACAGGCGGATGGGTAACAATCGGCGATAAAAAGTATTATTTTGATCCGGACACCTTAAAGATGGTTGCAGGAACGAACAAAACCATAGACGGTTATATATATACGTTCAACTCTGCTGGTGTCATGACAAGTAAAAGACCAGTTTCTTCGGATTCAGCAGTTGATACAAGGTATTTTGCAAATGACCCGAAACCTGTTGCCCAGACAGGAACCAAAACAATTAAGAATTATCTTGCGGGAGCATTAAAACCAGTAGGTCAGGCACTCTATGTATGGGGTGGCGGATGGAATGACTCTACCAGAACAGGAGTCAGTCCGACCTGGCAGAAGTGGTATCTCAGCCAGACAAGCAGTTATGATTATAATGATTATCGTGATTTGAGTGTGGGAAATCGTGCAAAAGGGCTTGACTGCTCAGGATTTGTCGGTTGGGCAACTTATCAGACAATGAGAGTAGATTCTACAGTTGTCTCAGGTGATATCGGAGCTCTCTATAAAGGAAGAGGCTGGGGAAGGGTTCTGACCCAGTCAAATATCACAAGCAGCTCATATGGTGGTAAAGATGTAGTTTATCCGGGAGATATTGGTTTTGATGATTATCATACATGGATGATTCTCGGACAGTGTTCTGATAAGAGTGCAGTTATCGTACATTCCACACCACAGGCAGGATGCCAGATAGCAGGAACGTGTACTCCTTCCGGGGATTATGACAGCCAGGCAATTGCTCTGGCCAGAAAATATATGTCCAGATATGCAGGATACAGTAAATATGAGTATCATACGTCCTGTGGAAATTACATTCGACGTGGAAATTATCTGAGATGGAATACCAATACGTTATCAGATCCGGATAATTTCAGAAATAAAACAGCAAATGTAATTTTGAAAGAATTATTTGGAGTTTAAATAATACTAA
>ERZ1034952.2827-NODE-2827-length-12349-cov-4.203514_pt1 | contig 12349 bp, 11 predicted proteins | sample MGYA00520625_ERZ1034952 | MGnify/ENA primary metagenome ERZ1034952 (study PRJEB33766, sample SAMN09781773) | gut metagenome | biome: gut microbiome | host: Homo sapiens | place: Madagascar | study: EMG produced TPA metagenomics assembly of the PRJNA485056 data... | reverse complement strand
TTTGTATCCTAGGTGTGCTATAATATCTCAAACCAAAACCTTCATGTGCGCACAAGAAGTTGGTTATATTAAAACAACCTACTTTTTCTTATGGAGGTCTTTATGAAAGACAACTTACGTTATACAATTCTGTATGTCAGAATCTCAAAAGACGATGATGCAGCCGGCGACAGCAACAGCATTACCACACAGCTAGCAATCTTGCAGAAGTACGCCAATGATCATGCCTATCAAAATATCAAAGTGATAAAAGATGACGGTTACAGCGGAACGAACTTCAACAGACCCGGATTTCAAGAGATGTACTCACTTGTGAAAAGCAGACAGGTCGAGCGGATTCTCGTCAAGGACTTATCCCGTCTGGGAAGAAACTATATTGAAACAGGTCGATTTATTGACCTTGAATTTCCACGTTATAACACGCAGTTCATCGCTGTGAATGAAAACTTTGACAGCAACGGCGGCGACAGATTTCTTGTTGCAGTATGGAATCTGCTGAATGAACTCTATGCAATGGATATTTCCAACAAACAGAAGCAGTCCATTCGGGCAAAAAGTGACAGTGGCAGGCACATCACCTCAAAGATTCCATTTGGTTACAAACTTGATCCGGAAGATAAGCACAAATGGATTATTGATGAGCCTGCTGCTGAAACAGTCAGAGTGATATTCCGTTTATTTAACGCAGGCAAAGGCACTACTGAAATATGCAGATATCTTACCGAGCATAAGTTCATATCTCCGTCCAATCATAACAAGCAGGAAATCAAAGGTTCTCGTGCTGTTGCAGACCCATACTATTGGTGTGTCAGCAGTGTGATCAATATCCTTGACCGTCAGGAATACGTTGGTGATACGGTAAATTTCAAAACATATCATACAAGCTTTAAGGATAAAAAAGTCCGTAAAAACAGCCGTGAGGATTACGTCATTATTCATGATACACAAGAACCGATCATCTCCCGTGAGGAGTTTGAAAAAGCCCGGAAAAGAAGAAATGCCAATAAGAGAATTTCAACTGAAAAACAATTTCATCTGCTTGATGGTATGGTATTCTGTGGGGATTGTAAAAACAGAATGTACCTCAATCGCAAGAAAAGGAAATCAACCGTTACATACATCTATCTCTGCAATCGGTATAAAAAAGAAAAGCTTTGTTCTGCACACTACATTCGTGAGGACTATCTGATCAAAACTGTTCTGGATCAGATTACTTTCCTGCAAGAGAAATTTTCAGAGGGGAAAATTGAGTTTCGCCGTTTCATTTACAGTGCGATCAATCATCGTACATCTGAACATATCAGACAGGTTAACTCACGAATCAAAGCAATTCAGGAAAGACTGAATCAAATCAGAACGACAGAAACCAAGATGTATGAAGATAAACTTATGGGCAAAGTTGACGAGGAAACATTTCATAACATCACTCATGTTCTGAACAATGAAGCAAGAAATCTGACAGATGAAAATTCTCAGCTGCTTGTCATTCTTGACAAAGTGGAGGATCTTAAAATCGGCATTGATAACTTTGTACAGAAGATCGAACGTTTTGCAAACTGCACAGTTACAGAAAATGACCGTGTCATAATGGAACAGCTTATCGACCATATTGAGGTCTATGAAAATGACAGCAATGAAATCTCTGTGCGTATCTTCTTTGCAGACATCGGCGTAATTGAATAAGCTGCACTTTGATTACAAGTGCGACGGTATGGCGACGATGTATTAAAACTTTGGCGACAATGTTCCAATAACTATTGAAAAAAGTCCTCCTGTGCGCTATTCTAAATAATGAATAATGCACAGGAGGACTTCGTACATGTTCAATAAAATTACAGCATTGTATTGTCGATACTCACGAGATGACGGGCAGGAGGAAGAAAATGCAAGTATCACACATCAACGTAAGTTGCTGAAAGAATATGCAGAAAATAACGGATACACTAATCTTCGCTGTTATGCTGATGACGGATACAGCGGTACAAATTTCAACAGACCTGACTTTCAGCGTATGCTTGAAGATATTGAAAACGGGTTGATCGGAACCGTTATTGTCAAGGATATGAGCCGTTTCGGACGAAACTATATTCTTGTCGATCAGTATGTGGAACTTGTACTTCCCATGTATGATGTAAAAGTAATCGGCGTAACAGATCACTACGATTCTACAAAAGAAAACAACGATTTGTTTGCTTTTGAGAGTATTTTCGCTGAAATGTATGCTGCCGATATTTCCAAAAAAGTCACAGCCTACAAACGAAATAAGGGGATGAACGGCGGTGTTGTCAAAACACGTCCTGTATATGGTTACAAAATCGCACCTGACACAAAAGATGAGTGGATCATTGACGAAAAAGTTGCAGGCATTGTCTACATGATATTTGATAAATTTGTCAATGAGGAGATGACGGAATATCAGATTGCAAACTATTTGAGAAAGCATAAAGTTCTTACTACATCGGCATATGCCGGTTCAAAGCGGTGTGATCCGACAAGAATTTATGCATGGTCAACTTCAACGATAACAAGAATGCTTGGCATGGCAGAATATGCCGGTGATACTGTCAATTTCAAGTCACGAACGGTTTCTTTTAAAACAAGACAGATAGAGAGAATCCCCAAAAACCAATGGCTTGTATTTCATGATACGCACGATGCGATCGTGCCGAGAGAAATGTTTGAAAAAGCACAGGTTCGTCTGGCAAGACCAAAAAAGGAATTTGACAAGCGAAAATATGAGTACAACACTTTTTTCGCCAGAAAATGCAGATGCTCTGAATGCGGTGGAAGAATAGCGGTTCAGGTAGCAAAAGGATATGATGGGATCGCATATAACTGTCAGAAAAAAATATCCTTTCAGACTTGCAAATCACATTCGGTTCGGGAAATGACACTTCGCAATATGTTCAAAGATCAGATCACCGCTCTGCAGCAAGCACTCCTCTCTAAGCCAAAAGAAATAGAAGAAAAACTTGGGGTGTATCAGATTTCAGAGATACAGAAAGAAATTGATGTTTTCAATCAAAGAATTGCTGAGATCAACTCCTATATGCAGGAACTTTTTGAATCGAAGATCAGAGGTGAGATCACACAGGACGATTTCCTGTCACTAAGCAGACAATATGGCGATGAGAAAAGCAATCTGCAAAATCAGGTCAATATACTTGCTGAAAAATTAGCGATCGGAAAGAAAAACGCATCAGGGATTGTTGAGATACTGACTTTTATTCAAAGTGCAGATTTTTCTGAGATCACAGAGGAAATATGCAGCAAACTGATAAAGCAAGTGATCGTTGGTGTATACGAGAAAAAAGGTACTGTAAACTATGGAAAACAACCTCTGAGATTTCAGATATATGAAATCGGATTTATAGACGAGCTGGTCGATGTAAGCTACAAAACATTTCGGGAGAGAATCGAAGCTGTACTTCTACGCCGATATGCCGATCACATCGTAACCAAACGTCCTCATGAGGTTTATGAGGAACTTGGACTGACCTACAACACTATGAAAAAGGGACTGCAAAGAGAAAACACCAACTTCAATACAATCGTCATCGAACTCAGAAAAAAGCTGATCACAGAATATATCAGACAAGGAATGTCTGCTGATGAAATTTTCAGAATCACAGGATTTTCCAATGTAAATGTCCTCTATGCATTCTGCTATAACAATTTTGAAGTATCATATAAGCATTTAAGAAAAGTTATCCTTTCATAAAAATCAAGGGCTGTCGCATTGTCGGCAGCCTTTTCGTTTCCATGAAATCAAGTTATCCTATGGTTTGTTTCTCATTGGGGAACCGCAAAAATCAGCTCTCTTGAAAAAGGTTTTCACTTGTGATAGAATATAGTCGTCAAAGAAAAGCCTGTCTGTTACAAACGGAGGAATGCGATGTACAGACAGAATCCTGAGTATTTTATCCCCATAGGAACTGATCCGGAACTTGCAAAGATGATTCGTCACCAGCGGTATATCAACGCCCGTGAGCATTATTACACGGTTCCGTATTACGATAATCTTCTGATTTCAGAAACAGAGCCTGACATACAACAGCTTGCTTTATGGAATGCTCTTGCAAGAATGAAGGTATCAGAACCAAAGGGATATTCTCTTTTAACGAATTTCTATTTTGGCACTTATCGTTCCGTTTCATCATTTGCAAAAGCGAATGGAATTTCAAGACAGGCAATGTCAAGAAAAATCAAACGCTATCTTCGCTTCCTGCGGATCATTGCTTATGAGGAACTGGACAGAGGTATCTTGAAAACTGAATATGGAGAACGCAATTTTATCTGATTGCTGCAATTGAGTTACAAACAGCGACGATTGGGCGACAATCAGGCGACAATTTGATGTTTATCGTTGCCCTCAGATTCTTTCTGTGATATAATGAAAACAGCAATTTTAAGCCTGTCGGTATAGGAGGAAAATACTTATGCAGACAGGAAAAATCACTGCTTTATACGTCAGATTTTCTTATGATGACGGAATTGACGCAGAAAGCGGCAGCATTGAACATCAGAAGTCGTTGCTCAGAAGCTATGCCGAATCTAACGGTTTTACCGATCTTTCTTACTACGCAGATGACGGATATACAGGCACAAATTTCAATCGCCCCGATTTTCAGCGTATGCTCGGTGACATTCATAAAGGACTTGTTTCCACTGTGATCGTCAAAGATATGAGCCGTCTGGGCAGAAACTATCTCATGGTCGGTCAGTATGTAGAAATCGAATTTCCAAAGCATAACGTTCGTTTCATTGCAATCAGTGATAACGTGGATTCTGCCAAGGGAATGAACGATCTGCTGCCGATCCATAACCTGATGAACGAATGGTACAGCCGTGATATTTCCAAAAAGGTTCGTGCCATGATACGTCAGAAAGGCAACAGCGGTCAGTCTATTGCATCAAAGCTTCCTTATGGGTATTACAATACACCGGAGGATAAGCAGACATGGCTGATCGATGAATCTGCAGCTAATGTGGTTCGCAGGATCTTTGACCTGTATCTGAATCAATCCTTTGGTATGTATCAGATTGCTCGTATTCTCAAAGCTGAGGGTATACCAAGGCCGACATATCACAGACGAATGGCAAAAGGTATCAAGGTGGAAGCTGACGATCTGTGTGTATGGAGTGCATCTGTGGTAAGGGATATTCTGCAGCATCGTGAATATATCGGTGATACGGTTAATTTCCGCACAGAGATCACGTCATACAAGAATAAGAAAGTCATTCACAACAGCGATGACAAGTTGAAGATATTCCCGAATACGCACCCTGCGATCATTGACAAGGAAACATTTCAGAAAGTGCAGGACAAGATCTCAAAGGAGATCAGACACACAAGAAATGTACACAGTTATCTCTTTGCAGATTACCTTTATTGCATGGATTGTCATAGCAGAATGCACGGCAGGCAATGCTATTTGAAAGGCGGGAGAACACTCTCAGCTTATGAGTGTTCCACTTACCGCAAAAGTAAAGGTTGTTGCTTCCATGGAGTACCTGAAATGTATTTGCAAGCTGAGGTGTTAGCGAAAATACAGAATGTTCTTGCCTTTGCCAAAAGCAATTCTGCCGAGTTCAGGCAGAACATCAGCAAAGCGTTAGAGGAACAGTCTGACGGCAGCAAAGCAGTAATACAAGAAGAACTGGACAAGGCTCAGGCTCGCACGGCGGAGATCGACAAGTATATTCAGGGTTTATTTGAAGCAAAGGTCAAATGCGAAATTGACGGCTCGCTATTTGCGAGTCTGAAGAAAACGTATGATGAGGAAAAAGAACAGCTCAACAAGCTGATAATTGACCTCATTACAAAGCTGAGCCGTGAAAATGAAGTAGATGAAAAAATTCAGCTTCTTTATGCAGCAATCAGAAAGTATGATGCCGTATGGGAACTCACTCCCGAAGTTCTGACAGACTTTATTGAAAAGATTGAAGTTGGTCAGGTCAGTGCAGAAAACAAAAAAATCTCGTTTGAACTACGAGATAATCAGATTTCTGTATTCTTTTGGGGTGTCGGCATCATCGATTTTATGTGAAAAACGGTTCCCTAAGTTGGGTACGACTGGGTATGCAGCTCATCGAACACAACGCCGTGAATGTTGAATCCGTGCTTGGAATAGGCTTCTGCCGAAAGCACCTGATAGAAAGAATTGGTCGGCATATAGACGATTCTTTTTTGCGATGCAATAATTTTCACACGCTTATTCAAGGCAGGACACATCCGCACCATATCGGCAGCAACCTCGAAAACAATGGACGCCTGCTGTCGGTCGGCAGCACAGCCGTAGACCTCTGCACGTTCCTCGCCGTCACCACAGGTAAGCAGTAAGGCTATCGTAGCAGCAAGCTCCGATTTTCCATTTTTCTTCGGGATTTCTATATATGCCGTGTTGAATTGGCGATATCCGTTGGGTTTCAGAATGCCGAACAGGTCACGGATGATACGTTCTTGCCAGTCCAGCAATTCAAATGGCTTTCCTGCCCATGTGCCTTTGGTGTGGGACAGACATTCGATGAAGTTGACAGCATAGTCGGCGGCGGCTTTGTCGTAGTGGGAGTCATCTGCCATGAATTCTGTTGGTGTGTATTTTTTCAGCTTTTTCAAATGACCGCCTCCTTTCATGAGAAAAGCTCCGCATAATTGCAGAGCCTTTCTCGATATATTTTGGATAAGAAAATGGTTGGCACAGCTTGCCCACAAACGCTCCCTATGCCGCCGTTTCCGGCAGGGCATTGTTATCGGGTCAGCCCCTCACAAGCCGCCGTGTTGGCGGCTGTCGCCCGAATGCGAGGAAGAATGCTGCTTGAGCATGAGGGTGTGCCGCCCCTGGATTTGAGGCGGCGGGCTTGTGCCGGGGATTATCTCCCCGTTCTGCACTCCCATTCGAATTCGCAGGCTGCCTCGTAGTCGGCATCAAAGGCTGCGTCGTCGTCGATGTAATCGTACTCGTAGTTGATTCCGATGACCTCCTCGAAGGTTGTGCCGTTTGCCTCGGCGTCCTCTCTTGCAAGCTCCTCGGCGTGCTTTTCAATCCAGGCTTCGAAATCCTCGTCCATGTCCTCGTTCTCGATTTCGAGTTCGTACTCGTATTCGCTGTCCGCCCAGGTGATGATTGCCTTGGAAGTGTACTCTTCCTCGTTCCAGTTTCTCTTGCTTGCCATCGCTCTTGCCTTTGCAACTCCGTAACTTACCATTTTCTTATCCTCCAAAATTCGTTGTTTTCCGTGGGTTTCTGTCCCTTTCGGTAGTTACATATTACCGCATAATGTGAATTATAGCAAGTGGCTAAATATACAGAACATAGCGGAAATATACACCTCAACCATTGTGTATATATGACACGGCCCTCAGAACGGCACACATTGCGTTCAGAGGGCTTGTATTTGGTTTACGTCAACCGCACCGTTGCACCACACTGGGCAACGTGGCGGCTCTGGTGGGCTTACGCCTCGGGATAGTGGCTATGGATAATGCTGATGATTTTGTCCTGTTCCTCGGCGGAAACTCCGATGAATTCCAGGGCTTCACGAGTGCCGCAGTCGGGGCAGATCAGCGTCGCATTGTCCTCACGGGAAAGGGCAGGCACGCCCTTGTATTCCTGTCCGCACTTCGGACAAATGGCTGTTGTCAGTTCTTTCATACAATCTCACCCCTCTCGCTGATGTCCATCGCAAGCCGCAGGTGCTTTAAATCAAAACCGAAGTGGCGGTATCCGGCAACACAGGTTCTCACATAAACCGAACTCGGAATGCCAAGTTCACGCTCCTCGTGCATGATGTACACAAAGGCATCGACCTTTTTCTTTCTGCCGGTGATGAGGTTTCTGACCGTGAGCTGCATATCGGTCTTGTAGTAGAAGTTGGGGCAACCTTCGTAGGCATCGAGCCGAAGCTCATCACGCTCCGAAACTTCCCAGACCGCAACCGGAACGCTGCCACCCTTCTTCTTTTCGATGGTGAGGTAGGAGCCTGTCTTGCTGCCCTTGAACAAAAGCTGATAGTCGGGAATGACACTTGTTCCGACAATTCTTGCGTCGGGGCAGCGATAACGCATCTGCTCGATATTGAGGTTTGAACCGTAGGCGATGTAATACTTTTTCATGTTGATTCTTCCTTTCTGAAGGGAATACCCTTTCACCACCCAGAGCCGCCCGAAGGCGGCGTGAGGGGTAAAAGGCTACTCCCTTAATTTCCGAATCTCCATGCTGCGTTTCCCTCAAGGTTTCGCATCAGAATTTCTCTTGCCGTTTTGAACTCGTCCCCGACAAAGCCCAGCCGAATCAGCCATGTTCTCATCAAAAACTTTTTGTTTTCGGAAGTGCTTTTCTTGGGTCTTGCTGTTCTGACCTCTTTTGCCATTTCGGAAAGGGCAAGTGCCAGCTGAATGAAGGTCTTAAGCTCGCCTGCGTGAAGTCCGTTCTTCTTGCCGTTCTCCGGCTTGTTGAACTGGAAAAGGCGGAATTCAATCGTGCCTTTGGTGAAAACCGAATGGTAATTCAGCTGTGCGTAGCGGCTGTCGTTGTAGTGCTGGGTTCTGCCGTAATCGCAGCCCTGTGCGCCGTACCAGATGTCCGCAAGCTGTGCCATCGTTGTGGGCTTTTTCTTGTTGAGCTGTTCGAGGAACTTCGGATTAACCGTGCGGCAATAACGCTGTGTTCTTCCCCTGTCGATTTTCAAGCTTTCAATCAGAAGCTCCTCGTGGCTTGCCATGATGTTTGCGAGGTTTCGAAGTGTCTGCGGCGTGTGTCCGTTTGCCCCGATGTGAACGTGGATGCCGCAGCCCCTTGTGTAGTCGCTCTTGGCTCCTGCCTTGCGAAGGCGACGGATAAGCTCCTGCAGGGTTTCGATGTCAGCGTAGTGAAGAATCGGTGTTACCAGTTCGCACTTTTCGCTGTCGCATCCGGCAATGGAAACGTCCTTCTGGAATTTCCACTCTCTGCCCTGTGCATCCCAAGCCGACCAGGTGCTGTAACCATTGCGGCTTGCTGTGCTTTCGTAGCGGTGAGTTCCGAAGAAGTCGGCGGCGATTCTTGCAGCCTTTTCTCTTGTGATGCTGTTCATTTCTACCTCGACGCCAATCGTCTGGTTCTTGAGGTTTTCGATCTGCTGTGCGGTCTTTGCGTTCATTGTGTTTTCCTGCCTCCTAAAATCCGGTGTCGGCATACCCGCTCGCCTCGTGCAGCATCCTGCCTCGGCTCGGGGCATCCGTGTTTCGTGGTTTTCTGTGCCTTTCGGTAGTTACATATTACCGTCTTTCGGAGGATATATCAAGCGGCTAAAACTACAGAATATAGGGGCAAAATCGCTCTGAATGATTGTGTAATATACACCCTTGATTTACTTGCAATCGTATGGTAAAATACACTACAATGGGAATAGGATCTCGATTATTTTTTCGCCCCATGGGCTATAGAAAAATCATCCACACCCTCGATCAGCGACAGCGTCCGACCATTGCTCCAGAACATGTGAATGTTGCCGCCGTCGTCCACATACTGCACTTCGCCAATCGTACCCGGCGGCACGGGATAGGGGTCATTCATGCGATGCAGAATGATTTTCGTGCCTGCCGGATACTTTGTACGGAGGGCTTCAAGCTGTTCTTTATTCGGTAACATCGGCTGTTCCCCCATTTCTGAATGCCGAACTTCCGGTCAGATTCCGGAGCAGTACTTTTCTCACGTTCTTGAACTCCGTCCCGATGAACCCCAGTCGCAGGAGGAAACAGCGGAATGCGTATTTCTCGTTGTCGCTGGTGTCGGGCTTGTTGTTGATACGCTTCTGGTTCTTCGCCATGTCGATGAGTGCTGTAAGAAAGCGGCTGTAGGCGTCAGCGTCCTCAGGCTGTTCCAGTGTGAACCAAGGGAACTGTACCGCCGTTTCCGTCACCGTGTATTCCAACGAATCCGTAAGCAGAGCGTGCATGATGAGCGTACCCTTGTTCTCCAGAATCCTGTCGAGGTTGGTGAGGGTCTGCTCATCCAGCTTTTCTTTCGGGATGGAGATGGTAAGACGGTTGTCGGCTTTCTCCGTAGTGTCTGTTTCGGCAATGAACCCACGCTTGCGAAGCTCCTGCAGCAGTCCGCTGATGTCCGTGCCGTCCTCGCAGTGCAGTGTGCCTTCCTTGTCCACCGTCATTGTTCCGATTGTGTAGGCACAGGTCGGCATGAACTGGTACACTGCATTCTCACCCGTGATCTCGCTGATTGCCTGCACCAGCTTTTTGCGTTCCGTGCCAGTGCAGTTGAATTTGATTTCCATAAAATATCCAGCCTCCTAAAATCCAGTGTCGGCATACCCACTCGCCTCGTACAGCAGCCTGCCTCGGCTCGGGGCATCCTTGTTTTTCGCCGTCCTTGCCGGCGTTGTGTTACATATTACCGTCTATTTCACAGAAATGCAAGTGTGAGATATGCAGAATTATGTGCGGTTATTTTGTGCATAATAGGCGATTCCCGCCAGAACGAACCATGCCGTCGGGAGCGAGAGCCCATTTCCCCACATACGGTACTCGGCACTATCCGAATGCGGATTCTTTAGCCATTTCAGAATCTGCTTATCCGTTTTCGGCTTCTTATCGGGAGAAACAGCGAGCCTGTGTGTTTCAAAAACATCACGCCAGAACGCCATATCATCCTCGGTCGGGTTCTCAATTCCTATGTCCTCACACCACCATGTCGGCATACCTTGGAGCAATGCACATTCCTGTGGGGTGAGCCTGCGAACCGTGTAGCCCACATCATTGATGAGGGGCGGGTCTTTATAATCGGTGGCAACAAGTGTATCTGCACAATCTTCCGATGCTCTGGTAAAGAACGAATTCTTGCTTGATGAATATACAGGGGTTGCCACGGCTGATGGTCCCTGTGCATTGAGCGTTGAAGATACTCCGTTTTCGGAAATCCCCATATTCCGTGCAAAGTTCTGCCCACAGTTGTACGATTCTCTGTCGATGGCATAAACAACGGCGTGTTTGTCGCAGGTATTAAGGGTAAAGGAAACATCCTCATTAACTCCGTCACCCTGTGGACCATTCTTGTCGGCTCGTCCGATCATAGAGCCTTGCAGAGCATAGCTTTCCACGATTGCCATACCACCTTGATTGCAGGCAGGTGAACCGCCGCCGCAATCAAGTGTTCTTGAAGTATCAGCTTCATATACACCGCTGTGAGGATTGTCAGATTTCATAGCATTGGATTCAAATGCACTGATGCCATAGGCTTTCGGGGCGAACAGCGTCTGGTCGTTATTGCAGGAAAGTGTAGCGGATTTATCCTCCTGCCATATCGCACCCTTACCGCCACCTTCACAACCACTTCTAATTTTTAGCGTAACAGGCGCGTTCACCACAAACGGCTGATTATTGCCGCCCGAACCATAAGTTGCAGAAACTGTCGGAGCAACAGCAAGGGGACCTCTGTATCTCGTGTCCTGACTGTGATTCTCGTAACATGAGAGTGCCGCCGGCACAACACCTGCACGGAGAGTCGGTGATTTTTCTTCCTCATAGCCGATGCCACGAGCCTTTGCCGAATGCTCCGTGCAGAATCCTGCCGACAACACACAGGGCGGATGATGTGCTTCTGCACGAAGTGTGCAGGTCATGTCCTCGGTCACATCCATGCGGTTGCCGCCCTGGTCGTTCAGACAGAGTTCGCCTGCTTTTCTAATGCAATCCGCAGCACCTCCGGCAGCTCTTTGCCACGCACGGAAGCCCTCCGCAGAATACCCTGACACGCCCTCGGACTCAAAGAGTATTTTTCCGGCACATTCGCCTGTAAAATCTGCGACAAGGTAGATGCGTTTTCTTCGTTGGGGAACTCCCCAGTATTGCGCGTCAAACAATCGGTAGGCGACAGAATAATGACCTGCCATGATTTCTCCTGCGTTGTGCCACTTCGCAGGTTTAGGAACAGCAACGGACTCATCCGCAATTTTGCAGATTTCTTCAAGGACGCAGCGAAAGTCCTCGCCGCCTCCGGAGGAGAATGCCCCTGGGACATTTTCCCACACGATGTATTTCGGGTATTCGCCATTGGTCTTACACCTCATTTCCTTGATGATTCTGATTGCTTCAAAAAACAGTCCCGAACGCTCCGCCTGAATGCCTGCACGCTTGCCAGCAACAGACAGGTCAGTGCAGGGACTTCCGAATGTGATAATATCCACGGGCGGTAAATCCGCACCGTTCAGCTTGGAAATATCGCCGTAGTGCTTCATAAACGGCAGTCGTTTTTGGGTGACAGCTATCGGGAACGGCTCAATTTCTGATGCCCATACGGGTGTGATTCCTGATAGAATACCTGCCATGGGGAATGTTCCGCTGCCGTCAAAC
>ERZ1034952.2824-NODE-2824-length-12355-cov-8.197398_pt1 | contig 12355 bp, 5 predicted proteins | sample MGYA00520625_ERZ1034952 | MGnify/ENA primary metagenome ERZ1034952 (study PRJEB33766, sample SAMN09781773) | gut metagenome | biome: gut microbiome | host: Homo sapiens | place: Madagascar | study: EMG produced TPA metagenomics assembly of the PRJNA485056 data... | reverse complement strand
GTATATACCTATAATTATTTTAATGTGGCAACAATGAAATCTCCAAATGGTTATATCACTTCGTACACCTATGATGCAAGTTATAATGTGACTAAGGTTACGAAGCCCCACAACAACGTCATTAATTATACTTACGATTTTGCGGGAAACACAACCAGCGAGGCAATTGCATCTGGTAAGACTACAAATTATACTTATGACTCAATGGGACGTGTGTCAACGCAATATCAGCAGTCACCCAATGGCGTAAATATGATATGGAGAAAGACATATGATCTTATGGGAAACGTAATTACAGAATCTACACCGGCATTATACAGTTTGAATCAGGCATATACATATACCTATGATGTTATGAACCGTCTTATTTCAAAGAAAAACGCAGATGATGCGGTGATAGAACTATATGCATATGATAACGCTGACAACGTAATTAAAAAGGTCAATGCAAATACTTACGATGAAACTCTAAGTATAAGCGAAATGGATGGCGATACATATTCCTATGATTCATTCGACAGATTGGTAAGTAAAACGGATTGTATGGGTAATGTAACGGGATATGAGTATGATCTGTTTGATAATATCATCAAGGTAACAGATGCGAAGAATCAAAGCACGGTTTACGCTTATGCAATTGACAATACACTTTCTCAGATTACATATCCTGACGGCGGACAGGTGAATTACTCTTACGATAAGAAGGGGCGAAAACTGTCTCAGATTATAAAGCAGTCCAGTGGAGTCTCCATGACAACCTCCTATACGTATACACCGTTTGACACAGTATATACTGTAACCGATGCTGCTAATCATACATCTGCAAATTATTATGACGGTAACGGCAATGTTGTAAAATCAGTCGATAGGTGTGGTAACGCAGTGTTATTTGCGTACAACGGAAACAATTTAGTGACGCAAAAGCAAACTCCTATTGATATAGTTAACGGTGAAATTAGATATTGTGTGGAGAACTATACATACAATGCAGCCGGAGACGTAATTACAAAAACAATTACAGGCAATAACTCCGGTTCTCGAACGACAACGTATTCTTATACAAACGGCTTCTTAACAGAGGTTTATACAAATGCCGGAAAATCAACATGTTATGAATATGATAATTTCGGAAATGCAATAAAAACGGTTCTGCTCCGAAACGACAGCAACGATGAGGATGTAACTTTGACCGAATATGACAAATATGACAGGACTGTCTCTATCAGTAAGTTGCTTGACACAAATTCGGTTGAGATACCCGGAAAAGCAAATGTAACAAACTCTTCGGGCGAGGTTGTTTCCAAAACTGAGTATGCTTATGATGTTTTGGGCAATAAGATACTTGTCAAAAGTTCAATGGCGTTTGCGGATGCACTAAACGCTGGACAATATTCTACTATTTATAATTATGACGAGTTAAACCGATTGTCGTCTGCTGTTACTGACTATAACAATGGTGATGGCATACAGCAGATTATTACCGCATATACGTATGATGTGCTTGGAAACAAAACAGCAGTAACAGACGCAAAAGGCGGTGTTACAGAATACTCTTACGATTCTATGAACAGAGTGACATCTGTAACTAATGCAAATGATGTAACGGTTTCATATGCATATGATTTGACTGGAAACAAGATTTCAGAAACCAGACCTTCCGGAACATGGACGTATGAGTACGATGTGATGAACAGGCTTACTGTAATTAAGAATCCATCAAATACAGTAGTATCTAAAACTATTTATGATGCTAACGGAAACATTACTAAAAAAATTGATGGAAATGGTTACGCAAGCGCTTCAAATGATGAAACGAGATATGGAACCATCTATGCTTATAATGCGTCTAACATGTTAATCAGTACCACCATGCCTGAAGGCGGTACAACACAGTATCAATATAATGTTTTTGGAGAAATAACAAAGGTGATTGATCCATTAAATAAAGAAACATTGTACGGATATGATTCGGCTGGAAACTTGACTTCCGTTACGGATCCGCTAGGGAATGAAACCGTTTATACATATGACCTGGCTGGAAATAGACTTACTTCTACTGACGCCAGAGGCAAAAGCACATCGTATGCATACAGCGCATTTAATATGTTGGTATCCACAACGGATCCTGCCGGAAATACGACAAGCTATTGGTACGATTTAAACGGCAAAGTAACAAAAATGCTCGACCGCAATGGCAATACAACTACATACTCTTATAATTCATTAGGGCTGTTAACAGCTATGAATGTGCTGATTTCAAGTGACAGTGAAATATTGCCGAAAAACCAGATTTCTTATAGCTATGACTGTATGGGTAACAGAATACAAATGACCGATGTCAGCGGGACATACACGTATGGATACGATGCTCTGCAGCGGTTGACGACGATTTCAAAAAATGCAGTCACAATGCTCTCTTACACTTATACAGATGAAGACAGCGTTGCATCTGTAAGCTATAACGACGTGATGACAAATTACACCTATGACAGCAGCAATCGTTTAATAAGCGTAAGAAATGGGTCGACCGGAGCCGATTATACATACGACAACAGCAATAATATAACGGAAATTGCATATGTAGGCGGAGTAAAAGAAATATTGGTTTATAATAAAAATAACGCAGTCGCTTCTGTCACAAACAAAAAGGCAGATAATAGCATTGTCTCAACCTATAGTTATACATATGATTTATGTGGCCGGCAAGTCAGTAAGACAGATTCCTATGGAACGACAACATATTCTTATGATGCGGCCGGACATGTCTTACAGGTTAATATGCCTGGAAAAACTTCTGTGTTTACATATGATGCAGCTGGGAACAGAGCTTCCCTAACGGAGGAATATACCAGTGCAAAGTCTTTAGACAGCACTATTGTTGACTTTGTTGCAGAAAATATGTTACAATATAACAGCAAAGTTGTGTCATATTCATACTCGGACTGCAATGAATTATTGTCAGTTTCGGAAAAGATGTATAATGATGATACATTTGTAGTTGAGAAGTCCACAAATTATAGTTACGATAACAACGGCAATCAGTATATGACGATAAATAGTCTCGCATATCCGCAGGCTGAGGAATCAACTTCTATAGAACTGGTGACTGAAGGCTCTGTGACAAGCGGATATGTATCTATGACGCAATGTGCCTTTGATGGATTTAACAGATTGATCAGCATAAGTAAAATAGAGGGTTCGGATATATCCACAACATCATATATGTATAACGGTGATGGATTGAGAACACAGAAAACAGTTGTATCAGCTGATAGCACGGAAGAGACAACGGACTATTTGTATGACGGACAATATGTTGTGGCGGAAAGCGGAGACACCACAGCGACATATGTCAGAGGTTTGAGCTATATTGCTAAAATAGGTGTAAGCAACGGTATTGATTATTACCTGTATAATGCTCATGGCGATGTAACGCAACTTGTTAACGCTGCCGGAACGATCAGAAATCAGTATGATTATGATATCTTCGGTGAAACCATTTTGAGTGTAGAAGAAACAGAAAATAGCATTCAGTACTCGGGAGAGTTCCTTGATGAATCTGCCGGTCTATACTACTTAAGAGCAAGATTCTATAATCCGACAACAGGACGGTTTATTTCTGAAGACAGCTATAAGGGTGATATAAAAGATCCGGCAAGCCTGAATTTGTATACTTATTGTCATAATGATCCCATCAATTTTAGCGATCCCAGCGGGCATTCCTCAAAACCGCCGGCATGGCTGGATTGGGATGGAGATGGTAAGGTTGATACAAAAGAAGATATGGATCGGTTTGATAAGAATCATGACGGCATTGCTGACTGGAATCAAGGAAAAGGAAAGAAAGAAGACTATCGTAATGGAGGAACAGGCAACGGGTCATACAACGGTGGCAGCTCGTATAATCCTAAAAGCGGTGCGGATACTGTAACAAATTGGTCTTCCCTTAGCGACAGAAACCAATCTAATATTAATTCTGCATATAATGCATGGAAAGGCGGATATATTACTCAGCAACAGTACATGGACAACGTGAAGCTGAACGGTGGAACATTGGCAAATTATAGACCTTCAGGTGTTACTATTGCCGGAGGTGTTGTTGCACCAAACGGAATTAGTGATACCACGAAAAAGAATGTAATAAGTCAAATTGCTGCTAAACGAGGTATTTCATTTGCTGATGCTGAAAATATTTATACCAACGACTTAATGACGGGAACGCTTTCTAATGATCCCAACGGCACATTTGCATACCTCACAGCCGAAGGCGTTGTACTGCACGAAGTTAATATTTTCATAGGAAATGACCAAATACAAACTGTGTTCTTTGCAGATGGACGTAACTATGGTGGACTTCGAGAGATGGTTGATACGCTTCAAGGAACCGGAAGCGTAAGTTTTGACCCTGCAACTGGTATAGCCACATTCAATATAACTAACCAACAAACTGGCGTGTCCACTCCTTATACGGTTGATGTGTCGACATTGAATAGTACCACACCGGTTAATGGAATGCTTTTAGTAAATGACCGTGTAATGGTAGGTCTACGCTGGCTTGCAGAACGGTCAGGATTAGAGCCTACTTTAAGTTGGTGGAATGAGGGCAATGCCTCATATGCGTTGATCGTTCCTGATATGCTTCAAAATCCTGTTCATGTGAGGCGTGCAGGTAATAATGTTACTTTTGATGTGTATTACAATGCTACTGATGGGAGATCTACTCCACTTACTGATGCTGTGGGAGCTAATTTAAGAATGCCGTCAACTACTGTTCCAACAACTGGTGCTGTGATACCTGGTGATTATATTGTTGGATATACTCCACGAGTTGACTCAACAGGAAATCCGGTTCTTGATCCAACTACAGGCGTACAACTTCAAGACCCTATAACTGTTCCTTGGGAAGTTATAGATAGACCTTTTACTGATTATGTTGGTTTGATAGAACAAGGATTTAAAAAATGGAATGGCACGTACGATATTATGTTGGCAGGAGGAAGTAACTCTGTTCCAATTAATGTTAGCACAAATATATTTACTACTCAGTTGTATACCGGACATGATATGCTGGAAGTAAATGTCGTAGACTTGGTTGCAAGTGGAAACATTCCTGGCAATAGTTATGCTGGGCGCGGTAGTTCATGGGATCTCTGGAATAGTGCAGGCGAAGTGTTTTTTGCGGGTCAAGATAAGAGTATGATTTTCGATGTTCAATTTTGGGACGGATCGATAAGAAGCAATAGTAACTTAATTAATTTGGCAACTCATGAATTGGGACATCCTATGGGAATAGGAGATGCATATTTGGGCTATACATATACTAATAGCGCTGGAATAACTATTACGAGAGATGATTTATACACAAGTATTGATCCTATAACCGGATATTATAATAATTTAACAAACGAAGGTGCGTCAATGGCACTTTCACCTCTTAATGACATTATGAAAAACAACAATAACTCGGCAGCGAGAATTACAAATCAAAATATTTTAATGATATTGAATGCAGCAAGATATAATCAATGGCAAGAGTATAGTATGTACGATGTAAATTCTACAACTCGAACGAGAATGCCGGTACAAACGCCGTAATAGGCAGATTAATTTGGGGGATTTGTTCGACTAATGTAAACAAATCCCCCTATAATGAGGTGATTACGATGAAAAAAATTTTATTAAGTATTTTGCTTGTTTGTATGCTTGGATGTATTGCAGAAGCAAAGGAAGGAGAAATAACTATGACCGGGCAAATTGTTATGAAAATCAATAATAGCAAGGCATTTGTTAATACATTGGAAACAGTCATTGATTATAATGACAATTTAATAACTCCTATTGTAGAAAATGACGTTGTTTTTATTCCTGTACGTTTTGTAGCACAACACAGCGGTTGTAGGGTTGAATGGATTCAAGAGAATAATACATTGGTGATAATTGATAAGGAAAACAATACTATACAAATCTCAATTAACAATAATAATGCTACATTGCAAGATCGCAAAATAACCTTAAAATATTATCCCAAACTCATTAACAACAGGACATATATGGAGATAAACGACTTGGCTAGCTTATTAGAATGTTCGGCAGTTATTGAAAATGATTTTATAGTATTGAATGAAAAAACAAATAACATTCCTGATACGATTGAATTAGAAAAAATGTATTATGAACATCCAACGATGCATGGAGATTTATATCCTATATATAAATTCGTTAGCAATACCGAATATGGTGCTGTAGGATTTATTGGCTTTATGGATAAGAATGGTATGGAAGTTATAGAACCTAATCATCAAATAGTAGATGCTCATACAACAGTAAGAGCAAATCATTATTTTTCTCAAGGCTTGTACTGTACTTCCAGTGAAATAATAAACGAGAATGGTACAGTTTTGTATAAAATCCCTAATTCCAATATTGCGAAAGCACTTCCGCCAAAGGATGGAATTATACGCATAATAAAAGATTATCCACTGGCAAAAACAGATATTTTTCCGATTTATCTCGATATGCAATTTAGAGATATAACGAATTTGGTGATAGACAAGGATTTTAACAGCGGATTAAATATTTTTGAAAAAGATGGTCTTTGGTACGCTGAAAACAAAAGCGGAAATATTGTTATCGAATTTTCTGAAGGGGTGAAAAGAGCTTCGGTAGTAACTGCTCCTGTAACTAATTATTCTAATGCTCAGTCACCACAAAGCTATATCTTATTTGTTCAAATGGGTAAAGCGGGGATCATGAATTTAGATGGAACTATTTTATTTGAACCCAAATATGACCGCATAAAAATACTTGCGGATGATGTTTTTGCGGTTTATGAAAACGGGAACCCTATCCCGGCAGTTTTAGATTCCGCAGGAAATAGCGTATTTTCTTTTGATCATATTGAAGTGGTTGGAGTTTATAAGGATTTAGCAATCGTTTGTGCTAATGCAAAACAGGGTGTGCTCCATAAGAATTATACCGTTATCTTAGAGCCTATTTATGAAGATATAAAGATTAATAATGGACTGATTTTAGCGGAAGAAGGGAATAAGTTTAAAGTCTTTAGCAGCGAAGGGGCTTTATTATTAAATACTGATTATACTGATATGGATTTTGTTTATGACTTAATATATTTTAAGAATGATAAAAGTTGCGGATACATGGATTATCAGTTTAATATTATATATGAGTGGTAAACACACCAATTATATACTTCTGCTTGCAACAACGTATTATAGTTGCTATTGATTTGAGTGGCAGTTATATGAATATGAGGGAATTGTATTGGATACACCTGGAAAATTGATTAATAATCGATCTTTGCTCCCAATCCGGTTGCAGAAGGATTAGGAATACGCGTTGAATGGGACGTAACAGCACGGGTGATTTCGATTTGGACGGAATGAACACGTCCTTCACAGAAACAACAGATGAGTGCAGAAGCATAAGTTTTTTGCCCTTGCCACGCTCAACAGATATAAAAAACTTGGGGCGAAATTTATCCAAGGGGCATTGATTGGCAAAGATGATAAATTTAATTTACGAGAGACTTTTATACCGGGCAGAATGGTTGAATATGTAGTTTATTGTGACGGTATTGCTTTATATGTAGAAGGAGGACAAATATGAGAAAGAATATAGCATTATGTTTATCTGTTTTATTTATATTATGGTATACTAACGTATTTGCAGAAGGCACAGCAGAGAATCCGCCGTTAATTAAAGCTGATTATCAGAATCAAGCCGCTGAAGTAGCGCCCAATTACGGCGACGCGCTGGAGCCTGTCTCCGTTTATTCCGCTAACGTATCGGAATGGTTTGACAACAATGACAATGCACTATATCACTATGAAACAGAAAAGAAATTTAACACTGTTAAGCTTAATGAGAATACAGGTGAATTTACATACAGACCATGGACGGCGGATATTGGAAAAACACAGATCATTTATTTCTATGCAGAAAACGAATTTGGAAAATCAGAGAAAATCAAGCTGTCAATTTACGTAAACAAAGCCTTGAACGCCCCCGATCCGGAGTTTGAACTGAAATCAGATACCTATCAGAAGAATATGAATGCAGTCTCAACGACTGGAATCGGATATGCCGGATTAGCTATTGCAGGGGATTTGACTTTAAAAGGCAACAAAATATTACAAGTTTTAGTGGATGAAAAGGAAACAAGTTATATACTTGATAATAAAAACACAGGCAAACCAAGTGAAATAATAATTGTCCCGGGTACACAGCACCAAATTGATACTCAAATTTGGGGACTTGAAAAAAGCGCATGCGACAGCCTTGAGGAAGGAGCGCATCAGGCAAAAATTATTTTTAACGGCGGGAAAGACATAGTGTTTACTTTTTACATTGAGGATATAACCGAATATCAAGTTACGTATTCTTATTTTCCGACTGAAGGAGAAACGATAAATACAGGGATTATTGCAGAGCAGATTTCATGTAAAAAAGGGCAGACAGTTGATTTACCTGCTTTACAAGATACGCCAGAATATAAATTCGCAGGCTGGTGGAGCGTTTGCGAAAACCCGGAGGACTCCCTGCAATACACATCCGATACACCGATTGAAGCCAATGTTTCGTTACAACCCAAATGGGAAGAAAGGCTTTACACAGTAACGTATATTATAAATGATAAAGTGTATTCAAAATCAGAGGTGAAGTATAATAGTTTCGCGGTATTACCAAAGCCGCCGACAAAAAGCGGTTACAGCTTTGATGGCTGGAACACAAAAGAAAACGGACAAGGCAAACTATTTACAGAAAAGACGGCAGTGGCGTCGGACACGACAGTTTATGCAAGCTTCACGAAAAATAAGACTTCCGGCGGACATGTAAAAAAATCCGGAGGAAAGCCGGCGATTCTTATCCCTCAAAACACGGATTCCGGAAAGTCTGCTATTAAGCGCATAAGCAGAAAAAAATTTATTACAGGATATCCTGACGGAACATTCAGACCTGAAAAAAGCATCACGCGAAGTGAAGCGGCTATGATATTAGCAAGAATCTCTGATGATTACAGTGAAGATCATAAAAATGAATTTGCTGATGTTCCGGCGGATGAATGGTATACCAACGCTGTTTTGTATTTAAATAGCAAAACCGGCTTGAATACTTATGAATTTAAGCCGAATGAAAACATCACACGAATTGATTTTTGCATTTGGTTATGTAAAGTACTAAATATAGAGCCGCAAAGCACCGGGAATAATTTTAAGGATATTAAAGATATATCGGGAGCTGATTATGTAAATACGCTTTTTGAATTAGGCATTATAGAAGGTTATGAGGATAACCTATTTAAGCCATATAATGGTATTACCCGCGCTGAAGTTACTGCAATTATCAGCCGGAAATGCATGGAGGAGGATTTCTCAGAAGATTATGAGAACAGTTACAGCGATGTAACAAAAAACCATTGGGCGTATAAAGATATAATAAAGGCAGGAAACTTTCAAAAATAATAAGGCAAGTATAAAACAAATTCCGTATGAGCAATTGGACCGTACCTTTTTTGGGGGCGGTCTGTAGAAAAAGTCACTTTAGTGTGATTAATGACAAGATTACAATTGCCGTTCAAAAAGGACTTGGATTTTGAAATCTGAGTCCTTTCCTGTTGTTAAAATATAATTTGGTATGACGAGAGAAATAAGAGTTTTTTAAGTTTAATTTGCGGGCGGGGGGGCAATCCCTCATTTTGTGTAAACCTCAAATTTGACTCCAAAATGATGATATAATCTAATTAATTTTTGTGGGCTGAAAGCCGGATTTAGGCTTACAGCCCATAGCTATACTATAGCACAAAATTGACGGCATGTCAAGGGCGCCCTTGTAAGAGGGCGTGCATTTACCCTTGACTTGTCGGTAATTTTATGCTACTGTGGCAGTCTGTCAGCAAAGAAAATCTCAAGCTGAGAGTGAATTTGTCCCCAGTCCTTGCGTTTACCCGTCCATTTCTTCGTAATGTCTATCATTGCAAGGTAAAGCATTTTCAAAAGGCTGTCATCTGTCGGAAATACGCTTTTATTTTTTGTAACCTTACGAAGCTGCCGATTAAATCCCTCTATTGCATTAGTCGTATAAATCAATGTTCTGATCGCTTCAGGATATTTAAAATATGTTGATAAATTTGCCCAATTTGCTCGCCATGAAATTGCTATCTTGGGATATTTCATGCTCCATTTTTCGTCAAAATTATCAAGCTCCGAAAGTGCGGTTTGTTCGTCAACAGCCGCATAAACCCTCTTTAAATCAGCCATAAGAGATTTTATGTCTTTGTATGAAACAAATTTCGTTGTATTACGGATTTGATGTATTATACATTGTTGTATTTCTGTTTTGGGATATACAGCTTCTATTGCGTTTGTAAAGCCGGTCAGACCATCAATGCAGGCAATCAGTATATCTTCGACACCTCGGGCTTTTATACTGTTCAGCACCGAAAGCCAAAACTTTGCACTTTCATTTTCGCCAACCCACATTCCAAGGACTTCCTTTTGACCTTCCATATTGATTCCGATTGCAATATATACAGCCTTTTTGATAATCTGCCCCTCGCTTCTAACATGAAAGTGTATCGCATCCATAAACACAACGGCATAGATCTCTTCAAGCGGTCTTGACTGCCATTCACGCACTACCGGCAGTATTTTATCGGTTATCCTGCTTATGGTTGTGTCTGAACATTCTAAACCGTAAATATCCCTGATATGAGCTTCTATGTCGCTTGTAGTCATACCTTTAGCATACATGGATATGATTTTTTCTTCAATGTCACCGGTCAGTGTTGTTTGGTTTTTCTTGACAAGCTGCGGCTCAAATTCACCGTCTCTGTCTCTCGGGACTTTGATTTCTGTTTCGCCGAAACTTGTTTTAAGTGTCTTTTTGGAATACCCATTCCGGCTGTTTTCGCCCTTTTTGTTACGATAATCGTACTTTGTGTAGCCCAGCTCATCGTCAAGTTCTCCGTCAAGACCATTCTCAAGCATTTCTCCGACCATCATCTTAAATACATCTTTCAGGTCATCAAAATTTTTCACATCGAGTCCTTTCATAATATTACGCAAATTCTCTTTGCGTTCTTTTTCCGCTGCCCGTTCCTCGGGACTTAATTTGTACCTTGGCATAAGTAAAACCTCCAAATTGATATTTTTATTATACATCATTTCAGAGGTCTTGTAAAGAGTTTACACAAAATTCGGGATTGACTTGGCGGAGGTGCGGACATATTCTTGGACTGTTAAGTCATATCTCTTCAGCCCGAGGTGAATCAGTTAAATAATTCCAAAAATGGCGTGCCATCCATTGTGATGATACGCCATTTTTTCTACTCATAATCTCATTAAACGTTGTTCAATCTTGTAATTGTTTAGTTTTTTATATTTTCAGCGATTTTAATAATTTCTTCTTCAGACAAATTACCGGATAATGCAAAGGATTTTGTTTCACTGTTCCATATTATCGAGATTATATCTCCCTTTTCTGTTATAAATGCATCCTTTCCGTTAAGTTTGATTACTTTTGCATCTGCATTTTCGGTATCAACATTTAAGGTAGAGTCCAACTGTCTAATATATAAAGAAAATGTCAAATTTTTGTTTTCAAATCTCAAATAAATTTTTCCGCTACTGTTACGACTTTCCGATAGCTTAAAACCATTTGGCACATATTCCAAATTAACATCATCCGCTGAATATGAGCTGCTTTCTGTATCATTTTCTTTATAACGAAGTTCGGTATTGCTTTCAGTAATATGCATTATAAGGTTCAAAAATCGAATTCTCCATGCTTGTACACTAGCGATTGAAATTCCTGAAATAATAATAAAAACAGCTACAATTGCGGATGCACGCTTTAAATAACTTTTTGTCGAGATTTTTTTGCTGTTTTTAAATAGCTTTTTCATTTTCCTCTCATGCTCGTATGAAAATTCAACGCTTTCTGGAGCAGGCATCTCATCCACTAATTCCTTGCTCGCTTCTTGTGCTGCATAATAGAGCAAATTATCAAGGGTCTTATCTTTTATTTCATTAATTTTCATAGCTCTTCATTCCTTTCTATGAATTTGATAAGCAACTTTTTTCCTCTTTCTAATCTTTTTCTCACTACAGCTTGTGAAATTTGCAAAAGATGAGCAATTTCCTCGTTACTAAGGCATGAATCATATTTCAGCAATAATACATCGCGATAAATTGGATTTAACTGTTTAATTGAATCTATCAGTATTCTAATACTCTCATTTGTAATGAGTATATTCAATGGATTATTATCAGAGTCGGTACCTATAAAATCAAGCTCATCGCCCATCACTTCAATTTTCGATATTTTTTTGTTGCTA
>ERZ1034952.2823-NODE-2823-length-12359-cov-3.638817_pt1 | contig 12359 bp, 8 predicted proteins | sample MGYA00520625_ERZ1034952 | MGnify/ENA primary metagenome ERZ1034952 (study PRJEB33766, sample SAMN09781773) | gut metagenome | biome: gut microbiome | host: Homo sapiens | place: Madagascar | study: EMG produced TPA metagenomics assembly of the PRJNA485056 data... | reverse complement strand
CTCGGAGACTATGCGCCGGTGCAAGTCCTCGTAAAGCCGCACGGCATTCTGTCCTCTGGCCGGATCGCACCGCGCACACATGACACGACTGCGGTTGTAGCGCTTTATCACCGGCCGCTCGAAGCCCAGTTCGAACCTGTCCGCCACCTGTTCGAGCGAATAGACCTTGCCGCCGGAAGAGAACATCGGCAGCGAACGCATGTTGCTCAAACTGTACCCCTGCATGTTCTCGTCTTTGAGCAGAATGGGCAGGAACTGGTCGTCGCGGCGGAACTCTCCCAGACGGTAACCCGAAGTGGCCAGATTCATGTATTGGGCCATGGCGCTGCGGGAAATCCCCAGCCGAGGCCCCTTGACCTGCGAATACACCGGCGTCCAGACCGGTATGCGATTGCCCCAGCTGCTGCGAACGTTGTTGGTCCTGCCGTCGGCGTGCATAATGGCAAGTGCCCGAGAAGTCAGCCGAGCCAACGTATCCGCATCGTCGCCGACGAATCCGAACTCTATCGTGGCGGCCGGCACCGGAGAAAGTTTGAAAAGCGACGATGAAATCCACACGTCGGGAAACTCGCTGCGCACATAGTCGTTGAAACGCCTCTCCACGGCCTCGGAATACTTCCTGTCGTGCAGCTCCACCAGAATATTGGCGAAATTCGGAGCGGGCCCCCTCGAACTGCTGGCAAGATAGTAGCGCGGGGGAGACGCCCCCATGGCGGACGAAACGGTCTTGACCTCCGGCCGGCTCATGAGCCACCGCTCCATATCCTCCACGCACGAGGACATGTCCTCTATGTTGTATCCGTCGGGAAGCGTGCAGTCGGCCCTGAAATAGGGTTTGTCCAAAGTGGGGAAAAAGTTCTGCGGCATGACGCTCATAAGCGCCAGAGAACCGGCGAACAAGACGTAAGCCCCCGCAAGAACGGGAAGCGGATGCCTCAACGTAAAACGCAGCGTCCGGTCAAAAAACCGGAAGAGCGCCGTGTCGTAAACCTGTCCGCGACGCGGCATGGCGAGCATCCTCACCCCCATGAGCGGCACCTGCGTAAGCGAAAGCGCCCAGCTGAGCAGCAGAGAGACGGACAGCACAGCGAAAAGCGGCTTCACAATCTCCGCCACGGACGAATGGGCCGTATAAAGAGGCAGAAACGAAAATATCCCTATCAGCGTGGCGCCGAAAAGCTCCCAAGACACCGACGAGGCCCCCTGACTCACAGCCGTTCTTCTTGCGATACCCGCCGCCATAGATTGTCTGGCATTGTCCGTCACCACTATCGCATTGTCCACAAGCATGCCCATTGCTATGATGAATCCCGCGAGCGAGGTTCTGTTCAGTCCCTGTCCCGCGACCTGCATGAGCAGCAGCGTGCCGCCGATGGCAAGCAGCAGCGAGCTGCCAATAACCACGCCGGAACGCAGGCCCATGGCCAGTACGACGACCGTCACGACGATTGCCACCGACTCCGCGAGATTGAGCGCGAACATGCCGTTCGCCTCGCGTGCGATACGGTCTTCGGGATAAAGCTCCGTAAGTTCCATTCCCAAAGGCATTCCGGCCGTAATGTCGTGCAAACGGCGCGAAACCGTCCTGCCGGTCTTCACCACGTCGCGGGATGCGTCGGTTGAAATGCCGATACCGATGCCCTTCACCCCGTTTATGCGCATCAGCACCGACGGCGGCCGCAGATAATCCACCTGCACCTCGGCGATGTCCGAAAGGCGAATCTGACGGCCGGACGGCGTGGTGAGTATCTGATTCTCTATATCCTCGACAGAGGCATAGGTCGAAGTCTCCGTTATCTTTATCTCCATCTGACCGGCCAGCTTTTCACCCACGCTGACAATGGCGCTCTGACCGCTCATGACCGATATTATATCCTCGGGACGCATCGCAAAGCCCGCCAGTTTGCTGCGGCTTATGTAGACGTTCACCACCGGCGTCTGCTCGCCGAAAAGCGTGACCCTCTGAACTCCGGGCACCGTAACAAGTTCGCGTTTTATGAGCTGCGCCTGCCGCCTGAGCTCCGCATAGGAGAATCCCTCGCCGGCCGACAGACCGTAGTATATGCCGAACACGTCGCCGAAGTCGTCCGCCACCTCTACATCGGACACGGAGACAGGAAGCCGGCCCTCGACATTCAGTATCTTGCGCCGAAGTTCGTCCCACATCTGCGGGATGCGGCCGGCGGCGAGAGCCGGATCGAGTTCGACGGTTATTTTGGCGAATCCGTAGTGCGATTCGGACATAATCTTGTACACGTGCCCCATGGACTGTATCTCGCGCTCCACGGGTTCGGTCACGAGCTGCTCCACCTGCTCGGGTGTCGCGCCCGGATATTTTACCGTAACCACGGCGGTCTTGATTGTGAAAGGAGCGTCCTCCTTCTTGCCGAGAGTGAAAAACGAAATCGTCCCGCCGACAATCATCACCGCCATAAAGAATGCTATTACGCGACCGTGACCGAGCGAATACTCCGTAATATTCATAGCAGCGCCCTCCCCTATTTCAATATTTCGACACGTTCACCCTCCGACAGCCTGTACACTCCGGCGGACACCACCCTCTCACCGGCCGACAAACCGCCCCGAACCAGCACCATGTCCTTGCCGTACAGCTCGCCCAGAGTCACCTCGACGAGCCGCACCCTCTGCTCCGAATCCACAACCCAAACATACCGGCCCTCCCGTCCGTCGGGTGCGAAAACCGATGTCAGCGGCACGGCGACCATATCCTTCAACTCGGGGTTGAGCACCCGCATGACCACGATGCAGGTCATACCCGGGGAGATGATGTATTTGGAGGGAGAATCGAGCCGCCCGTCGTCCAGCGCAAGGGAGACCGGCACACCGGTTCCGTCAGACGACGTAGGGACGTAGTCTTTCAAACGTGCATTGAAAAATACGGATTTATAGTTGTCGAACTCCACCGAAAACCTTGCCCCCGACAGCGACAGCAGGTATATGCCGCTTTCGGGCATGGTGAATTTCACGGTGCGAGAAGTCGGATTCACGATTCTCACTATCGGCTCGCCGGCCTGCACCCTCTGGTAGGTATCGACATACTTCTTTTCGACTATTCCGGCAAAAGGCGTCCGCAGCTTGGTATCGGCGAGCACATCCTGCGAATTTTCATAGGCGGCCCGCGCATTCATGTAGGCAGTCTGCGCAACCTCGTACTCGCTTTTGGACACCGCCTGACGGGCAAGCAGCCGCTCCATGCGCTCGAACTGCGTCTTGGCCGTCGTGAAGGCCGAACGCTGGGCGTCGTATTGGAGCTGATAGTCCCGCGGATTTATCTGCGCCACCACCGTCCCCTTCGCCACGCTCTGCCCCTCGGTAACATCGAAAGCGACGACCTGCCCCGATACCTTGAACGCGAGATTCGTCGCATCGTCCGCCACGGCCAGAGCCGCGAAATCCTTGCTTATCATATCCACCGTATGGGCGGTATAGACTTTCACGGGCCGCACCTGTTCCGGGGCAGAATGGCGGCCGGTGCAACCGGCCAGCAACAAGACGACTGACAGCACTGTTTTCGTTCGCATAAAATCAAGGCTTGATTACCGTGGTAATCAAGCCAATTCCATGCCAAAAACAGGACAAGCGCTACTTCTTCCTTATGTCGCGGCAGTTGAGTTTGTCCAGTATCACCCCACCCTGCAAGACCACAACTCCGGCCTTGGCGCGGAGCATGGTGACAAGAGTCGTCGCATCGACATTGTACACCGGAATTTCGGGCCCGTCGGCGAATCTCACCGAATCCTCGCCTTCGCCGAGCGGCGATGCGGTAAGGCACACCCCCCTGTCGCCGTTCTTCTGCGCCCTGTCCGCGAGCGCGGCGAGCCGTTCGGCGCACCACGGCCGGACGCCGTCCAGACGCACGGCGCTTATCATGTATACGGTTCCGGGGTCGGTAATTATACTCTCGGTGACATCGTCCTCGCCGGCGAAAACGGCGAATTCGCGCAGCGCCACATCGTCGTCGTCCGTCTTGCCTTCAATCCTGTCCACATACTCCCAGCGAACCGTATCGTACCATTCGGTATCGCCGATGCCGAAATTGCGCAACTCGCCGCTGGTCCGGTCGCGATACACGAGCGTTATATCGTCGTGCTCGCCGCCTCTGTACATCCGTTCGTAAATATTCACGCCTTTCTTGAAAGGAAGAAAGTCTATGAGCGGCAAATGCCTGTAACAGTACGCACCCAGACCGAACGCGAAACACATTACGAGAAGCGTGGTGATATATTCCCTGCGCGAAATCGGCCAAATCCGGCCCTTGCGGGCATCCCACCAGACGTAAAACGAAAGCGGCCACAGGACGAGGTTCTTGAAGAACGTCTCCCACGCCGTAAGTTTCACCGCGTCGCCGAAGCAGCCGCAATCCTCGACAGTGCCCCACCCCGCCATGTAAAACGTCAAAAGCGTGAAGAAACTCATCGTGGCGAGCGAAAAAATCGATATGAGCGGCGTGCGCACCTTGAAAAGCAACATGCAGCCCATCATGAGCTCTGCCCCGCAGAGCCATATCGAAAAGCCGAAACGGTATTGGTTGAGGGTTTCGAAACCGAAACTGTTAAGATACTCGGTTATCTTTATCGCCGTACCCCACGGATCTATGGTCTTGGTGAATCCGGAGAAGACGAATGTCAGTGCGAGTATTATGCGGCAGGCGTCGGCCAGTATGCGTTTCGGGTTCCGAGTCATTTCGAAATAAAGGTTGAAATGCAAAGTTACAAAATATCGCCGATTCGCGACACGATGCGCTCGAATATGCTCTCGGCGCTGGCCATGGCCCCGTTCTCGCCGGCGCAATCCACGACCCTGAGCGAGGGGTCCTTCTCGGCCGAATCGAGATACACCTGCCTTACGCGGCGCTGCAAATCGAGCGAAGATTCGTGTATGTCCGCCCCGCCATGCAAATAGTCTCTGTCTGAACCGGTTCTGGCAGCCGAGAGCCTGCTTTCGGTGAAAGAGAAAGGAACGTCCAGAAACAGCGACAAATCGGGCTGCGGAATACGGTAATACCCGTACTCCAAATCCAGAATCCAGCGTCTGAGCCTTTCGCGCTCCGCCGCATCGTCAATCTTGGCGCACTGATAGCCTATATTGGAATACACGTATCTGTCGGCGATGACCCAGCCTTCCGAAAGCCACCCGCTGACCGTCTCGGCAGCCTCGGCCCTGTCGCCCGCATAAAGAAGCGCAACCAAATAGGGATTCACCTGCGAGAGTTCGCCAAGTTCGCCGCGCAGAAACCGAGCTATCAAATCGCCGTACACAGGGGCGTCGAACCGCGGGAAATGTATGTAGCGGCACCTGTGGCCTCGTGCGGTCAGGTACTCGCGCAACATGTTTATCTGAGTGGATTTGCCGGCCCCGTCCAGACCCTCCAACACTAAAAAAGGCATAAATATCTGTTTATCGGAATACTAACAATTCTTATCGCAGCATTTTCACCGCCCGTCTCACTCCGTCGGCAAGAGCCTCGACCTCCTCGCGCGTATTGTATATCGCGAACGAGGCACGGCACATGCCGCCGACTCCGTAATGGTGCATGACCGGTTCGGCGCAGTGCATCCCCGTCCGCACGGCGATGCCGAGCTTGTCTAAAATCATACCCATGTCGTAGTTATGAACCCCCTCGACGCCGAACGAAACGATAGGGCCCTTATCGGTCTGCGAACCGTAAATACGGAGTCCGTCGATTTGCGAAAGCAGCCGTTCGGCATACTCCCGAAGCGTGTTTTCATGCTCGGAGGCAGCTGCGAGGTCGATGGAATCGAGATAATGCACCGCCTCGGCCATACCTATGGCGCCTATGTAGTTGGAGGTCCCGGCCTCGAATTTGAGCGGAGGCGCGGCAAAGGCGGTACCCGAAAAAGATACTCTGTCCACCATGTCGCCTCCCCCCATGAAAGGAGGCATCTTTTCGAGCAGTTCGGCACGCCCGTAAAGCACGCCCGTTCCCGTGGGGCCGTACAGTTTATGTCCTGAAAAGGCATAGAAATCGCAGCCTAATGCTTGCACGTCGGTTGGCATATGCACCGCCCCCTGACAGCCGTCCACAAGAACCGGCACACCGAAAGAGTGAGCCGCATCCGTTACGGCCTTTATGTCGGGGCACGTGCCCAGTACGTTGGAACACTGCGTAACGGCCACTATTCTTGTACGCGAGTCGATTAGGGACGTAAGTTTCTCGATTGCCAGACGCCCGTCGTCGTCGAACGGCAGCACGCGCAGTTCGGCGCCCTTGCGCTTGCACAGCAGCTGCCACGGAACTATATTGGAGTGGTGCTCCATTTCGCTGACAATCACGTTGTCGCCCTCGCCTACCGACATTTCGCCGAAACTGTAAGCGACCAGATTCACGGATGCCGTCGCTCCCGACGTGAAAACTATTTCCCGAGCATCGGCAGCCCCGATTTTATCGCACATGGTCTGCCGCGCCGCCTCGTAAAGCGAAGTGCACTCCTCGGACATATAGTGCACCCCACGGTGTATGTTGCCGTTCAGCTCCCTGTGCAGACGGTTCACGCAATCTATGACGCGCTGCGGTTTCTGGGCCGTGGCGGCGTTGTCCAGATAAACCAGCTCCCGCCCGTAGACCGAAGTTCGAAGAATCGGAAAATCCTCTCTTATCTTATTTACGTCCAGCATCTTATAATTTTTCTATTTTCGCATCCGTAAGTTCGTGCATAAAATCGCGAAGTTCGCTGCCGCGGCATTTGCCGATTATCTCGTACACGAATCCCGAAAGTTGCAGACGGCGGGCGTCCTGCAACGATATTCCGCGCTGACGCATGTAGTATACGGCCATGTCGTCGAGCTGTCCTACGGCGGCTCCGTGCGAGCATTTCACGTCGTCGGCATATATTTCGAGCTGAGGTTCGGTATAGATGCGTGCGGCGGGCGAAACGAGAATATTGCGGTTGAGCTGTCCGGCATCGGTCTTCTGGGCATCCGGCGCCACATAAACCAGTCCCGAAAACACACCCACGGCATCGTCCGACGCAATACCCTTGACTATCTGGCGGCTTTTGCACTCCGGCGCGTTATGCCGCATATTAACGGCTATATCGGCATGCTGGGTGCCGGTGGCGACATAAAGGCCGTAAAGTTCGGTTTCAGCTCTCGGAGCATTCAAATCATTACGAAGATTATATCTGGAAAGCGAACATCCGAGGTCGCACAAAAGGTATCGGCAGCGGCTGTCTGCATCCTGCACCATATACGAGCCGGTCACGACGGCACTCCGTTCTCCGAGAATATTGATTTCGGTGAAATCGAGTTCGGAACCTTCGCCGAGCACCGTTTCGCGCACGGCATCGATTAAAAACCGCGTGTGTCCGCCCCCGCGATGCACGAGCGAAATATCAATCGCCGCATCCCGTTCCAGCACTACGAGCATGCGCGAAAAGCACATCTGAGCCTCGTCCTGCGAGCCGTAACGGTCGTCAATAATCAAACCGCGTTCATAGCGCACCCCTGCAGGGACGTATACGAACACTCCGTCCTGCATAAATGCGCTGCTCAGGGCGGCAAGCGAATCCGTGTCGTTGTCGGCGACAGTGTTGTAATATTTCCGCAAAAGCTGCGGGAAGCGCTCCATGGCTCCGCGCAAAGAGCCGTAGACGATTCCGTTTTCGAGTTGCGTGCACTCCGTCTTGCAGAACCCGTTTTCGACCTCTATGCTCAACGCCGCACCCGACGGCAGAGCCTCGAACGGCTCGATATTCTGCGGCACGAAATAGGTCTCGTACTCCGCCTGCGAGAACAGTTCGCCGAGCGGAGTGTGGCGGTACCTCTCGTCTTTCGATGCAGGAATTCCGCCGAGCATGAACGAAGCGATGAAATCGCTCCGACGGGAATTGACCCAGCTCTCGAAACCTTCGCCGATAAGTTCCGACTGCGCCAAAAAGAGTTCCGACAGGGCATTAGCGGACGACTTTTCCATAATCCCTACCGATAATCGTTAATCAACCAATCGTAGCCCTGCTCTTCAAGTTTCAGAGCCAGAGACTTGTCGCCCGAGTATATGATGCGGCCGTTGTAGAGCACATGCACGAAGTCGGGAACGATGTAGTCCAGCAGACGCTGGTAGTGGGTGATGACCACAGTTGCAGTGTCAGGCCTGCGCAGACGCGCCACACCGGTAGCCACGATTCTAAGGGCATCTATATCCAGACCGCTGTCGGTCTCGTCCAAAACGGCCAGCTTGGGTTCGAGCATGGCCATCTGGAATATTTCGTTCTTTTTCTTCTCGCCTCCCGAAAAGCCCTCGTTCACCGAACGGTTCACGAGTTTGGAATCGAGTTCCACCACGGCGGCCTTCTCGCGCATCATTTTCAGAAATTCGCTCCCCGAAAGCGGCGGCAGTCCCAAATGCTTGCGTTTTTCGGCCACGGCGGCCTTCATGAACGAAGCCATGCTTACGCCGGGTATCTCGACTGGATACTGGAATCCCAGAAAAAGGCCCTCTCTGGCCCGCTCCTCGACACTCATTTCCAGCAGGTTGCGGCCACAGAACGACACCTGACCCTCGGTAACCTCGTATTTGGCACTTCCGGCCAGAACGGATGCAAAAGTACTCTTTCCCGAACCGTTCGGCCCCATTATGGCATGCACCTCGCCGGCCTTCACGCGAAAGTCCAATCCGCGCAGAACCTCTTTTCCAGCCACCGAGGCATGAAGATTATTTACTTCCAAAAGCATATATCACGTTTTTTTCATTCTCACTAAATCAACCCACACGGCCTTCCAGACTTACGGAAAGCAGTTTCTGGGCCTCCACGGCAAACTCCATGGGCAGTTTGTCCAGCACTTCGCGGGCATAGCCGTTCACGATGAGACCCACGGCATCTTCGGTGGATATACCCCTCTGATTGCAGTACATGAGCTGCTCTTCGCTGATTTTCGAAGTGGTCGCCTCGTGCTCCACCACGGCCGACGGATTGCGGACGTCCATATACGGGAACGTATGCGCACCGCACTTGTCGCCGATAAGCAGCGAATCGCACTGCGAAAAGTTCCGCGCACCCTCGGCTCCGCTGTTCACTCTCACCAATCCGCGATAGCTGTTCTGGCTGCGTCCGGCCGAAATGCCCTTGGACACAATCCTGCTGCGCGTTCCCTTGCCGATATGAATCATCTTGGTTCCGGTGTCCGCCTGCTGGAAATTGTTGGTCATTGCCACCGAATAGAACTCCGCGGCCGAATTGTCGCCTGCAAGAATACAGCTCGGATATTTCCACGTTATGGCCGAACCGGTCTCCACCTGAGTCCATGACAGCCGCGCGTTGTCGCCCTTGCATATTCCGCGCTTGGTCACGAAATTGTAGATTCCTCCGCGGCCCTGCCTGTCGCCCGGGTACCAGTTCTGGACAGTCGAATATTTGACCTCGGCATCACGCATGACCACGATTTCGACCACTGCTGCATGCAGCTGGTTCTCGTCGCGCCGCGGTGCGGTGCAGCCCTCCAAATAACTCACATACGCTCCTTCGTCGGCAACGATGAGCGTGCGCTCGAACTGTCCGGTTCCAGCGGCGTTGATTCTGAAATAGGTGCTCAGCTCCATGGGGCATCTCACCCCTTTCGGGATATAGCAGAACGAACCGTCGGAGAATACCGCTGCATTCAGAGCGGCGTAGAAATTGTCCGTATAAGGCACTACGCTGCCCAGATATTTCCGTACCAGTTCGGGGTAATCCTTCAAAGCCTCGCTCATCGAGCAGAACACTATGCCCTTTTCGGAGAGCGTCTGCCTGAAAGTGGTCTTGACCGACACGGAATCCATCACCGCATCCACGGCAACGCCCGAAAGCGCCAGCTGCTCTTCGAGCGGAATGCCGAGCTTGTCGAACGTGGCTTTGAGCTGGGGGTCTATCTCCTCGACGCTCTTCGGACCGTCCGTCACGGCTCGTGGAGCGGCATAGTAGATTATATCCTGAAAATCTATGTCGGGAATATTCAGATGCGCCCATGTCGGGGGCGTGAGAGTCTTCCAGTGGTGAAAGGCCCGCAGGCGATAGTCGGTCATCCACTGCGGCTCGCCCTTGATGGCGCTTATGCTGCGGACAATACTCTCGTTCAGCCCGCGCGGCAGCGTATCGGTATGGATATCGGTCGTAAAGCCGTACTTGTACTCCTGCGAAGCGATATCCTCTATTATCTTGTTATCCTCCATCTTGTGCATCGGACAGGTCGAGCGGCAAAGTTACACACTCTGCTCGGAGAGCACAAATTTTTAGCCAAAAAAACGTGGTTCCGTCTCTCGGAAACTGCCTGTCCGACCCCCGCGGTCCATGCGCCTTACGACACGCCGGTATCCGCTACGCGCCTTGTCCGTCCGGATGAAAATGGGCGTAAATCTTTGCGGCTTTCGATTTGCCCGCCGTCTCGACGAGCGATGCCATGTCCGCACGCCGCACGGCCGCCACGGTCTTGAACCGTGCGAGCAGTTTTTCGACCGTTCCGGCACCGATGCCGCCTATTTTTTCCAGTTCGCTGTGAATGAAGTCCTTGGAACGTTTGTTCCTGTGGAACGTAATGGCGAAACGGTGCACCTCGTCCTGAATGTTCATAAGCATGCGGAACAGCATGGAGGTGGGCTTGATTCCCACAATGCGCGGCGGAAAGCCGACGAGCAGTTCAGACGTGCGGTGGCGGTCGTCCTTGGCTAATCCCGCAATGGGAATTTTCAGTCCCAGTTCATCCTCCACGACCTGCCGCACCGCCTCCATCTGTCCTTTGCCGCCGTCGGCTATTATCAAGTCGGGCAGCTCGGCCCCCTCGTTCGACAGACGGGTGTAGCGGCGGCGGACCACCTCCTGCATCGAGGCGTAATCGTCTATTCCATCGACGGTCTTGATATTGAAATGGCGGTACTCCTTCTTGGACGGTTTGCCGTTGCGGAACACCACGCACGAAGCAACGGGGTAGGAGCCCTGCAAATTAGAGTTGTCGAAACACTCTATGTGACGCGGTGCGCGGTCGAGGCCCAGTTCCTTGCGCATGGTCTCCATGATTCGCGACGCATGCTTCTCGGGAGAACGAATCTCCATGTTTTTCAGGGTTTCGAGTCTGAAAATACGTGCGCCGCGCTGTGAAAATTCCAGCAGTTTGAGTTTGTCGCCGCGTTTGGGCACCGAAAACGCAACGCCCGGGAACAGCCTCTCGTCAGGCAGGAACGGAACCACCGCCTCACGCGCAAGTCCTCCCTCCACCTGCTCGGCTATGTGCTGCATGGCCAGAGAAAGAATCTGCACCTCGTCCCGCTCCACACCGGTCGAAAGCGGAACGGTAAAGGTATTGACCACGCTGCCCGAAACGATTCGCACGAAATTGCAGTAGGCCGTATCCTCGTCCACAAGCAGCGAAAAGACGTCCAAATCGCCGATTTTACTGCTGACAATCACCGACTTGCTCGAATAGTTTTCAAGCTGCTCCAACTTCTGGCGATACCTCTCCGCCTCCTCGAAAAGCATCTGCGAGGCGGCCTGCATCATCTGCTCTTCGAGCCACTGGCGGGTGGAGCGCAAATCGCCGCGAAGAATACTCTTGACGAGCGTTATCATCTCGTCGGAATCCTGCTGCGACTGATAACCGGCACACGGGGCCTTGCACTTGTGGATGTGGTATTGCAGACACGGACGATACTTGCCTCGGTCTATGTTTTCCTGCGAAAGATTCAGCGCACAGGTACGGATAGGGTAGAGGCCGTGCAGAAGGTCGAGCAGTGCGTGCTGCATGCCGACAGAGGCATACGGACCGAAATAGATGGTTCCGTCATGGAGCACGCGGCGTTGCGAAATTATGCGTGGGAATCTTTCGGCGGTAACGGCTATCCACGGGTATGTCTTGTCGTCTTTAAGCAGTACGTTATAGCGCGGTTGCAGGCTCTTTATCAACGAGTTTTCGAGCAGCAGTGCATCCGACTCGCTGTCCACCACGATGTGCTTTATATCGACTATGTGCCGCACCATCACACGCACCTTGATGCTGTGGTCGCGCGAATCGACGAAATAGGACGAAACGCGCTTGCGCAGGCTTTTTGCCTTGCCCACGTAAATCACCGTGCCGTTCTTGTCGAAAAAACGGTAGACCCCCGGAAGCAGCGGCAACCGGGCCACTTTTTCTTTAAGCCGTTTTATGCGCTCGTTATCCATTTCCTTTTGCAAAAATAGGTTAAATTGTAAATATTTCTTACTTTTGTGTCTTTGAAGAGACAAGTAAAACGACTCATATGCTCGATAAAATCAACCGTCTAATCGAAAAGGTCGAGGCTTTCAATGCAAAAAACACTCCCGAAATCGAGGAGTTCCGCATAAAGCTGCTCGGCAAAAAGGGCGAACTCAACG
>ERZ1034952.2819-NODE-2819-length-12366-cov-5.681342_pt1 | contig 12366 bp, 9 predicted proteins | sample MGYA00520625_ERZ1034952 | MGnify/ENA primary metagenome ERZ1034952 (study PRJEB33766, sample SAMN09781773) | gut metagenome | biome: gut microbiome | host: Homo sapiens | place: Madagascar | study: EMG produced TPA metagenomics assembly of the PRJNA485056 data... | reverse complement strand
CGCTGAAAGCGGCCATTGACTATATCTGCAACCCGGAAAAGACGGATGGGAAGCTCCTGGTATCCTCCTATGGCTGCACCGCCGAAACAGCGGATATTGAATTTGCCTGGACCCGCCGCCACTCCATCGACAAGGGCACCCACCTGGGCCGCCATCTGATCCAGGCGTTTGAGCCTGGGGAGGTGTCGCCGGAGGAAGCCCATGAGATCGGGATGCAGCTTGCAAAAGAAATCCTGGGCGGCAAGTATGAATTTGTCCTTACTACCCACATAGACAAGGACCATATTCACAACCACCTGATTTTCAATGCGGTCAGTTTCGTGGATCACAAACACTACCACTCCAACAAGCGGAGTTACCACTATATTCGCCGTACCAGCGACCGTCTTTGCAAAGAACATGGCCTGTCCGTCATCATCCCTGGGAAAGACAAGGGCAAGAGCTATATTGAACACCAAACAGCCCAGGCCGGAACCAGCTACAAGGCGAAACTGAAAGCGACCATAGACCGGCTGATCCCTGCCTCCGCCGACTTTGAAGATTTGCTGCTCCGCCTGCAGAGGGAAGGATACGAGATCAAGCGGGGCAAATATGTTTCCTGCCGGGCCTCGGACCAGGAACGCTTTACCCGTATGAAAACCCTGGGTGCGGACTACACGGAGGAAGCCATCACTGCCCGGATCGCCGGACGCTCCAGACCATCCAAGCAGCCGAAGCAGCATGACGGAAGGATCAGCCTGCTCATTGACATTCAGAATAATATCAAGGCACAGCAAAGCGCTGGGTTTGCACATTGGGCGAAGCTGAACAATCTGAAACAGGCCGCCAGGACCATGAACTTCCTGACGGAGCATGGCATTGACAGCTATGGAGAACTGGAAGGCAGACTGACCAGCCTGACGGAGCGGAGGGATACCGCTCATACCTCCATCAAGGACACAGAACGCCGGATAGCGGATCTGTCCCTTGTGATGAAGCACGCCGCCACCTACCGCCAGCTCCGGCCGGTCTATGACCGCTACCGCCAGTCCAGGGACAAGGAAAAGTTTTTGCGGGGACATGAAAGCGAGATCATCTTATTCGAGGCTGCCGCCAGGGAGCTAAAGAGGATGGGCGCCGTTCCGCTGCCATCCACGGAGAGCATGAAAACGGAACTTGCCGCACTCGGAAAAAAGAAGGATACCCTGCTTGCCGAATACCGAGCAGCTCGCAGCCAGGCCCAAGAGTATGAGATAATCAAGAAGAATGTAGATGTGCTAACACACCCTCCTTCTGTTCAATGTTTAAACGAGCAAGAGCTTTTTTAGTAGACCTCTTGTAAAATAATGTCGCACATGCTATACTTATACAACGGGTAGAGTGTAGCACATGCTATATTTGGAGGTGTGATCATGACATTTTCAGAATTTGTAATTTCTGTTCGTAGGAAACTTAGATTAAGCCAGAAGCAATTAGCATCTGCAATCAATGTTAGCTACTCAACTATTAACCGTTGGGAAAATGGTCATGTTGTGCCAAGCAATTTGGCAGTAAAGAGTTTTTATGATTTTTGCGAAAACAATTTCATCGATATTCCTAATGGCCTGTTGTGACGCTACTTGCCATTGCCGTTAGAAATTTTAGGAGGTAAATAATTATGGCAAGAGCAGATTTGTTATGTGAATTAATAAAGTACGGCTTAGTAAATGATTCTACAAGTTTTAGGAAGGCAGCAGAAGCATTATGCGCAGAAGAGCGCGCAAAACAACACACTGTGCTTGCAACGAAAATTGATGAATTACTAAAAAACTCTCGCAGACCAATCGCAAAAGAAAACCCTAGTTCACCTGCGATTGTCCGTAGTAGTATAAGTGAGCAAAGTCTATTTTCTGAAAAAGTCCCCCGAAAGAGACTGGATCATCTAATTCTTCCAGATTACGTTCGGTCAGTTTGCCAAGATTTAATAAACGAGCAAAATCGATCTGATTTGCTGCAATCATATGGGATAGAGCCTCGAAATAAGCTACTATTGATTGGCCCCCCTGGAAATGGAAAAACCTCGTTGGCAGAAGCAATAGCCGAAGCGTTAATGGTTCCACTTCTCACGGTTAGGTATGAAAGTATTATCGGTTCCTATCTTGGTGAAACAGCGTCCAGACTATCGAAATTATTTGAGTATGCCAAAACAAGAGAATGCGTTTTGTTTTTTGATGAATTCGAGACATTGGGAAAAGAACGCGGTGATGTTCATGAGACAGGTGAAATTAAGCGAGTAGTAAGTTCTTTGCTGATGCAAATTGATGCTCTTCCAAGTTATGTTATTGCTATTGCCGCAACAAATCATGATACTTTGCTTGATAAAGCAGCATGGCGAAGATTTCAAATCCGGCTGGAAATACCAAAACCGACCCGAAACAATTTAGAAGAATATTATCGTTTCTTTGAAAAGGAAAAAGATTTTAAGTTCGGTTTGCAGCCAAGCACACTTGCGAAGAAAACCTTAGGTATAAGCTATGCAGAAGCGGAGGAATTTGCACTATCAGTTTATAGACAATATGTTTTAAATCTGCCGAATGAAAATGTGAAAGAAATTACCGAGAGAGCTATTCGTAGTTGGCAATCTCAAGTAATCATTGCACATAAAGATCAGGGAGGAGTAGAAACATGCCAGACAGACCTTTGATATTGTTTCCGTCTCCTGAGCGAGCGGATCGTGAACACAAAACCCCCGTATTTACAAGGACAGTAAGGCCTTCTTTCGGAAGACAATTTACTCGATTGCAACCATCCTTTAACGTACTCAATAATGCTTTTGAACAGAAGGCACTAAAGATTCAACAGTCACCAGTTGGAATCAACCCTGAGTTTGCTTTAGTTTTTGAAATAATTGGAACTGTTGATAATTTTTATACAGCAGTGAAGAACACGGATGGCCTTGAATGGATATTTGATAGCGATGCTGAGCCTTTTAATCCAGATGATGATTTTTATGAAGTAGACAAAGATTCTGGCGAAAGAGTCGATGATTCGCTAAATGGGAAATTATATTGCGTAATGTCTAATCAACAGGCAATGTCCCAATTACTATCATTGTGGCAAAGACACCAAAACGGAGAAACCGATGTATTCAAACGAGGCTTTGCAGGACTCCGTGATGTTTTTACCCATATAAAAGATATAAGAAAATGGGATGCAAGGGATAGAATTGCAGAAACACACGCTTTGGACTATTGGCGTGAATCGTTGGAATTTGACGGTGATTCTCCTGTCCCCTTTGAGGTTGAACTGTTCTTTAGAAGTGACGCAGTAAAAAGAAGTAATGCTACCGAAACGATCCGCCATGAAATTCAATCCTTAGAAGGCCGCGTAATTCAGGAATGTGTAATAAGTGAGATATTTTACCATGGCTTGTTGGTTGAACTTCCTAGAGCTTCTATTGAAGGTCTAGTTAATCGATACGAAGAGATTGAATTATCGCAAGTTGACGATATCATGTTCTTCCGTCCTGTTTGTCAATCTGTGTTTGTTTCTGCAACTGATTCAGAAATATACACTTCTAATGAAGAAGCATCATTACCGACAGGTGATGCTGTGGTTGCCGTTTTTGACGGTATGCCAATGCAGAATCACCGTCTGCTTCGTGGGCGAGTTATCATTGATGATCCTGATGACTACGCTACAGGATATGAAAGCAAATATCGCATTCACGGTACATCGATGGTTTCCCTTGCAATTTATGGCGATATTAAGAGGAATGACATTCCTATTAGTAGTCCCGTATATGTGCGACCCATTCTGCGGCCGAGACAAAGTGGCTTTGACAGGATAACAGAAGGTGTCCCTGATGACAGTTTGTTTATCGATGTTCTTCATCGGTCTGTAAAGAGAATGATGGAGGGAGACGGCGAAGAAAGCGCAACTGCTCCCAATACCAGAGTAATTAATTTGTCTATAGGAGATCCAGTGCGACAATTAGCCGCCACAATGAGTCCAACTGCGCGATTACTCGATTTTCTTGCCTATAAGTATAAGATTTTATTTATCATAAGTGCCGGGAACCACCCTGAGATTGTAAACTTTGTAGATAAACCGTTCGATGAGCTAAAATCTCTCAACATAACACAGAGAAGCAACGTTTTTGGTGAGACCATAAAAGATAATCAACGCAACCTTAAAATATTGGCACCCGCAGAAAGTTTGAACGGACTTACAATCGGTGCTCTGTATGATGATTTCACTAATATAAATGAAACCGATCGTTTTATTTGGGCCGTTGACAGAGGGCTGCCATCCCCTATATCTGCAATTGGAAAAGGATATCGTTCTGTCATTACTCCGGACTTGTTTTATTATGGTGGTAGAGAGTTTATCAGAGGAAGATTTGATGGCAAAATCGATTGGGTAGAATCTTCGCGTGAGCCAGGATGCTTATCTGCTGCTCCATATGGAACGGGCGATACAGATGGATGCGCTTTTTCTTTTGGAACGAGCGATGCTGCTGCACAAATAACACATGAGGCAGCAAAATGTCATGATGTACTGAATCAGGTGTTCCTTGACGAAACTGGTGCCAATATGCCTGTTGAAGCTACCGCAATTCTTTTGAAAGCGATGCTTACACATGGTGCCTCTTGGGAACCAATTGCTGATAAACTCGCTCTGGCGATGGGGGCTTCACCAAAACAATTAAGCAAGTGGCTTGGAAACGGTGTGCCTAATATAAGCCGTGTTATAGAGTGTACCAAAGAGCGCATAACACTTATTGGACTTGGAGCATTAAAGAAAGATGAAGGGGATATTTTTAGACTCCCGCTTCCTGTAGATTTTTCGTCTCGTCTAATGAAGCGGAAACTGACTGTTACATTATCCTATCTTTCTCCTGTTGCACCAAATAAGCAAGCATATCGCGGCGCACAACTATGGTTTAATATTGACGATGGCGGAAAAGGTCTTATTCCAGATCGGCAAAATACAGAATGGCAAGCAGTTCGTAAAGGTTCATTGCAACATGAGATTTTTATTGGAGAAAATCCAATTGTCTGGAATGATGATGACCTTATCATCAAAGTGAATTGCAAAGAAGAAGCCGATAAAATTAAAACAGCAATACCATACTGTTTATTTGTCAGTTTTGAAGTAGCAGAAGGTTTTGATGTGGATCTATATGCTGATGTGTCAGCAAAAATCCGCCAGCGTGTCCAAATTCCAAACAATTAAAAAACGGGAGTACAGCCCTCGGACGAACCGAGAAGCTGTACTCCTTTTGTATTATAAGATATTTCGAAAAATGTCATAAACATTGAAAAATACGAGCTATGTGATATAATGGAAATACAAATTGTACCCATTAAGAAGGTGATGGAATGATTTCTAAAAAAAATACGAAAGCAACAGTGAAAGATGATGTCTCTGAGAACAAAACATTCAAATCTCATGCTACCCTTGCAATGGCACTAACTGCTACTTTTGCAGTACTTGCTCTTTTTGTGGCAACATTTATTCTTCTCCAGCTGAAGTTTAAAGAACCTTTGGAAATCACCCTATCTGACTGGCTGAAGATGGTTCTCCCGATTGTAGGTGGAGCGATAGTTTCCATTTTCGCTTTTCTTGGTGTTGATAGACTGAAAAACTTTGATGAGCGCCAAGATAGACTCGCAAAAGAACTTCGGAATGATTTATATACACAAGTTGATAATGCAGTTAAACTTGTACAACCCCGACTCAATGAAACGTATCAAGAGTGGGAAACCGCTCTCCAGGGAAAGCTCTCCGAATATGATAAGTCTTTTAGCTTAGTGGCTGAACGTATTGATAAATACGATAGAATCATTGGTTCCGTAGAAAAATTGGAGGAAGTATCCGATGCTATTGGAAATGTAGAAGAAGCACATAAGTTTATCGCTGAGCAATTTTCCAATACTTCTGCTAATACCGCAGAGAGATCACAAAGAACAAGAGTTTTGCTTGCCTTAGTTGATCGAGTAAAACACGGTGACATAAAAGGAGACAGCAGTGATTATCATAACCTGGCCTCTGAATTAGCAAACCAAAACTACTTTGAATTTGCTTCTGATGTAACAAGAAAAGGGCTGGAACTCTTTGGTGATAACATTGATTTGTTGAGCGATTTTACATATTATTCGCACAAATCGGGACACACAGATGATGTTAAAATCGGGATTAGCAGATTAGAAAAAATTGAAAGAAATATTTGGAATTGGAGAGCATTTACTTTTTATATCGATGTCCTAAACGATGGAGAGGCAACTAAAGAGAATAGAGACAAGGTTCTTCAATGTGTAAAGGACTATAAACGAGTACTTCCAGATGAAGAACGCGCTTATATGGCCGAATATGAAACATTCAAGAAATATGGTGAATTAGATTCTGCAGAGAGTGCTCTTGTAGTTGCAGAAGAATGTCTGGCAATGACTGCACAATGTTCACTTGCGCTGTCAAAAATCTATCATATGCGCGGAGATTATGAGAAAGCTATAAATTCTGCAACCCGCGCAATTCTAAGTCAGGCAGAAACTCAACCATCATCAAATACGGGAGCAGCTTTCGCTCATCGTGGATTCTCAAAGGATGCGAAAATACACAAATCGGTTTTAGATGGAGTAAATATAGATACACAATATAGTGCGATTCAATCAGCAATAAATGATTATAAAATGGCCGTTCGGTTTGGCTATTCTTTTAGAAATGTGGATGCCAGAATAAAAATCCTTCAAGAATTACTTCCTGCAGAGATGCGAGAAAAAATGCAATATTCAGATCTTGAGGAGCGAATTAGCAAATTAGAGTTTACTCTGGCATTGCTGTTAAAGAAACTAAGCTCGGATGACGATGATGAATAGTCATATCACAAAGCAGATAAGAGATAACTAAAGAGCGGGAGTACAGCCATCGGACAGACCGAAAAGCTGTACTCCCGTTTTGTGTTTATGAGAAGTGTGCGAAATCGAACCTTTTTCCCTTCCTATTGGCGAGGGCATAGCCGCAAGGGAAATCATAAAGGCTCCCTCTGGAAAAGCCGATACAGGAGATTATTTTGCCGTTTTTCCACCCTTATCCCCGCAGTTTTTGGAGCGTTTGGAAAGATAGCGGGGACAGGCAATTAAAACCGCCCGGAAACTCTGCTTGCACTCATGGGCGCAGCCAAGACAGACCTTGTTATACTGCCGCCTGCCGTTTTCCCCCAGGAAGAAGGACCATTCCAGACGCCATTTCCTGCTTCGGCTCATAGGTCGCCATGCTCCGGGGCGTCACGGCCGGGACGCTTCACTTCCGGGGGCTTGCGCTCCGCACATTCCCGTTTGGCATCCTCCAGCCGCTCCCGGATGGAGGGCTTTGCCACAGCCTCGTCACGGCGGCCGTTGTTGATCACCCCGTCGATCATGCCGTAGTCGTCCTCCACGGTCATTTCAGCAGTACGGAGGGGATTGTCCCGCTCCTGCATATCGGCGTTCACCACCGCAAAGGCCCTGGTGCCGTTGCCCATGATGTGAAACCTGCCATCATCGGAATTGTGGTGGACGCCATACCCGGCGGCCTCCATCTGCTCCCGTGAAAGGTCCGTCAGATGGAAACTGCCCCGCGGGGTCTGTACCCTGTCGCCGGTCAGGTGGTCGTCCGGCTGCTCCGGGCGCTGTACCAACAGGGTGCGATCTTCCTCGATAGCGGTATCCTGTTCGGGATCATACCCGGTCTCGCGCTCATACTCGGTGATCCTGCCGGGGAGAACATCATCCCCGGTCTGTGCCATTTCTTCCAACTGCTGCCGGAGTGCGGCAGTCTTTCCCTCCAGGAGAAGGTCGGCAATAACTTCTTTCTGTTCGTGGTGCTCCGGGTGCTGGGCCGCATACTGCGGATCGTGCTGCCGGAAAAACTCGTCCAGATCAAAGGCAAGGTCGGTGGCCATATCAAGCTTGTCGCTTTCGGACAGCTCCATATCCTCGTCCCGGAAGTTCATCACCCGGTATTCCTCCGGGATGTTCTCCCGGTCGCCGTCGTAAACCTCATAGAAGGTATCCCCGGTATCCCGGACATAGCCAAACTCGGTAAACTCGCCGCCTTCCTCCAGGGCTACATCCCGGCCGTAAGCCTCATAGTCGATATAGTTACGCAGATGATCCGGCACCTGCATGGCATCCAGCTCGTCGATGTAATACCGGCCAAGATCGTCATGGTCCTCGATATCCGGGTACACATCGTAGCAACCCAGGTTTTCCGTCAGGTTGATAAGGTCCTGGATACTGCCCGTATGTTCGCCCATCTCCATAGCGACCAGGAATTGGTTATACTCGCTCCGATCCATATCATCCAGCTTCGCCGCCAGATAATTCAGCTCGTCCAGATTGGCGTATTCGCCCAGCTTGTCATAGAGGCCGCCCACATAACAGTCATAGTCCGTAATAAACCATTCCTCATAGGGGTTGCCGAAATCGTCCTCCGAACCGATCCCGATACGCTCAAACACCTTTTTCAGCTCGTCGGCGGTGGTGGGGAACTTCACCCACTCGCCCACAAGCTCGCCCTCGTTGTACTTGCCCAGATTGGTGATAAAGGCAGCAAACGGATAATCCTTGTCATACTCAAAATGCGGCATAGATCGTCACCTCCTTAAAGCTCCGGCTCAGACTTTCCCTTGTTGGGGGTCTGCGTCTGCCTGCCGGCACATTCCTTTCTGCCCTGTTCCAGCCGGTCCCGGATGGAAGTCTTTTTTTCCGTTTCCCGGTGCTCCTGCTCCAAACTGCGGTCATGCTGCCACGGATCGCCGGACAGGGAAATGTATCCGTGTTCCGCGAAATGTCCCTGTTCCTCTTTCATGGCGTGCTGTCCGAAGGGGACGGGATCAATGGCGTCCAGCAGCTCCGGGGGAAGCTGCATATCCATGTGCTGGGCGATATAGCGCCAGCCCAGATCGTTCAGGTTATGGATGTTCGGCTCAAACACGAAATAGTCAATGTTGGCCGCGAACTCCTGGAACTGCTGCGGCTCCGTCAGACGGAATGGCGACGCCTGCACCGCATCCAGCAGCTCCCGGTCCTCCGGGGAGAGGGCGGCCACCGCCGCCCTCACTTCGGGTAAACTGTAAAGCTCTTTATTTCCTGCCATTGGCACCATCCTTTCTGTTGGGAAACTCCAGCTTGAAATTGATGAACTTGCCGCCCGTATCGTCCAGGATCACCGCCGCGTCATAGGTTGCGCCCTTCTTTTCGGACCACATCCCACGGACAGAAGTCCGGCCCTTTTTCAGAAGGTCGGAGGCCATCTTCTTTGTCAGTTCCTTCTTGCGGCTCGTCCAGAAGCGGTCATTTTTCCAGAGGACAAAGGTACAGGAGCGGTCGGAACAGGCAAAGTTTTTCTTTCCTTCATACACCGGCTTGCCGCAGCGGGGACAGTTTCCAATCACTTCCTTCTCCGGGGCGAACAGCTTTTGTCCGTCCTCAGAGATATGGGAATAGGTCTGGACCAGCTCCTGCGTCATGGAACGGATACCCTCCATGAACTCGCCCGGATCAGCTTCACCCTTCGCAATAGCGGAAAGGCGCTGCTCCCATTCAGCGGTGAGCATGGGAGAGGTCAGGGCCTCCGGCAATACCGTGACCAGGTTGATACCGGCTTTTGTGGTGATCAGGTTCTTGCCCTTGCGCTCCACGAAACCAGCCGCCACCAGCTTTTCGATAATGGCCGCCCTGGTCGCCGGGGTTCCCAGGCCCTTGCGCTCGGCATCCTCCGGGATATCCTCCTTGCCCGCGTTCTCCATGGCCGACAGAAGGGTATCCTCCGTGTAGGGCTTCGGGGGCGAAGTGAAATGCTCGGTGATAGAGACCGCCACATTCTCAAAGGCCTGCCCCTCGGTGAAATCGGGCAGTACGCCGCCATTGTCGGTATCCTCCGGCTTTTCCTTCAGAGAAGAACGGAAGATACGCTCGATATCCCGCCAGCCCTCGGACAGAATACGCTTGCCCTTCGCCGTGAAGGTATGGCCGCCGCAGTCGAAGGTGGCCGTGACGGTCTCATACTCATAAGGGCTTGCCGACGCACACAGCAGCTTGCAGCATACCAGCAGGAGCAAATTGCGCTCGCCCACAGGCAGGGCTTTGATGTCGGTCTTTTCAATCTCCATTGTGGGGATGATGGCGTGATGGTCTGATACATCCTTATCCGAAACCATCAGCTCCACCAGGGGGAAGAAACTGCCGCACCCATCAAAGGGCGGCACCTTCGCCGCCAGATGGATCACACAGGAGGCCGTTTCCGCCATATCGGAAGTTAGGTATCTGCTGTCAGTACGGGGATAGGTCAGCAGCTTCTTTTCATAGAGGCTCTGGGCGTAGTCAAGGGTCTGCTTTGCTGTGTAGCTGAAAATGCGGTTGGCCTCCCGCTGCAAGGTGGTCAGGTCATAGAGCTTCGGGGGCTGTTCCTTCTTTTTCTCACGGGTGACGGAGGTACACACAGCCTGCCCATTCTGACAAGCGGTCTGTACCTGCTTTGCCTGCACCGGATCGGTGAACTTCTCTGAAACCGCCTCGGCTCCCTCCACCTGCAGGCGCACATGATGGTATTTCTCTTTCTTAAAGAGCATGATCTTCCCGTCACGCTCCGCCAGCATTGCCAGGGTGGGCGTCTGGACGCGCCCCACATTCAGAGTGCGGTGGTAGAGGACGGAGAAAAGACGGGTGGCATTGATCCCCACCAGCCAATCCGCTTTCTGCCTGCAAAGGGCAGACTGATAGAGGCTGTCATACTCCGCGCCGGGGCGCAGGTCGGAAAAGCCCTCACGGATCGCCATATCCTCCATAGAGGAAATCCAGAGGCGTTCAATGGGTTTTGTGCATCCGGCCATTTCATATACCAGCCGGAAGATCAGCTCCCCTTCGCGCCCCGCGTCACAGGCATTGACAACCGTATCCACATCCGGGCGGTTCATAAGGCGTCGGAGATTTTCAAAGGCGTCCTCCTTGCCGGGCGCCAGCACATAGCGGAAAGGCTCCGGCAGGATGGGAAGGTCGTCATATCCTTGGGCACCGCGTCCAGCTGCATCTTGATGGTGCCGCCGCTGCCGGCGCGCAGCTGGTTATACTTGTGCAGCAGGTCGGGGATGTCCAGCTGCTGGGGACAGCCGTCGCAGCAGTAGCGGCAGGCGGTGCAGGGCACGGAGTTCTTCATCTTCTCCGCCGCGGCCATCACAATGTCCTCCTCCGCCGGGGTCAGGGGCTCCAGCTTTTCAAAGGTGGCGATGTTGTCCCGCATCTGCGCCATGTCGGACATGCCGGACAGCACCATGGTCACGTTGTCCAGCCCCTGCAGCCAGCGAAAGCCGAAGGACGCGATGCTGGTGCCCGGGTGCAGGGCGCGGAGCTTGTCCTCGCTCTCCTGGTCCAGCGCCGCCAGCTTGCCGCCGCGGACGGGCTCCATCACCCACACGGGGATGTTGTGCTTTGCCAGCAGTTCGTACTTCTCCTTGGCCCGCTGGATGGTCCAGTCCAGATAGTTCAGCTGGATCTGACAGAACTCCATCTCCCGGCCGTAGCGCTCCAGGAACTCCGCCAGGCAGGGGATGTCCGCGTGGGAGGAGAATCCCAGGTGCTTGATGCGCCCCAGCTTTTTCTGCTCCACGAAGTAGTCGATGACGCCCCACTTGGGATCGGTGTAGACGTTGACGGAATTTTCGTACACGTTGTGCAGCAGGTAGAAGTCGAAATACTCCACCTGGCACTTTTTCAGCTGCTGCTCGAAGATGCCCGCCGGGTCGGGGTCGCCGGTGAGCATGTGGCCGGGGAACTTGGTGGCCAGATAAAAGCTCTCGCGGGGGCACTTTTTCAGGCACTCGCCCACCACGATCTCGGAGCGGTTCTGCATGTAGGGCCACGCGGTGTCGTAATAGTTGACGCCGTGCGCCATGGCGTAGTCCACCATCTCCTGGGTGGCCGCCTGGTCGATGGCGCCGTCGGCGGTGGTGGGCAGGCGCATAGTGCCGAAGCCCAGCATGGAAAGCCGCAGGCCCTTGAAATCACGGTAGATCATATCGTTGTCCTTCCTTATAATGCGTTTGTAAAGCCATTATAGCGCAGAAAGCCTCCCGGAGCAACCCAAAACCTCCGCTTCCCCTCCTGTTCAGTCCGCTTTTCTTCCCGACTTTACCCGGATTTTACAAAAGAACTCCTGCGGATTTGACATTCGTTTCGTATTCTGTATTTGGACGAGAATGTGCTATCTGAAAAATGTAAAATCGAGGAGAGAAGTATGGACATCTTTCATGTGCTGACCATGCTGGGCGGGCTGTGCCTGTTCCTGTTCGGCATGAATTTCATGGGACAATCCCTGGAGCGCCGCGCCGGCGGCAAGCTACGGACGCTGCTGGATAAAATGACCGGC
>ERZ1034952.2812-NODE-2812-length-12389-cov-4.549700_pt1 | contig 12389 bp, 9 predicted proteins | sample MGYA00520625_ERZ1034952 | MGnify/ENA primary metagenome ERZ1034952 (study PRJEB33766, sample SAMN09781773) | gut metagenome | biome: gut microbiome | host: Homo sapiens | place: Madagascar | study: EMG produced TPA metagenomics assembly of the PRJNA485056 data... | reverse complement strand
CCAGTATCTTATCCTCATCGGTATCATCGGGAATTTCAGCTGTTATTTTATAGTTTTTAAGACCGGTTGAGGTATTTTTGTCAGCAAGAGTGTCTACCGGGTTTACACCTATCGCGCGGAGCTGAGTGTTTATTTTTTCAAGGTAGTTTTCTTCATCAACAGCTTCTATATATATTGTTTTAAGAGCCGGTGTTTTAAGCCAGCTGAAGTTTTTATGAAACAGCAGCTGAGCTGTCATAACCGCAAGCATTGACAGTATTCCGAGTACATACATTCCGGCACCTATTGCAAGCCCTATACCTGAGGTTGCCCAGATACCGGCTGCGGTTGTAAGACCGGTGATTGAATTTTTATGAACAAATATCATTCCGGCGCCCAAAAAGCCGATTCCGCTTACTACCTGGGCGGCTATACGTGCGCCGTCTGCGCCGCGCATACCGAATTCACCTGCAACCGTATCGGAAAATCCGTACTTTGAAATAACCATCATCAGCGCTGCGCCTATTGCGACAATACAATGTGTGCGTACACCTGCACTTTTGGAACGGTTGGATCTTTCCAGACCTATTATAGAACCGCATATACCTGCGACAATTACTCTGCAGAGTAAAATAAGCTGATAAATCTGAAAATTGTCTGTCATTTTTTGTTTTATACCTCCTCAAAATTTGGTTTTATTATAAACTTGCCCTTGCTCCTGAGAACTTTATCGGACAGTATACCGGGCAGTTCATCTAAGGCAGCGGTTTTGTATATCATAGAGCTTACATCTATGCGTTTTGAATCAATCATTTCCACTGCGCGCTGCTGAGCATAAGGATTTATGTATGAAGCTTTAATTTCAATTTCCTTTTTGAATATATCAAAAGGCTTTATGCTTATGGTATCGTTGGGTGCAGTCAGTCCAAAGAACATAACAATTGATTTTTTGCCGGCAAGGCTTACTGCCTGTTCCATTGTTTCGGTGCGGCCTGCACATTCTATAACCTTGTTAATATTGTTTATTCCATTATCCTTAATAGCCTTTTCGGCGTTCTCGGTACGCGGGTTTATGCAAAGGCTTGCGCCCAAACGGAGCGCATGCTGTCTTTTGGCAGAGTCCGGCTCTATAACAATAACCTTTGCCGCGCCGGCGGTTTTGGCAAGCTGAAGCATTATCATGCCTATCATTCCACAGCCTATGATTAAAACTGTGTCATCGGTTTTTATATCACATAAATCAATTCCATGCATGCAGCATGAAACCGGTTCAGCCATAGCGGCTTCTTCAAATGCGGTTGAGTCGGCTATCCTATAAACCTGACTTTTCGGCACGGCGCAGTATTGGGCAAAACCGCCGTTTAAGGTTGTTCCTATGCCGACCATGCTTTCGCAAAAGTGTCCCTTTGCACTGCGGCAATAGAAGCAGCTGCCGCAAAGCTTATTCGGATCGACGCATACCCTGTCACCTTCGGAAAGGTTTTTGACATTACTGCCGGTTTTGACTATTATGCCTGAAAATTCGTGTCCCAAAACAGTTCCGGACGGTGTAGCGGCAGCACCTTCATCACCTTCATATATATGTATATCTGTTCCGCAGATGCCGCATGCCATGACTTTAATAAGAACCTCATCTGCGTTTATATCCGGAATATCAATATCCTCGACTATAAGTTTGTTCTTCTGATAAAAAACAGCTGCTTTCATATTATTCTCTCCTTTAAGTCAAATAGAATTGGTAAATAAAACCGTAGCTTACTTTTCGCTTATTATTTTGCATTGAATGGGATATCTGTTCTTATAGTAATATATGCTTTCAAAACCGATTTGCTTTAGTGCTGAATATGCTTTGCCAAACATATTGGCGGAGTTTTCGGATATGTGTGCGTCCGAGCCGAGTGTGATCAAATGTCCGCCAAGCTCCTTATACAATTCAATTATCCATTGTTCCGGCATAAATTCACAGTAACCGCTTCCGTTATAAATGCACGAGGTATTGACTTCAAGAGCAATTCCGCGTTTTATGATAAGGGTTAAAATATTTTGAATTTTAGTTATGTAGTCCTTGCAGCTTAAACTCATGCCGTATTTTCCGTTGATATATCTTAGGGGACAGGTCAAATGTGCAAGTATGTCAAAGTCACATGTATTTATCATTGTTATCATGTCATCAAGGTATTTATCAAAATACTGTTTTGACGCATTGATTCCAAGTTCTGCAAAGTTTATTTGAGAGTACGGCATCTCATAGTCTTTAAACTTCACTGCATGAACCGAGCCTATAACGACATCAAAATCATTTTCGGAAAGAATTGTCGCTGCGGCTTTGGGGAACCAAAAGGCTTCGCCAATTTCTACACCTTTTAAAACAGACAGTGTTGAGTTGTTATCGGTTATTTCGGCGTCTGCAACGGAGCTTTGCACTGTCGTGCTTATGTCGATACTGTTGCAGAATTCAATGTCACAGTGATCAGTGACTGCAAACCCGGATAAATTATTTGTGTCTGCCGCTTTTGCCATTTCTGCCACAGGACATTCCGAGTCATGCGAGTTTTGCGAATGTGTATGCATATCAAAAATTTTGCCGCAGTTCGCTTCGGGCTTGATTTTGCCGTCTGTTTCAACAATATCCGGATTAAAACGATTGAGTACATCATAAAAATCATTATATTCTGATATAAGCCATATGCCGAGCCCGGCGTACCTGTGTACCAAATCCGCTGCCGCACTGTCAGCAAACGGAAGCTTTACCCAAGCTGTATTTTTACATTCATAAGGCAGCCACACAGTCAGTTTGTCTTTGGACAGAATAGTTCTTAAAGCTTTAAGAGCAGCCTCGGTAACCTCGCCGTCATAATCGAATGATATGTCAGGCAGAACTGATTTACATTTTTTTATAAACTCAATACTGTTTGAGGTTATGGAAACATATTCTGTGTATGCTTGGATTTCGGAAAAGAATATATTAAGCATATTATCCGGAAAGCTTTGCAGCTTGTTATCTATTTTAAGCCGTATTTTGTTAGCGGCTGCAACCTCAAGAACGTCTTTGAATAAAGGTATTTTTTCACCTTTAAATTTATTTGACGTTGCAAGTCCAAAGTCATATTCCAACGCCTGCTCATATGTTATATTGTTTATACAAACCTCATTTGTAATCTCACGTCCGTTTGTCTGCCGAGCCGTGCGGTTTATTGTGTTGTCGTGAATGACAACAATCTTTTTATCCAGAGTATAGTTCAAATCAAGCTCTATAACATCATATTTCTGAACGGCTGCACAAAGAAAAGCGGATAAAGTGTTTTCGGGACATTCGCTTGAAACGCCTTTGTGTGCCTGCAGCTTAACGTGTTTCAATTTGATTCACTTCCATATTGACAATTTAATTTATGGGGTATATAATAGCACCAAATAAGCATTAAATCAATATAAAACGTTTAAAATGATAAAATACGCATGATTTTGATTAATTTAAACGTTTTTTGGAGGAAATATGAGCAAAGAACGTGAAAAAGAAATCTTAAAGCTTTTGCTGTCCAAAAAGAGAGTTATGGTACCGGAGCTTGCAAAAATACTGTTTACAAGCGAGTCATCAATTCGACGCGATTTGACCAGTCTTGAAAAACAGCAGCTTATAAAAAGAGTGCATGGCGGAGCCGTCATAGAGGAAAACAGCGCTTCAGCGCTTAAAATTCCGTTTGTCATACGTGAGCTTGAGCAAAGCGATGCCAAAATTGAAATTGCAAAAAAGGCAATAGGTTATGTGAACGATTATGACGTAATTTTTCTTGATGCATCGTCAAGCGCATATAATCTTATACCGTATCTTGCGGTCAAAAATCATTTGACAGTCGTTACAAGCGGTGTAAAGACTTTATCCAAGCTTGGAGATTACGGAATAAAAGCTGTAAGCACGGGCGGTGAGCTGCTTCCGAGCAGTCAGTCGCTTGTAGGCGAAGCTGCATATAAATGTATAAAAGCAATAAATGCTGACATTGTGTTTTTTTCGTGCCGCGGCTTGTCTGATGACGGTTATCTGACCGATATTTCAGATCAGGAGGATTATGTCCGCAGAAGGATGATTGAACATTCAAAAAGGTCATATATGCTTTGCGCAAGCGATAAAATCGGACACAAGTATTTTCACAATTTGTGCAGCATAAGAGATATAACCGGTGTGATATGCGAGGAGGAGCTTCCGGTGCATCTGAGGTAAGAATAAATCGGCTGTAAAAGCCGATTTATTCTTATATTGTAATTGTTATTGTATTATCGCTGCCTTTTCTGCAGGGAACGTCAAGTTTAATTTCTTTTCCGTCCTTTTCAACTGTTATGGTATAGTCTCCGTAATACCCTCTTGATGAAAACGTACCTTTGTTATCGGTTGTTCCGTTTTCGCGTGTCCACCATTTGTTATAGACCAAATCACGGTATTCAATCCCGGCAGGCTTTAACGAATAATCATAGTTGCAGAGTATTCTTTTTGAATGCTTGTCAGGGCTGAAATCGACAAATCCCCAAAGCTGTATCATATCAACATTTTCGTTTGCAAAATATGCTATAAGCGAATCTCTGACAAGATTTGCCTGATAGTTTAAATCTTCTGTTATATTGCCGGTATCAAATTCTGTTATGCGAATTCTTTTACCGTAACTGCCGAGTATATCAAGAGTATCACTTATTGTTTTTGGAGTTGCGGTATAGCCGACATGACCTTGCTGTCCTATTGTGTCAAAATCAAGATTTTTGACAGCCCAGTCCAAAAACGGTTTCTGCGAAAGCTTAAAAATCTCTTGGCTGCAGTTAAATCCATCCGTAAGACATAAGTTTGCATTGGGGAAGATTTCTCTTGCGTACTTATACCAGTTTACCAAAAATTCATCCCCGTAAACATTATGAAAGATGTTTAATGAGGGGGTTGTCCTTCTTGAGCCGTCCTCGTTTGATACATCCCAGTCTGTTACATCCGGAAACTTCTTTGCCATCCATTCAAAATGCGATTTTATTTCTGCGTCAAGTCCGGCTTTGTCGTAAAGTAGATGCAGATACGGCCCCATTGTGGCATCATCATAGACTTCGAGTCCCGGTTCTTCTGAGGTTTCCGAATCCCATGTAAGAGCATGACCTTTGATATTGCCGGCGCAGCCGTTTGCGTATGCCCATTTAATAAGCCTTGCTATGTCGTCATAGCCCTTTTGTTTATCCTGGTTTTTATATTTCCTGTGAAAGCCGCCCTCTGTTCCTAGAGAATTGAAATTCTCTACAATGGTTTTTCTGTAAGCTTCCTCTTTCATAGCGGTCAAAGGATTCACTGCAACAGAGAACAGAAACTCATGTTCATACATATCAAGTTTAACATCTGCATCGGGAACGGCATTGCCGTCCTTGTCCTTTACAATTACGTTTATATCACCCTTGCGGATTCTTTCGATTTTTGCAAGGGCATCTTTGCGCCATTGTGCATTTTCTTCACAGCCTTCATATCTGCCGTAAGAATCCGGCATATCATCTATTGTATATGCCTTGCCGTAGTTTATCATTTCAAAACCGCCGATTTCAAGTTCCTGCACATATTCGCCGGGGTTAAAGCCGATAAAGTTACCTGCTTCGCCGTACTTGTGGTTGGTGCATACAGGAAGATAAATAACGGTCCAGTTATCGCCGATTTGCGCGGTGACAGAGCAGCCTCCGCTGTTCAGGCTCTTTTTGTGTGAACTTTCACCGTATGAAATTGACATTTTGGAGGTTCTCGTATCAAAATCACCGCCGCTTATGCGTCTTGCATATAATCTGATAAGCATAATATCGTCATCTTCATACTTATCATCCATTTGCGGATAAATTCTGAAATTGAGCATCCATGACTTTTCCGGAACTTTAGTTACATTGAAGTGTATTGCACGATTAAACGGCATATTCTCAACATCTACAAGCTCATATGTTCCGTAATCCGGCATGCCCTGTGTGGTTGATTTTCCGTCAAACAATGCATTTTCGGTGAATAAGATGTTTCCGCCCTTCAGAGCATTAAATGCGGCTTCAGGCTCATCCTTCATGGGATAATAAATCAAATCCTCCGGATTGCTTGACTTCTCAAAGTCTGTCGGTACAGGCCTGTGCTGCTTAGGATCAGATAAGACGTTTGGAATTCCGGAGGTAGAACTTGCGGTTTTACCGGATGTTCCGGTGGAAAGGGAAACCGTTTCAGTTTTTTCGTCCCAGCTTACAGCCGTTCCGATTGATTCAGCAATAAATCTGAGCGGTACCATCATAACGTCGTCTATAAGCCGGGGCGCTGTGTCAAGCGTAATCGTTTTTTTATCTTTTACGGCTTCTGTACTGTCTGCGGTTAGCGTAAGTTTGTGGCTTTCATGATAAACATCAATTCCTTTTGTTTTTTCGTCCCATAAAACTGTTGTTCCAAGCGCTCCGAAAACAGAGTCGGCAGCAACAAGCGTTCTGCCGTTTATAACGACAGGTGTATGCTTTTGAGCGATTTCCGTTCCGTCAACGATAATTTTTATATGTTCGCTGCCGGCGATGGCGCAGGAGGGAAAAGCTGCAGTAAGCATACATGCGGACAACAGATATAACAACCCTTTTCTCATTTTGCTTCTCCTTTATTTAAACGATTTTAAATCATACATACCAAGGTACTTTTCTGTGTTGCCGCACATCTCGATAAAGAGGCTGCGCGCGTCTTCGATACTGCAGGTAACAAGAGGATCGTTTGCAAAAACGGCAAAAATTCTTTCCAGATCTCTGCTTGAAATTGCGTTATAAAGCGTTTCCTGTTCGCCGCAGATTCTTGACACCATGCTGTATATTGATTCAGGAATATTTCCGGCAAACATGGGCGTAAGGCTGTCGGAGCGGAATGCAGCATTTGTTTCAACGATTGCGCCTATGGGCAGATTGGGAATCTGACCGTAGTTTGGTATATTAACATTTGTAATCAGATCGCCAAGACCTATAAGAGCCGCCATCTGTTTAACGCCAAGTTCTCCTGTATGCTTAATTTCGGGCTTAATCTCACCGCTTATTAGTTTTGCACTCTTTTCAAGCCGCTCCTTCAAATCCTGTTTTCTCCAGGAAACAGGTGTAAGTGCAAAATGCCAGCTGTTGGCACATTCCGGACTTTGCAGATACCATTTACCCTCGGTAAACTCGGCAAGATGCCTGTCGCCCGCTGCGGCAATCCAGCCAAATCGGCGGAATAAATCAAGCTTGACCTTTTCCTCGCTGCAGAAATTGTTATTCATCCAGTTGGTGTCAACCTTATGCAATGAATATCCGTCTTTATACTTTTCCGCAAACTTTTTGTAATATGGAAAAAGATCCACATTTCGATAGCTTGCTTTGGTAAGCCATGTATAGTGGTTTACCGCAACCGGATTCACCTTTATGTCATCACGGGTCACATTTTCAGCACCGAGCATTTCTTCTGCAACCTTTATTAAAAGGTTTTGTGTTCCGAATACTTCATGGCAGCAGCCAAAAGCCTTGATTTCCGGAAAAACATCATTCAGGGGTTTTACGCACAATGTCATAGGGTTGGTATAATTTATAACCCAAGCTTTCGGGCAGTGCTCTTTTATTTTAGACGCGATAAGTTCATACATAGGTATGGTTCTCATTGCCCTTACGATGCCGCCGGGGCCGGTGGTATCTCCGACAGATTGATATATACCGTATTTTTCCGGAGTATGTACGTCGGATTCCATTTCATCAAAAGTTCCGGGCAGAATTGAGATTACGACAAAATCCGCACCGTTTAAAGCTTCGTCTATTGTTTTGACCGCACGATAATACCAGACGCTTTTTGCGCCCTCTGCTTCTTTGTATTTGTTTCCGATAATTTCATTATGCTTGGCAGCCTCAAAGTCAATATCATATAAATCAACATGTCCGCTCATTTCTTCGCAGCCGGCAAGATCGCTCATAAGTCCCCATGCCCAGCCTCTTGAACCGCCGCCGATGTATGTGATTTTTACATCACAAGCTTTGTTATCTTTGTAAAACATATAACCCTTCCTTTCAGCTTTTGTATACCTATCTTTAATTATATTGCATAAAAAAATTTTTTCAAATAACAGAAAGTTAATATTTTTATACAAAAAGGCAAATATTACGGACTCACAGTTTTAATTTATTTCGTCAAGTGTCAATCGTATGCTTTTATTCAGCAGTGACTTTAGAATCTGTCCTTCGGTCAGGGTTTTCGTTATTTTTCGGTTGCTGTCCAAAACATGAACGACATGGTACTTGTGATACGAAAGCCTGTGCAGCAGCTTGCGTGCAGGTAAATCACCGTATGCTGCAATCGTACAGACATTGCTGAAGCAGCCGGATTCCGGCTTGCTGCGATAGTATAATAATTCACGCAGAACCTGCATGGAAATTGCCTTTTGCTCAAAGCAAAGATTGCCCAGGAGAAAGGCACCTATAAGAATAAGAGAGAAGTTAAAGCTTGACGTGAGCAAAAGCCAAACAGCTGTACACAGTAATAAAGCTATTATTATACGGCTTACTATGACAGAAATTTTAAGCGCAGTAACGGCGTCAGAGCCAAGTGTCAGTAAAGCACGCATAACTCTGCCGCCGTCAAGAGGCAGGCAAGGTAAAAGATTAAGACAAAAAATTGAAAGATTTGCCGCCATGCAATATCCGATAAGTGAAATAGGAAGATATTGCAGTATAATAAAGCACAAAACAGAGATTATAAGATTTATAAAAGGCCCGGCAAGAGCCATAAGAATTTCATGCACAGGGTTTTTTATAACAGCTGTGCTGATTTTTGCACATACGCCAAAAGGCTGTATCACGATATGCGATACAGGAATTCCAAATTGGCGGAGTACAAAAATATGTGCAAATTCATGCAGCAAGGCAGAAATCCAGCATATTGAAAACAGAACGAGATAGTTGCCTAAATATGCAGCAAGCAGTATTGGAAGAAAAAGAATGTGTATATGCAGGTGCTTGCCGACGCATATTATACCCTTTTGATATATTTTTGTTATATTCATATCAGTGCAGCGTTAATGCTCCGCTGTCGCTTTCCGGCAGAGGCAAAGGGTTATTATCCTGAGCCGGTTGAGGTATAATTCGGCTTAAAAACTCTGATACAGCGGATAAATCGGTTTCATGGCTGATTGCGGTATCAAATGCGTTTGCCCAGTTGTTTAATACAGGGATATTTATGTTATGCATTGTCCATACGACAAGTGTAAGCACGATTGCGGCTGCGGTTTGCTTTACCAGTAATTGCAGCAGTTTTGCAGATATTGATGTTTTGGCTGAGGGGGCGTGAGCTGTATGTTTGTACGTTCTCTCGTTCATAATTATTCATTCCTTTCGTACGGGTATTGACTTGTCTTATAAAATTTATGGTATTTTATTACCGTTTATGCTTGCAAGATTGAAAAAAATATTGTATCATAAATATAAATATACATCGGAGGAAAAGTATGTACCGTGCAAAATTAGAAAAATGTCTTAAACGCGTCCAGAAACCGGCGCGATATATAGGAAATGAGTTTAACAGTGTCCATAAAGAGCACACAGCTGATATGATGAGCGTTGCATTTTGCTTTCCGGACGTGTACGAGGTTGGTATGTCGCATTTGGGAATGAAAATACTGTATCATATGCTTAACGACAGGGAAGATGTTGTTTGCGAAAGGGTGTTTGCCCCGTGGGATGATATGGAAAAGGAACTGCGTAGCGAGGGAATACCTCTGCTTTCAATGGAAAGCGCATTGCCTGTGCGTAGCTTTAATATGGTTGCCTTTACTCTGCAGTATGAAATGAGTTATTCAAATATAGTAAATATGCTTGATTTGGCTGAGATTCCGCTGCGTACAAGCGAACGCAGCCTTGACGACCCGTTTGTATGCTGCGGCGGACCATGTGCGTATCATGCGGAACCGTTGTCTGATTTGGTTGATTTTTTTCTTCTCGGCGAGGGAGAGGAAATGAACAGTGAAATTATGGATGTATACAAGCAGTGGCGCGGCAGCGGCAGATCAAGAGAAGAATATCTTGAGGAGATTGCGAAAATTCAGGGCGTGTATGTACCGTCATTTTATGATGTGAAGTACAATGAGGATAACACAATAGCGTCCTTTGAACCAAACCGTCCGGGAATCCCTAAGCAGGTAAAAAAACGGATAATAAAGGATCTTGACAACACGTATATACCTGAAAAGCTGATAGTTCCGTTTATGGAAACCGTACATGATCGTATTATGCTTGAGATTTTCCGTGGCTGTATACGCGGCTGCCGTTTCTGTCAGGCGGGATATATATACCGCCCCGTGCGTGAGCGTTCGGTCGAACGGCTTTTAAAGGTGGCTGAAAATTCTATAAAGGCAACCGGGTACGAGGAAATGTCAATGTCATCACTCAGTACGAGTGACTATACAAAACTGTTTGAGCTTACAGACGGTCTGCTTGCTTTGACGGTGGATAAAAAGATAAATCTTTCGCTGCCGTCGCTGAGGGTAGATAATTTTTCAATGGAGCTTATGGAAAAGGTGCAAAAGGTAAAAAAGAGCGGATTGACCTTTGCGCCCGAGGCAGGTACACAGCGGCTTAGGGATGTTATAAACAAGAATGTTCTTGAGGAGGACTTGATACGCACGGCAAAAATTGCGTTCAGTGGCGGTTATAACAGGATTAAGCTGTACTTTATGCTTGGTTTGCCGACGGAAACCAATGAGGATGTTTTGGGCATAGGGGAGTTGGCGCAAAAGGTCATAGACGCATTTTATGAGCTTCCGAAGGAGGTGCGTAAGGGCAGAAGTGTGTCAGTGACGGTAAGCACATCTTTTTTTGTGCCAAAGCCGTTTACTCCGTTCCAGTGGGAGCCGCAGAATAAAATAAGCGATATGGATGAAAAGGCGCATATGCTTAATCAATCAATAACCAATAAAAAGATAATATACAACTGGCATTCAACAGATGTCAGCTTTCTGGAGGAGGTCTTTGCAAAGGGCGACAGACGATTGGGTGAGGTATTGATTACGGCGCAGTCTTTGGGTTGTAAATTTGACGGCTGGTCTGACTTTTTTGATTACGATAAATGGATGGAGGCGTTCAGATTAAACGGAATTGACCCTGCTTTTTATGCACACAGACGGATTTCTCATGATGAAATTTTACCTTGGGATTATGCGGATATAGGAGTAAGCAAGGAATTTTTTATCAAAGAGCATGAGCGTGCTTATCGCGGAGAAACAACTCCGTCGTGCCGTGAGAAATGCATGGGCTGCGGAGCGGCGCGTTTCGGAGGAGGTGTATGCTTTGAGTAAGCGAAGAATTACATTTTATAAAACAGGTATGGGAAAGTATATATCTCATCTTGATTTGCTGAGATGTTTTACGCGGACAATTCAGCGCAGCGGTTTACCTGTTGTATATTCACAGGGATTTAATCCGCATCAGAAGATAACGTTTTCTCTGCCATTGCCGATTGGTGTGACCGGCGTATGCGAAACTGTTGATATTCAGTTTGAAGACGGCGTTACAGATGATGAAATAAAAGAAAAAATGAATAAGAATCTTCCGCCGGATATCGGCGTAGTATCGGTGGGGGATATTGTGTATAAGGCGGCAGAAATAGCTGCAGCGGAATATGTGATGTCTGCGGCGGCGGAGGAGCTTGTTTCCGAAGACAAAATCAAAGCTTTTTTTGCCGAGCCTGAAATTGCCGTTGCAAAAAAAAGCAAGAAAAAGGGCGAAAAAATAATAAATCTGCCTGATTATATAAAATCCTGGGAGATAACAAATCAGTCTGAAAACGGTTTTGAATTAAAGGTTATTCTTGATGCCGGCGGGGAGCGGAATCTTAAACCGGAATTGCTTGCCGCGGAGATAGAAAAATACATTTTGCCTGTAAAAATTGATGACTGGCAGATACAAAGAGAAAAGATTTTCCGAAAAGGAAGCAACGGTATACTTGAAATATTTAAGTAGTCAAAATAAAACTTAACGGGCAGGTGTAAAGGTGATGATAAAGGTTTTGTTTGTGTGTCACGGAAACATATGCAGAAGTCCTATGGCTGAGTTTATACTTAAAGATATGGTCAGAAAAAACGGTATGGAGAGAGAGTTTGAAATTTGCTCTGCTGCAACAAGCACGGAAGAAATCGGTAATCCGGTATATCCGCCCGCAAGAAGAAAGCTGGCTGAACACGGTATATCCTGTGAGGGAAAAAGAGCAGTACAAATGACAAAAGAAGACTATCAATATTATGATTATATTATCGCAATGGACAGGTATAATCTGAATAACATGAAAAGATTTGCAGGTAATGATGATAAGAATAAGATATCCCTTATGATGGATTATACAAACCGCCGCGGAGATGTTGCCGATCCGTGGTATACAGGAGATTTTGAAACAA
>ERZ1034952.2810-NODE-2810-length-12390-cov-24.802837_pt1 | contig 12390 bp, 9 predicted proteins | sample MGYA00520625_ERZ1034952 | MGnify/ENA primary metagenome ERZ1034952 (study PRJEB33766, sample SAMN09781773) | gut metagenome | biome: gut microbiome | host: Homo sapiens | place: Madagascar | study: EMG produced TPA metagenomics assembly of the PRJNA485056 data... | reverse complement strand
GCGCCGGGCTGGATACCGTGGGCATCCGTATGCCCAGCCACCCGGTAGCGCGGGCAGTCATCCAGCAGAGCGGCTGCGCCTTTGCCGCCCCCAGCGCAAACCTTTCCGGTAAGCCCAGCCCCACCAACGCGCAGGACGTGTTCACCGATATGGATGGCCGCCTGCCGCTGATCTTGGACGGCGGCGAGTGCGATGTGGGTGTGGAGAGCACCGTGGTGTCGGTGGTGGGGGAGAAGCCCACCCTGTTCCGCCCCGGCCACATCACGCTGGAGGACTTGGAACGCGCCCTCGGCGAAGAGGTGGAGGTGTCCAAGGCTATTCTGGAAAAGCTGCCGGAAGGTGCCGTGGTGCGCAGCCCGGGCATGAAGTATAAGCACTACGCCCCCAAAGCCGATGTGACCCTGCTCAACGGCACCTTTGAGCAGTTCAAAGCCTATGTGGACGCCCATAAAAACGAGAACCCCAGCTGCCTGTGCTTTACCGGCGAAAGCGCAAAGCTGGATGTGCCCTGCGTGGAGTACGGCCGCGAGGGGGACGGTGCCGATCAGGCAAAGCACATCTTCCGCTCCCTGCGGGCGCTGGATGAGCAGGGCGATGGCGTAGTCTACGCCCGCTGCCCGCAGAAGGATGGCCTGTCCATGGCGGTGTACAACCGCCTGATCCGCGCCGCCGCCTTCCGGGTGATCGACCTATGATAACTTTAGGCATCACGGGGCGCAGCGGCTGCGGCAAGTCCACGGTCACGGCGGTATTTGCCGCCCACGGCGTGCCGCTGGCAGACGCCGACCAGCTCAGCCGGGAAATTTTGCTGCCCGGCTCGCCGCTGCTGCCGCAGCTTGCGGCACGGTTCGGCGGGGATATTTTAAAGCCGGACGGCACGCTGGATCGCCGCCTGCTGGCTGACCGCGCCTTTGCCACCCCGGAGGGCAAGGCCGCGCTGGACAGCCTGACCCACCCCGCCATCGTGGCACGCATCCGGGCGGCAAAGCAGGCGGCACAGGCCGCCGGAGCGCCCCTTTTTGTGCTGGACGGTGCGGTCATCGTGGGCACGGCGGCACAGGCTGAATGTGACCGCCTGTGCGTGGTCACTGCACCCTTTGAAACCAGCGTGGCGCGCATCGTGGCGCGGGACGGCATCTCGCCGGAGATGGCTGCCCGCCGCCTGAACGCCCAGACCCCGGAACAGACCCTGACCGCACAGGCGGACTACACCCTGCACAACGACGCCGGGCTGGAGACGCTGCAAGCAGCAGCCGCCCGCCTGTGTGAGCAGCTGCAGGCAGAAGGGGGCGTGACGGCAGCACCTTGAACGAACAAAATTACGAAAAAACCTACGACCCCATAGCCGCCCGGGAGCGCCGCGCTGCCGGGGAAAAGCAGCGCCGCCGCAAACAGCAGCGCCGCCGTCAGCTGGTGCTGCGGCTGGCTGCGTTGTGCTTGGCTGTGGTGCTTACGGTGTGTGCCGTGCCGCCCCTGTGCAACCGGCTAGATCAGTTTTTGTACCCCCGCAAGTACGAGCAGCTGGTGGAAAAATGGGCAGCCGCCTACGAGCTGGATCCGCTTTTAGTCTACGCCTTTATCCGCACCGAAAGCGGCTTTGACCCGCAGGCTACCTCCAGCGTGGACGCCCGCGGCCTGATGCAGATGACCGAGGAAACCTTTCTCTGGATGCGCAGCAAGATCGCCCCGGAGGAGCCGCTGACCTTTGCCGACCTCTACAGCCCTGACATCGCCATCCGGTTCGGGTGCTGCTATCTGCACCTGTGCATGGTGCGCTACAAAGGGGATGTATCCACAGCGGCTGCGGCGTATCACAGCGGCTGGGGTACGGTAGACCAGTTGCTGCAAATGGAGGAGCATTCGGCAGATGGGAAGACCCTGCAGGGCTTCCCCTATAACCAGATGCACCACTACGTCAACAAGATCACCGCCTGCTACCAGACCTATCAGCGTCTGTACGCAGGTCAATGATAAAAAGTTAAGGAGCAAAAAATCATGAGTGAGAAACTTACTGCAAAAGAGTATGCCGAAAAGCTGCTCTACACCCCCGAATACGCTGCCGACAAGCGGGCAGATGTAAAGGAAAAGGCTGCTGCCTTTGCCGAGGGCTACAAGAAATTTATGGACAGCGCCAAGACCGAGCGCGAGGCTGCCGTTGTCAGCGAGCAGATGCTGCTGGCTGCCGGCTACAAGGCTTTTGAGCCTAAAAAGGTCTATGCACCCGGCGAGAAGGTCTACTTCATTCAGGAGAACAAGGCTGTTGTGGCGGCTACCATCGGTCAGAAGCCCTATGAGGAGGGGTTCCGTCTGGTCATCGCCCACACCGACTGCCCCCGTCTGGACCTGCGTCCCAACCCTCTGTACGAGTCTGACCACATGAGCTACTTCCGCACCCACTACTACGGCGGCGTGCGCAAGTACCAGTGGGCTACTATCCCGCTGGCCATCCACGGCGTGTTCACCCGCGCCGACGGCTCCAGCGTCAACTTTGCCATTGGTGAGGACGAGAACGATCCCGTGTTCTGCATCACCGACCTGCTGCCCCATCTGGGTGCCGAGCAGAACGAGCGCAAGCTCAGCGAGGGCATCAAGGGCGAGGAGCTGAACGTGCTCATCGGCTCTGACGCTGTGGAGGAAGAGGACGTCAAGGAGGCTGTCAAGCTGAACACCCTCATCCTGCTGAACCAGAAGTACGGCATTACCGAGCGCGACTTCACCCGCGCCGAGATCGAAGTGGTTCCCGCCAGCAAGGCACGCGATGTGGGCTTTGACCGCTCCATGATCGGTGCCTACGGCCACGACGACCGCGTGGATGCTTACCCCGCACTGCTGGCCGAGATCGAGACCAAGGACCCTGTGCACACCACCATCTGCGTGCTGACCGATAAGGAAGAGATCGGCTCCGACGGCGTGACCGGTATGCAGAGTATGTATGTGTTCCACTTTATGCAGCTGCTCTGCCGCGCTGCCGGTCAGGACGATATCCTGGCCTTCCGCAACAGCGTGTGCCTGTCTGCGGACGTGACCGCCGCCTTCGACCCCTCTTGGGCAAGCGCCTTTGAGAAGCAGAACGGCACCTACGCCGGCCGCGGCATTGCCATCTTCAAGTACACCGGCAGCCGCGGCAAGAGCTCTGCCAGCGACGCCAACGCCGAGCTGGTGGGCGACATCACCCGGATGCTGGATGCCAACAACGTGGCATGGCAGATCGGCGAGATGGGCCGTCTGGATCTGGGCGGCGGCGGCACCATTGCCAAGTATGTGGCAAACCGCGGCATCAAGGTGCTGGATATGGGTGTGCCTGTGCTGTCCATGCACTCTCCCTTCGAGGTCATCCATAAGACCGACCTGTACATGGCTTACCGCACCTTCTCTGTGTTCTGCCAGTCTGCGGACTAAAAAATATGTATGTCGCGGCCACAGGCCGTGACATACATATCATAAAAACATCTTTTCACAGAGCCGCTGCACATTTTTGTGCGGCGGCTCTTTTTACTGTGAAGATCGCCTTTCCGAATAATGGCTTCCCCCGGAAGTGACTGATGAGGGCGCAGAATAGCAGCTTTTTGCCTAGAATATCCCTTTTTGCGTGAAAACTCTTGACCTTCAACCGGCTTTAAGGTGTAATGTAAGGGCGGAGGTGAAGCAAATGAACATCAAACAGGCTTCCGAACAAAGCGGTGTCTCTGCCCCGAACATCCGCTTTTATGAAAAAGAAGGGCTTCTCACACCGGCGCGCAGGCAAGGCAATGACTACCGTGATTACACCGCTGGGGACGTCCGCACCCTCAAGCTCATCCGTATGCTGCGGATGCTGGATGTGCCGCTGCCCACCATCAAGGCGGTGCTGCGCGGGGAACAGCCCCTGCAGCAGGCGCTGCAAGCCCAGCAGACCGTGCTGGAGCAGCAGGCGGCGCAGCTGGCGGCAGCTATGCAGTTTTGTGCCGACCTTGCCCGGCAGGCTCCGCAGACGGACACGCTGGACGTGGACGCCTGCCTGACCCGCATGGAAAGCCCCGCCCCGCAGCAGGGCTTCTTCTCCGGCTGGCTGCAGGATTACTGCACGCTGGCGCAGATGCAGCATCAGAAGCACTTTTTCTTTATCCCGCAGGGCAGCATCAACACCCCGCAGGAGTTTACGGCAGCGTTGCAGACCTATGCAGAAGAGCAGGGAATGCAGTTCGCCCTGACCAAAGAGGGGATGTACCCGGAGTTTTCGCTGGACGATATCCCGTATAAAGCTTACCGCAACCCGGGCAAGTACCGGGACGAAATCTGCTGCGATGCTGTGCACCCCGAGCAGCTGGACGCCGGACTGCCCGCCCGGCGGGAGAAGCTGCTGCGCATCGCGCGTATCGTGCTGCCGCCGGTGTGCGTCTTTGCCGCCATCATGGCAGCAGGGTGGGTAGTCACCGGCGGTGCAGGCTGGCTCTGGCTGGCGGTGCTGGCATCCGGCGGGGTGCTGCTGGGACGCTCCATGGAAAAGTGGCTGTAAGGCGCGTTACCCCAGCGGCAGCGCCTCGGCTACGGTCAAAAAGGCATAGCCGTTATCCGTATACCACCGGATGATATCCGGCAGCGCCTCGGCGGTGGTGCGGGTGGTGGCAGAGTCGTGCATCAGCACCACGCAATGGGTCTGCTCGCCGGTTTCCCGCACCACATTGCGGTAGATGGTATCCGCGCTGGGGTGCCCGCCCACAGCGTCCTCGGCGCAGACGTTCCAGTCCACCCACTGCCAGCCGCGCTGCTCTACCTCGGTTTTCAACTGCGGCATCAGCCCCTTGCCGCCGTAGCGGCGGCTCACGGTGTTGGTGCTGCCGCCGGGAAAGCGCAGGTATCGGATGCTCTCTGCATCCACATAGGGAGCGATGCGCTCCTTCAGCAGGGCGATATCCTTCCAGTAGGCGGCGCTGCTGCGGTAGATGTCGCTGTATTCGTGGGAGGCAGAGTGCAGCGCGATTTGATGCCCGGCGGCAGCGGCCTGCGTGAGCAGGGGCAGGTATTTCTCGTTGTAGCCGGTGGCTACCACAAAAAAGGTGCCGTGCACCCCGGCGGCGTCCAGCGCAGCCAGCACCTCCGGGGTGGTCTTGCTGGGGCCGTCATCAAAGGTCAGGCAGACCCATTTTTCCGGCAGGGAAGGTGCTGCGGGCGTACCGGCATCGGATGCAGCAACAACCGGTGCAGCAGGGGAAAAGGGCGAAAAATCCGGCGCGGCGGTCAGTTCGCTCAGCCTACAGCCCGCCGGTGCGCGTACCGGTACCAGCCACCCCGCCGCAAACGCTGCCAGTGCTGCTGCCAGCAGCCCGCCCCATAGTCCGATGCGCCCGCCGGTGCGCCGCACAAAAAGTTTCATACACGAACCCCCTCCTTTGCTCTGGGCGCAGCGCCGCAGGCAGAATTTCTGCACACAAATGACCTGTGTAATTGCCAGAAAAGCTGCCTTTGCGCGCGCGTTGCGCTGCTATTATAGATATGAAACTTAAAAAAACTTATGAGAAACAAAGAAACCACTTGACGAATTGCCGGAAATGTGTTACTATATGCAAGCAGTCCGCACCAACGGTTTTCTACCTCAAAAACCGGAGAACTGTACAACAGGTATGCGAGGGTGGCGGAACTGGCAGACGCGCACGTTTGAGGTGCGTGTGGTTTATCCTTGGGGGTTCGAGTCCCCTCCCTCGCACCAGAAGGCAAGTCGGTTTTTGACTTGCCTTTTTTCTATGAGCAGAAGTGGTGGAATGGCAGACACGCTGGTTTTAGGCACCAGTTCCTTGTGAGTGAGGGTTCAAGTCCCTTCTTCTGCACCAGCTAAAAGACCCGCAGCAGCCCTGAAAGGTTCAGGTGCGGCCTGCGGGTCTTTTGTTTTTTATGTGCGCTGAAAAGCGGCAGAAAAAATGGCACGAAACGCCCTTGAAACGACACGAATCGCCCCGGGGATGTGTTGACAGGCTTTTTTGCGGGATGGTATAATGGTTATTAGGAATAGTGTCGGTTTATATGGGAGCTGACACGCGGCGCTTGTGCACTTTTGCGGAACTTTGTGCATGGCGCTTCAGGATAAAGCCTTTGGAAGAACGTATTGTGAAGAGGTCTGGCTGCGGGGCAGTCAGGGGGAAACGACCATATGAAGAAGAAACGAAAAAATATCCTGCTCATAGCAGGGATGCTGCTGGTGCTGCTGGTCGGCATCCTTGCTTACACTGATTATACGCAGGAGCAGATCTATCAGGAAAGCACGGCAAATCTGCTTTCCACCTATGGGCAGTCTGCCAAGACTTTTACCATGTTTGCGCAGCGCAACTGGAACATCCTGACCGACTGGGACAGCTACCTGGGCACCCTTGCGGAGCGGGGAGAGCAGGAGGGACAGTGGCAGGAGTATATCGCCCAAAAGGCTACATGGCAGTACACTGATTTTTACCTGTTCAACGAGCAGTGCGAGTTTTGGACCACCGCCGGGCGGCAGGGCACGGCAGAGCATATGAGGGCAACTTTTGAGGAGCTGTATACTGCAAATGCTCCGGTGATCACCAGCTACACCTCCAGTCAGGGCATCCGTAAGATCATGTTTGCCATGCCTATGGAACAGCCCTTGCAGCTGGGTGACACCACCTATACGGCGCTGGCGGTCAGCTACGACAACGCCGTGCTGGAAAAGCTGCTGGGCAGCATGGTCTATGAGGGACAGAGCGATTGCTATGTCGTGCGCTCCAACGGTGAAGTGGTGCTTTCCACCGAGACAAAGACCGAGATCCCCGAGCAGATGACTAACCTTTTTGACTATCTGAGCCAGAACGCCAAGGTGGATCAGCCTTACTTTGACACCATGGTGCAGACCCTGCCGCAGGGCGGTGAGGGCTGTGTGTTGTACACCTTGAATAAACAGAGCTATTACCTGATCTATCAGCCGCTGGGCATTCTGGATTGGAGCATCATCGGCATCGTGCCCACCGGGGTGGTGGATGCCGGGATGCGCCGGGTGCAGATGGCTACCATCTTTATCATTGCGCTGCTGGGGCTTCTGATCATGGCAGGCGTGGTAAAGATCCAGCGTGACGCCGAGCGCAACCGCCGCCGGGATCTGGAGCGCCGCCGGGAAAAGAGCGATATGATGTTTGCAGGTATGGCGCGCGTTGTGGAGCGTTATGCGGTGTGCGATCTGGACCGCGACCGCTACCAGTACCATGAGCGGCACGGAGAAGCATTGTACCCGCCGGAGGGCTCTTACCAGCAGCTGCTGGAGCAGATATCGCGCAAGTATGTGGTGCTGACTGACAGCGAAAACGCCAAGATCCCCCAGATGCTGGCACCGGAAAATCTGCACAGGCTGATCAAAACGGACAACGACTCCCTCAAGCTGGAATATGCCGCCCGCGATAAGAGTGCATTTTTCATGATGACGGTGGTTCCCATGGCGTGGAAGGGCGACCGCCTGACCCGTGTGATGATGATCACGCAGGATATGGGCAAGCAGCACCTGCTGCAAAGCCTTGCCAACACCGATGGTCTGACCGGCCTGCTGAACAAGCGCTATTTTGACCGGGTGCTGACAGTGCTGGAACAGCACTGCCAGCCCTTTGCGCTGTTCTATATGGACTTGGACCGCTTCAAGCCGGTCAACGATACCTACGGTCATGATGTGGGCGATAAGCTGCTGAAGGGCGTTGCCCAGCGGCTGCAGGGATGCATCCGCAGCCGGGACTACGCTTTCCGCCTGGGCGGCGACGAGTTCGCCCTGCTGCTGCTCGGCCCGATGACGCAGGAGACCTGCGCCCGCAAGATGGACATGATCTGTGAGATGATCGCCGTGCCCTACGAGATCGACGGTAACGCCGTAAGCGTAGGTGCCAGCTGCGGCTATGCCTTGTACCCCGCCGAAAGCATTGATGTACAGCAGGTGTGCTACATCGCCGATCAGCGGATGTACGAGAATAAGCAGAAAAACCACGCCAGACAGGACGGCGCGGAGGGCATTTAAAATTGTCTTACACAAAGCAAGGCCGCAGCACGGTATTTGTGCTGCGGCCTTGCCGTTATATTATGCTGTTACAGATGCAGCATATCCCGCTGGGCGGCAGCGCGGTAGCGCAGCGCAGCGGCGATAAAGCCCTTGAACAGGGGATGTGCGCGGTTGGGGCGGCTCTTGAACTCCGGGTGGAACTGTGCACCCAGATGGAAGTCGCGGCCGGGCAGCTCCACAGTCTCCACCAGATGGCCGTCCGGGCTTGTGCCGGAAATGACCAGCCCGGCGTCCTGAATCTCCTGCCGGAAGTCGTTGTTGAATTCATAGCGGTGGCGGTGGCGCTCCCAGATCTCGCTCTCGCCGTAACACTCGGCCATCTTGGTGCCGGGCGCCACTGTGCAGGGATACTTGCCCAGGCGCATGGTGCCGCCCTTGGGGATGTTGCCCTGCTGATCCGGCATCAGGGAGATGACGTTGTGGGCACCGTCCGGGGTGAACTCGCTGGAATTGGCGTCCTTGTAGCCCAGCACATTGCGGGCAAATTCAATGACCATGATCTGCATACCAAGGCAGATACCAAAGCAGGGCACATGGTTCTCGCGGGCGTACTGGGCGGCTTGGATCATGCCCTCGATGCCGCGGTCGCCAAAGCCGCCGGGCACGATGATGCCGTCCACGTCTGCAAAAGCTTCCTTGCAGGCAGCCTGATCGGTCAGATCCTCGCTTTCCACCCAGCGGATCTCCACCTGACTGTCGTTCTCAAACCCGGCGTGGTACAAGCTTTCCATCACCGAGAGGTATGCATCGTGCAGCTTGACGTACTTGCCCACCAGTGCAATGGTGCAGGTCTTGCTGCGGGTGGCAATGCGGGAGACTACCTGCTTCCACTCGGTCAGGTCGGCGGGGGGAACATCCAGATGCAGCTGCTGCACCACCACATCGTCCAGACCGTTGGTGTGCAGCATCAGCGGGCACTGGTACAGGCTGGGCATGGTCAGGTTCTCGATGACGCACTCCGGCTTGACGTTGCAGAAGGTGCTGATCTTGCGGCGGATATCGCTGCCCACGCTGCCGTCTGCGCGCAGGATGATGATATCGGGGCTTACGCCCATGCCCTGCAGCTCCTTGACCGAGTGCTGGGCGGGCTTGGATTTGTATTCGTCCGAGCCGGAGATGTAGGGCACCAGCACCACATGGATGAAGCAGCAGTTCTCCCGTCCCTGCTCCAGACCCACCTGACGGATGGCCTCCAGGAAGGGCTGGCTCTCGATATCGCCGGTGGTGCCGCCGATCTCGGTAATGACCACATCGGCCTCGGTGGAGGAGGCCAGATTGTAGATGTAGCTCTTGATCTCGTTGGTGATGTGGGGGATGATTTGCACTGTCTGCCCCAGATAAGCGCCCTGACGCTCCTTGTTCAGCACGTTCCAGTATACCTTGCCGGTGGTCAGGTTGGAGTATTTGTTCAGGTTTTCGTCGATGAAACGCTCGTAATGACCCAGATCCAGATCGGTCTCGGTGCCGTCATCGGTCACGAACACCTCGCCGTGCTGCAGCGGGCTCATGGTGCCCGGGTCCACGTTCACATAGGGGTCCAGCTTCTGGCTGGCCACCTTCAGGCCGCGGCACTTCAAAAGCCGACCCAGAGATGCAGCAGTAATGCCTTTGCCCAGACCGGAGACCACGCCGCCGGTCACAAAAATAAATTTTGCCATAAAAATATACCTTCCTCTGTCGTAAAATAAAACTCTCCCATAAAAGGCTTACTCCCGGCGCACCCCTTTTCCGGCGGGTGCGGGGCGAAGCCCTGCTTATTATTCGCTTCTGTCAGCGTACTCCTCCAGCACCTCCTGCGCCACCTCGGCGCGGTCGCGGCGGGTGTCCATGGCCTGTTTTTCAAGGTAGCGGTGCGCTTCAGCCTCGGTCATGTGGGCGTGCTCTACCAGACAGCACTTTGCCCGGCTGACAAGCCGCAGCTGCCCGATCTTGTCCTGCAGGCGGGCGTTCTCCTGCCGCAGACGCTGCAGGCGGTGGTTGCCGGCAGCCGCCATGTGCATGGCCTGCAAAAACAACGGGGTGGTGAAGGGCTTGCTCAGCAGCAGCACCCCCTGCTCGTTCAAGGGGGCAAGCAGCTGCTCGGCCTGTGCAGCCTTTACCAGAAAGACCACACCGGCATCGGTCTGCTCCACAGCGGTGATGCACAATTCGTGCCCGAACTCATCGGGCAGGGGAGCGTTGACCACGATCAACTCAAAATCAGATTCCGACATTCTGCGCCGCGCTTCGGCTCCGCTGGGAATGATCACCGGGCGGCTGTAGCCCATCTCGGACAGCCGCGCGGCAATATACTCGTTGGAGTTGGCACCGGCGCTTACGATCAGTGCGCGTCCCATTTTCCGCACTCCTTTCTCCTGCGCTGGCAGGGATCAGATGGCGTTGAAATAGTAGACGCGCTCGTGCTCGGCACGGTCAGGCGCATTCCGCAGTGCGGCGCAGCGCTTGAGTTCCTCCGAGAAATAGCGCTTAGAAAGCCCCTCCGGCAGCACTTTGCGCAAAAACTCGCTCTCCTCGGCAACCTGCACCGCCTCCTCAAGGGTGGCGGGCAGAGTCTCAAGCCCAAGTCCCTCGGCTTCAGCGGCATCGAACAGGTTGCGGTTCACCGGCGGGGGCAAGACCATGCGCTTTTCAATGCCGTCCAGTCCGGCGGCAAGGATCAGGCCAATGGCCAGATACGGGTTGCAGGCGGGGTCCGGGCTGCGCAGCTCCATGCGGCAGTTGTCGCCCTTTACCATGGGGATGCGCACCAGCTGGCTGCGGTTCTGGCGGCTCCAGCTCACATAGCGGGGGGCCTCGTCACAGCCAAAGCGCTGGTAGCTGTTGGGCAGGGGATTGGTGAACACGGTCAGCTCCCGGCTGTGTGCCAGCACACCTGCCATAAAGCTGCCTGCTACGCTGTCCGGGGCAATATCGCCCTCAAACAGGTTTTTGCCGTCCATGTAAAGCGAGAGGTTGATGTGCAGCCCGCTGCCGGCCTGCTGGGGCAGGGGCTTGGGCAGAAAGCTGGCGTGCAGGCCGTTGCGCATGGCAATGGCACGGACGATCTGCTTAAAGGTCATTACGTTGTCGGCGGTTTTCAGCGGCCCTGCGTAGCGGCAGTCGATCTCGTTCTGGCCGTTGCCGCTCTCGTGGTGGCTGTGCTGGGGTGCCATGCCCATCTGCTCCATGGTCAGGCAGATATCCCGGCGCAGGTTCTCGCCCGCATCCAGCGGCGCAACGTCAAAATATCCGCCAAAGTCGATGGGAATGCAGGTGGGACGGCCGCGGTCGTCCTTTTCAAACAGATAAAACTCGCACTCAGTGCCCACGTTGCAGGTAAGCCCCAGCTTTTTGAACTTGCGGTTCACATCCCGCAAAAAGCCCCGGCAGTTGCCGCCAAAGGATGCGCCGTCCGGCTTTTCCACATCGCAGAAGAACTGCATCACCCGCCCCTCGGTGGGACGCCACGGCAGGATGGTCACGGTGGAAAGATCCGGCCGCAGCACAAGGTCGCTTTCCTCAACGTGCATAAAGCCCGCAATGGAGCTGCCGTCAAAGCATACGCCCTCTTCCAGCGCCTTGGACAGGTTGCTGGCCAGCACGGCAATGTTCTTCTGGGTGCCAAAAATATCGCAGAAGGCAAAGCGCACAAATTTGACGTTGTTGTCCTCCACGAAATCCAGAATATCCTGTTGGGTGGAATAGCTCATAAATAACCCCCTTACAAAAACTGTATTTCAAATAAAACGCCCAAAGGCCTGCCCTCAAAAAGGGAGCAGGTCTTTGGGCTGGTGTAAGAAATAGGAAAAGGAGAATGGCTAATTGATCCGGCAGCCGGCGGATGCTTATTTTTTACGTTGTCAGGAGACTATCAGACGTAGTAAAGCATCTTGCTGTAACTGGGCAGAGGCCAGTAATCCTCGCCGCAGATGGTCTCGGCATCGTCGGCAGCGGCGCGCAGGGCGTCCATCACCGGGAGAACATTATCGTGGAAGGCAACGGCCTTCTCGCTCTCGGTGGACAGTGCCTTTGCGGCATTCACGGCATCCTGCAGGGTGTCGATGGCATCGCTCATGGCATCGGCGTCAGAAGAAAGCTTTTCCAAAGTCTTGGTCTCGCTGCGCACGCTGATGTGCTCGCTGACAGCCAGCTTGGAGGCGGCGGTGTTGGCAACCTCGCTCATGTAGGCGTTGATGGCGGGCAGCAGCTGCTTGCGGGCCATCTCCAGCATGGTCAGAGCCTCGATGTTGATGATCTTGGAGTAGTGCTCCATCTCCACCTCGTAGCGGCTCTGCATCTCCACCTTGGTCAGCACGCCGAACTCTTCCATCAGGGCGATGTTCTTGGGCTCGACCAGTGCAGGCAGAGCAGCGGGGGTATTCTTCTTGTTG
>ERZ1034952.2806-NODE-2806-length-12400-cov-6.720697_pt1 | contig 12400 bp, 8 predicted proteins | sample MGYA00520625_ERZ1034952 | MGnify/ENA primary metagenome ERZ1034952 (study PRJEB33766, sample SAMN09781773) | gut metagenome | biome: gut microbiome | host: Homo sapiens | place: Madagascar | study: EMG produced TPA metagenomics assembly of the PRJNA485056 data... | reverse complement strand
ATCAGTCATGGTAAATAATCGGTTCCGAAGTGCCGATTATTTGCCATGCCAGCTTCCCCTCGGGGGAAGCCAAGAGACGCATCGCCGTTGGCTGTTCGTAAATTATTAGTCAGAACAGTCTACTACGTCGCTCATGCAATCGTCGTGAGTGGCGCACAGGACGATTGCATATTTGTAAATGATTTGCGCCTGCAATCGTTGTGCAGACAGCAGAAAATAAGTTGATTTTTGAGAACAAATATGATATAATCATTTTACTATCTGGGGCACATCCGCACACCGGGCAAGCCATGGGAGAAGGGGACATTCTGCGGGACGGAAAATAACCTAAAAACGACCTAGAAACGACCAAAGCATTCAGCCCACAGACGACCCCAATACCGATACTGAGAAAGAGAAAGAAAAAGATATTGATACGCGCTGCCTGGCGCGGAGATCCGCGCAGAGAGAAAAGTCTTCTTTTCCGGGAAAGGACGAAGCGCCGGAACTCAGCCCCATTTGGCGGCCACATGGCTTCATGGACGTGGGCGGGCTGCCCCGCTCTTAAAGAAGTCTTAAATATCTCTTAACAGGATGTGAGTTGATTTTTTGACCCCAATGGATTATCATAAGTCGAAACCAGAATTGCCACGGAGGACAATAAAGATGAAAAAAATCGCTGCATGGATTTTGGCGGTCTGCCTGGTGTTTGGGCTGACAGCCTGCTCCCAGAAGGAGAACCATGTGTATGTACAAAATGTTTCTGCCCTCTCCCAGATGGGGGGCATTGCCACCACCGACCGCTTCAGCGGCATCGTGGTGTCTGAAAGCGTGTCGGAAATCAAAAAGGATGACGACAAGGTGGTGGAGGAGGTCTATGTGAAGCTGGGCGACGATGTAAAAAAAGACCAGCCCCTGTTTACCTACGACACCGAGCAGCTGCAACTGAATCTGGAAAAGCAGCAGCTGGAGGTGGCGCAGCTGCAATCCTCCATTGAGAATTACGGTGCCCAGATTGCGCAGCTGGAAAAGGATCGGGACAGAGCCTGGGCGGCTTCCGACAAGCTGAAATTCAATCTGCAAATTCAAACCAACCAGATTGACCTGAAGGAAGCGGAGCTGAAGCTGAAAACAAAGCAGTCCGACCTGAAAAAGACCGAGCACCTGCTGGCAAACGCCGTGGTGAAATCTCCGGTGGATGGCCGCATTACCACGCTGGGCGGGGATTCCGATGACGGCCAGCCCAAGGCATACATCACCATCCAGCAGACCGGCACCTACCGGGTGAAGGGCACCCTCAATGAGATGCAGCGGGGCACCGTTATGGAGGGCAACCGCATTCGCATTGAATCCCGGGTGGATCCAACTGCCGTCTGGACGGGCACGGTCACCCTGGTGGACTACGAAAACCCCACCCAGGGCAGCAGCAATCGGTATTCCAGCTCTAGTTCCGACGATATGTCCAGTTCCTCCCGGTATCCGTTCTATGTGGAGCTGGACAGCAGCGATGGAATGCTGCTGGGGCAGCACGTCTACCTCAGCGTGATGCAGGAAAGCCAGGAGCCGCTGGAGGGTCTGACCCTGGGCAGCGCCTTTGTTTGCTTTGACGAGGAGGGCAATGCCTTTGTGTGGGCGGATAACGGCCAGGGCAAGCTGGAAAAGCGCCCGGTGGAGCTGGGCAGATACGACGAGGCGGCGGATGTGTATGAGATTCTCTCCGGCCTGAGTGAGCAGGACTATGTGGCTGTTCCCGATGACAGCGTGTGCATCGAGGGCGCACCCACCACCAAAACCAAGCAGGGAGGGGCAAAATGACCATCCTGAAGCTGACGGATATTTGCAAGGACTACTTGCAGGGCAAGCAGACCGTGCGCGTTCTGAAAAACATCAATTTAACCGTGGAGCAGGGGGACTATCTGGCCATCATGGGTCCCTCCGGCTCCGGCAAGTCCACCCTGATGAATATCATCGGCTGCCTGGACGTTCCCACCTCCGGCAGCTATGAGCTGAACGGAAAAAGCCTGCCCACCAGCGACAACGCTTTGGCGGACATCCGCAATAAGTATATCGGCTTCGTGTTCCAGAGCTTTTACCTCATGCCCAAGCTGGACGCGGTGGACAACGTAGCACTGCCCCTGCTGTACGCCGGGGTGTCCCTGAAGGAGCGCCGCGCCAGAGCGGTGGAGGCGCTGAACGCTGTGGGACTGGGGGAGCGGATTCATTTCCGCCCCAATCAGCTTTCCGGCGGCCAGTGCCAGCGGGTGGCCATTGCCCGCGCCATGGTGACAAAGCCCACCCTGCTGCTGGCGGACGAACCCACCGGCGCTCTGGACTCCAAGGCCGGTGAGCAGATTATGGAGATTTTCCGCAATCTGAGCAAGGAGGGCATGACCATTATTATGATTACCCACGAACTGGCCATTGCCCAGTGCGCTGACAAGATTTACCACATCCGGGACGGTCAGCTGCGGGAAAGCGAGGAGGAAGCAGACCATGCACAAGCTTAAAAAATCGCTGATTGCCATTGCCGCGGCTGCGGCGGTGGGCACCAGCGGCTTCTTCGGATGGAGATATTACGCGGACAGCCATGTGACCCCCATCAAGGTGTACCCCTTTAGCTATGTGGGCATGACCGAGTATTGGGGGAACAACCGGGAGAGCTACGGCTCCGTCACTACCGACCGGATTCAAACCGTCTACCTGTCCGACACCCAGACGGTTTCGGAAATCCTGGTGAAAAAAGACCAGCAGGTGAAAAAGGGCGATTTGCTGATGCGCTTCGATACCACCCTGTCTCAGCTGGAGGTGGAGCGGAAGGAGCTGGAAATCCAGAAAAACCAGATGGATTTGGAGGAAGCCCAAAAGGAATTGCAGCGCATCAGCTGGATGGTTCCCATGGGAACGCCCCCCACAGAGCCGGAGACAGAGCCGCCCCAGCCAACCGCACCGGCCTATAAGGTGTTTGCCCAGGGGGACTATGAAGCCTACAAAACAGCCGGTCATGACGGCACCTCCAAGGAGTCGGCCTTTGTCTGCTGGCTTATGGAAGGAAAGGTGATTACCAGGGAATTCCTGCAGGAGACCATCGGCACGCTGATTCCCGAGGAGCAGCCCACCGAACCCTCCACCGAGCCAACAGAGCCAAGTGAGCCAACCGAGGCGACGGAACCTTCTACCGAGCCGGGCACGGAGCCAACAGACCCGTCTGCGGCACCCAGCGTACCCGCAACGGAACCCGCAACCGAGCCTGTCACGGAAGCGCCTACCGAGCCTGTCACGGAAGCGCCTACCGAAACGCCAACCCAGGCATCCACAGAGCCGACTGCGGCACCGGTGCAGAACCCGGTGCAGGTGGTGTTCCACTGTACGCCGGTGAACCTGACCCTGACGGTGTACCCGGCGGATAAGGATGTCAATTCTGCCATCCAGCCAGAGGAGGCTGGCATTGTCTATCATCTTCTGCCCGGTGAATACATCTACCTGGCATCCGCAGAGGGCTATGAGACAAGTCAGCAGCGGTTTACGGTTCCCGCGCAGCAGGAAAGCTTCCGGGTAGACGTGGTATTGACCCAGACGGCCACCGAAGCCCCCGCAACCGAGCCTGTCACGGAAGCACCCACGGAGGCACCCACCGAAGCGCCCGCAACCGAACCGACCGCGGCGGAGGAAACCACCGCCGGGACGGTGGCCACGGAAGCGCCGGCTACAGAGCCTGCCCCGACCGAAGCCCCCGCAACGGAAGCACCCGCAACGGAAGCACCCGCAGCCGAGGAAAATACCGAAGCCCCGGCGCTGACCGGTTTGGAGCAGGTGATTGCCTTTGCGGACTTCCTTCCCGCAGAGGAAACGCCCACCGCCGCCCCGGAGGAGCCGACTGCTCCTGCCCAGCCGGAGAAAAAATGCCAGCCCTACTATGCGGTGCTCAAGGTTACCCGGGACAATCAGCTGCGGGGAGACGCGGTGGTGTGGCTGGGAATGCACGTCAATGAGGACGGCAGCTTCTCGTTCTTTGATGCCTCACAGATGGAAGACTACAGCTTCCCGCCATTGCCGGAGCAGCCCACAGAGCCAACGCAGCCCGACATCGACTATATCGGCAGCGGCTACACCTACTCCGAAATCCAGAAGATGAAGAAGGAGCAGGAGCAAAAAATCAAGGATTTGGAAATCCAGCTGAAGCTCTCCCAGGCAGATTTGAAAATCATGCAGCGGGAGCTTAGCGACGGCAATATCTACGCCGAGCAGGACGGCAAGGTTATCAGCCTGCTGACCGAGGAGGATGCAAAGCTCAATTCCCAGCCCATTATGAAGGTGTCCAGCGGCGGCGGCTATTACATTGATGCCACCATCGGAGAGCTGGAGCGGGATACGGTGAAGCCCGGCCAGGAGGTAACCGTCAGCGATTGGGAGTCCGGCGGCAGCTGCACCGGCACGGTGGTGTCCGTGGGTGACATTCCCTCCTCCAACGGCAGCTACAGCTCCATGTCCAACCCCACCTCCACCAGCTACCCCTTCCGGGTGTTTGTGGACGAGAGCGCGGATTTGAAGGCGGGCAGCTATGTCAGCATCTCCTATTCTGCGGCGGAAAAAACCGGCGTGTACCTGGAAAAGCCCTTCCTGCGCACCGAGGGCGGCGAGAGCTTTGTGTACCTCCGGGGGGAGGATGGCCTTCTGGAGCGCCGCACCGTTACCGTGGGCAGAAGCCTGAACGGCTACTACACGGAGATTTTGGACGGCCTGACCGCAGACGACTATGTTGCCTTCCCCTATGGCAAGAATCTGAAACCCGGCGCCCCCACTGTGGAGGGTGACTACTCCGATATGTATTCCTAAGAGGGGGGACGGAAGATGCTGGAAAATATTCGACTTGCCTTTCAGGGCGTATGGAGCCATAAAATGCGCAGTATGCTCACCATGCTGGGCATCATCATTGGCATCGCTGCCATCATCACCATTGTCTCCACCATCAAGGGCACCAACGAGCAGATTAAGGAAAATCTGATTGGTGCCGGCAACAATGTGGTGACGGTGCAGCTCAACGAAAACGGCTATCCCTTTGATGCCACCTGGAGTGACATCCCCAGCTGCGTCCGCCCCATCACGGAGCAGACCCGGCAGGAGCTGGAGCAGCTGGACGGGGCACAGCGGGTCAGCCTGTTCTACAGCCGCAGCTATGCCGACGGCGTGTTTTATCAGAACAATCAGTACAACGGCAGTATTTATGGCGTGGATGAAAACTATTTGGGAACCTATGGCTACCAGGTGAAGCTGGGCAGAGGTTTTACAAAGGGCGACTATCAAAACTTCCGCAAGGTCGTTCTGGTGGACGACAATGCCATTTCCGCCCTGTCCCTGGAGCGGAACCCGGTGGGGCAGGTGCTGGAAATCCAGGAGGAAACCTACACCATCATTGGTGTGGTGGGAATGTCCCAGGATTTTTCCCCCACCATCAACTCCATGAGTGACTATCAGATGTATGTGGGCAGCTCCTCCGGCAGCATCTATTTGCCCAGTGCGGCGTGGCCGGTGTCCTACCGGTTTGACGAGCCGCAGAATGTGGCAATCAAGGTTGCTTCCACCGATGAGATGGCGACGGTTGGCAAAAACGCCGCCGACCTGCTCACCGAGCGGCAGATTGTGGGGGAGAGCAGCGGCTATGATTACCGTAGCCAGGATATGCTGGAACAGGCGCAGCAGCTGCAAAAAATGAGCCAGGCCACCAACACCCAGCTCATCTGGATTGCCAGCATTTCCCTGCTGGTGGGCGGCATCGGCGTGATGAACATTATGCTGGTTTCCGTCACGGAGCGAACCTCTGAGATTGGTTTGAAAAAGGCACTGGGTGCCAAGAAGCGGCGGATTCTCTTGCAGTTTCTCACCGAGGCGGCAGTGCTCACCAGCCTGGGCGGCGTGATTGGCGTGGCCACGGGCATCGGCCTTGCAGAGCTGATTTCCAAGATGATGGAAATTCCGGTGGCAATCAGCTTCCCCGCTATCGGCATCAGCGTGGCATTCTCCACCCTGATTGGTGTGGTGTTCGGCTTGCTCCCTGCAACCCAGGCGGCAAACCTGAACCCCATTGAAGCATTGCGGCGGGTATAATCTTCACAAAACGGACGTATTCCTATGGGGTGCGTCCGTTTTTCTGCGTTGTATTTTCGGCTTTTTTGTGGTAGAATATGCAGAAAATAGGGTGGCGGTGTCCTGACCCGCTGGATTCAATGTCACCCAGAAACCGTCTTGCACAGCCGCCCCTACAGACAGTAATTCTATTATTTTCCATTTACGGAGGAAATACAAATCATGAACAAACAAAAGATTCTTTTTGCATCCGCCCTGCTGACGGCGGCGCTGCTTTCCGGCTGCGGCATGAATGCGCCCGAGCCCACCCAGCCGCCGGTGCGCCAGATTTCCATGGTGGTGGATGAGCAGTCCATCCTGGATTTGGAGCAGAACTACCCGGATTTGGAGGAAGTGAACCTCACTGGCAGCGAGTGCTATCAGGCCATCCGGGACTATGCTGCCCGGAATCCCCAGGTGAAGGTGACCTACCTGGTGCGCTTGGGGAGCATGGCGGCTTCTCCCGATGCCAAGAGCCTGGAACTGCACCCCGGTCAGTATGACTATCAGATGCTGCTGAGCAACTTAAAGTATCTTTCCCAGCTGCAAAAGGTCTCCTTCCCGGATTCCGAGCTGACGGCACAGCAAGTTCAGATGCTGGAAGAAGCCTACCCCAATATCGAGTTTGATGCCGGTGTTTTCTTCTGCGGCATCCGCTGCACTGCCGAGACCCAGACGCTGAATCTGGCGGACTGTGACCCGGCGGAGGCGGTGGAAAATGCCCAGCTTCTCAGTCAGCTTCCCCGGCTGACCCAGATGGAACTGATGAAGGAGGACGGCACTTCTGCCTTTACCCTGGAACAGGCGGCGGCGCTGCAATCCCAGGTGCCCCAGGTCATGCTCCACTATTCCTTTGAGCTGTTCGGCAAGCAGGTGAGCACCGAGGATGAGGAGATTTCCTATGCCAATCAGTATATCGGCAACAAGGATGGTGCGCTGGATACCCTGCGCCAAGCCCTGACGGTGCTGCGGGGCTGCAACCGGTTCGTGCTGGACAACTGCCACTTTACCAATGAGGAGCTGGCGCAGGTGCGGGACGAGTTCCGGGACACCACCAAGGTGGTGTGGCGCATCTGGTTTGGCAAGGGCGGCTGCCTGACGGACAGAAAGGTGATTCGCCATGTGTATAACCTGTTTGATTACAACAGCGCCGACCTATACTACTGCGAGGATGCGGAATTTCTGGATTTCGGTCATAATGAAATACTCAAACAGTGTGACTTTGTGGCGGGAATGCCCAATCTGCGGGCGGTGATTCTGTCCGGCTCCATGATTTCGGATTTGACCCCCTTTGAAAACTGCAAGAAGCTGGAATTTTTGGAGGTTGCCTATTGCGGCTATCTGGAGGACATCTCCCCCCTGGCTGCCTGCGAAAGCTTGCAGCGGCTGAACATTGCCTACACCAAGGTTTCTGACCTGTCCCCCCTGGATAATCTGGACTTGCAGGTGATGGTGGATGCCCGCTCCAAAACCGATGAAGCGGAGCGTGCCCGTTTTGATGACCTGCATCCCGACTGCCTGACCCAGCACACCGGCGATGTGAAGGATGACCAGCCCTATGGCTGCCCCTGGCGTTATGACGAAAAAGGCGACCCCAACGAATACTATGCCCTGCTGAAAGAGAAATTCGGCTACCCCAATCCCACCGATACATTGTGGTGAACACAGAAAGGAGAATGTACCTTGATTAAAAATATCGTTTTTGATATGGGCGGCGTGCTGATTGTCTGGGACCCGGTGCGGATGCTCAACCAGCTTCATCTATCGGAAGCGGACAATGAGCTGCTGAACCGGGAGCTGCTGCAAAATCCCATTTGGACGGAGGCGGATGCCGGCCTTTACACCGAGGAGCAGCTGGCACAGACGGCCTGTGCCCATTTGCCGGAGCGGCTGCACCAGGCGGCGTGGGCGCTGGTACAGTGGTACAAGTGGTTCCTGACCCCCATGCCCGGCATGGCGGCGCTGGTGCGGGAGCTGAAAGAAAATGGCTACCGCATCTATCTGCTTTCCAATGCGGAAACCAATCTGCGGGGCTATTTCCCGATGATTCCCGGGTCGGAGTGCTTTGATGCCCTGATGGTCTCCGCCGAGGAGGGGCTGATGAAGCCATCCCAGGAAATTTATCAGCGTCTGTTCCGGAAATTTGACCTGGACCCCAGCCAGTGCTGGTTTACCGATGACAATGCCCCCAATGTGGAAGCTGCCATCCGGGCAGGAATGCAGGCCACCCAATTCAACGGCGATGTGGGGCTGCTGCGCCGAAAAATGCGGGCGGCGGGAATTTGCTGCAAGGAGGAACTGTGATGACCCTGGAAGAACTGAAGCAGAAAATGGATGCAGCCGGATATGTGTATGACGATACCATGGCCACCGTATTGTATGTGGCGCTGCTGCTGGGCCGCCCCCTGCTGATTGAGGGCGATGCCGGTGTGGGCAAGACGGAAATTGCCAAGGTGATGGCATCCGCTCTGGGGCGGGAGCTGGTGCGCCTACAGTGCTACGAGGGGCTGGATGAAAGCAAGGCGCTGTATGAATGGAACTACCAGAAGCAGCTGCTTTCCATTCAGGTGAACCGGGATGCCCAGCAGCGGGAGGAGCTGATGGACAGCCTGTTCTCCGAAGAATACCTGCTGGAACGCCCGCTGCTGAAATCCATCCGCGCTCAGCAGCCGGTGGTGCTGCTGATTGACGAGGTGGACAAGGCGGACGAGGAATTTGAAGCCTTCCTGCTGGAGCTGCTGTCCGAGCAGCAGGTGACCGTGCCGGAAATCGGCACCATCCGGGCAAAAACCGTTCCCTTTGTGGTGCTGACCTCCAACCGGGCAAGGCCGCTGTCGGAGGCGCTGCGCCGCCGGTGCGCCTATTTGCACATTGACTACCCGGATATGGATAAGGAGCTGGCAATCCTGCGCAAGAAGCTGCCCCATGTGGATGACCGGCTGTGCGCCCAGGTGGCGCTGGCGGTGCAGAAGCTGCGCAGCAACGAGGCCATTCTGAAAAAGCCCTCCATTGCCGAAACCCTGGATTGGGCGGCGGCGCTGGATGCCCTGGGGCTTCGGGAGCTGACCCCGGATGCCATGGCGCAGACGGCAGGCTTCGTGCTGAAAAACAACGAGGATATGCTTTTGCTTTCTCAGCAGGAGCAGCCCGGGGAACACTGCGGTCATTGCCAGGGGCACAGCCATGGTTGACCCTAGGGTATACTTAGAGAAGCTCTCTGCCTTTTCCCGGCTGCTGCGGCTGAAAGGGCTGCCCGTCAGTCCGGCGGAGACGGCGGATGCCGCCCAGACCCTCACTGCCCTGGGAATGGCAGACCGGGAGCAGGTGAAGGCGGCGCTGCGGACGGTGTTTGCCAGCTCCCGGGAGGAACAGCTGGCCTTTGACAGCGTCTTCGAGGGGTTCTTCATCACCGAGGAGGAAATGCGCCGTCAGGCGCAGGAGCAGCAGCAGCGGGAGCAGGAGATGGAGCAGCGCCGCCAGGAGGCGGAGCAGGAATTGGAGGAAGTGGGGCAGCAGGCGCGGCTGGATGAGCGGCAGCGGGAAACCTATATGACCATGCCCCAGGAGGCACGGCAGCGGCTCAAGGATTTTGTGGAGCGCTACAAAAACAACATGGAGCGCAACCCGGGGCTGTACAACGAGTTTATCCACTCCGTGTTCACAAAGACCATCATGGAGCAGCAGATGCTCATGGAGTCGGCAGGGGAACAGTGCATGGAAGCCGACCCCGAGGTGGGCATCCTCTACCGGGATTTGGGGGCGTTTCAGGATGCGGAAATCCCCAAGGCCATCGCCATCATCCAGAGCATCGCCAAGCAGATTAACGGCGAGCTGTCCTCCAAGCGAAAAAACAAGGCGCATTCCGGCAAGCTGGAATTCCGCCGCACCATCCGCAAGGGACTGGAAACAGGCGGCAGCTTTCATACCCTGTGCTACCGGAAAAAACGGATGCACCGCAAGCGCCTGGTGATTTTGTGCGATGTGTCCGGCTCCATGATTCAGTTTTCGGAGTTTGCCCTGCGGTTTATCCAGTCGCTGAACCAGGTGTCCGACAGCTCCCGGGTGTTTCTGTTTTCCGAGCATATGGTGGAGGCGGATGTTTACTGCCTGCACAATATGGACACCTTCCGCAGCTTCGTGCGGGATTCCGGCATCTATGGCAGAGGCACGGATCTGGGCACGGCGCTGGAAGAATTGTGCGCCCAGCGCCCCCCGGTGCTGGGGCAGGGGGCAACCCTGATTATTCTGTCGGACAGCAAAACCATTGACCAGAACCGTGCCGTCCGGGCGGTGCTGGAAGCCAAGCGTCAGGCAGGACGGGTGATTTGGCTCAACCCGGTGCCGGAGAACAAATGGCAATATCTGCGCAGCATTCAGACCATGGCGGCGCTGGTGCCCATGGTCAGCTGCTCCACCCTGCGGGAACTGGCGGCGGCCTGCCGGAAGCTGGCGGGCGGCCAATGAAGCGGCGCTTTCATGGATGATACCTGCACCGACATTGTTAAAAAGTGACAAAAATACATTGCAAGATATATGTTTTATGTGAAATATTACTTGCATTTCCAGCCGCGGACTGGTAAAATAAAGAAAAGGCTCCCGGTAACAAAAAGGGATGGACGGTGGAAAAGCGTGGAAAAAAGAAACAGCGTGCCGACGGTCGCGGTCAGTGAAGACACCGTGGAAGATGGATATTTCCGCAGTCTTGGGGAGGATTATGCCTGTATCATTCAGGTGAATCTGCCCGAAAATCGGGTGGAGGCGTTGCATTTTCATCCCGGTGTGCAGCAAAAATATGGTTCTATTGTCTATGAAACCGAGGATTATCAGCAAATGATGCTGAAATTTGTCATGAGCCATGCCGACCCGGCAGAGCGCGCCCGGCTGCTTTGCGCCCTATCCCCGGAGCATCTGGGAAAATACCTGGAAAGCCACAAGGCGCTGCTGTGCCAGTGCCACGAGACAAGGCAGGATACCCGCCTTTGCCACCGCATCAAGGCTGCCTTCCTGGAAAATTCCAGGACGCAGGCGGTGCTGGGGATTGTTTACGGGCAGGATGCCGGAGAGACCTGCAAATACACGCCGTTCCGGGCAAACCGACTGCTGGTGGTGGAGGAGCCGGAGCTGGCCGAAATGCTCCGCCCCGACTATCAGGTGGAGGAAGCTGCTTCTGCGGAAGCGGCGGAAGCCATGCTGAAAGGAACGGATGCTGGCTATGCCGCCGTTATTACCTGCCGGAACAACGGATTGCTGCAAGCCATCCGTGCCGATGCCAGCTGCTGCCTGATGCCGGTTATCGTGACGGCAGAATCGGGAGCAGAGTCCCAATGTCTGGCGGAGGGAGCATCGGAAGTGCTGGTGAAGCCCTGCTGCCCCAACGTTGTCCGCAACCGGGTGCGCAGTCTGGTATCCTTGCAGGACTGCACCGCTATGGTGCAGGTGCTGGAGCGTGACCTCCTTACCGGGATGTACACCAAGGAATTCTTTTTCCATAATGCCCAGCGGCTTCGCCGGGAAAGGCCGGGGGAAAAATATATTCTTGCCTGTATTTGCATTGATAACTACCGTACCATCGAGGAAAAATATGGGGAGCATCTGCGGGATTCTGTGGCAGAATACTGCGCCCGGCAGATTGAAAAGTGGGTTCCCGGCCTGGCCATTGCCGGCAGGCTGAGCGAGGAGACGTTTGTTGTCCTGTGCCATGACTTCCCGGCGGCGGAGCGGGACGGGGTGCTCTATCAGCTGCGCCACCAGGCGCCTGTGCCCAATCTGGTAGTTAAGATTGGCTATGTACCGGTGGATGACCGTACCTCCCTGCGGGTGCTGTGCGACCATGCCCAGTGTGTCACCAATAAAATCCGCCAGATGTACGGTGTGTATTTCGGGGAATATACCGACACCCTGCGCCTGGAGGAGCTGAAGGAGCAGCGGATTCTTGACAGCATGGAAAAGGCGCTGGAGCAGCACCAGTTTCAGGTGTACTATCAGCCAAAGCATCTTTCCGTCGGCGGTGCGCCGGTGGGAGCCGAGGCACTGGTGCGGTGGAATCACCCGGAATACGGATTCATGAACCCCGGCGAGTTTATCCCCCTGTTCGAGCGCATTGGCTTCATCCGGGATTTGGATTACTATGTGTGGACGCAGGTGTGCCGGGACATCAACCGCTGGAAGGCCAAAGGGCTGCCGCTGGTTCCGGTATCCATCAACCTCTCCCGGCGGGATTTTGAAAATCCAAACCTGGCAGACCGGATTATGGAGCTGATTCAGGAAAACGGCATTGAGCCGGAGTTGATTCACATTGAGC